>Ga0209935_1000415_pt1 | contig 112649 bp, 79 predicted proteins | sample ThiBio_1000_plan_2_FD_183958 | JGI IMG/M metagenome (GOLD analysis project Ga0209935, IMG submission 183958) | Wastewater bioreactor microbial communities from Cape Town, South Africa - Thiocy_cont_1000_plan (SPAdes) | ecosystem: Engineered > Bioreactor > Thiocyanate-remediating >... | reverse complement strand
CCTTCGACCTGGGCCAGTGGCGCAGCCAGGGGATCAATCCCGAAGAGCTCAGCATGATCGGCATCAAGGCGGCGGTGGGCCACCGGGTGGCTTACGGGAAGATCGCATCGGCCGAGTTCACGGTGAACACCAGCGGGCCCTGCACGTCGGACATCACGCGGCTGCCCTACAAGCGGCTGCGCCGGCCGGTATTTCCTCTGGACAGTCTGTCGGGGGACCGCGTGCCCGAGGACATGACCGCGTGAGGCCCGACCGCCGCGGCATGCTGGCCGGGATGGCGACGGTGCCATTCCTTGCCATGCATGCCCAGGCGGCGCGCGGCAATGTGCTGAACGCGATGATGCCGGCCGAGCCGGGCACGCTGTGCTATCCCCTGATGAACACGCGGGTGGTGCAGGAGATCTGCGGCAATATCCAGGAATCGCTGCTGCTGCTGGACTGGAATTTCAAGCCCCAGCCCAACCTGGCCCGCAGCTTCACCGTCACGCCGGACGGGCTGGTCTATGTCTTCCACCTGCAGCCGGGCGTGCGCTGGCATGACGGCCATCCCTTTACCGCGCGCGACGTGGTGTTCAGCTGCGACCGGATGCTGCGCGCGCTGAACCCGCGCAGCCGCAATGCCTTCAACAATTGCCAAAGCATCCGCGCGCTGGACGCGCTGACCGTCGAGTTCCGCCTCAAGCAGCCGTTCAACGCCTTTATCATGTCGCTGATGGCGTCGAACGCGCCGATCATGGCCGCGCACATCTATGAAGGCAGCGACTGGCGCACCAATCCCGCCAATTTCCGGCCCGTCGGCACCGGCCCGTTCAAATTCGCCCGCTGGGAGCGCGGGCAGTATATCCGCCTGACCCGCAATCCCGATTACTGGCGGGCAGGCTATCCGAAAATCGACGATATCTATTTCCGCGTCTGCCCGACGCCGGAGCAGCGCATGGTGGCGCTGGAGACGGGGGCCGTCGACATCGCCCTGGCCGACGATATCGACACGGTGGTGTCCAGCCGCCTGCGCGCCAATCCCCATATCGTCGCCAGCACCCACGGCTATGAAGGAGTGGGCGAGATCGCGGTGTTCGAGATGAACCAGCGGCGCTGGCCGTTCAGCGACCGGCGCTTCCGCCAGGCCTTCATGCATGCGCTGGACCGCGATTTCATCGTCAAGGCGATCAATTTCGGCCAGGGCAAGGTGGCGAGCAGCCCCATCCCCTCCAGTGCGCCCTATTACGATCCGAAGGTGCTGACGCGTTATCCCTACGATCCGGCGAAGGCGCGGGCGATGCTGGACGAGATGGGTTTGAAGAAGGGGCGGGGCGGGGTGCGCCATCGCTTCAGCTTCCTGATGATCCCGGATGGCGGCGGCGTGCAGACGCGCGGCGCCCAGTATGCGCGGCAGGCGGCGTCGGAGGTCGGGCTGGACATCGAGCTTCAGTCGTCGGACTGGGCCAGCTTCGCCTACCGCACCGGCAACTGGGATTTCGACATGGACAACAATTCCTATGGCGAATATGGCGACCCGGCGATCGGCACCTCGCGCTTTTACGTCTCCTCCAACATCCGCAAGGGCGTGCCCCAGTCCAACATCCAGGGCTATCGCAACAAGGAGGTGGATATGCTGTTCGCCAGCGCCTCGACCGCCATCGATCCGAAAGAGGCGCAAGGCCATTACAGCCGGCTGCAGCAGATATTGACCGAAGACGTCGCCATGCTGTGGATCTTCGAGCGCGATCCCATGCTGTACTACAACAAGCGGGTGCACGACCTGGTCAGCGGACCCAACGGCCCCACGGACGGCTTTGGCCGGACCTGGCTGAGCGGCCAGGCATGAGCGGTTTTGCATGAATCGTCTGGCCTATATCGCCCGGCGCCTGTTGCGCACGGTGCTGGTGACGGTGGCAGTGGTGCTGCTGAGCTTCTTCCTGATCCGGCTGGCGCCGGGCGATGCCGCCACGGTAATGGCGGGCCAGTCCGGCTATGCCGACGAAACCTTCATCAAAAACCTGCGCGCCGAATACGGCCTGGACCGGCCGCTGCCGGTACAGCTGTGGAAATATGTGAAGGCGGTGGCGCATGGCGATCTGGGCCAGTCCTATGAGCGGCGCCAGCCGGTGCTGGAGATAATCCTGGAGCGGCTGCCCAATACGCTGCTGCTCGATGCCTTTGCGCTGATGGTGGCGATGGCGGGCGGCATCACGCTGGGCGCAATTGCCGCGCGTCGGCCGGGATCGGTGGGCGATGCGGGCGTCACGGTGCTGGCCATGTTGTTCTATGCGGTGCCGCAATTCTGGCTGGGCATGATGGCGGTGCTGGTCTTTTCCGTCTGGCTTGCCGTGTTGCCGCCCTTCGGCATCGCGACCATGGGCGCCGATTACACGGGGCTGGCGCGCCTCGCCGATGTGGCCCGCCACATGATCCTGCCCGGCATGACGCTGGCGCTGTACTACATGGCCAGCTATGCGCGGCTGACGCGCACGGCGATGATCGAGGTGGCTACCCAAGATTTCGTCAGGACGGCGCGGGCCAAGGGCATCGGCGAAGGCCAGGTGGCGCGCCGCCACATCCTGCGCAACGCGCTGATCCCGCTGATTACCTATGCCGGGCTTCAGGCATCGATCCTGGTGGGCGGCACGGTGCTGGTGGAGAATGTGTTTTCCTGGCCCGGCGTGGGCACGCTGGCCTACGAGGCGGTGACCGCCAGAGACAATCCGCTGCTGCTGGGCATCTTCATCGTCACGGCGGTGCTGGTCAGCCTGTTCAACCTTCTCACCGACATCGCCTATTCCATCGCCGATCCCCGCGTGGAGCTGGGCGGATGAGGGATTTTATGACCCGCTTCCTGGCACGGCCGCAGACCCTGATCGGGCTTTGCGTCTTCATTGCCATTGTTGCGGTGGCGCTGGCCGCGCCGCTGCTGTTTCCCAAGGGGCCTTTCACCATCGTGGGCATGCCGCTTCTGGCGCCCGGCAGCGCCGGATTGGCGGCGGGCAGCGACGTGCTGGGTCGCAGCATGGTGGTGGGTCTTGCCTATGGCGCGCGGGTATCGCTGCTGGTGGGCATTTCGTCGACCTGCTGCGCGGTGGGCATCGGGGTGCTGCTGGGCGCGGTGGCGGGCTATTATGGCGGGGTGGTGGACGATCTTCTGATGCGCCTCACCGAATTCTTCCAGATCATTCCGGCCTTCGTGCTGCTGATGGTGCTGGTGGCGTTCCTGCAGCCCAGCCTGTTTTCCACCGTGATCGGCATCGCGCTGATCACCTGGCCGCAGGTCGCGCGCGTGGTGCGGGGCGAGTTCCTGGCCCTGCGAAACCGCGAGTTCGTGCAGGCGGCGCGGCTTCTGGGCGAAAGCGACCTTCACATCATCTTCCGCGAGATTTTGCCCAATGCGCTGCCGCCCATCGTGGTAGTGGGCTCGATGATGGTGGGCAGCGCCATATTGACCGAATCGGCGCTGGCCTTCCTGGGGCTGGGCGATCCGGGCCTGATGAGCTGGGGCAGCATGATCGGGGCCTCGCGCTCGGCCATGTGGGTGGCATGGTGGACGACCGTGCTGCCGGGCCTGGCGATCATGGTCACGGTGCTGGCGCTGAACTTCATCGGCGATGGGCTGAACGAGGCGCTCAGTCCCAGGAGGCGCCAGTGAGCGCGCTGGTCTCCATCGAGGGGCTCAGCGTGGCGCTGCCGCCGGGCGCCGACCGGCGGTTCGCCGTCGAGGATGTGAGCCTTCAGGTCGGCGCCGACCAGATCGTCTGCATCGTGGGCGAATCCGGATCGGGCAAGTCGGTGGCCGCCCATGCCCTGATGGGGCTGCTGCCGCGCGGGCTTGCGGCCGTATCGGGGCGCATCCTGTTTCAGGGCCGCGATCTTCTGGCCCAGTCGGCGCAAGACTGGCGGCAAACGCGCGGCGCGGACATCGCCATGATCTTCCAGGACCCGATGGCGGCGCTCAATCCGGTGATGCCGATCGGCCGGCAGATCACCGAGCAGATAAGGGCGCATCGCAGCATCGGCGAAGGCGCGGCGCTGGCAGAGGCGGGCGTGCTTCTGGCGCAGATGGGGCTGGCGCCGCAGCTGCTGCGCGCCTTTGCGCACCAGCTTTCCGGCGGCCAGCGCCAGCGGGTGATGATCGCCATGGCCCTGTCGCTGTCGCCCCGGCTTTTGATCGCGGACGAGCCCACCACGGCGCTGGACGTCACCACCCAGGCGCAGATTCTTGCCCTTGTCAAAAAGGTGCAGGCGGAGCGGCAGATGAGCGTCCTGTTCATCACCCATGATTTCGGCGTGGTGTCGGACATCGCCGATCACGTGGCGGTGATGCGCGAGGGCCGCATCGTGGAAAGCGGGCCGGCGGCGGTGGTGCTGGACAGTCCGCGCGATGCCTATACACGCGCGCTGATTGCCGCGGTGCCGCGCCTGTCGGGCTCGCCCGCGCCGCTCGCGCCGCAAAAGCCGCTGCTGGCGGTAGCGGGGCTGTCCAAAAGCTATCGCAGCGGCGGGTTTTTCGGGCGCCGCGCCACCCCCGCACTGGACCGCGTATCGCTGACGCTGCAGCGGGGCGAGACGCTGGGCGTGGTCGGCGAATCCGGCTCGGGCAAGTCGACCCTGGCGCGCTGCATCATCCGGCTGGTGGATTCGGATGCGGGCGAGGTGCTGTTCGACGGCGCTGACCTGGCGCGCATGGGGCCGCGGGGGCTTCGGGCGCAGCGGCGGCGCATCCAGATGGTTTTCCAGGACCCGTTCTCGTCGCTCAATCCGCGCCATACGGTGGGCGAGATCGTCACCGCGGGGCCGCGCGCGCACGGCGAGCCCGGCGACGCCGCGCTGGCACAGGCCGCCGAAATGCTGAGGCTGGTGGGATTGGACGCGGCCGCGCTGTCGCGCTATCCGCACGAATTCTCGGGCGGCCAGCGCCAGCGCATCGGGCTTGCCCGTGCGCTGATGCTGAGGCCCGATGTGCTGATCGCCGACGAACCGGTCTCGGCGCTGGACGTGACGGTGCAGGCCCAGGTGCTTGACCTGCTGGACCAGGTGCGGCGGAAAATGAACCTGGCCATGCTGTTCATCACCCATGACATGCGGGTGGCCGCGCGCATCTGTCATCGGGTGATGGTGATGCGCCATGGCCGGGTGGTGGAGGAAGGGCCGACGGCCACCCTCTTTGCCGCGCCCAAAAGTGATTATACCGGCCAGCTTCTGGCCGCCATTCCCGGCCGGACGTGGCTGGAAGCATAAGGAAAACAGCAATGCGGATCGCGATCGCCCAGTTCATGCAGGAGACCAACAGCTTCGTGCCCTTCACCACCACGGTGAAAACCTTCGAGGATCAGTATTTGCACCGGGGCGAGGAGTTGTTCACCGCCTTCGGCAAGGCGCGGCTGGAGATTCCGGGCGCCATCGCGGCGCTGAAGGAGGCGGGCGCGGAAATCGTGCCGCTGATCGCCACCATGGCGATGGCATCGGGCACGGTGGAGCGGGCGAGTTTTGAAATTCTCCTGGGCGAGATCCTGGAGCGGCTGCGCGCGGCGGGGCCGGTGGACGGCGTCTATCTGGCGCTGCACGGCGCCATGATCCTGGAGGACGAGCCGGATGCCGAGGCCGAGATCGTGCGCCGGGTTCGCGGCGAACTGAGGCCGGGCACGCCCATCACCGTGTCGCTGGACCTGCATGGCCATATCACGTCCGCCATGCTGCAGCTGGATGTCGCCTATGTCGGCTATCGTGAGTTTCCGCACATCGACATGTATGAGACGGGATACCGGGCGGCGAAGCTTTTGGTGGACTGGGTGAACGGCAAGGTCCATCCGGTGATGGCGCTGGCCAAGCGGCACATGGTGGTCAGTCCCGACTCCGCGCGCACCACCGTCCCGCCGCTTTCCGACATCGTGGCGGAAGGCCGGGCGATGGAAGCGCGGGGCGAGGTGCTGCATGTCTCGCTGTTTCCGGTGCAGCCCTGGATCGACACGCCCGACCTGGGCTTTGCCGCACTGGTTTGCGCGCAGTCGAAGGAAGCGGCGCAGAAGGCCGCAGACAAGCTGGCCCGGATGGCCTGGGACCGGCGGGCGGAATTCGAGCCGACCCTGACGCCACTGCCCGAGATCATCGCCATTGCGCTGTCCGGCGAGGGCCTGACGGTGGCCAGCGACAGCGGCGACACGCCGTCGGGCGGCGGTGCGGCGGATTCAACCGCGGTGCTGGAGGCGCTTTTGAAGGCGGGCGCCGACAGGGCGGACCGCATCTCGATCTGCACCATCTGCGACGCGCAAGCGGCGGCCGAGGCGGCGCGGGCAGGTGTGGGCCGGATAGTGACGCTGCGGGTGGGACACAAGCGTTCGGGCCTGGGCGAACCCCTGACGGTGACGGGCCGCGTGAAGACCATCAGCGACGGCCGCTATGTGCTGATGGGCCCGGGCGCCCATGGCATGGTGGGAGAGATGGGGCTGACCGTGGTGCTGGAAATCGGCGCGATCCGGCTGAACATGCGCTCCATCCCGCATTTCGAATGGGATCCGGCCATCCATACCTCGGTGGGGCTGGACCCGGCGCGGGCCGCGCTGGTCTTTGTGCGCTCGCCGGCGCATTTCCGTGCGTCCTACGCCCCCATCGCCGCGCGCATCTTCATCGCCGACACGCCGGGGCCGACCTCGGCCAACATGCGGCGCATTCCGTATACCCGGGTGACCCGGCCGCTGTATCCGATCGACCTGGTGAATGACTAGTGTCGTGGTTCCGAAATTAACTCGGAGCCTGATATAGAGATCATGCGAATTCCGGAATCGGGACACTGGAGCGTTGTCGCGTTTCGTTGAAGCGCGACAACGCTCGATCTCTTCATTTGGTCGCGGTTTCGGACGGAAAATCGCTGCGCAATTTTCCTGAAACCGCTCTAGGCGCGGTGACGGGCGGGGGTGAGCGATTTGCGGAATGCCAGCAGGATGTGGCGCAACTCCGGCTCGGCGACGCGGTGGGCGGCTTCATCCACCGGCAGCCAGCACAGTTCGCGCGCGCCTTTTTCCGCAAAATTACGGTCCTGCCTGGTCACCTTGAGCGCGAAGACCGATACCCGGCAGGGAATGGCGCTGCCGCCCTTGCGTTCCTTGAGATAGAGATAGTCGCCCAGCGCAGTATCGCGGACCTCGCCGGTGACGCCGGCTTCTTCATGCGCTTCGATGGCGGCGGACCGGGCAAGGCTCATGCCCTTGACCGGCCAGCCCTTGGGAAGGATCCAGCGCCGTGTGTCCAGGCTGGTGATCAGCAACATTTCGGGGAGCGGGCGGGCCCGCCAGCAAAGGGCCGCGACCTGCTGCACTGGTTCATGAAACACGGGTTCGTCCGCCACGCGCGGTTCCCAAAACGGGTGATTCGCAAGGTCATGCTAGGCGCGAAAGCCTTGGGGTCCAAGGTTTATCGGGCACCCTTCATCGAAGCGTCCGACAATCGTCACGCTTCAGGAGAGCCCGAAGGCGCCGGCCAGGAAATAGAATCCGGCGGCGATCAGGGCCGCCGCCGGCATGGTGATGATCCAGGCCACGACAATGTCCTTGGCCACGTTCCAGCGCACGGCCGTGACGCGTCGCGCCGCGCCCACGCCGACGATCGCGCCGGTGATGGTGTGGGTGGTGGAGACGGGAATGCCCATGAAGGTGGCCATGAACAGGGTGATCGAGCCGGCGGTCTCGGCGCAGACGCCCTGGAAGGGCGTCAGGTGGGTGATGCGCGCCCCCATGGTGCGCACGATGCGCCAGCCGCCGGCCAGCGTGCCCAGCGCCATTGCCGCCTGGCAGGCCAGCACCACCCAGAGCGGAACATGGAACGCCCCGCCTTCAAGGCCGTGGGCGAAGAGCAGGGCGGCGATTATGCCCATGGTCTTCTGCGCGTCGTTGCCGCCATGGCCGAGGCTGTAGGCGCTGGCCGACAGGAACTGGATGTGGCGGAACAGCTTGTCCACCTTCAGCGGCGTCGCCTTGAGGAAGGTCCAGGAGAAGGCCAGGATCAGGACCAGCGCCAGGACAAAGCCTGCGGCCGGCGACAGCACGATGGCAAGCATGGTCTTGCCCAGCCCGTTCCACACCACCGCGGTCCAGCCGGCCTTGCAGACGCCCGCGCCCACCAGCCCGCCGATCAGGGCATGGGAGGAGGAAGAGGGAATGCCCGCCAGCCAGGTGATGATGTTCCATGCGATGGCGCCCATCAGCGCGCCCAGGATCACCTGGTCGGAGATGATCGACGGCGCCACGATGCCGGTGCCGATGGTGGCGGCGACATGCAGGCCGAACACGGCGAAGGCCACGAAGTTGAAGAAAGCCGCCCAGGCCACCGCGAGGCGGGGCGACAGGACCCGGGTGGAGACGATGGTGGCGATGGAATTGGCCGCGTCATGCAGGCCGTTGAGAAAGTCGAAGATCAGGGCAACCGCGACCAGGGTGATGATGAGGATCATCACACCTGCTCGATGACGATGCCGCTGATGCGGTTGGCGACGTCCTCGAAGCGGTCGACCACCTTTTCCAGGTGGCGATAGATCTCGCTGCCGATGATGAAACCCATCGCATCACCGCCATTGTGCCTGAGGTAGAGCGCCTTGATGCCGGCATCGTTCAGCTCGTCGGCATGCTCCTCCAGCCGGGTAATTTCCTCGGCGATGGCGTTGATGCGGCCGGAATTCTCGCGCAGCGCGCCCAGAAGGCCCACGGCTTCCACCGTCAATTCGGCGCAGCGCAGGACGATGTCGGCCATCTGGCGCATGCTGAGCTCGAACTGCGAGACCTCGAACAGCGTGATGGCCTTGGCGGTCTTCTGCATCTGGTCGATGGCGTCGTCCAGAAGCCCGATCAGGTCCTTGATATCGCCGCGGTCGAAGGGGGTGATGAAGGAGCGGCGCACGCCAAGCAGCACCTCGCGGGCGATGGCGTCGGCCTCGTTCTCATAGGCGACAATGCGGGCGCAGGCCGCGGGCACGCCCTCGCCGCCCTCCAGAAGGTCGCGCAGAGCGATGGCGCCCTCGACCAGGATGCGGGCATGGCAATTGAAGAGGCTGAAGAATTTCTCCTCGCGCGGCATCAGGGCCTGGAAATAGCGCAGCAAGGATCGCCCCCCTCTTTGGGCCCATGACGGTTTTGCGGGCTCTGCTTGCTATGGCTCGGCGCATCCGTCAAGGCGGGTGGGTCTGCGGTAAAAATATCTGCGATTTCAAAAAGTTAGGGGCGCCGCGATGGCGGCGCCCCTGTGTCATTTCAGCACCTCTGGGTGCGAATGTTACTTCGCGTACATCACTTGGCGTCGGGAAGGCCGAAGACGAACACGGCATAGCCCGTCACCGGCCGGTGGACTTCCCTGAGCATCGTGCCCGGCTTGAGCTGCGGGCTGCCGCCGCCGAGCGCGGTGGTGACGGCGATATACTGCTTGCCGTCGACCATGAAGCTGACCGGATAGCCCTGCACCGTGGTGCCCAGGCGCGTGGTCCACAGCGTCTTGCCGTTCCTGACATCGATGGCGCGGAAGACGCGGTCGAAATCGCCCACGAAGGCGACATTGCCTGCGGTGGAGACCACGCCGGTCAGGAAGGGCGCGCGCTGCTGGAAGGACCAGAGCGGCTTGAGGTCGGAGGTGCGATAGGCCGACAGGCGTCCCATGTTGCCGTCCGAGCCCGGCATCTCGAAATAGGTCTGCGAGCCGTTGCCCAGCATGAAGACGCAGGATTGCGAGAGCGGGATGATCAGCGTGTCGCTCGGCTTGTGGTAGCTGGTCGCCTGCCAGTCATGGCCGCCTTCGGGACCGGGGCAGGACGGCAGCCACTGGTCCACCTTCTGGTCGATGACATCCTTGCGGTAGGTGGGAATGCCGGTCTTGGGATCGATCTTCGTGAAGACGTTCTGGAACACCGTCTCGGCGTGATCCAGGTACTTGCCCGTGACGCGGTCCAGCTTCCACAGGATGCCGGCCTTGCCGATGGTCAGCAGGTATTTCTGGGAATCGTGGTCGACCAGCACGCGCTCGAACACCTCGTCCAGGTCGAAGGTCTCGCCCGGGGCGTGGTTGTGCCACCACTTCATCTTGCCGGTGTCGGGATCGAGCGCCACGGTGGAGTTGGCATAGTCGGTGGCGCCGGTGCCGGTGCCGCGCAGGTCGCGCCGCCACGGCTTGGCCTGGGCGGTGCCCCAGTAGGTGGTGTTGAGCTCCGGATCATAGGTGCCCGCGATCCAGGTCTCGGCCCCCATGCGCTCGTCGTCCGGCTTGCCGCCCCAGCTGTCGCCGCCCGGCTGGCCGGTCAGGGCCACGGTGGTGAACTTCCAGTCGCGCGCGCCGGTCTTGGCGTCATAGGCGCTGATGTAGCAGTGATCGCCGCTCTTGGGCCGGCCGCAGCCCGTCATGCCGACGATCACCTTGCCGTTGATGATGATGACGCCGCCCGTGGTGCGGCCCACGCCTTCCTTGGGATTGATCTTGGTCTTCCACACCTGTTCGCCGGTGCGCGCATCCAGGGCATAGAGCCAGCCTTCGGGCGCGGCGACATAGACGTTGTTTCCGTAAAGGCCCATCGAGCGGGTCTCTGTGGTGGACGGGCCGGGGCCCATGGCGGTGGGCGTCGGGCCCAGCCGGTTCTCCCACAGAAGCTCACCCGTCTTTGCGTTCAGCGCCTGGATGGTGTTGCCGACGCCCCACATGTACATGATGCCGTCATGGACGATGGGCGTGTCTTCCATCGTGCCGTTCTCCGGCATCGACCACATCCATTTCAGCTGCAGGCTGGAGACGTTGCCGGTGTTGATCTGGCTGAGGGGGCTAAAGCTCCAGCCCTGGTAGTTGCGGCGGAACATCAGCCAGTCGCCGTCCGGCGGGTTGCGCAGCATCTCGTCGGTGACGGGAATGTAGTTCTGGATGTCGCCCTTCAGCGAAAGGCCCAGCTGGGTGGGAATCCGGAAGCGGCCCGGATCGCCATAGCGCACCACCTGGCCCGGACGGGCGAAGCCGGCGGAGGTGGCGACATCGGAATTGGCCCCTTGCCCATTGGCCGGGGCGGCAGCGACGCGCGCCGGGGGATGGAGCACATCGTCGGCCAGCTTGCCGGTCGCGATGGCGCCGATGGCGACGTCGGTGGTCGGCGTCAGTGCGGTGGTGCCCGCCCTGGCGCTGTTGGCGTGCAGGATATAGGCGACGATGCCGGTGTAGGTGGCTTCGTCAAGGCTGCCGCCGCGGCCCGCCGGCATGGTCGCGTGGATCTTGCTGTAGAGCGCTTCGGTGCTGCGGCCCTTCCATGCGCCGAAGAAAGCGTCGCCCGCCAGCGGCGGCGCGTCGGTGGCGCCGGAAAGGTCGTTCTGGTGGCAGATGGCGCAATTGTCGTTATAGGCCTGGCGGCCGGCATTCACCTGGTCCTGGGTGAAGGGGCCGGCGGCGTTCTGCGCCATCGCCGTGATGGCCATCACGCCGGCGAGCGCAACGCCGGTGGCGGCGCCAAGAAGCAATCCCGTTTTTTTCAGCATCGTCACTCGATCCTTGTGTTCTCTGATCAGCTCTTTGGCGTGTCGAGCTGGGGAATGAACCAGTGGCCTTCCTGCGGCACGTCCTGGCCCACGGTCTCATGGGCGGGCAGCAGCCAGCCCCACAGCGTGCCCTTCGGGCCCCAGCTATAGCCGGGCGGTGCCTTTTCGCTGTTGATCTGGATATAGAGCTTGCCGGTGCGCAGGTCTTTTGCCTGCTGCGCCGAAAGCTTGAAGGTGCCCGAGATGGTGCCGCTGGTCGCCTTGGTCACATCCAGGTCCAGGATCTGCTTGCCCGGCACGCCCGCCACCGGCGAGGTGAAGATGTGCGCCTCGGTGGCGTTGGAGGGAAGGCCGTGGAAGCTGCCCTTCACCGTCACGGTGCGGCCGTCCAGCACGGCGGTGGCATCGCCGCGCCCGGCGATGACGGTCTTGGTCTCGTCGTCCAGCGGCATCGGTCCCAGATTGGTCTGGTAGCTGGTCTGGGCGGCCAGGGCCGGGGCGGATGCCAAAAGCGCAAATGCCAGCGCCGGAAGAATGCGGTGTTTCACGTGTCTGCTCCTTTGCGATCCGTTGCCGCCGTTTTCAATTTCCGCCCTGAGCCTTTTCAGGCTGGTACCAGTGCAGGTTGTCGGGGCGGGGAATATAGGCGAGGCGGGTAGAGGGGCCTTCGCCGGCGGGTGTGGCGCGGTGCCAGCGGCCGGTGGGCGCGGCCACCAGATCGCCGTCATGCACGGTGACCAGCTTCTCGCCTTCCACCAGGAATTCCTGGGTGCCTTCGACGATCAGCCAGATCTCCGGGAAGTTGGCGTGGTAGTGGCCCCATTCGGTGGGCGGGGGCGTGGGCGTTGCCTTCTGCGAGCGCAGGATGGTGACGTAGGTATGGTCGTCGCGGATCCACACATTGCGCTTCTCGCCGCCCTGCACGATGTCCTTCTCGAAATCGATATAGGGCTTGTTGATGTCGTCATAGGTGCCGCGGCCGGTATAGGCGGCCTTGACATACTGGACGCCGGGAACGGGCGTCGGGGTTTCCGTCAGCGGATAATCGGGCGCCTCGCCCGCCGGCTTCATCTGGAAATAGAGCACCGGTTCGTTGCCCACCGTCTCCATGCTGTACTGCAGGCGCTTGGGTACCTGCACCAGGAAGTGCTTGGTGGCGACGAAAGGCTCCTGCCCCTCGATGGTGACTTTCATGGCGCCGGACTGCACCACCCAGAAAACGCGGTCGTCGGCATAGAATTGCGTCTTGGTCTTGCCGCCGGGCGCCATGGAAACCCAGTCGCCTTCGAAATCGCGGCTGAGGAAGACTTCCTGGTGCCAGTTGGCCTGGCCCTTGTGGGCGGCCAGAACATCGGCCAGGCGGTAAACGAGTTTGTTGGGGCCCGTGTAGGGTGGCAGCGTCGCGGGTTTGGCGGCCCATGCGACGGTGGCCTTGTTGCCCGGATTGGTGGCGCGCGCCTGGGTCTGTGCGGCGGCATGCTGGACGGCGATGGTTGCGATGGCTGCGATGGCGGCCGTGGCTATCATGCCCCGGGCCGCGGTTCTTCCCACCGTGGCGAGCCGGTCGATCCTCATTTTCCTTATCCCTCCCCCTTCGCCCGTTTTCGGACGATTTTTCGGCCCGCACCCTAGCAGTGGCGGTTCCCTTGGGCCAGCGCGCAAGGGCGCTTTGCAGAGGGAAGCGGGGATGAATTCGTCTCAATTTTTCGCAGGGGAACACACGATTTGTTGGCCTGGCAGCGCGCATGGTTTGATGCGCTGCATCACGGCCCCATTTCCGCCGCTTCCGCCTTGTACCCAGCCGCCTTGGCGGGGGCGCCATCAGCCAGGGAAGATTTCATTGCTTCAACGCAGAACCATGATCGCCGCCGCGCTGGCCGCTGCGCCGTTAGCGCTCACGGCCCGGCGCGCGCTGGCCGCCACGGCCGCCGAAAGCTTCGTCGCCGCCAATATCCAGCGCGGCCTCGACATCCTCAACGATGCCTCGCTCAGCGCCGCCGACCGGCGCACGCGTTTCGCGGCCTTCCTGATGGGCCTGACCGACATCAGGCGCGTGGCGCTGTTCCTTCTGGGCAAATATGCCGCCGGCGCCAGCGCCGAGCAGGTGAATGCCTTTGTCGATGCCTTCCGCGATTACTCGCTGGCGGTCTACCAGTCCTATTTCGCGCAATACGCCGGACAGTCCCTCAAGGTAACCGGATCGCGCGAGCGCGCGCCGGGCGATGATGTTGTCGCCACCACCGTTTCAGGCGCCGCGGCAAGCGGCAATGCGACGGAAGTGGATTTCCGCATCCGCAGCGATGGACCAAAGCCGGTGTTGGTGGACATTTCGGTGGCGGGCGTGTGGCTGGCGCTGGCACAGCGCGACGAATTCGCCGCCGTGCTGGCACGCAGCCACGGCGATATCGCCGCGCTTATCCAGCATTTGCGCGCCGCAGAGGCCCAGTACCGCTGAAGGTTCCCGAAAAGTTGCGGCTTGCATTTGCCCGCCGGGACCGGTATCTCGCAATCAACTGGGGCATGTGAAGCTGGCGCCTTCTGGTTCCGCTTCTTCGAAAAAAATTTCGAGAGCGCCCGGTTCCATCCGATCCGCGAAGTTCCGAAATCGAAATGGAGACGCGTTTGTCCGATTGCGATTCCGTGATTGCCCGTTCTGCCGTCGCCCCGGCGCTGGACATTCGTCCCGTGCGCAGCACCGCGCCCCTGCTCATGCTGGGCATGCTGCTGACGGCTGCGGCGCTGATGATGCCGCATGTGCATGTGCGCGATGCGGTGGAACAGCCCGCGGTGCTGCAGTCGTCGCATGTGGAAGCGGTGGTGGTCACGCCCAGGCCCATCGTGCCTTCGGCCTTCGACAGGGAAGCGGCGATGAAGCCCTCCCAGCTGATGGGACGCTGGGACGACTTGATCAGCAAGGCCTCGCGCAAATTCCATGTCCCCCAAGCCTGGATCCGCGCGGTGATGCAGCGCGAAAGCGGCGGGCGCACCATGATGGCGCCGGGCCGGCCCATCGTGTCGCGCGCCGGCGCGCTGGGGCTGATGCAGGTGCTGCCCGAGACCTATGACGAGATGGCGGCGCAGTACAGGCTGGGGGCCGATCCCTTCGACGCGCAGGACAACATCTTCGCCGGCGCGGCCTATCTGCGCTGGCTGCACAGGAAATACGGCTATCCGGCCATGTTCGCCGCCTACAATGCCGGTCCCGGCCGCGTGGACGACCATCTGCAGCATGGCGCGCGCCTGCCGGCGGAAACCCGCGCCTATGTCGGACACATCACCAGTGTCCTGGGCAAGGGCAAACCTGCGCATAACGCGCTGCTGGTCAAATTCACGCGCCCCGACGGCAGGACGATCCGCGTCGATGCCGCCAAGGTCGATCAGGTGCGCGCGCCGCTGCCCGGCGAATATGACGGCGAGGTCAGTGCGGTCATCAAGATGGGCGACCGCTATCAGGCGATTCGCGAGAATCTTGAGATCGCGCGCTCGGCGATCCGCGCGGTGGGCGGCCTTTCCTGACGCGCGTGCAACTTTGCATCCGGCGTGGCTCTTGGCATAGTCGCGGGGTCTTTCCGGCGGGGCCCCCAATGACCTTTCGCATCCGTAATCTGGCGCTGCTTTCGGCGTGTCTTTTGCCGCTTGGCTGCGGGCCGTCCGAAAAGCCCAAGGCACCACCGGCCCGCGCCAACCCGTTCGAACATGCCAGCACGCTGCCCTTCCAGGCGCCGGATTTCCGCAAGATCCGGGACAGCGACTACCAGCCCGCGATCGAAGAAGGCATGCGCCGCCAGATGGCCGAGGTCGAGGCGATCGCCGGTCAGGGCGCGGCGCCCACATTCGACAATACCATCGCGGCGCTGGAAAAATCGGGCCGCATGCTGGACCGGGTGCTGGAGACGTTCTTCGCGGTGGTGCAGGCCAACACCAATCCCACCCTGGACAAGGTGCAGACCGCGGAGGCGCCCAGGCTGGCCGCGCACCAGGACGCCATTTTCCTTAATCCCAAGCTCTTCGCGCGGGTGAAGACGCTGTACGAAAAGCGCGACGGTCTGAACCTCGATCCGGAAGCGGCGCAGGTTCTCAAGCTTTATTACCAGCAGTTCATTCATTCCGGCGCCAACCTGCCGGCGGCCGGCCAGGCGCGGCTGAAAGAGATCAACAGGCAGGACGCCTCGTTGCAGGCCGAATTCCAGCAGCGGCTGGTGGCCGGCACCAAGGCCGGCGCGCTGGTGGTGGACGACAAGGCCGGGCTCGCCGGTCTTTCGGACACGCAGGTCGCCACCGCCGCCCATGCCGCCGAAGAGCGGGGGCTGAAGGGCAAATATCTCATCGCGCTGCAGAACACCACGCAGCAGCCGCTGCTGACCGACCTGGCCGACCGGGACATCCGCCAGCAGCTGTTCGACAGGAGCTGGAGGCGCACCGAGCGCGGCGACAGGAACGATACCCGCGACATCATCCAGACCCTGGCGGTGATCCGCGCCGAGAAGGCAAAGCTTCTGGGCTATCCCAGCTATGCCGCCTATGCGCTCTACGACCAGATGGCGCAAACGCCCCAGGCGGTGCAGAAATTCATCGGCGCGCTGGTGGCGCCCACCCGCGCCAAGGCGGCCGGGGAAGCCGGGCTGATCCAGCAGGCCATCGACAGGGATGGAAAGCATTTCAAGCTGGAGCCCTGGGACTGGCAGCGCTATGCCGAGAAGGTGCGCAAACAGCGCTATGACGTGGATGAATCGGCGCTCAAGCCCTATTTCAAGCTGAACAAGGTGCTGCGCGACGGCGTCTTCTATGCGGCCAACAGGCTGTATGGAATCACCTTCAGGCAGCGCCACGACATTCCGGTCTATCAGCCCGATGTCATGGTGTTCGAGGTGTTCGATCACGACGGCAGTTCGCTGGGCCTGATCTATTTCGACTACTTCAAGCGCGACAACAAGTCGGGCGGCGCCTGGATGAGCAATTTCGTGGGCCAGTCCAAACTGCTCGGTACCAAGCCGGTGGTGTTCAATGTCGCCAATTTCACCAAGCCTGCGCCGGGCCAGCCCGCGCTGCTGAGCTTCGACGATGTCACCACCATGTTCCACGAATTCGGCCATGCGCTGCACGGGCTGTTCGCGGACCAGACCTATCCCATGGTCTCCGGCACCAATGTGGCGCGCGACTTCGTGGAATTCCCCTCCCAGTTCAACGAGCACTGGGCGCTTTATCCCGACGTGCTGAGGCACTATGCCGTCGACCACAGGACCGGCAAGCCGATCCCGCAGGACCTGGTGGACAAGCTGCGCAAGTCGCAGACCTGGGGCCAGGGCTATGAACTGGGCGAGCTGCTGGCGGCGTCCGAACTGGACATGCAATGGCATCTTCTGCCGGCGGGCGCGCCCAAGCCCGATGTCGATGCCTTTGAAGCCGAGGCGCTGAAGCTCACCGGCACCAATTTTCCCGATGTGCCGCCGCGCTACCGCTCCAGCTATTTCCTGCACATCTGGGCGAACGGCTATGCGGCGGCCTATTACGCCTATCAGTGGACGGTGATGCTGGACGACGATGCCTATGACTGGTTCGAGCATCATGGCGGGCTGACGCGCCAGAACGGCCAGCGTTTCCGCGACCTGATCCTGTCGAAGGGCCACACCCTGGATTACGGACCCATGTTCCGGGCCTTCTATGGCAAGGACCCCGATGTCGGGCCGATGCTGAAGGATCGCGGCCTGATCCCGGGCTGATCGACAGGTTCGGGCCGGCACTCAGCCTCACGAAAACGGAACTTTTCCAGCCCGGCGACGTTTCAGGCCGATAGCCGGCTGGGCAGCCGGCTGGTGCGAGCGGGGGATTTGCGTGACTGGAGGCGGTGGCGGGCGGCGCCAGGCGATTCGTGGTGCCCTGCTGGGCATCCTGCTCGCCTCATCGGGCCTTGCCGGGCCCGTACGCGCACAGCCGTTCCAGCAACTGGCCAGTGCCGCCGACCTTCAGAACCTGTCGATCGAACAGCTGGCGGATGTGGAGATCACTTCCGTGTCCAAGTCCGCCCAGCCTCTGATCAGCGCGGCGGCTGCCGCCTATGTGATCAGCCATGACGACATCGCCCGTTCGGGCGCGGTCAGCCTGCCGCAGATGCTGCGCCTGGCGCCCAACCTGGAGGTGATGCAGACCAGCCCCAGCGCCTGGAACATCACCGCGCGCGGGTTCAACGGCAACAGTGCGGCCCAGAACTTTCCCAACAAGCTCCTGGTTCTGATCGACGGGCGCAGCGTCTATACCCCGCTTTATTCGGGCGTCTATTGGGACATGCCCGACGTGCCGGCCGCCAATATCGAGCGCATCGAGGTGATCAGCGGGCCGGGCGGCACGTTGTGGGGCGCAAACGCCGTCAACGGCGTGATCAACGTGATCACCAGGAAGGCCGCCGATACGCCGGGCGGCCTGCTGACGCTGGGCGCCGGCACGGGCTATTACAGCGCGGCCCTGCAATATGGCGGCGCGCTGGACGAGGACCTGCACTATCGCGTCTATGGCCAGGATTTCTACCAGCGCGCCTTCAACGCCGCATCCGGCAAGGATGCCCATGACGGCTGGACGCGTCCGCAGGGCGGCTTCCAGCTTGACTGGACGCCGGGAGATGAAGTGGTCAGCCTGCATGGCGACGCCTTTGGCGGCACCGAGGCGCAGGCGGGGGGCCTGGCCAACCAGCAGATATCGGGCGCCAACCTGACGCTGAACTGGACCCATCCGCTGGAAGAAAATTCGGCCCTGCAGTTCCTGACCTATTTCGACCAGACGCGGCGGGCGATGGCGGGCGGCGGCGCCTTTACCCTCAATACCTATGACATGGAGCTGCAGCACAATTTCAGCCTGGGCGACTGGAACAGCCTGGTGTGGGGCGTCGGCCAGCGCTTCGACCAGTACCGCATCACCAGCCGCATCGCACCCGACACCTCGCTGATCTTCTCGCCGGCCGCGCGCACCCTCAGCCTGACCGACATCTTCGCCGAGGATCACATCGCGCTCAGCGAGGCGGTGCAGCTGACCCTTGGCGTCAAGCTGGAGAATGATCCCTGGTCGGGATGGGCGGCGATGCCCAGCGGGCGCCTGTCGTGGACGGTTGCGGACGGCCACCTGGTCTGGGCCTCGGCCTCGCGGGCGGTGCGCGCGCCCACGCCCTTCGACACCGATGTGGTGGAGAAGCTGGGCAGCGTGACCTTTGCGACCGGCAATCCGAACTTCGAGCCGGAGACCGTCACCGATTTCGAACTGGGCTATCGCGGCCAGGTCACCCCGGACGCGACCGTCTCGGTGACGCTGTTCGACAGCCTTTACGACGATCTGCGCACGGTCGAGACAACGCCGGCGACCTTCATTCCGCTTGTCTGGGGCAATGGCATGAAGGGCAATGTCCATGGCGTGTCGATCTGGGGCGACTGGCAGGCCGCGGACTGGTGGCTGCTGTCGGCGGGCTTCACCGCCCAGCACCTGGACCTGGAGTTCAAGCCGGGCGCCAGCGGCCTTCTGGGGATTTCGCAGGCGGGCGATGATCCCCACCACTGGGCGTCGCTGCGCTCCTCCATGCGGCTGGGAGAAGATGTCAACCTGGACGCGGACCTTCGCTATGTCGGCGCGCTGCCCAATCCCAAGGTGCCCGAATATGCCGAATTGAATGCGCGGCTTGCCTGGCAGTTGACGGAAAAGCTGGAGCTGTCGCTGGCCGGCTTCAACCTGCTGCATGGCCAGCACCAGGAATATCCCGGATCGGACCTGATCCGCCGCAGCGTGATGCTGCAGACGCAGGTCAGTTTCTAGCGATGCGCGCGGCCCGCACTCTTTATGGATGGGCGGGGCTGGTGCTGGCCGTGGTGGCGGCCCTTGCGGGTCCGGCCCACGCGGCGCCGTCGCTGGAATATGCGGTCAAGGCGGCATACCTGACCAAATTCATTCCCTTCATCACCTGGCCGGCACGCAGTTTCGAAAGTCCGTCCAGCCCGGTGACCGTCTGCCTGGTGGGCGACGATCCCTTTGGCGGGGTGCTGGATGCGGCCGCGCGCAGCGCCCGGGTCGGCGGGCGCCCCATCAATGTGCGCCACCTGGCCCTGCCGGACGCCGGCTGCCAGATGGTGTTCCTGTCCGCGAGCGATCCCGAACTGGCGGACGAGGCGCTGGAGGCGCTGAAGGGAAAGCCGGTGGTCACGGTCACCGACTCCGGAATGCGGCCTCACGGCATTATCAGCTTTGTGATCGACGCGAACCATGTGCGTTTCGACATCGATGATGCCGAGGCCGGGCGGGAGGGGATTTCCATCAGCTCCAAGCTGCTGGACCTGGCCCATGCGGTCCGTGCCAGGGGCAAGCCATGAGGCAGCACGGCTGGGACCTGTCGGTGATCGGCGCGCTGGCGGCGGCGGGGCTTCTGTTGGGCGTGGGCATCGCCATGGCCGTGTATGAGGAGCAGGTCTACAGCGGCCAGCAGGTCAAGAGTGTGCGCGAGCAGGCCCAGATCCTGGCGGCCAGCGTCAGCGCCGCGGTGGTGTTCGACGACCGCAAGGCGGCGCAGGAATATGTCAATGCGGTGGCGGTCAATCCCGAGACCGAGGCCGCCGGCGTCTATGACAGGCAGGGCCGGCTTCTGGCCGGCTTCGCCCGCGGCGGCACGCGGCTTCCCGCCCAGGTGCGGCGCGCCGCAACCACCTATGGCGGCGACCATGTCGACGTTGCCGAGGAGGTGCGCCAGGCCGGCACAAGGGTGGGCATGGTGCTCTTGCGCGCGGTCTCCGAGCCGGTGCAGCGCCGCTATGCGCGCTATGCCGGGCTGGTGCTTCTGGTCACCATGGGCGCGCTGGTGATCGCGGTGCTGAGCTTCTCGCAGGCGGCGCTGGCGCGGCGCGCCCGCCAGCTTTCCGAAATGAACGAGCGCCTGCAGGCGGAAATGGCCGAGCGTCAGCGCACCGAAGAGGCGCTGCGCCAGAGCCAGAAGATGGAGGCGGTCGGCCAGCTTTCCGGCGGCATCGCCCATGACTTCAACAACCTGATCATGATCGTGAAAGGAAATCTGCGGCTGCTGCGCCGGCGGCTTGGGGCGGAACTGGGGCCGCAGGGCGGCAGTTACATCGTCAATGCCGAGGAGGCACTGGACCGTGCCGCCCACCTGACCCAGCGGATCCTGGCCTTCTCGCGCCGCCAGCCGCTGACGCCGCAGCGCGTATCGCTGAGCCATCTGGTGGAGGGGATGGGGGAACTGCTCCGCCACTCGGTGGGCGAGAAGGTTGAGATCGTCACCCGGCTGAACGCCCAGTGGCCGGTCCTGTGCGACGTCAACCAGATGGAGAATGTGATCCTGAACCTGGCGATCAACGCCCGCGACGCCATGCCTGAAGGAGGACGGCTGACCATCGAGACGTCCGACATGACCCTGTCGTCCGCCCCGCCGGAGATGGAGGAGTTCAAGCCCGGCGCGTATGTGGCGCTGACGATGCGCGACACCGGCCATGGCATGCCGGAGGACGTGCGCCGTCGTGCCGTCGACCCCTTCTTCACCACCAAGCCGCAGGGCAAGGGCACCGGGCTTGGGCTTTCCATGACATTCGGCTATGTGCGTCAATCGGGGGGCTATCTGGTGATTCAGAGCGCGCCGGGTGAGGGCACAGCCATGACCATTCTGATGCCGCGCGATATCGGGGGAGAGATCGCATGAATCCGCAAGCTGGGCCGGTGCCCATCCTGGTGGCCGAGGACGAGGCCATGCTGCGCACCATTGCGGTGGAAATGCTGGAGGAGGCGGGCTTCCTTGTGTTCGAGGCCGCCGACGGAGTCGAAGCGCTGGAACTGCTGAAGGCCAATCCGCAGATACGCCTTCTTGTGTCGGACGTGAAGATGCCGCGCATGGACGGCTATGCGCTGGTCGAGGCCGGTTATGCCCTGCGACCCGGGCTGAAGGTGCTGCTGATGACCGGCTATGCCCAGGAGCCGCCGCAGAGGCTGACGCAGGAACACAACATCCAGATCCTGTACAAGCCGTTCAACCTGGAGAAGCTGTGCGCGCTGGCTGCGGAGCTGGCGGCCTAGAGCGTTTTTTCGCAACTGCGACGATCAAAGCCGTGAAGCGTTTCCGCGACCCGGCGAAAGCGCCCTAGCGACTGGCCTTCCTGCGGCCGGTTTTCCTGCCGGACTTCTTCCTGGTAGTTTTCTTCTTGCCGGTCTTTTTCTTGCTGGTCGTTTTCTTGGGGACCTTCTTGCCTTCGCGGCGCGCTTCCGACAGGCCGATGGCGATCGCCTGTTTGCGGCTTTTCACCTTCCGGCCCGAGCCGCTCTTCAGCGTGCCCTTCTTGCGCTCCTCCATCGCCTTCTTGACCTTGCGCTGCGCGCCCTTGGAATATTTTCCGGCCATGTCCTCCACGCCTGTTGGAACCCTTGGCGGTAACAGGCGAAATTAAAATCGGTTCCGGCTGGAACGGCCATCGTGCTGCGGTGTTGCCTCCTTGCCGTTGCGGCGCCAATGCGTGGCGCGCATGACGCGCGTCAAGACAGCAACAAGAAGCGGCGCCTGGCACGGCACAGGAGGTCCAGACCATGATGATCACCCTTTCGCGCCTTTACCCCGATGCGGCCCGGGCGCGCGCAGTCATCGACGAACTGAAGGCCAGCGGTCTTCCCGAAGACGATATCGGCGTGATCTCGGCCACCCGCAGGGACAGCCGGCCGATGGCCAATGCCGGGATGCACAATGCCGGCGACGAAATCGACCGCGACCGCGACGGGCGCGACGATCGCGGGGCGGCCGCCGGCAAGGGGGCGGCGGTCGGCGCTGCCGCCGGGCTTGTGGCGGGGCTGAGCGCCTTCGTGCTGCCGGGCATCGGCACCGTGGCCGCGGCCGGATGGCTGACGGCGGCTCTGACGGGCGCAGTGGCGGGCGGCGCGGCGGGCGGCATTGTCGGCGCCCTGGTGGAATCGGGCCTGGATGAGAACGACGCCGCCGAATATGCCGATGGCATAAGGCGGGGCGGCACGCTGGTCACCATCCGCGTGATGGGCCAGGACCGCGACCATTACGAAGACATCCTTTCGTTCACCGACGGGCGAGGGCCGGGCGGCTATGATTCGTCGGGCATGCCGGTGCAGCTGCACGACATCGGCCAGGGCGTCCGGCGCAGCTGACATGCCCGCGCGGACAGCCGGCAAGACCAGGAAGAAGGCCAATAAGACCCGGGGCGGCCGAAAGACAGAGCCCGGCAGGAAATGGTCGGGGCGGGTGACGCGCGAAAGCGACGCGCTGGACCTGACGAAAGGCGTCTTCACCTGGAAGGACCCGCGGCGGATCGCCCGTTCGCTCAAGCGGTCGGCTGAGGCCAGCCACCGGCGCAAGTCCAGCCCCTACGCTTCCGCCATGTCGATGCTGACCTTCTATATCAACCGCGGGGGCAAGGATCTGCCGGCGCGGCAGAAGAAGGTTTTGGAACGGGCCAAGGACGAACTGCGCGCCCTGTTCGACAAGAATTAGCCGCTTCTGTAGAAGACCCGCCATGACCAAGGCGGCTTTCATCGCGGGCGACTGGGGCACCAGCCGTCTCAGGCTTTACCTGTGCGGCGCGGACGGCACGGTGCTGGACCGGCGCGAGGGCGCGGGCGCTTCCGTGCCCGACTGCGCCGGGCGCTTTGCCGCCGCGGTGGCGGAATGGGACTTGGCCTATGAAGATCGGGTCCACGGCAAGCTGCCCGCGGTGCTGGGCGGCATGGTGGGATCGACCATCGGCTGGAAGGAAGTGCCCTATCTTGAGTGCCCGGCCCGGCCCGAAGCGATCGCGGGCGCGGCGCTGAAGTTCGAGGCGGGGGGGCGGGCCATCGCCATCGCGCCAGGCCTGAAATGCACCAACCCGGCGGGCGCGCCGGACGTGATGCGGGGCGAGGAAGTGCAGATCCTGGGCGCGCTGCGTCTTGATCCTGCCCTGGCCAAAGGGCGGCACCTGCTGTGCATGCCCGGCACGCATGTCAAGTGGGTGGTGATGGAAGACGGCGCGGTGATGCGATTCCAGACTGCGCTGTCGGGCGAACTGTTCGAGCTTCTGGCGCGCCATTCGGTGCTGGCGCGCGACGGCGGCGCGGTCGATGCGGAAAGCGACGCCTTCGCGCTGGGGCTGAAGACGGCGCGGGACAATGACAAGGCGGGGCTGTTGCATCTTCTGTTTTCCACCCGCAGCCGGGTGGTGACAGGGGTCATGGCCAAATCCGGTGCGGCGTCCTATCTGTCGGGGCTGATCGTGGGCGCGGACGTGGGCGCTGCGCTGAATCTGTTTTCGGCTTCGCGGGTGCCGCTGGTCTGCTCGCCCCTGCTGGCGGCGCTTTATGCGAAGGCGCTGGACTTTTATAAGGTCGAGGCGCCAGTGATTGATGGCGATGCCGCTGCCCTGGCGGGCCTGGTGCAGATACACACGGAACTGAGCCGATGACTCCGGAAGAATTGCTGGCCGAACTGCCCATCGTCGCCATCCTGCGCGGGGTGACGCCCGACCGGGTGCTGGGCGTGGCCGGGGCGCTGTATGGCGCGGGGCTGCGCGCCATCGAGGTGCCGCTCAATTCTCCCGAGCCCTTCAAGAGCATCGAACTGCTGGCGCGCGAATTTGCCCGCCGCTGCCTGACCGGCGCGGGCACGGTGCTGACGGCGGCCGACGTGGACCGGGTGGCCGATGCAGGCGGCCGTTTGCTGGTGACGCCCAACACCGATCCGGCGGTGATTTCGCGCGGCGTGGCCAGGGCGATGACGGTGATGCCGGGCTTCTACACCCCGTCGGAAGGTTTTGCCGCCATCGCGGCGGGGGCGACGACACTGAAGTTGTTTCCCGCTTCCACCGGCGGCATCGACCACCTGAAGGCGATGCTGGCGGTGATTCCGAAATCGGTGCCGGTCTATGCGGTGGGCGGGGTCGGCGCGGCCAACATGGGCGAATGGCGCAAGGCCGGCGCGGCGGGCTTCGGCCTGGGCAGCGAACTGTTCAAGCCGGACTATTCCGACGCCGACATCGCCGCACGCGCGGCCAGGTGCGTGGCAGCCTGGAAAGCCGCGAGCTGAAGGCGCGTGCGAAGAGCACGTGAGCACGCGCGACGCCGCCAGTAGGCAAAAGGCCCGCGCCTACCAGTTTGTATAGCTCCCATCCGGTCGGTGATTGATCTGGATCGGGGCATAATGCTCCGTCCAGTCGCCCACCTGCTGCAACTTGCTGGTGTCCAGCGTCACGCCCAGGCCCGGCCGCTCATTGGGCCACAGCTTGCCGTCATGGAAGTCGTAAGCCTGCGGCAGGTACGGCCAGGGGCGGCGGCCCGCGCCGGTCATTTCCATCAGTGCGATGACCGAGGTGGCGGTCAGGCAGTGCACCAGCGCGGTCTCGCCGATGGGGCCGGTGAAGTGCGGGATCAGGCCGCAATAATGCGTCTCGGCCAGCGCGGCGATCTTCATGTATTCGGTGATGCCGCCGACATTGGGCACCGTGCAGCGGGCGAAGTCGATCAGGTTCTGTTCGATCAGCGGCGCGATTTCCCACTTCACGCCATAGATCTCGCCCACCGCGATCGGCACGCGCAGGCGCGGGCGCATCACCTTGTAGATATCGATATTCTCGCCGCGGATCAGGTCTTCGCAGAAGAAAGGCCGCAGGGGTTCGATTGCCGTGGCCAGGGTGATGGCGTCTTCCGGGTCCATGGTGCCGTGGAAGTCGATGGCCCAGGCGCCGTCCTTGCCCACGCCCTTGCGGATCAGCTCGCACTCCGCGATGGTTTTTTCCACCGCGCGGAAGCGGTCGAACTCAACCGATTCAGCCACGCCGGTGCGGAAAGCGCGGAAGCCCGCCTGGATACAGGCACGCGCCGCGTCCTCGATCGTGCCGCCCGGCGGGGTGGGATAGCCGGTGGCATAGCATTCGACATGGTCGCGGCTCTTGCCGCCCAGAAGCTGCCACACCGGCACGCCCAGCGCCTTGCCCTTCAGGTCCCACAGCGCGACATCGAGCGCGCCCAGCGAGTGCGTCTTTTCGCGGCCGGCCGGATAGAAATAGCCGCGCTCCATCACCTGCCACAGATGTTCGATGCGGAAGGGGTCTTCGCCGATCAGAAGCCCGGCGCACTGTTCCATGGTGGAGGGCTCGCCGCCCTCGCCGATGCCGATCAGCCCGCTTTCGGTCTCGATGGTGACGATGTTGGTGGACTGGTTGAAGGTCGGCTGGTGCACATTGGGGCGGCCCGCCGCATCCGTCGGGGTCTTGTAGTAGCGGATGCGCTTGACCTTGTCCTTGGGCAGGCCCAGCGCGAAAGCATCCGGCGGTGTCCAAAGGGCGGCGCCCGCCGCGCCCAGCAATCCGGCCGCACCCGCGTTTGCCATGAATTTGCGGCGATCCATATCGTCCCCCTTGAATGAAATTCGTGTTGTTCGGGCCCGTCCCATCACGTGAGATTGCAGACCCAGCCCTTGTTCGCGTCGCAATACCACAGGACGCCGTCGTGGATGTCCAGCCCATGGACCGACGGATCGTTCGCCTTGTCGAGCACGATCCTGCCGACGATGCCGCCATCGGACATGCGCAGCCTGTAGATCTCGGCCTCGTCCGAGCCGACGCACCAGATGTGATCGCCGTCCAGCGCGATGCCGTGGGTGCGCACGGTGGGCGCCTGGATCGAACGGGCGACGGTACCTTCCTCGGCATTCATCAGGAACAGTTTGCCGCTGGCGGGCACCGCCATCCAGTATTTGTCCTTCCCTGCCCATTTGACGCCATGGCCGCCCGATTCCAGCGGCAGGTCGCCGGGCTTGCGCTCGCGCCTGGTGTAAGCGCCGTAAATTCCCCAGCCGGGCGTTTCCCATTTCTTCAGCGTGGCGCCGGTCTTCGGATCGACCTTGAGGGTGGAAGGCTTGCCCGTCAGCACCTTTGTGGACGTCAGAAACCAGGCGCCGTCGCCATAGGTGATGCCGCTGCCATGGATGCATTCGGTCTGGACGCCGGCCAGAACCTGTCCATTCGCCGGATCGATGGTGAAGACCTTGTTGGGGTCCTTCTGGTCCAGCACCCACAATTTGCCGTCCGGCGAAAATTGCAGGTCGTTGGGCTCCATCACCTGGGGACGCAGGTTGAAAAGGCGATTCACCTTTTTGGGAACGACCGGGGCGTTCCGTCGCGCGGCGATGGTCGCGGCGGGAATGACGGGATCGGCGGCGATGGCAACGCGCGTGAAGGCGGGCAGGGCCATGCCGGCGCCTGCAACCGCCATGACGCCCATCATCGCGCGGCGCGAACAGTCCTGCATGGCGCTTTCCCCGTTCCGGTTGTTGTTGCAGCAAGGTTAGACGGGATCGCACGGCAGGGCAAAGCTGCCGCGATGCAGCATCGGCCGAACGTTATGAAATTGTCATTGCGCGGATGGCGTCCTAGACTTGCGTGCGTGCGGTGCGCGAAAGCGCGACGTGCGCACAAGAACAAGGGACGGCGCAAGACCGCCAATCGGGGTAGAGGAAAGAACGCCACATCAAAGGCTTGGCGAAATTCCATCGGCGAGAAGCCGAGACCGCGTAGCGGAAAAATCCGCCCGCGCCCGAGGGGAATAAAGACATAAGGCGGGGCCAACCCGCCGGCATCGGTGCCGCCTTCCGCCGGAGGGCGGCATTTTTTTCGCTCCCTGTCGCAAAATCGCCGCGGCGGATTTCGCAGGGTGCAATGACGCAGTGCAGCGACAGGGCTTCGTGCTTTTTTTTCGCGGAAGGCTGCCTTAAGGTCCGGCGCGAGTTGTGCGGCATTCCTTTGGGGATGCTCCCATGCATCCGAAAAGAAAGCCCCGGAAAAGGGGTCCGCGCTCGGTGTCAGGGGAGGGAAGGCAGATTCGGCATAATTGGGTCGGGGTCGATGCGCGAAAGACCGGGGAACGGGTTTCGCGATGGGCCGTCCGTTACGGCGGTCTTTAGCTATGGGAGTTCTGGGAAGATGTTTCGCTTGAAGAATGCCGCCGGCGCCGGTGCCCTTGTGGCGGCCGCTGCCATGACCGCGGTTGCATGGGCGACGCCCGCCCTGGCCGAATCCACGGTGCTGACCAACGTCACCGTGATCGACGGCACCGGAAAGCCCGCCCAGCCGGGTTCGGCCATCGTGATGACCGACGGCAAGATCGCCTTTGTCGGCCCGATGGCCCAGCTCAAGGCGCCGGCCGGCGCCAAGACGGTGGACCTGGCCGGCAAGTTCGTGATGCCCGGCATCATCGATGCCCACGTCCATGTCGGCATGATGCATGACCTTACCCAGGACGAGAAGTATGAGACGCCCGAGAATGTCCAGGCCGACCTCAAGCAGTATTCCGCCTATGGCGTGACCTCGGTTCAGGTGCTGGGCACCGACAAGGACTTCGTCCTTCAGATGCGCAACCAGCAGCGCAAGAGCCGCCCGACCATGGCGCGGCTGTTCAGCGCCGGCCAGGGTGTGGTTTTCAAGGGCGGCTATGGCGGGCTTCTGGGCGTGACCCAGCCGGTGGCGACGCCGGAAGAAGCGCGCAAGCTGGTGGACGAGCAGGCCGCCAAGGGCGCCGATTTCATCAAGCTGTGGATGGACGACGAGCGCAAGACCATCCCGGTCAAGATGCCCTATTCCATCAGCAAGGCAGTCATCGACGAGGCCCACAAGAAGGGCCTGAAGGCGGTGGCGCATGTCTTCTATCTGGCCGATGCCAAGGAACTGGTGCGCGAGGGCATCAACGGCTTCGCCCACATGGTGCGCGACCAGCCGGTCGACAAGGAATTGCTGGACATGATGAAGGCCAAGGGCGTGTGGATGGTCTCCTCCACCCTGTCGCGCGAGATGGCCTATAGCCTGGCGGTGATGCCCTGGCTGAACGATCCCTTCTTCACCCGCGGCGTCACGCCCGGCACCATCGAGGTACTGAAGAGCCCGGCCCGCGAAAAAGCGGTGGTCCTGGGCTACACCATGTTCCCCGGACTGCCCTACAAGAAGCAGGTCTTCTCGGACATGGACCGCACCCTGTTCCAGGCGCTGGAGAATTACGAGCGCATGGCCCAGGCGGGAATTCTGATGGGCATGGGCACCGATTCCGGCCCCAATGGCCGCTTCCCCGGCTTCAACGCACACGAGGAAATGCAGCTTGAGGTGATGGCCGGCCGCACGCCGATGCAGGCCATCGTGTCGGCCACAAGCATGAACGCGCGCTGGCTTGGCGACACGACGATCGGCTCCATCGCCGCAGGCAAGTGGGCCGACCTTCTGGTGCTGGACAAGGATCCCTTGAAGGACATCCGCAACACCGAGACGATCAACAGCGTCTATATCGCCGGCAATTCGGTCCCGACGATCTGGCAGACCTGCCGCGACCGGCCGCTGAGCGCGTGCCAGCCGCGTCCGGCGGACCTGCCGAACATGCCGTATTGATGCCCGGATCGCGCCTTAGCCTGATCTGAGCGAAGACTTGCGGACGGCGCGGGGGCCTGACGGCTTCCCGCGCCGGATCGTAAAAAGGGGGAAATGCCACATGTCGACAGTTGCCGAGCCAGCGGGCACCAAGCCGACACGCGTGCGCCACCGCATCCTGGGCTTTGTGGTGCTGGCCTATTTCATCACCTATCTGGACCGGGTTCTGATCTCCAACGCCATGCCGGTGATCCAGAAGGAGTTCGGCTTCGACATCGGTACCGCGGGCGTGATCATGTCCGCCTATGCCTGGGCCTATGCCCTCTTTCAGATTCCCGGCGGCTGGTTCGGCGACCGGGTGGGACCGCGCATCGCGCTTGCCTGTGTGGTGACCTGGTGGTCGGCCTTCACGTTCCTGGCCGGGTTCTCGGCGTCGGTGACGATGCTGGCGGTCTGCCTGTTCCTGGTCGGCCTGGGCGAGGCGGGTGCCTTCCCCATCTCCAACCGCGCGCTGTCGCGCTGGATGCTGCCGTCGGAGCGCGGCTTCGCCCAGGGCACCACCCATGCCGGTTCGCGCCTGGCGGGTGCGGCGACGCCATTGCTGGTTGCCACCCTGATCGGCGCCTATAGCTGGCATGTGCCTTTCTGGCTGTTTGGTGCGGTGGGCGTGGTGTGGGCGGTGGTCTGGTACGGCTATTACCGCGACCTGCCGCGCGAGCATCGCGGCATCAACCATGCCGAGCGCGAACGCATCGAGGCGGCACTGGGCACCGCGCCCAAGAAGCGCCAGCCCATTCCGTGGAAGCTGATCCTGTCCAGCCGGCAGATGTGGACCGTGGCGGCGATGTATTTCTGCTATGGCTACAGCCTGAACATGTTCCTGGCCTGGTATCCCAAATACCTGAACGCCGAGCGCGGCTATGACCTGGCGCAGATGGGCCTGTTCACCAGTCTGACCCTGGCTGCCGCCGTCGTCGGCGACATCCTGGGCGGAGTGATCTCGGACTACATCATCCACAAGAGCGGCCGCATCAAGTTCGCGCGCCAGAGCGTGGCCATCACCGGTTTCGTGATCGCCGCGATTTTCATCCCGCTGGGCGTGCACATGGACGGTCCCTACCTGACCGCGGCCATGTTCGGCCTGGGCGTGTTCGGCCTGGAGCTTGTAGTGGGCAACGCCTGGGCGGTGACGCTGGACATTGGCGGCAGCTTTGCCGGGTCATGCTCGGCGGTGATGAACACGCTGGGCAATGTCGGCGGCGCCATCGTGACCACCGTGACCGGCTTCATCGTCGCGGCCTATGGCTGGAGCGCGGCCTTCTATGTGGTCACCGCCTTCTGCGTGGCCGGGGCGCTGCTGTTCACCCAGATCGACGCCGGACGCAAGCTGGCCGCCGACGCCACCAGCCCCGTCACCTGACGGAGCAGCCTGGCCGTCCCGCCCGGCGGGGTGGGACGGAAATGCGGCAATTCCCGCGCCAAAAGAGGGTGTTTTCTTTTGCGCGGAATTGGCTATGGTCCGGCCCGCCATGGAACCATTCAAGAAACTCGAAGGGGTCGCGGCCCCGCTCAACATGATCAATGTCGACACCGACATGATCATCCCCAAGCAATTCCTGAAGACCATCCAGCGCACCGGCCTTGGGCAGGCGCTGTTCGACGAGATGCGCTACAACACCGACGGCAGCGAGAAGCCCGATTTCGTGCTGAACAAGCCGGCCTACCGCAAGGCGCAGATCCTGGTGGCGGGCGACAATTTCGGCTGCGGGTCGAGCCGCGAGCACGCGCCCTGGGCGCTGCTGGATTTCGGCATCCGCGCCGTGATCGCCCCCAGCTTTGCCGACATCTTCTATGGCAACTGCTTCAAGAACGGCATCCTGCCGATCAGGCTGCCGCAGGCGGAGGTCGACAAGCTGATGGACGATGCCGAGCGCGGTGCCAATGCCGTGATCACCATCGACCTGGAGGCGCAGGAGATTCGCGGCCCCGATGGCGGCTGCATCAAGTTCGAGGTCGATGAATTCAAGAAGCAGTGCCTGCTGAACGGCTGGGACGATATCGGCCTGACCATGCGTGCCGAGGACAAGATCGCCGCGTTCGAGAAGAACAAGGCCGTCCAGCAGCCCTGGATCTAGTCAAAAGAGAATTCTTCCATGAATGAATACAAGCTTCTTCTGTTACCGGGTGACGGTATCGGTCCCGAAGTGCTGGATGCCACCATGCGCGTGGTCGGCTGGTACGGCCAGAAGGGCCTTCCCTACCAGACCGAAGAGGCGCTCTTGGGCGGCGCGGCCATCGACGCGGTGGGCCGGCCCGATCCCGACGAGACCTTTGTGAAGGCCATCGCCGCCGACGCGGTGCTGATGGGTTCTGTGGGCGGGCCCAAGTGGGACAACCTGCCGTTCGAAAAGCGGGCCGAACGCGGCCTGCTGCGCGTGCGCAAGGACATGGGCGTCTATGCCAACCTGCGTCCGGCGCTGTGCTTCGACGCGCTGAAGGATGCCTCGACCCTCAAGCCCGAGATCGTGTCGGGGCTGGACATCCTGATCGTGCGCGAGCTCATGGGTGGGGTCTATTTCGGGCTGCCCAAGGAAACCACGACCCTGGCGGACGGCCAGAAGCGCGCCGTCGATACCGGCGTCTATACGACAAGCGAGATCGAGCGGGTCTGCCGCGTCGCCTTCGACATGGCACGTCTGCGGGGCAACAAGGTGCACAGCGCCGAGAAGTCCAACGTGATGGTCACGGGCGTGCTGTGGAAGGAAGTCATCACCGACCTGCACAGCAGAGAATATGCCGATGTGGAACTGCATCACATCCTGGCCGACAATGCCGCGATGCAGCTTGTCCGCAATCCCAAGCAGTTCGACGTGCTGGTGACGGACAATCTGTTCGGCGACGTGCTGTCGGACGAGGCGGCGCAGCTGACCGGCTCCATCGGCATGTTGCCGTCCGCGTCGCTGGGCGACAAGAAGGAAAACGGCCTGCCGTCGGCGCTGTATGAGCCGATCCATGGCTCGGCGCCCGATATCGCCGGTCAGGGCCTGGCCAATCCGATTGCCTCCATCCTGTCGTTCGCCATGTGCCTGCGCTATTCCTTCAGCATGAAGGACGAGGCGGCGCGGCTGGAAAAGGCGGTCGATACGGTGCTGGCGGAAGGTTATCGCACCGGCGACATCATGCAGCCCGGCATGACCAAGGTCGGCACCACGGCGATGACCGATGCGATCCTGAAGGCGTTGGACAAGAGCGCCTAAGAAGGTCTCGCTTGAAAGCAGAAAGGCGCTGCGAACCCGCAGCGCCTTTTTCATTCTCAATTTCTGTCACGCTTTCCCGCTTTTATGGCTGCCGCACGAGTTCGCCCACCGCCGCGACCGTGAATTTGCTGAAATCCTGGCTCGGCGGAAGATCGTTATTGTTTACTACCCAGTACAAATTTGTGATCAGCGTATTGGCGTCTTTCAAAGTCACAGAATAGGTATGGCTTTGAACCCATGTCCCCTCGCGATCCTTTCCGGAATCGATGGACAGAATAACAGCGTTGGTTTTGAGTCTTATGATGCGATAGGTGCCGGGCTTAATTTCTATGAACGAGCCGTCTTGACCGGGCTGGAAAACTTGAACGGTGTCGTTTGAGATGAGGAGGCGGACAACGATAGGGCTGTTTCGTGAGGCGAGGGAGGAATCGCTAAGTGGGCGAAGGCTTCCTTGCCACGTGCCATTCAATGTTTCGAGGTCTTGGGCTCTGGCGGGCGCGGTGACGAGAAGAACGGCTGCGGCCGTCAATGCAGTTCTCAAGAACCTGCGGACATCCACAACACTCACTCCCCCTTCAACCGCCGCCGCGCGGCATGCAGCAGCGGCTCGGTATAGCCGCTGGGCTGTTCCTTGCCCTTGAACACCAGGTCGGTCGCGGCCTGGAAGGCGATGCCGTCATAGGACGGTGCCATCGGCTGGTAGAGCGGATCGCCTTCATTCTGCCTGTCCACCACCTGCGCCATGCGCTTGAAGGTTTCGGTGACCTGCGCCGCATTGGTGATGCCGTGCAGCAGCCAGTTGGCCATGTGCTGGCTGGAGATGCGCAAGGTCGCGCGATCTTCCATCAGGCCGACATTGTGGATGTCGGGCACCTTGGAGCAGCCCACGCCCTGGTCCACCCAGCGCACGACATAGCCCAGGATGCCCTGGGCGTTGTTGTCCATCTCCTGCTGCACTTCTTCGGGCGACCAGTTGGTGTTTTCCGCCAGCGGAATGGTCAGGATGTCGGCCAGCTTGGCGCGCGGGCGCGATTTCAGTTCATCCTGCCGTTCCTTCACGCTGACCTGGTGATAATGCAGCGCGTGCAGCGTGGCGGCGGTGGGCGAGGGCACCCAGGCGCAGCTTGCGCCCGCCATGGGATGGCCGATCTTGGCCTTCAGCATGTCGGCCATGCGGTCGGGCATCGCCCACATGCCCTTGCCGATCTGTGCCTTGCCCTGGAATCCGCAGAGAAGGCCGATATCGACATTCTGGTCTTCGTAGGCGGCCAGCCATCTGGCCGACTTCATGTCGCCCTTGCGCACCATGGCGCCGGCCTGCATCGAGGTGTGCATCTCGTCGCCCGTGCGGTCCAGGAAACCGGTGTTGATGAAGACGATGCGATCCCTGGCGGCGCGGATGCACTCCTTCAGGTTGGCGGTGGTGCGGCGTTCCTCGTCCATCACCCCCATCTTGATCGTGCCCCGCGGCAGGCCCAGCAGGTCTTCCACGCCGTCGAACATCCGGTTGGTGAAGGCGACCTCGGCGGGGCCGTGCATCTTGGGCTTTACGATGTAAATGCTGCCCGTACGGCTGTTGCGCCCCTTGTCCTTCATGGCCACCAGGCTGGTGACCACCGCGTCCAGCAGGCCCTCGCCGATCTCACTACCGTCGGGCAACAGGATTGCGTCGGACGTCATCAGGTGGCCGACATTGCGGATGAACAGCAGGCTGCGGCCGGGCAGGGTGAGAGACTTGCCGCCGGGCGCGGTGTATTGCCGGTCGGGATTGGCGCGGCGTTCGATCTGCTTGCCGCCCTTGTCGAAGGTGGCCGACAGCGTGCCGGTCATCAGCCCCAGCCAGTTGCGATAGGCGTGGGCCTTGTCTTCGGCGTCCACCACCGCGACGGAATCCTCGCAGTCCATGATGGTGGTGACTGCCGATTCCAGCACCACATCGCTGATGCCGGCCCTGTCGGCGCCGCCGATGGGCGTGGAACGGTCGATATGGACTTCGATGTGCAGGCCGTTATGGCCCAGAAGGATCAGCGAGGGGCGCGCGGCATCGCCCTGCCAGCCCTTGAGCCGCGACGGGTCTTTCAGCGCCGGGACCAGCGCGCCGTCGCGGACGGAAAATTTTTCGGGATCGGCCCAGCTTCCGCAAGCCAGTGGCGCGGCGATGTCGAGCGCGGCACGGGCGAAGGCGATGACCTTTTCGCCGCGTTTGGGATTGTAGCCTTTGCCCGGGGCCAGATCGCCCGTCCTGTCGATCGCGTCGGTGCCGTAAAGCGCGTCATACAGGCTGCCCCAGCGCGCATTGACGGCGTTCAGGGCGAAGCGCGCATTGGTCAGCGGCACGACAAGCTGGGGCCCCGCGATGGTGGCGATTTCCGGATCGACATCGCGGGTGCCGATTTCGAAATCGGGGCCTTCGGGCACCAGATAGCCGATCTCTTTGAGGAACTGGGTATAGGCGGCGACATCGATGGGTTTTGCCGGATGGGCCTTGTGCCAGGCGTCGATGGCGGTCTGCAGCCTGTCGCGCTCGGCCAGCAAAGCGCGGTTCTCGGGCATCAGGGCGGTGGCGAGCGCGGCAAAGCCTTTCCAGAAGGCGTCCGGGTCCACGCCGGTGCCGGGCAGCACCTCGCGGGTGATGAAGTCGTGCAGGGCGGGGACGATTTTCAGACCGTGTTCCTCGATGCGCTGCGCCATGACCCGCCTCATTCCTGGTATGCGGGGCAGAACCTAATAGTCCGCACCGCAAACGAAAAGGCCGGGCTTTGCGGCCCGGCCTTTCGCGTCGCGTATGGCTGCGCGCCTAATAATGCGGGATCATCCAGGTCCAGACATGCTGCTGCAGGAACACCAGGATGCCCAGCAGCACGGTCAGCAGGATGCTGTGCAGGAAGGTGCGTGAGAAGATCTTGGCCTCCTGCCCGCGCAGCCCGCTGATGGCCACGCCAGTGGCAATGTTCTGGGGTGAGATCATCTTGGCGAAGACACCGCCCGAGGAGTTGGTGGCCGCCATCAGCACCGGATCGAAGTTCAGCTGGCGGGCCGCCACGACCTGCAGGTTGCCGAACAGCGCGTTGCCCGAGGAGTCCGAGCCCGACAGGAACACCGCCAGCCAGCCCAGGAAGGCCGACAGAAGCGGGAACAGCGCGCCGGCCGCCGCCACGCCCTGGCCCAGCGTATAGGCCATGCCCGAATAGTTCATCAGGAAGGCCAGGCCCACAATGCAGATCACCGTCAGGGTCGGCAGCGCGACCTGCCTGGCGGACATCGATGCCGCCTTGGCCAGGCCACTGACGCCCTGGCCCAGCGACAGGGATGTGATGATCGCGGTGACCAGAACGGCGGTGCCGGTGGCCAGCGGCTGGAAGCTCCACACCGCGGCATAGGGCTTGCCGTAAAGGGTGATGAAGACCTGGTTGTGCAGGCCGGGCCACTGGATGTTCATCTGGCCCATGCCGGCGACCTTGAAAATGGTCCACAGGATGACCACCGCGCACATGATCAGCCAGGGCAGCCAGCCCTGCCAGGTCGGAATGGCACCGTGGTCGGTGCTGATCTGATCGGCCGGTCCCACGCCCACGGCGAAGGCCGGATCGGGCTTGGGCTTCCACACGCGCAGGAACGCCACCGTCACGATCAGGCAGCTCAGCGCCGATAGCACGTCGGTCAGGGTGTAGTTGACGAAGTTGGCGGTGATGAACTGCACGCCGGCAAAGGTGCCGCCGGCGACCAGGATCACCGGAAACAGCGCCTTGACCGACTTCAGCCCGCCATACATGGCGATGACATAGAAGGGCAGCAGGAAGGCGAAGAAGGGAAGCTGGCGGCCCACCATCGCGCCCAGCGCATCGGCCGGCAGCGCGGTGACGCCGGCCAGGGTGGTGATCGGAATACCCAGCGAGCCGAAGGCGACCGGCGCGGTGTTGAACAGAAGCGCATAGACGACGGCATCGGCGGCCTCGAAGCCCAGCATGATCAGCAGTGAGGCGCAGATCGCGACAGGCGCGCCGAAGCCGGTCACCCCCTCAAGCAGCGCGCCGAAGCCATAGCCGATGACGATCAGCACGATGCGCCGGTCGTTGGGCAGATGGGTCAGCACCCAGCGGCGGAAGGCGTCGAACCGCCCCGACTGGACCGCGACGTTGTAGAGGATGAGGGCGGCGAACACGATCCACATGATGGGCCACAGCGCGAAGGTCACGCCGTTGGCGACGCTGTCCAGCGCCAGGCCGACCGGGAACTGCCACACGCCGATGGCGATGATGACCGCGCTGGCCAGGCCCGCCAGCGAGGACTGCCAGGCCGGGCGCTTGAGCACGCCAAGCATCAACAGCACCACCGCAATGGGCAGCGCCGCCACGACGAAGGACAGCGCAAGGCTGCCGCCCACGGGCGTCAACAATTGTTGGAACATGCTTCCCCTCCCCAATGCAGGCCGACCGGGCCCTGCGTGATCGCGTGCTATGGGGTTGCGTCTGCCGCTACGAGCCACCGGGTCATGCCCCGAATGCCCGTGCACAAGCCGCCGGCCCCTGTCCTTGTTGCATTTGTTAGAGCAAAAAAAAGCCTGCCGGCCAAGGCTGTTGCGACGGTGCAGTGCACCATTTGGTGCTGCTGCCACTGTCGCAATTGCGTGCGGCTTCGCCTATTTGTTCCAGGTCGAGGCGACGTGCTCGGGGTCGTCCTGCGACTTCCGTTCGGAGAGCAGGAAGTCGTAATAGCCGCAGCTCTTGCCGCCCGGATATTCGCGGCAGATGGTGGGGCGTGCGGTGTAGATGGTGCAGCGGCGCGCATCGGTGTCGAAGAAGCGGCAGATGCGGCCGAAATGCTCGTCGGCCTTGCGCCGCATCGCATAGGGCTCGTCGCCCTCCTTCTTGGTGAATTTCGCCTGCGCCTGTTTGAAGGAAAGACCGAAATGGTCGGCCAGGCGCTGCACGTCGCGCTTCTTCAGCGGAATGACGGGATAGGAGCAGCAATAGCCGGGGCATTTGGAACAGTTGTAGACAGCCATTGTCCTGCCAGAATCGGTTTTTCGGTCTTCTGATAGCATGAAGGCGCGCCCGAAAGGTCCCGCACGACAACGACCGTGCGGCGACCCCGTGACGCGCCCCCTCCCCATGTCTCACTTTCGCCCGCTTTGGTGCCGTTGTATGGAGCGCAAATGGGCAAGCAGCCGATCTTCTTCGACGCCTCCGGGCGGCGCGCAGCCCGGGTCCGCTGGATCGCATGGACCGCGGGCGCGGTGGTCGCCGTCATGCTGACCGGCTTTGGCGTCAGCCTGGCGCTTTCACCGCCCATCGCGGGGCTGCAACTGCCCGGCAAGCCCGTGGCGGTCAATCCCAAGGAACTCATCCGCCGCGCCGAAAAGCCCGGCCTTCTGGCGCGGGCCGAGCGGCTGGCGACCCAGGCGCGGCACCGGCGGGCGGAAATCGCCCGCAAGCGGCGCCATGCCGGCGAGCTGTCGGGCCGTCTGTTGCCGGCGGTACTCAAGCCCCAGAAGGGCCGGTCGCTGGCCATCTGCTTCTATACAAACTGGGCCGGGCGCGACGATCCCAGCTGGCCCGCGCTTCGCCGGTCGCTGAAGTACCTGGACTGGGTGGTGCCCAGCTGGCTGACCCTGTCGGGCCCGGACGAGAAGCTCACCGTCACGCTGGACGAGAAGGCGCTGCGCTATATCCGCAGGCACAAGCCGGGCGTGGCCATCCTGCCCATGATCCAGAATGCGCAGGCCGGGGAATGGAACGGGCCGGGACTGGCGGCGCTTCTGGCCAGCCCGGCGCGCCAGCAGCAGCTGGTGGATTCCATCACCGCTTTCCTGGCCCGCCGCCACCTGCAGGGCGTGATGGTGGATTTCGAAAGCGTGCCCAAAAGCGCGCATCCGGACCTGGCCGCTTTCCTGAACCGGCTGTCGGCGGCCTTTGCCCCGCATGGCTGGATCATCGCCCAGGCGGTGCCCTTCGACGATCCGGACTGGCCTTATCAGACCTATGCCAACATCGTCGATTACACGGTGCTGATGGCCTATGACCAGCGCGACCAGAACGATCCGCCCGGCGCCATCGCCTCGGAGGACTGGTTCGAGAAGACGCTGGACAGGCGCATGAAGACGCTGGATCCGGCTTCCACGATCATCGCGCTGGGTTCCTATGCCTATGACTGGACAGGGCCGGGGGTGGCCTATGGCACCAGCTTTTCGGAGACCATGGTCTATGCCCGCGATTCAGGGGCGAAGATCCAGTTCGACGACGCCAGCAACAATCCGCACTTCTCCTATCGCGACGGCGACGGGACCCAGCACCAGGTCTGGTTCCTGGACGGCGCCACGGCCTTCAACCAGATCCATGCCGCCGACGCCTACCAGCCGGCGGGCTATGCGCTGTGGAAGCTGGGCAGCGAGGACCCCTCGATCCTGCCCATCATGGGCCGGCCCTATGGCGCGCCGGTGCCCCGCAGCCTTCAGTCCATTCCCACCAATGACGATGTCGATTTCGACGGCGAGGGCGAGATCTTGCGGGTGGAATCCAATCCCACCCGCGGCGTTCGCAAGCTGGACATCGACAAGGCCACCGGCGACATCGACGACGAGACCTATCTGGAGCTGCCGACCAATTACGTGATCCGCCGCGTCGGTGCGGTGCCCAGGAAGCTGGCGCTGACCTTCGACGACGGCCCCGACCCGGAATGGACGCCCCAGATCCTGGCCATCCTGAAGGCCAAGCATGTGCCGGCCACCTTCTTCATGATCGGCGCCAACATGGAGTCCTATCCCGGACTGGTGCAGCAGGTACTGGCCGACGGCAACGAGATCGGCAGCCACACCTTCACCCATCCCAACCTGGCCGACACCCCGCCTGGAGCCGTGCGGCTGGAACTGAACGCCACCCAGCGACTGTTCCAGGCGCTGACCGGCCGTTCGCTGCGCATGCTGAGGCCGCCCTATCTGGCCGATGCCGAGCCCAGCGACGCCGAGGAAATCGTGCCGGTCGAGATCGCGCAGGACCTCGGCTACATCACGGTCGGCACGCATGTCGACACGCTGGACTGGCAGAAGCCCAGCGTCGCCCAGATGATGAAGAGCGTGCTGCGCTATGTGAACAATCCCAATCCCGACCTGCGCGGCAACATCATCCTGATGCATGACTCGGGTGGCGACCGCAGCCAGACGCTGGCGCTGCTGCCGCTGCTGATCGACAGGTTGCGGGCACAGGGTTACAGCTTCGTGCCGGTGTCCGAACTTGGCGGGTTTACCCGCGACCAGGTGATGCCGCACCTGCCGCTGACGGCCAGCCTCTATGCCGACCGGGTGGTGTTCCTGACCATCTCCTGGATATCGCAGCTTCTCTATTGGTGCTTCCTCGGCGCGATCGTGCTGGGCGTGGCGCGGCTTGTGGTGCTGGCGGGACTGGCGCTGTGGAACCGCACCCACCAGAGAAAGCCGCTCGCGGGCGTGCCGCTGCCGGGGGTGACGGTGCTGATCCCCGCCTTCAACGAGGAGAAGGTGATCGTCTCCACCATCGAGCGCATCCTGGCCAGCGACCATGCGGCGCTGGAGGTGCTGGTGATCGATGACGGCTCGTCGGACCATACCGCCTATATCGCCCGCTCGCATTTCGCGCATGAACCGCGGGTCGCGGTGATGTCGCTGCCCAATGGCGGCAAGGCCCATGCGCTGAATGCCGGATTGTCGGCGGCGCGGCACGACATCGTGGTGGCGCTGGACGCCGATACCCAGTTCCAGACCACCACCATCTCGCGGCTGGTGCGCTGGTTCGCCGATCCTGAAATCGGCGCGGTGGCCGGCAACGCCAAGGTGGGCAACCGGGTCAACATGATCACCCGCTGGCAGGCGCTGGAATATGTGGTGGCGCAGAATCTGGAGCGGCGCGCGCTGTCGGCACTGGACACGCTGACCGTGGTACCGGGCGCGGTGGGGGCCTGGCGGCGCGAAGTGCTGCAGGAACTGGGCGGCTTTCCCGCCGACACGCTGGCCGAGGACCAGGATTTGACCATCGCCATCCAGACCGCCGGCTACCGCGTGGTCTTCGATCCCACCGCGGTGGCCTGGACCGAGGCGCCTGCCAGCGTGCGCGGCCTGGCCAAGCAGCGCTTCCGCTGGGCCTATGGCACGCTGCAATGCCTGTGGAAGTATCGCGGCATCACCTTCAATCCGCGCTATGGCGAACTGGGGCTGGTGGCGCTGCCGCAGGTGTGGCTGTTCCAGATACTGCTCACCACGCTTGCGCCGGTCGCCGACCTTCTGCTGGTGTGGCAGCTGATCGGCCAGTGGATCGCCTGGAGCCAGCATGGCACGGAGTTCAACAGCGGCAGCCTGGCGATCGTCGGCATCTATTATGTGGTGTTCATCGTGGTCGACATGCTGGCGGCGACGACCGGATTCCTGATGGAGCGGGACGAGGACTGGAGCCTGCTGCTGTGGCTTCCGCTGCAGCGCTTCGGCTATCGCCAGATCATGTATTATGTGGTGGTGCGCTCGCTGTGGACCGCGGCCAAGGGGCCCTTTGTGGGCTGGGGCAAGCTGGAGCGCGCGGGCACGGTCAAGGCACGGGCCTGAGGCCGGCTTTGCGCCGGCCCGCGGACCGGCCGATAATGGCGGCGGCGATTCGTGGGTACCTTCCTGGAAGATTGCATGCGGCGCTTGAGTTTCCTGTGTTTGGCGCTGGCCCTGTCGGGAATGGCCCTGGCTGGATGCGGGCTGATCGGCGGCGAGCCGCAGCAGGCCGCCGCGCCGGCGCCTGCCCCCCGCGCCGACCTTCTGGCGCCGGGCGACACGGTGCGGATCATGGTGGCGGGCGAGCAGGAATTGAGCGGCACCTTCCCGGTCGGCCGGGGCGGCACCGTGCATCTGGAACTGGTGGGCGATGTGCGCGCCGCCGGCCTGACGCCGCGGATGCTGGCGGAAAACCTGCGCCAGCGCCTGGCGGCGGGATATCTGAAGAATCCCGTGGTGACGGTGGCGCGCGCCGCGCCGGGCGCGCCGGCCGCGGGCCAGCCGATGCTGGTGGGCAGCCTGTCGGGGGCAGATGAGCCGCCCCCGCCGCCGCTGCAGGGAAGCCTGTCGGAAAGCGCGGCGGCAAACCGCCCGGCAAGGCAGGCGGCAAAGCCGCGGCCATCTGTTGCCTCGCCTGCTCCGGAATTGCGCCAGTCCCGGGATATGGGCCAGCCTTATTAGACGGCTAGTGGAAATCCCTTGAAGGGGGCAGCACCCTTGCATTGCGGGGATGGCCCGCGCGCGGTGCAGGGGCCTGGCCGTAATCCATCAACGCCTTCAGGTCGGCGCTGCGGTCGGTCAGTTTCTCGGCCATCAGATGCACCACCCCTTCGGGGCTTTTCTGCACCCGCCCTTCGGCCAGAAGCAGGCGCGATCCCATCACCTCCCGGCGGAATTTGCGGAACGTGTCCTGCCACACCACCACATTGCACACGCCGGTCTCGTCACTGAGGGTGATGAAGATGGCGGTGCCTTCGCCGGGGCGCTGGCGCACCAGCACGATGCCGGCACAGCGCACTTTCGCGCCATCGCGCAGGGCCGCGACGCCCGCGCACGCCGTGATGCCTTCCTGGTCCAGCGCGGCCCGCAGGAACTGGGTGGGATAGCCTTTCAGTGACAGGCGGGTGGTCTGGTAATCGGCCAGCACATGATCGCTGAGCGTCATGGCGGGCAGGGGCGCGATGGTTTCGGCGCCCTGTTCCGGCGTGGCCCGCGGCGCAAACAGGGGCAGCGGGGAATCGTCGGGCAGGCGGCGCACCGCCCACAGCCCTTCGCGCCGGTCCAGGCCGAAGCCGCGAAAGCCGTCGGCCTCGGCCAAAAGCACCAGCGCGCGGCGCGGCAACGCCGTGCGCCGGGCGAAATCGGCGAAGCCGCGATAGCCATAGCCGCGTTCTTCCATGATGGTGTGGGCATCCTGTTCGCGGAAACCATCGATCTGGCGAAAGCCCAGCCTGACCGCCAGCGCGCCGGCCGCCGTGCGTTCCAGGCTGTTGTCCCATTGGCTGAAGGCGGCATCGGGCGCCAGCACGGCAACGCCATGCTCGCGGGCGCAGCGCACGATCTCGGCTGGGGCGTAGAAACCCATGGGCTGGGAATTGAGCAGCGCGGCACAGAAGGCCGCCGGATGATGTTTCTTGATCCAGGCCGAGACATAGACCAGGAGCGCAAAGCTGATGGCATGGCTTTCGGGAAAGCCGTATTCGCCAAAGCCCTCGATCTGGTTGAAACAGGCTTGCGCGAATTCCGCGTCATAACCGCGGCGCATCATGCCGCCGATGAACTTTTCCCGGAAGGTCGGCATGGTGCCGGAATGACGGAAGGTCGCCATCGCCTTGCGAAGCCCGTTGGCTTGCGCTGCGGTGAATCCGGCCGCCACGATGGCCATGCGCATGGCCTGTTCCTGGAACAGCGGCACGCCCTTGGTGCGCTTGAGCACTTCATACAGCTCATCGGGCGGTCCGAAACGGGGATCGGGCGCAGGAAACCGGATCAGGGACGGATCGGCACGGCGTTTCAGATAGGGATGCACCATGCCGCCCTGGATGGGACCGGGCCGCACGATCGCCACCTCCACCGCCAGATCGTAAAAGGTGCGGGGCTTCAGGCGCGGCAGCATGTTCATCTGGGCGCGGCTCTCCACCTGGAACACGCCAATGGCGTCGGCGGCACAGAGCATGTCGTAGACCGATGGATCCTCCTGCGGGATGGCGGCAAGGGTCCATTTCGGATCCCTGCCGCAGGGCGCATGCGCGTGGATCAGGTCGAAGGCCTTGCGGATGCAGGTCAGCATCCCCAGCGCCAGCACATCCACCTTCATGATGGCCAGCGTGTCCAGGTCGTCCTTGTCCCATTCGATGAACCAGCGATCGTCCATGGCGGCGGGACCGATGGGCACCACGGTGTCCAGGAAATCCTCGGTCAGCACGAAGCCGCCGACATGCTGGGACAGATGGCGGGGAAAGCCCATCAGTTCGTTGGCGAAATGAATGGCCCGGGCGATCGCTGCGTTGCCCGGATCGGCATTTCCCTGGCGGACCTGGTGTTCCTCCATCTGGCCGCCATGAGAGCCCCATACCGTGCCTGCCAGCCTGCCGGTGATGTCGTCGGTCAGCCCGAACACCTTGCCCACCTCGCGGATGGCGCTGCGTCCGCGATAGCAGATGACGGTGGCGGTCAGCGCGGCGCGGCGCCGGCCATAGCGGCGATAGATATACTGAATGACTTCCTCGCGCCGCTCATGTTCGAAATCCACGTCGATGTCGGGCGGCTCGCGGCGGTTGGTGTTGAGGAATCGGTCGAACATCACCTCGAATGTGGCGGGGTTCACCTCGGTTATGCGCAGGGCATAGCAGACCACGGAATTGGCGGCGGAGCCCCGGCCCTGGCACAGGATGCCCTGGCCGCGCGCCCAGGCAACGATGTCGTGCACGGTCAGGAAATAGTGGGCGATCTCGCGGTCTGCTATGAAGTCCAGCTCGGTGCGCGCGATCGCCGCCACCTTGGGCGGGATGGCTTGGGGATAGCGCCATGCCAGCCCGCTTTCGACCAGGTGGCGCAGATGTTCGTCCGCCGTCTTGCCGGGCGGGACGGGCTCATGCGGATAATTGTGCCGCAATTCGTCCAGCCTGAAATCGATCATGCCGGCAAGGCGCAGGGTTTCGGTGATGGCGTGCGGATGACGGGCGAATAGGCGCGCCATCTCCTGCGGCGGCTTCAGATGGCGTTCGGCATTGGCCTGAAGGCGTCTTCCCGCTCCCTGCAGCGTGACATGCTCGCGGATGCAGGTGACGATGTCCTGCAACTCGCGCTGGTCGGGATGATGATACAGCACGTCGTTGACCGCGATCAGCGGAACGCCGGCCGCGCGCGCCTGCCGTTCCAGGTCGCGCAGGCGGCGGCGGTCCTCGCCGGTATAGAGCATGGAGGCGCCCAGCCATGTATCGGGGCCCAGGGCCCGCAATATCCCGGCAGGCTTTGGCTCTCTCCCCGGCAAAGGCAGGTGAGCAGAAGGCATGACGATCAGCAAAAGCCCGGCACGATGGTCCAGAAGATCACCCAGGCCCAGAAAACATTCACCCTTGGGCGCACGGTTTTTGCCTTCGCTCAATATCCGGCACAGCCGCCCATAGGCGGCGCGGTCCTTGGGGTAGGCCAGGATGTCGGGCGTGCCGTCGCGGAACACCAGCCGCGCACCGACCAGGAGCTTGGGGCGGCCTTCTTCGGGAAGGGACTGCCACGCATCATAGGCACGCACCACGCCGGCCAGGCTGTTGTGGTCGGCGATGCCGATGGCGGCATGTCCCAGAAAGGCCGCCTGCTGCACGAACTGGCCGGGATGGGAGGCTCCGCGCAGGAAGGAATAGTTGGTGGTGACGGCCAGTTCCACATAACTCATGCGAAAATGCCTTGCAGGTACCAGCGCGGGCCAAGACCGTTCCGGCGATAAAGCCCGTCGCGATAGAGCCAGAAACGCTGGCCTTCCCGCGTTTCGACGCGGAAATAGTCGCGGGTGGGCCCATCCTTGCTCCACCATTCCAGGACTATGCGTTCGGGTCCCTCGGCGCGCGCCACATGGTGCAGGCACTGGCGCCAGCGGAAGCGGACCGGCGGAGCGTCGGGGGTATCGGCCATGACGTGATGGATTTCTTCCGGCTTTTCCAGCAGGCGGCAGGGCCGGCGCGGCGGATCATCCGGACGTTGATGCCGCGGCCATGTGGCGTCGAAATCGCTGTCCTGGGCGGGCACCGCCACCGCGGCGGCTTCGGGAATATGCGTATCCTGGGGCACGAAGCGCAGCACGCGATGTTCACCGAAGCGCGCCGACAGCCGGTCGATCAGGAAACGGACCTGGCGGCGGGCATTCTCGTTCGCGTCAAAGCTGACGGTGGCGGGACTTGTGGTTTCGGCCAGCAGTGCTTCGAGCCGGACAAGATCGAAACCGAAGCCGGGGTCCAGGGGATCGGCCAGCGCGTCCAGCTTCTGGTTCAGAAGGCGCAGCATGATGGTCGGGTCGCGAACGGGCGCGCCGGCGCGCACGGCGATGCGGTCGACCTTGCCGTCGGCACGGAAGAAGGCGGCCCCCAGCATGCGCGCGCCCTGGCCCTGGCGTTCCAGAAGGCCACCAAGACTTTGCGCCAGCGCCAGCAGGGTGGAAGCGATGGCCTCGCGGCTGGTGACGGGATCGGCGAAGCGCTGTTCGGCCATCAGATCAGGCAGGGGCCGGCGTGGTGCCAGCGGTTCTTCCGCCTGGCCCAGCATCACAAGCAGCCGGCGTACGAATTGGATGCCCAGCCGTTCGGCCAGCTCGCTGGACTGGCGGGCCGCCACCTGGCCGACGGTCTTCAGGCCCGCATGGCTGAGGGCGCGCAGGATTTTCGCGTCGCAGTCGAAAGCGGTGATGGGCAGGGACGCCACCGCCTCGGCCTCGCCGCCGGGCGGCACGATAAAGCCGGACCCCCCGCGCGCCAGCGCATTTGTTTGATGGCGCGCCAGCGCGCGGGCCGCCCATGACGTGCCGGCGATGGCGCCACGAACGGCAAAGCCCTGGGCGGAGAGTTTTGCCAGCACATCCTTCAGCATCGCCTGGTCGCCGCCGAACAGGTGCGCCGCGCCGGTGATGTCGAGATAAAGCCCGTCCGGCGCATCCAGAGACACCAGCGGCGTGAAGCGATCGCACCAGTCGGCGATGTTTTCCAGCAGCGCCGCATCGGCCTTTTCATCGGCCGGGACCACGTTCAGCGGCTGGACCATGGCGTGGGCATTGGCCAGCGGCTGGCCGCGGTAAAGGCCCAGCTTTTCGGCCCGTGCCTCCAGCGCATGGATGATCAGCGCATTGTTCGCCCGTCCGCTGACCACCAGCGGTGCTTCAGGCGCGCCGCTTTTGCGGATCAGCCGGTCGGTCGGCAGGCGCGGCAGCCACAGCGCCATGATCCGGCGTTGTTGCAGCATGGCTCAGGCCCACCTCCCCCTCATGCGCATTAGCGCATCGGAGGGGGAGGTGGCTGAGACGACCGAGGGAGCGAGGCGACCGACGGGTAGTCGAAGCCGGAGGGGGTCAACAAACAAACCGGTTTGCGGGTCCCACTCCATAAGGAAGTTACCCAATCCGCCCAATCGGTGGCGTACCAACTCCACCGCAAACCGCGGGTTGCCCCAGTCATCGTCATCGGCGCGCGAAGGCGCAGCGCGCGCCAGCCAGCGTGTGTGGGCGGCGCTGGGGTCCTGGTGCGCGCCCTCGCGCAAAAGAATCAGGCCCACGCCGGATTCTTCCGCCGCCAGGGCCAGCCGCCGGCTGGCGGTCAGGTCCAGCAGGCGGGGATTGCCCTCCATCTCCAGCAACAGGCAGCCCACATGCGGGCAGGCCAGGATGTCGGCCGCCGCCGCCAGGGCATCGGCCCCGCCCGCCACCCGCACCACCACCGGCGGGCCTGCATCCAGGGAAGGCATCAGCGCGGCGATGCCTTCGGGCGCGGCGGCGCCATATTCCAGGGCGGCGTAGTCGGAGCGGACCCAGAACAGCGGCCCGCCCCCCGCTGCCGTCAGCCGCAAAGCCAGCAGCAGGGCAAAACCGCCGCCGCCCCAGCCCTGGGCGAAAACCTCATGCAGAGCCCCCCGGCGAAGGCCCCCGCCCAGCACCGCGTCTGCGCGCGGTTCGCCCAGGGGCACGGCCGGCCGGTCGGGCGGCAGGCCGTATCGTGCCAGGGCGTGGCGCAATTCCGCGATTTTTGCGCTTTTGTTCATGATACGTTCTATAATGCGCCCAGGACCGGAAGAGTCAATCCTGTGGCTGCCGCCTGCTTTTTTTGCATGGGGATGCATTTGCCCGGCGCGCATCTGGCATGTTGCGTCGCAACTGGTGCCGTGATCGAATAGCCGGTAATTTCGTGGACAGCGCGCAATTTTCTTGCTCGGCTTGGCTGGGCGGGAAGACTGCGCGTGACCGGCTGGGATTGGGGTAGTTCGATGGGTTTGCCTCCGAGACAGGGTCTGTACGACCCGCGCAATGAGCATGACGCCTGCGGTGTTGGCTTTGTCGCCAATATCAAAGGTGCGAAGTCCCATGACATCATCGCCCAGGGGCTTCAGCTCCTGATCAATCTCGATCATCGCGGCGCCGTGGGCGCCGACCCGCTGGTGGGCGACGGCGCCGGCATCCTGATTCAGATTCCCGATGCCTTGCTGCGCGAATGGGCCAGGGGCGCGGGCGTGAGCCTGCCCGAGCCGGGCAAGTACGCCGTGGCCATGTGCTTCCTGCCGCAGGAAGCCAAGGCGCGCGAAGTGGTGGTCAAGCAGTTCGAGCATTTCATCAAGGTCGAGGGCCAGGCATTGCTGGGCTGGCGCGATGTGCCCACCGATCCCAGCGGGCTGGGCAAGACGGTGCTGGACGAGATGCCGCTGATCCGCCAGGCGATCATCGCCGCGGGGCCTTCCATCCGCAGCCAGGACCATTTCGAGCGCAAGCTGCTGGCGATCCGCAAGCAGACCCAGAATCCGCTGGCCGAACTGGCGGCCAAGCACAAGCTGCCGGCGATCGCCAATCTCTACATGCCCAGCCTGTCCACCCGCACCGTGGTCTACAAGGGACTTCTTCTGGCGCATGACGTGGGCCGCTTCTATCGCGACCTGCAGAACCCGCTGACCGTTTCGGCGGTGGCGCTGGTGCATCAGCGCTTCTCCACCAACACCTTCCCGTCCTGGAAGCTGGCGCATCCCTATCGCTTCATCGCCCATAACGGCGAGATCAATACCGTGCGCGGCAACGTCAACTGGATGAATGCGCGCCGCCGCACCATGGAGTCCGAGCTTCTGGGCCCGGACCTGGACAAGATGTGGCCGCTGATCCCGCATGGCCAGTCAGACACCGCGTGCCTCGACAATGCGCTGGAGCTGCTGGTGGCCGGCGGCTATCCCCTGGCCCATGCGGTGATGATGCTGATCCCGGAAGCCTGGGCCGGCAACAGGAGCATGGATGCCCAGCGCCGCGCCTTCTATGAATACCATGCCGCGCTGATGGAGCCGTGGGACGGCCCCGCGGCCATTGCCTTCACCGACGGGCGCCAGATCGGCGCCACGCTGGACCGCAACGGGCTTCGCCCGGCGCGCTATGTCATCACCGAGGATGACCTGGTCATCCTGGCCTCGGAATCGGGCGTGCTCCCGGTGCCGGAGGAGAAGATCAGGCGCAAATGGCGGCTGCAGCCCGGCAAGATGCTGCTGATCGACTTCGAGGAAGGCCGCATCATCGACGATGAGGAGATCAAGCAGCAATATTCCGCCGCCGAGCCTTACGAGGACTGGCTGAAGGAAGCCCAGTACAAGCTGGAAGACCTGCCCGACCTGCCGGAAGACCGCCGGGCGGAAGCAAAGGACCCGGCGCTGCTGCTCGATGCCCAGCAGGCCTTCGGCTATACCCAGGAGGACATCCAGTTCTTCCTGGAGCCGATGGCGACCAAGGGCGAGGACCCGGTCGGTTCCATGGGTGCCGACACGCCCATCGCCGTGCTGTCGAAGAAGCCCAGGCTTCTTTACAACTACTTCAAGCAGAACTTCGCCCAGGTCACCAATCCGCCGATCGACCCGATCCGCGAGGAGCTGGTGATGAGCCTGGTGTCGATGATCGGCCCGCGCCCCAACCTTTTGGGCCTGGGCGAGGCGGGCGCGCACAAGCGGCTGGAAGTCAGCCAGCCGGTGCTGACCAACGCCGATGTCGAGAAGATCCGCTCGATCAGCGAGCTGGTGGACGGGGCCTTCCGCACCGCCACCATCGACTGCACCTGGCCGGCCGAGGAAGGCGCGGGCGGGCTGTCGAACGCGGTGCTGCGCATCTGCCACAACGCCACCGACGCGGTGCTGGCCGACAACAATATCCTGATCCTGTCCGACCGGGCGGTGGGCGAGGGGCGCATCGCGGTGCCGGCGCTGCTGGCGACCGCGGCGGTGCATCACCATCTGGTCCGCCAGGGTCTTCGCATGCAGACCGGCCTTGTGGTGGAAACCGGCGAGGCGCGCGAGGTCCATCACTTCTGCGTGCTGGCCGGCTATGGTGCCGAGGCGATCAATCCGTACCTGGCCTTCGAGACGCTGGAGCAGATCCGCGTGCGCCAGCACCTGCCGCTCAAATCCTCCGAGGTGCAGAAGAACTACATCAAGGCGGTGGGCAAGGGCATCCTGAAGGTGATGTCCAAGATGGGCATCTCCACCTACCAGTCCTATTGCGGCGCCCAGATCTTCGATGCGGTGGGCCTGTCCACCGAGTTCATCGCCAAATACTTCACCGGCACCGCCTCGACCATCGAGGGCGCCGGCCTGAAGGAAATCGCCGAGGAAAGCGTGCGCCGCCATCGCGACGCCTATGGCGACAATCCCATCTACAGGAACATGCTGGATGTGGGCGGCGATTATGCCTTCCGGCTGCGCGGCGAGGACCATGCCTGGACGCCTGACAGCGTTTCGCGGCTCCAGCATGCGGTGCGCGGCAACAATCCGGCCGAGTACCAGCTTTTTGCGCAGCAGATCAACGAGCAGAGCGAGCGGCTGCTGACCCTGCGCGGGCTGATGGAATTCAAGCCGGCGGAAAATCCGGTCCCGCTGGACGCGGTTGAACCGGCCGGCGAGATCGTCAAGCGCTTCTCCACCGGGGCGATGAGCTTCGGCTCGATCTCCAGGGAGGCGCACACCAACCTGGCCATCGCCATGAACCGCATCGGCGGCCGCTCCAACACCGGCGAGGGCGGCGAGGAAGCCGACCGCTTCAAGCCGCTGGCGAACGGCGATTCCATGCGCTCGCGCATCAAGCAGGTGGCGTCGGGCCGTTTCGGCGTGACCACCGAATACCTGGTCAATGCCGACGACATCCAGATCAAGATGGCGCAAGGGGCCAAGCCGGGCGAGGGCGGCCAGCTGCCTGGCCACAAGGTCGACGCCAATATCGCAAAGGTGCGTCATTCCACGCCCGGCGTGGGCCTGATCTCACCGCCGCCGCACCATGACATCTATTCGATCGAAGACCTGGCGCAGCTGATCCGCGACCTGAAGAGCGTAAATCAAAAGGCGCGCATCTCGGTCAAGCTGGTGTCGGAAGTGGGCGTGGGCACGGTGGCGGCGGGCGTCGCCAAGTGTCGCGCCGATCATGTCACCATCTCGGGCTTCGAGGGCGGCACCGGTGCCTCGCCGCTGACCTCACTGACCCATGCGGGCAGCCCCTGGGAAATCGGCCTGGCCGAGACCCAGCAGACCCTGGTGCTGAACGGGCTTCGCGGCCGAATCGCCGTGCAGGTCGATGGCGGGCTTCGCACCGGCCGCGACGTCGCCATCGGCGCGCTTTTGGGCGCGGACGAGTTCGGCTTTGCCACCGCGCCCCTGATCGCCTCGGGCTGCATCATGATGAGGAAGTGCCACCTCAACACCTGTCCGGTCGGCGTGGCGACCCAGGACCCGGTGCTGCGCAAGCGTTTCACCGGCCAGCCCGAGCATGTGATCAACTATTTCTTCTTCGTGGCCGAGGAGCTGCGCGAGATCATGGCGGCGATGGGGTTCCGCACGGTGGACGAGATGATCGGCCGCGTCGACCGGCTGGACATGAAGAAGGCGGTCAGCCACTGGAAGGCGCAAGGGGTGGACCTGTCGCGCATCCTGTTCAGCGTGACGCCGCGTCCGGGCGTGGCCATCCATTGCTGCGAGGCGCAGAATCACGGGCTGGAGACGGCGCTGGATCACGACCTGATCGCCGCCGCCGGACCGGCGATCCAAAGCGGCCAGCCGGTGCGGCTGGAGCGGACCATCCGCAATGTCGACCGCACCGTGGGTGCCATGCTGTCGGGTGAAGTCGCCAGGGTGCACGGTCATGCGGGCCTGCCGGAAGACACGATCAGCGTGAAGTTCACGGGCACTGCCGGCCAGAGTTTCGGCGCCTTCCTGGCGCGGGGCGTGTCGCTGGAACTGACCGGCGACGGCAACGACTATGTGGGCAAGGGCCTGTCGGGCGGGCGCATCGTGGTCAAGCCGCCGAAGAATGTGAATCGCGATCCGGGCGAGAACATCATCGTCGGCAATACGGTGCTGTATGGTGCCATTGCGGGCGAAGCCTATTTCCAGGGCGTGGCGGGCGAGCGTTTTGCCGTGCGCAATTCCGGCGCGGTGGCCGTGGTGGAAGGCACCGGCGACCATGGCTGCGAATACATGACAGGCGGCGTCGTCGCCGTGCTCGGCAAAACGGGGCGCAATTTCGCCGCCGGCATGTCGGGCGGCGTGGCCTATGTCCATGACGAGGACGGCGATTTCCGCGAGCGCTGCAACATGGCGATGGTGAAGCTGGAGAGCATCGGGGCGGCCGACAGCGGCGAGGTTTTTGGATTGTCGCCGTCCGGCGACGGGGGCGACATGCCGCGCCAGCGCTCGGTCAGCGTGTCTGACGCGGGGATGGGCGACATGCTGCGCTTCGACGCCGAGCGCCTGAAGATCCTGGTGGAGCGCCACCTGCTCTTCACCGGCAGCGCGCGTGCCAAGGCCCTGCTGGATGATTGGGACAATGCCCTGGCGAAATTCGTCAAGGTGATGCCGACCGACTATGCCAAGGCGCTGACCGACATGAAGGCGCGCGCCGCCATCGCCGCTGAGTGAGCCGCGGCCGCGGAGCGGACAAAACGCTCCGGTGGAGCGTTTTGAGCGGCGAACGCCGCGAGCACGGGCGAACGGCCGGGAAGAATTGGGAACGGGAATTGTAAGTCATGGGCAAGATTACGGGCTTTCTGGAAATCGAGCGGCACGACCGCGGCTATGACAAGCCGGATGAGCGCATCCACAATTACCGCGAATTCGTCCACCCGCTCTCGAATACCGAGATCGCGGGGCAGGCGGCGCGCTGCATGGATTGCGGCATTCCGTTTTGTCACAATGGCTGTCCGGTCAACAATCTGATCCCGGACTGGAACGACCTGGTCTATCGCGACCAGTGGCGCACCGCGTCCGAGACGCTGCATTCCACCAACAATTTCCCCGAATTCACCGGCCGCGTCTGTCCCGCCCCCTGCGAGGCGAGCTGCACGCTGAACATCATCGACAGCCCGGTCACCATCAAGACCATCGAATGCCAGATCGTCGATCGCGCCTGGGAAGAGGGCTGGCTGCAGCCGCAGATGCCGGCGCGCAAGACCGGCAGGACGGTGGCGGTGGTGGGCTCGGGCCCGGCGGGGCTGGCCTGTGCCCAGCAGCTGGCGCGGGCCGGCCACAATGTGACCCTGTTCGAAAAGTCCGACCGCATCGGCGGGCTGCTGCGCTATGGCATCCCCGACTTCAAGATGGAAAAGCACCATATCGACCGGCGCATCCGCCAGATGGAGGCGGAGGGCGTGGAATTCCGCACCGGCGTCGAGGTGGGCGCGGGCGTGTCGGTGGACCAGCTTCTGACCGACTATGACGCGGTGGTGATGGCGGGCGGGGCCGAGCAGCCGCGCGACCTGCCCATCGAGGGCCGCGAACTGGAGGGCATCCATTTCGCCATGGATTTCCTGACCCAGCAGAACAAGCGCGTTGCCGGCGACCCCGAGGCCAAGGCGGCGCCGAACGGCACCATCAGCGCCAAGGGCAAGCATGTCGTGGTGATCGGCGGCGGCGATACCGGTTCGGACTGTGTGGGCACGTCCAACCGGCACGGCGCGGCGTCGGTGACCCAGTTCGAGATCATGCCCCAGCCCCCCGCGAAAGAGAACAAGATGCTGGTGTGGCCGGACTGGCCGCTCAAGCTGCGGACGTCCTCGTCGCACCAGGAAGGCTGCGAGCGCGACTGGTCGATCCAGACCAGGCGCGCCATTGGCGGCGGGAATGGCGGCAATTACGGCAAGATCGAAGCCCTGGAATGCGTGCGGGTGGAATGGAAGCTGGGCGACGGCGGCAGGATGAATCTGGTTGAGGTCCCCGGCAGCGAATTCGCCATCAAGGCCGACCTGGTTCTTCTGGCGATGGGCTTCACCGGCCCGCGCCTGCCCGGCCTGGTGGAGCAGTCCGGCGTTGAGCTGGACGGCCGCGGCAACGTCAAGGCGCCGGTCACCAGCTACCAGACCAGCAAGAAGAAGATCTTCACCTGCGGCGACATGCGGCGGGGCCAGTCACTCGTCGTCTGGGCGATCCGCGAAGGCCGCCAGTGTGCGCGGGGCGTGGATGCATTCCTGATGGGCAGTTCCGAACTGCCGCGGTAGCTTGTTTTGGCCCCCTCCGGCTTCAGCTTCCTCTCGGCGCGTTCCGCGCCTTCGATCGCTGAAGCCACCTCCCCCGCAAGCGCGCTGCGCGCGCGCAGGGGAGGCGGGCCTGTGTTCGCTTCGGAATTATCTTGTCACCACAATCCCGATGGGCGCGGCCCGGGCGCTTTCCAGGATTTTGGCGGCATTGGCCACCGGCGGCGCATGCAGCATCGGGCGCCGGGCGACCAGCACGGTGGCGTCGGCCAGCCGCGCCAGCAGCGCCGCTTCGGGTCCCGCGGCGGCGATGCCGCAATCGATCACGATGAAATCGGCGCTGCCGCGCAAGGTCGAGACCAGCTGCGCCATCTGGCGCGAGGAGAACATGGTGGGCGCGTTGGGCGGCCGGCGCGGGGTTCCCAGAAGATAGACCTCGCCGCGCGGATCCCTGGCCAGCGCCTGGTTCAGCTTCACCTTGCCGGTCAGCACCTCATAGACGCCGTTCTTCACAGGCGCCCCGATGGCGCGGGTAACCAGCCCCTGCGGGGCGCAATCGACGATGACCGTCTTCTTGCCCATCTTCGAGGCGGTGCGCGCCAGGCCGGCGGCGATGGCGGCACGGTTCTCGCCCGCATCGGCACCGACGCTGACCGATGCCAGCGCGACCACCGCTGCACCCAGGGCCGGATCGGCGCCGCGCGATTCCAGCTGGCGCACCAGGGCGGACAGGGCGCGGGAATATCTGCTGGCAGGGTAGTCGATGACGTAATCGGCTGCGGCCAGGCGCGCGGTATCGTCGATTTCACCGAGGATGGGCGGGCCGGTCCATACCGCAGGCGTGCCGGCGCGCGGCTTTGACGGGCGCATGATGGCGGCGCGCGGCGCACCATTGACCTTGACCGGCATCAAGGGGCCCAGCTTTTCCATAAGGAGCGCGCACATCAGTCCCAGCAGGAGCCCCAGCGGCAGCGAGGCGCCGACGATCAGCGTGCGCTTGGGCCCGCTGGGCTTGTTGGGCACCGCTGCCGCGCTGATGATGCTGCTTTCCGGCGTCTGCACCTCGTCGGCATTCTGGCTCTGGCGCAGGCGCTGGACGAAGGCTTCGTACATGGTGCGGGTGGAGGCGGCGTTGGATTCAAGTGCCTGAAGCTGGACGCGCGCCATGTTCTGGTCTGTGGCGGTGCGTTCGGTGCTGCCGAGGCTGGATTCCAGCGAGGCCAGGTGGGCCCTTGCCACCATCTCGTCGCTGGCGGCGGAGGCGGCCAGGCGTGAAACTTCCTGGCCGATCTTCAGCTCCAGGTCGCGTCGCTGCGCCTGGATGGCCTGCATCCTGGGATGCAGGGGGCCGTATTTGTTGGCTGCAAGGCCTTCGTCGCGCAGAAGCTGGGCCTGCTGGGTACGAAGCTGGACGATCAGGGGCGAGGAAATGATCTGGCCGATATCGGCGCCGTTGCCGGCAGCCGTCAGCTGGTCGATGCGGTCCTTGATCGCCCGCTTTTCGGCGAGGTCCGAGCGGGCCTGCACGATCTGCGCGTTGATGCCCACCAGTTGCTGGTCGACCAGCGAATTGCCGGGGCTGGAATCGGTCAGGCCGTGCAGGGCCTTGTAGCGCTGCACGGCTTCTTCCTGTTGCTGAAGCTGATGGGCCAGGTCCTGCAGCCGCTGCGTCAGCCAGCCGGTGGTGGCCGCCGTCGCCTTCACCTTGGTTGCGACCTGGGCCTGGACATAGGCATCGGCCAGGGTGTTGGCCAGAAGCGCGGCCTTGTCGGGGCTTTTCGATGTCACCGTGATCGTGACGGCGGTGGAAAGGCCCTCGGCGCTGGTGCTGACATGCTTGAGGAAGGTGTCGATCGTCCGGTCGCGCTGGCGGGCGGCGGAGACGGCGTCTTCGCCGGGCCAGTTGCGCGGATCGAGCATCGACACCATCTGGCCCAGAAAGGCGCGCAGGCCCGGCTGCACCAGAGTCGGGTTGAATTCGGGATCGCCCGTCAGGTGCAGCTTGTCCACCACACGGCCGGCCAGTTCGCGCGAGGTGAGAATCTGGATCTGGTTCTGCAGCGTCGCCGGATCGTTGGGAAGCTGGGAAAGAACCGTCGACAATTCGGTGACGTTGTTGTGGCGCTGGTCCAGCATAACCTCGGCCGAACCGGACCAGGTGGTGGGCAGCACCAGCGCCACCAGGATTGCCAGCAGCACCGTGGCGGCGGCGACTTTCAGGATCAGGATGCGGCGGGCGTGAATGACGCGGACAAGGTCGGCAAGCTGGAAGGCCGGCTGTGGCGCCGTATGGGGCGGGGCACCGGGAACATAGGCGGCGAGGGGCCGGTATGGAGACATGCGCCGTGGTGCCTTCCGCCGGGGCATGGCCGAATCTGAAGCCCCGCAATCATTACCCTTTACCGGAGCCCTGCCTGATGAATGGTTAACAGCAGCAGTGGCGGCGTGCCAGAAAAGGCCAGAATCCCGGGTGATTTCCCCTTAAAGCCGCAGATGGGCGCGCCGGCCGGCGAAGGCGCGGGCCATCGCCTCCCACAGGGGCTTCCTGCGCATCGCCGCATCGAACGGCGTCTTGCGGTAGCGGAAGCCGGCCAGCTTCAGCCGCCATTCGTCCGGCGGGTCGACATAACGGTCGGACAGGTTCCATGTCAGCACGCTTTCCAGCGCGGGGCTATCCAGCACCACATCCAGGAAGCGGCGCGCTGTATCGGCGACGGCACCGTCGCGGCGGGCGATATCGGACGAGCCCCCACTGTCGTCCACATCCAGTTCGGTGACCTGAAGCCCAAGGCCGCGCGCGCGCACCTCCTCCAGGAAGGCGCGCAGCTTGCCCTGGTCCACCGGATCGGTGAAGGCGGTCAGATGGGCCTGGAGCCCCAGCGCATCGACCGGCACGCCCCTCGCCAGAAGCCCGTCCAGCAGCCTCAGCGTATCGGCGCGGAAGCGGTCGTTGCCGGCGCTGCCCTGCTCGCAGCCATAGTCGTTGTAGACCAGCCGGGTCGTTGGCGCTGCCGCGCGCGCAGCATGGAAGGCGATGTCGAGATAGGCGGGGCCGAAGGCGGCCAGCCACAATGAAGGGCGATAGCCGCGCTGGGTGGAACCGGGCGGCATCAGCGCCTCGTTCACCACATCGACGGATGCGAAGGTGTAGCGCTTCAGAAGCGTCTGAATGTGGCCGGTCAGCAGCCGTTCGTCGCGGCGCGCCGCCAGCGAATCCTTCAGCCAGGCGGGATTGGCGGTGTACCAGACCAGCGGATGGCCGCGCAGCGACAGGCCATTGCGTGCGGCAAAACCGAACAGCGTGTCGAGCGCAGAAAAGTCATAGCGGCCGGGCTGCGGCTCCAGCGCACCGCGTTTCATTTCGTATTCGGGGACGATCTGCGCGGCTTCGCCGACCAGCACGGGCGGAAAGTCGGCGTCCTTCAGTTCATAGCTGGCGGCGGCGGTGCCGAAGACAAAGCCCCTGGCAGCGGCAATGCTGCGCAAGGTGCGGAGATCCTGTGCTCTTGCCGGTGCCGCAAGGCTGGCCGCGCCCGCCGCCAGCAGGCTTCTGCGCGTGATTCCGGACGGGATCATGTCTGTTCCAGCGCGCGCGGCGAATCCTTTTGCGCGCGCTCGCGCAGGCCCACCTTCAGCCATCTTATCGCGTGGTCGGCGAGATTGCGGTAACGCCTGCCCAGGAATATCTGCAGGAAAACGATCACAGCCAACCCCGGCGCATAGCAGCCGCGCAACACCGCATTGAGGTAGAGGCCCAGCGCGGCCAGGGGCCGTTCATGGGCGATCAGCTTGGCATAGGCCCAGCCGCGCCCGCCATGATACGCCCGCGCCGGTATCATCGGCTTGAGCCGGTCCAGCCAGCCGCCGAAGCGCTGGCCGCGGCGCGTGGCGGAGGTGCGGCCCGGATCGGCCAGGTCCATCCACACCGCGCCGGGCTCCTCGATCATCCTGAAGCGGCAGCCGGCCAGATAAAGGCGCAGGGCGAAGTCGGTGTCCTCGGCGGTGCGCAGCACGCCGTCATAGCGGATGCGCCGCGCGGTCCGGCGTTCCACCGCGATGGTGATGGTGGGCACGAAGCCCCGCTCGGCCAGAAGATAGGTGGCCATATGCTCGCCTTCGCGGATGGCGCGCGGCGGCTTGAGGATCACCCGGCCGCCGCCCCGTTCCACGCGGATGCGGGCATAGCCGACCACGCTGCCGTCGGTGTCCTTCAGCAGGGCCTGCATGCGCTCCAGGTGATGGGGCAGGAAGATGTCGTCGGAATCCAGCGGCGCGATGAAACGGCCGCATGCGGCGTCGATGGCGGCGTTGCGGGCCGCCCCGCCGCCGGCATTGTCCTGGCGGACGAAGCGGATGCGTGGATCGGCGAAGCTTTCGGCCACCGCGCGTGGATCATCGGCGGAGCCGTCATCGACCACCACGATCTCGAAATCCTGGCAGGTCTGGACCAGCACGGACTGAAGCGCCCGCTCTAGGGGCACGGCGCGGTTGTAGACCGGGATGATGACGCTGAAGAACGGGGCCGTCATGATCCCCGTCTTCTATACAGTTCCGGTTAACGATTTGCCCTTTGGGAGCCCTTCAGGCCCGAAGGCGCCGGACGGGCGGCCTGCCGAGGGCGGCGATCACCAACAGGAGTGCCGCCCAGCACACCGCGTCGCCCTCCAGAAAGTCGCTTTCCATGAAATTGTGCAGCACCAGGAAGGTGAAAAGCGCGAACAGCATCGGCTTGAAGGCATCATCGTCCAGGTCCAGCGTCCAGAAGCGGCGCAGCGGCCAGACGATAGTGGCCAGCACGGTCAGGAGGAAACCGATGCCGCCGATGGTGACCAGGATCTGCAGATAGCCATTGTGACCGTGGCTGACTGCCTCCACCCAGCTGCTGCCGACATAATCATGCAGCGGCGACAGCCCGCCGGTGTCGGTGAAGGTGCCGAAGCCCGAGCCCAGCAGGGGGTGGTCGGCGATATAGCGCAGCTCGGCCGCCCAGATCGCCGCGCGGCCGGTGAATTCGCGCGGGTCCTCCAGCATGTGGGCGATGGTGCCCGCATCCAGCAGAACCAGGCTGATCAGGCCGGTCACAAGCAGCAGCGCCGCCACGCACAGGATGGCGCGGGAAAGCCCGTCGCGCCAGCCGATGCGATAGGCCAGTCCCGCCAGCAGCGCCACCGGAAGGAACCCCATCGAGGTCTTGGAGCGGGTCATCACCAGGAAGAAGACCGCAGCCGCGGCGATGGCGATGCCGACGATGTTCTTCCAGCCGGTGCGGGTGAACAGGAACAGGATCGCGGTGATGGCACAGATCGCACCCGCGATGTTCTTGTGACCGTAAAGGCCGCGCCAGTTGCCCACCAGCGCCGGATCGGTTTCCCCCGCCAGATGGCGCGCGACGGGGACAAGCGGGATGGAAACGAAATTGACCAGCAGCACCAGGGCCATAAGCCAGCGCCACCACAGGAAGGTTTTTTGCGGGCCGAGCGTGTCCACGCTCAGCAGCAGCGAGACGACGATCACCACCTCCAGCCCGGCACGGCGGATCACCACATTGGGTTCGGGCGCCCACAGCGCGCTGGCGATGCACCAGGCCAGCAGCAGGGCCATCGGAAGCGGTATGGCGCGCAGGGCCGAAAAGCCGTGGCGCTGGAGCGCGGCCAGCGCCACCAGCGCGCCAACGCCCAGATAGCATATCTGGCGCAGCATATCGCCTTTGGAGGCTTCCTGGACGCCGCCGAACTGCGACACCAGCGGCGGCGGCGAAAAGGCGTCAAGCCCCACGAAGATCAGCAGCAGCAGGGCAAGGCAGGCGCCGGTCGCAAGCAGGGTGCGGGAGGTATCCTTGGGCGCGGCGTAGGTTAGCGCGAAATCATTCGCCATGGACCACGGCATACTCGTTGTAGCGGGCGCCGCACATCGCGGTCAGCTTGCCGGCGGCCCGGCAAAGCTTCTGCAGCGGCACCGCCCGCCGATTCGGACTGCCGGCGAGGATGACCGCGGCCAGCGGCGACAACAAGAGCGTGGCAAGGATTTTCGCAAGCTCGCGGGCGAATGTGCCGGCGCCGGGCTGGTGCTTGATCAGCACGCGCATGTCGGAATTCCCCACCGAATAGGCGCGTTTCAGAAGCCATTGCAGGGTCGCGCGGGTGCCCGGAACCTCACCATGGGCGACGGCTTCGTCCGACCAGGCGAAACATTTGCCCGCCTGCATCAGCCGGACGAAGAAATCCTGGTCCTCGCCGCCGGAGAGCGCGAATTGGGGATCGAACCAGGGCGCGCCCATCTCTTCCAGCACTTCGCGGCTGACCAGAAGATTGCCCGCGCCCTGCAGCATGCCGATCGGGCCGCTGGGACGGCGGATGTCGCGGTGGCCGTCGGCGGCGCCGGCCTGGCCGAACAGGATCGAACCCTGCAGCACATCGGCGCCGGTGGCGCGGGCTGCCGACAGGAACGCCGCGATCCATTGGGGGCTGGGCCATTCGTCATCGTCGATCATGGCGATGAAGCGGGACCCTTGCGGCAGGGCGTGGGCGATCAGGGTGTTGCGCACCTGGGCGATGCCGCGCTCCGGGGCGATGACCGCCGTCAGCGGCCAGCGGTAATCCGCCGCCATGCCTGTCACCAGATCGAAGCCGGCATGGGATTGGGCGTCATTGTCCGCCACCAGCACCGACAGGCGCGCATCGGTGCGAAGGGCGGCGGTGGCGTCCAGCAGCCGCTTGAGGCTTTTGGGCCGCCTGAAGGTGGGGATGCAGATCGTGACGGTCGGGGGCATGGGCTCAACCATGGACGGTCGCTTCCGCGGCCGGTGCCGCATGGGTCCGCTTCCAGGCCGCGACAAGGCTGAGGCAGCGTGCCACCACGGCCACTTCGCCCAGGAGGATGCCCAGCAGCGAAGCGACGGGGCCGAAGGCCAGCAGCAGCGCCAGAGTGGCGGTCAGCGAGACGGCGCCCGAGATGGCGCCAAGGCGCGCCAGGGCCTTGAACTCGCCGGCGGCCTGCAGCAGCACTGCCATGGGTGTGCGCACCGCGCGCAGCAGCATGATCGCCGCGCTGATCGCCGCCACCAGCGCCACGGCATCCAGGCTGTAGCCTTTCTTGAGGATGAGCGCGGGAAAGAAGAGCAGCAGCACGACGCAAAGAAGGATGTTGGCCGCCCAGGCGGCGCCAAGGCCATAGAGGAAATGGCGGGCGATGGCGCCAAGCCCGGCCAGGTCGCGGCGGGCGATGGCACGGGCCATGGCCGGCCGCTCCATGTCGGGCAGGGCGCTCTGCACCAGCGCGGCGGGGCGCATCAGCAGCATGCCCAGGGCCAGCAGCGCAAAGGACCCGGCGCCGGAGATGAAGGTGACCAGATAGGCGTGGATGTTGACCGTCACCTCGGTGAAGATCACGCCCATCGTCGACCAGCGCGAGACGTCGCGGAAGATCGGCAGATAGGCTTTCAGCGTACCCTGACGGAGCTGGGCAAGCTGGCCGGCGAAGAAGGCGCGGCCGAAGGGCAGAAGCGCCAGCAGCGCCGCCAGCAGCATCACCTCGCTGCCATGATTGAAGGTCATGTGATGGGTCAGCGCCAGGGCGGGCAGCAGCGTCACCAGCAGCAGGCTGTAGACGAAGTCCGAGGCGATCGCCGCGGACATGCGCGCGTCGATATAGGCGAGCGAGCGGGCGAACCAGCGGAAGGCGAAGGCGGCGCCGAAAAGGCCCAGCAGCAGCGCCTCGCGCGGCGGCGCCTCACTCACCCACAGGGCCAGACCCAACAGCGTGGCGAAGGCGCCGCACACCAGCCAGTTCATCCGGTAGCAGGCGGGGCGGACGGCGTCGTCGCCGCTGACCAGGCTCTGGGTGATGGGAACCACGATCAGCGCCCCGGCCAGGCTCATGCCGAAGGACACCACCACCATGACGAAGGAGAACAGGCCGAACTCATGCGTCGAAAGATTGCGCAGGAAAACCAGCGAGGCGACGAAATGCGCCGCCGACACCGCCACCGGACCGGTGGTGGTGATGCCGTAGCGCAGCGCGACGCGCAGCAGCGATGCGCGTCCCCGGCTTTCGCCCGGCCTCCATGTGACATCGGCGTGTGTCATCGTGTCCCCGAAATCGCGGCTGTGCGGTGGGAGAATGTGCGCGTCAGCAGCAGGAAAATCGCCAGCGGATTGGTCACCGCATAGCGCCAGAACAGCCGCCGCGGCTCACGGGCAAGACGGTAGAGCCACTCCAGGCCGGTGGCCTGCATCCAGCCGGGCGCGCGGCGATAGGCGCCGGTGACGAAATTGAAGCAGCCGCCGCAGGTCACCACCCAGCCGGCTGTCAGGCGCGGACGGTTGCGCACGGAAAATTCATATTCGCGCGGCACCGACAGGCCCACCCAGATCACATCGGGCTGGGTGAGGTTGATCTCGTCGCAAAGCTCGTCTTCCTCCAGCTGGGAGAAATAGCCGTGATGGCGCCCCACGATCTGAAGGCCGGGATAGGTTTGCCGCAGGATGCGGGCCGCCTCGGCATTGGCTTCCTCGGTGGCGCCCAAAAGAAAGAAGCGCAGGCCCGTCTGGACCGCCACCTTGGCGGCGTCATGGATGAAATCGGTGGTGGCGCTGCGCTCGGGGATGGGCGTGCGGGTCAGAAGGCGCGAGGCGAAGACCGCTGCCTGGCCATCGGCATGGATGATGTCGGCCTGTTCGAAGGTGCGGCGGAAGGCTGCGTCCCGGGCGGCCATGGCGATGGCATGGCCGTTGGAGGCAAATACCAGCCTGGGGCGCGAGAGACTGTCCTGGCGTGCGGCCAGGCAGTCCACCACCATCATCCGCGCCAGGGCTTGGCGCGTCAGGCAGGCGGTGCGCAGCCCGCCCACCGTGACCTCGGCATGGGTATCGTTGGCCGGGGCCGGCCGGGACGCGGCGGCATTTGCGGAATGGGAAAGCGAAGCGGCGGCGCGCATCAGAGGGCGTTCCGGTGGCGCAGCACTTCGAGCGGCGTGCGGATCAGGATCAGCAGATCCAGCGCCAGGCCGGCATGTTCGACATACCAGGCGTCCAGGTCGATGCGTGCCTGCATGTCGGCAAGCGCCGGGGTGGCGCCGCGCGCGCCCCGGACCTGGGCCCAGCCGGTGATGCCGGGCCTGACCGCGAAGCGCCGGGTGTAACCTTCGATGCGGGCGCCATAGTAAATGTCATGGGCGATGGCGTGAGGGCGCGGTCCCACCAGCGACATGTCGCCCGCCAGCACGTTGAACAGCTGGGGCAACTCGTCGATCGAGGAGGCGCGCAGGAACCGGCCCACCCGGGTGATGCGGGCATCGCCCGCCACGGCCTGGGTAATTTGGGCGCCGTCCTCCAGCACCGTCATGGTGCGGAATTTGTAGATGCCGAAGGGCCGGCCGTTCAGGCCGGTCCGGCGCTGGCGGAACAGGACGGGGCCGCCGCAATCCAGCGCCACGGCGATGGCCGCCAGCGCCAGGACGGGGCTGAAGACGATCACCGCAATGGCCGCCAGCACGATGTCCAGCAGGCGCTTGGCGTCCGGGCCGGTGGGGGCAGCGGCGTTTGCCGGACCAAAGCCGTCGAGGTCGGGAAACGCCGCCTTCATTGCCGTGTCGCCAGCCTCGATACGCACCGCCGCTCCCCGTGGTTGTTTTCGGGTGCGGCGATGCAGGAGGCGGGCCAGCGAAAACGGCTCCGGGCGCGCCGTTCTGGTACGGAATCGGGCCTTGCGGCGTGCCGGAACGGGGGCGTTAAACCCGGACTGTTCCGAATGGGCCCTTAATGAGGCAGGCGGGCCGGGCCAGGGATGGTTGCCGGGGAAGGCAGTAAACACTGTTCGATAGGCGGCAATGGAACAGCCGGGCCATGACGGCGGGATGGCGCAGCCGGGTGCCGTCAGGTCAGTGGAAACGAACAGTGTACGGGACTGCCGCCGAACGGGACACAAGAAGGGGACGCAGGCCGAATCCGCACCCCAGCACCGCCACAATCGCCGCGAAGGCTCAGGCCGGCGGGTGACCCGCTAAACGAAAAATAATCTTGGCAAAGCCGCTCAGGCTATCAGGAAGCGCATCGCCACCGCCGGAAAGGCCAGCAGCACATAGGCCCACAGCAGTGCCGAAGCCGCATTGGCGATCTGGAAGGGCCAGAATTCCAGTTCGCTCATTCCCGCCACCAGGGGCACGGTGGCGCGGAAAGGGCCCATGAAGCGGCCGATGAAGATGGCAGCAGTGCCCCAGCGATGAAAGAAATGCAGGGCCTTTTCGATCTGTGCCTCGAATTTGCGGAAAGGCCAGACATGAACGATCTGGTGATGATAGTGCAGGCCGATCCACCAGCTGATCCAGTCGCCCAGGACCGAGCCCAGCACCGCGCCGGCCCAGCCGGGGAAAATTCCGATATCGGTGGCCCCGATCACCCCGCCCAGGGTGACCAGCAGGATGGTGCCCGGGATGATGAACGAAACGCCAACAAAGGATTCGCTGAAGGCGATCACGAATGCGATGGGAAAGGACCAGAGGGGATGGGTCTGGGCCGCGTCCGTGACCCAGATCCGCGCCTCATGGAAGAACCAGTGTAAGAATTGCAGCACGCGCCTGCCTGTTCATGATGGGGCCGTCCGGGCCCGCCCGGTGCCTTGTCCCGGGGCCGGGAACGACACCGCGACATAGCCTTATTGTCGCGACGGCGCCAGCCGGACGGCCAGCCGGGACAATTTCGACAAATATCCGCTTCAATCGGCAGCTATCAGACGGCGCGTCAACTAAGGTATGCTTTCACCTTGCGTTCAGCTTCGTGACGATAGACCGGAGCAGGAACTTCCCCGGATTTTTCGGCCCTTTTGTGACACGGACCCCAGATGAACATCGACCGCAGCGCGCACGACTTTCGCTCGCCCGAGCCTGAGCCGGGCCTGGCGGGACGCACCTGGCAGGGTGTCAAGCGCTGGAGCGGGCGCCATCCCCGCCTGTCGCGCGTGGCCTGGTTCGCGGTGGGCCTGGCGGTCCTGGCATTGCTGATCTGGGCGATCTATCCCAGGCCCCAGCGCAACCTGCGCTTCAACCAGGGACCCCAGCCGGTGGGCGTCGCCGTGGTCCGGGACGGCGATATTCATGTCACGCTGAACGCGTTGGGCACGGTCACGCCGCTTGCCACCGCCACGGTGCGGCCCCAGGTCGGCGGCATGCTGGTCAAGCTGAACTTCACCGAAGGCGAGATGGTCAAGGCCGGCGACCTGCTGGCGCAGATCGATCCGCGCCCCTATCAGGCGGCGCTGGACCAGGCGCGCGGACAGCTGGCGCGCGACGCCGCCACCCTGGCCAACGCCAAGGTGGACCTGGAACGCTATCGCGCGCTGCAGGCCCAGAACGCCATCGCCCAGCAGCAGGTGTCGACCCAGGCCGCGACGGTGAAGTCGTATGAAGGCGTGGTCGTGGCCGACCAGGCCAATGTCGAAACCGCGCGCATCAATCTGGGCTATACCAGCATTGTCTCGCCCATCACCGGGCGGGCGGGCATCCATCTGGTCGATATCGGCAACATCGTCTCGGCCGGCCAGTCGACCGGCATCGTGGTGGTAACCCAGCTTCAGCCGATGTCGGTTCTGTTCACCATCCCCGAGGACAATGTGCGCCCGGTGATGGCGCGCATGGGCGCGGGCGCGACGCTTCCTGTCGATGCCTATGACCGCACCCAGACCACCAGGCTCGCCACCGGCACGCTGGCGACGGTGGACAATGTGGTCGATCCCTCCACCGGATCGGTGAAGCTGCGCGCCATGTTCGACAACAAGGACAACAGCCTGTTCCCGGCCCAGTTCGTCAATGTGCGCCTTCTGGTCGACACGCTGCACCACCAGACGGTGGTGCCGGTGGCCGCCATCCAGCGCGGCTCGGACGGCAGCTATGTCTTCGTGGTGACGCCGGACAAGACGGTGCTTCAGCGCAACGTGAAGACCGGCGTGCAGGACGGCGACACCATCCAGGTCCTCAGCGGACTGAAGCCCGGCGACACGGTGGTGGTGGACGGCGCGGACCGCCTGCGTGACGGCGCCGATGTCGAAATCCCCGACCAGACCGCCAAGATCGCCGCGCCATCGGCGGGTTCCGATGATGCGGTCCGCGCCGCGCGCCGCGCCCAGATGGAAGAACTGATGAACAAGTCCTGCGGCGACGATGTGAAGAAGCTGTGCCCCGATGCCAAGCCCGGAACGCGCGAGGCGCGCATCTGCCTGTTCCGCAACCGGCCGCTGCTGAGCCAGCAATGCTCGACGGCGATGGCGCAGATGCGCCGCGGCGGGACAGCGCGGGGCGGCGCACGTCCGTGACCCAATCCTTCCCCGACCGGATCCCTTCAGAAGCCGGAGGGGCGGGAGGCGGGGGGGCACCCCCGCCGCCGGGCGCAAACCCGTCGGCGCCGTTCATCCAGCGTCCTGTCGCGACCACGCTGTTGATGATCGCCATCCTGCTGGTGGGCGTGACGGGCTACAAGTTCCTGCCGCTGTCGGCCCTGCCGGAGGTCGATTATCCCACCATCCAGGTGCAGACTTTCCTGCCCGGCGCCAGCCCCGACGTGATGACCACCTCGGTCACCGCGCCCCTGGAGCGGCAGTTCGGCCAGATGCCGGGGCTGAAGGAGATGTCGTCCATCTCCTCTGCGGGATCGTCGGTGATCACGCTGCAGTTCGACCTGTCGCTGAGCCTGGACATCGCCGAACAGGAAGTTCAGGCGGCGATCAATGCCGGATCGAACCTTCTGCCGCAGAGCCTTCCGGCGCCGCCGGTCTATGCCAAGGTCAATCCGGCCGACGCGCCGGTGATCACGCTGGCGGTTAGCTCCACCACCCTGCCCCTCACCCAGGTCGAGGAACTGGCCGACACCCGCATCGCCCAGAAGATTTCGCAACTGTCGGGCGTGGGGCTTGTGTCGATCTCGGGCGGCCAGCGGCCGGCCGTGCGCGTGCAGGCCAACATCCAGAAGCTGGCGTCGCTGGGGCTGAATATCGACGACCTGCGCACCACCATCGCCAACAACAACGCCAACGCGCCCAAGGGCAGCTTCGACGGCGCCGCCCAGTCCTACACCATAAACGCCAACGACCAGTTGCAGAGCGCCGACGCCTACAAGAACATCGTCGTCGCCTACAAGAACGGCGCGCCGGTGTTCCTGTCCGACGTCGCCACCGTCCTGGAAGGGGCGCAGAACACCAAGCTTTCCAGCTGGGCCAACCGCACGCCGGCGGTGCTGATCAATGTCCAGCGCCAGCCCGGCGCCAACGTCATCGAGGTGGTTGACCAGATCAAGGCGCTCCTGCCGCAGATCCAGGCGGGACTGCCGGCATCGATCGATGTGCACACCCTGACCGACCGCACCGAGACCATCCGTTCCTCGGTTGCCGATGTCGAGTTCGAGCTGATGCTGGCGGTCGTGCTGGTGGTGCTGGTGATCTATGTCTTCCTGCGCAGCGTGCCGGCCACCTTCATCCCGTCCCTGTCAGTGCCGCTTTCCATCGTGGGCACCTTCGCGGCGATGTATCTTCTGGGCTATTCGCTCAACAATCTTTCGCTGATGGCGCTTACCATCTCGGCCGGTTTCGTGGTCGACGATGCCATCGTGATGATCGAGAACATCTCGCGCTACATCGAGCGCGGCGAGACGCCTTACAACGCCGCGATGAAGGGCGCCGGCGAGATCGGCTTCACCATCGTGTCGCTGACCGTTTCGCTGATCGCGGTGCTGATCCCTCTTCTGTTCATGCAGGAGGTGGTGGGGCGGCTGTTCCGCGAATTTGCCGTGACGCTGGCCATCACCATCCTGATCTCGGCGGTGGTATCGCTGACGCTTGTGCCGATGCTGTGCGCCAAGCTGCTGCGCAGCCATTCGGAAGAGGAAAAGCGCCAGGGCAGTTTCCGGCGCCGCACCGAGGTCTATTACGAGCGCATCATCGCCGAATATGACCGGCTGCTGGTGTGGGTGCTCAGGCACCAGCCCCTGACCCTGCTGGTGGCGGTGGGCACGCTGGTGCTGACCGTGGTGCTCTATATCGCCATCCCCAAAGGCTTCTTCCCGGTGCAGGACACCGGCTTCATCCAGGCCATTACCGAGGCCGGGCCGACCGTCTCCTTCGATGCCATGGCCCGGCGCCAGCAGGCCATCGCCGACAAGATCCTGAAGGACCCGGATGTTGCGAGCCTGTCCTCATTCATCGGCGTGGACGGCACCAACACCACCCTCAACAGCGGCCGGCTGCTGATCAACCTCAAGCCCAAGGACCAGCGCGACGGCGTGCAGGCGGTGATGGACCGGCTGGCGGCGGACGCCCACAGCGTGCCGGGCATCACCTTCTACCTCCAGCCGGTGCAGGACCTGACCATCGATTCCGTCGTCTCCCGGGCCCAGTACCAGTTCGTGATCCAGGCCGCGACCACTTCGGCGCTGAACGATTATGTGCCAAAGCTGCTGGCCGAGCTGCGCAAGCAGAACGCGCTGCGCAATGTCTCCACCAGCTTCCTGGACAAGGGCCTGTCGGCCTATCTGAATGTCGACCGCGACACCGCCGCGCGTTTCGGCGTTACCGCCGCGACCATCGACAATGCGCTGTATGACAGTTTCGGCCAGCGCATCATCTCCACCATCTTTACCCAGTCCAACCAGCGCCGGGTAATTCTGGAGGCCGATCCGCGCCTGCAGAACACCATCCAGTCACTGAACGACATCTATCTGCCGTCCTCGGGCGGCGGCCAGGTGCCGCTGTCGGCCATCGCCAGGATCGAGGAACGGCAGGTGCCGCTGCAGATCGACCATCTGGCCCAGTTCCCGTCGGCGAGCTTTTCCTTCGACGTGGCGCCGAGCTCTTCGCTGGGCACGGCCGTGAACCAGATACGCGATGCCGAAGCGGCGGCAGGCCTGCCGCCCGGCATCACCACCCAGTTCGAGGGGTCGGCCCTGGCCTTCCAGTCGGCGCTGGCCAATGAGGTGCTGCTGATCCTGGCCGCGATCATCACCGTCTATATCGTGCTGGGCGTTCTGTATGAGAGCTTCATCCATCCGGTGACGATCCTTTCCACCCTGCCGTCGGCGGGCGTGGGGGCGCTGGTGGCGCTGATCATCAGCGGGCATGACCTGAACATCGTCTCGATCATCGGCATCATCCTTCTGATCGGCATCGTCAAGAAGAATGCGATCATGATGATCGACTTCGCGCTGGAGGCCGAGCGCGGCGAGGGCAAGTCGCCCACCCAGGCGATCCACCAGGCGGCGCTGCTGCGCTTCCGTCCCATCATGATGACCACGGTGGCGGCACTGTTCGGCGCCCTGCCGCTGATGCTGGGCGGCGGCATGGGATCGGAGCTGCGCCATCCGCTGGGCATCTCGATCGTGGGCGGGCTGATCGTCAGCCAGCTTCTGACCCTGTTCACCACCCCGGTGATCTACATCTATTTCGACCGGCTGGGGCGCGACCTGCGCGAATGGCGCGCGCGCCGCCGCGGCGATCCCCTGCCGGAGCCGGCGGAATGAATATCGCGGCCCTGTTCATCCGGCGCAGGATCGCCACCACGCTCCTGGCGCTGGGGCTGGGCCTGGCGGGGATGACCGCCTATTTCCTGCTGCCCGTCGCGCCGCTGCCCAATATCGACATCCCCACCATCGTGGTCAGCGCCAGTATGCCGGGCGCGAGCCCCGAGACCATGTCGACCAGCGTGGCGACGCCGCTCGAGCGGCACCTGGGCACCATCGCCGGCGTCACCGAGATGACCAGCTCCAGCAATGTCGGCTCGTCCAACATCGTGCTGCAGTTCGACATCGACCGTGACATAGACGGGGCGGCCCGCGACGTGCAGGCGGCGATCAACGCCAGCCGTGCGGACCTTCCCACCGCGCTCAGGTCCAATCCCACCTATCGCAAGATCAATCCCGCCGACCAGCCGATCCTGGTCCTGGCGATGACCTCCAAGACCCTGACGCCGGGCCAGATCTACGACCAGGCCGCCAACATCATACAGCAGAAGCTGTCGCAGATTTCGGGCGTGGGCGACGTGTCGCTGTCGGGGGCCTCGCTGCCGGCGGTGCGCATCGAACTCAACCCGCGCGCCCTGTTCAAATATGGCATCGGGCTGGAGGATGTGCGCGCCGCCATCTCGGCCGCCAACGCCAACAGCCCCAAGGGCGACGTCCAGCAGGGCGACCAGAGCTACCAGCTCTATGCCAATGACCGGGCAAGCGAGGCGAGCGAATACCGCAACCTGATCATCGCCTATCGCAACGGTTCGGCGGTGCGGTTCCAGGACGTGGCGACGGTGCGCGAGGGCCAGGAGAATATCCGCAATATCGGCATCGCCAACGGCCGGCCCGCCGTGCTGGTGCCCATCACCAAGCAGCCGGGCGCCAATGTCATCGAGACGGTGGACCATATCCGCGCCGAGATGCCGGCGCTGCAGGCTGCCCTGCCGCCGGCCATCCAGGTCAGCGAATTGCTCGACACCACCCAGTCGATCCGCAATGCCGTGCATGACGTGGAGATCACCCTGATCCTGTCTACCGTGCTGGTGATCCTGGTGGTGTTCCTGTTCCTCAGGAACTTTACCGCCACGCTGGTGCCCACGGTCTGTGTGCCTCTGTCGCTGCTGGGCACCTTCGGCATCATGTACCTGTCGGGGTTCAGCCTGGACAATTTCTCGCTGATGGCGCTGATCGTCTCCACCGGCTTTGTCGTCGACAACACTATCGTGGTGCTGGAGAACGTCACCCGCCACCTGGAGAATGGCGAGGAGCGCCTGACCGCCGCCATGAAGGGCGCGCGCGAAGTCAGCTTCACCGTCGTGTCCATGTCGATCTCGCTGGTGGCGGTGTTCTTCCCCATCCTGCTGATGGGCGGCATCGTGGGGCGGGTGTTCCACGAATTCGCCGTCACCCTGACCGCGGCAATCGGCGTGTCGCTGATCGTCTCGCTGACGGTCACGCCCATGATGTGTGCCTATCTGGACCTGGTGAATGAGAGCGGGCACTGGACCTCGCGCTGGTCGAAGCGGGCATTCGACCGCACGCTGGACTTCTACAGCCGCACCCTGGCCTGGGGGCTGGACAATCCCAAGACCATCATGGCGATGCTGATGATCGCGGTACTGCTGAATTTCTACCTGATCGCCATCGTGCCCAAGGGATTCTTTCCCGACCAGGACAACGGCATGCTGTTCGGGCGCATCCGCGGCGATCAGTCGATCTCGTTCCAGTCGCTGCAGAAGAAGTTCACCCAGTTCGTGGACATCATCCGCGCCGATCCGGCGGTGGCCACGGTGGGCGGTTCCGCCGGCGGCGGAGGCGGGGGGCCGCGCGGCGGCTCTTCCAATTCCGGCACTGTCTTCGTCACCCTGAAGTCCGACCGCGGCGGTCTGTCCAGCGACGATGTGGTCGAGCGGCTGCGCCCCAAGCTTGAGAAGGTGGCGGGCGCGCGCATGTTCCTGTTCTCCAGCGGCGGGGTGCGTGCGGGCGGGCGCCAGGGCAACGGCAACTACCAGTACACGGTGTTGGGCGACACGCTGGACGAGCTGAACCAGTGGGTGCCCAGGATCACCCGGGCGCTACAGGACGTGCCCCAGCTGGAGGATGTCAATTCCGACCAGCAGGACAAGGGGCTGGAGGTGCAGCTCAAGATCGACCGGCAGACTGCCGCGCGGCTGGGCCTGACCACCGTGCAGATCGACAACACGCTGTATGACGCCTTCGGCCAGCGCCAGGTCTCGACCATCTACAAGGACAAGAACCAGTATCATGTGGTGATGGAGGTGGCGCCAGAGTTCTGGCAGAATCCGGAAACGTTGCGCGACATCTATGTCAGCACCTCGGGCGGCAGCGTCAGCGGCACACAGGCGACCGCGGCGGCGGGCGGCGCCTTCCGGACCGGCGCGGCGGCCACCACCACGGCAGCAACATCGGGCACGGAGACGGCCCAGCAGCTCGCCCAGGATGCGGTGCGAAACCAGCAGCTCAATGCCCTGACCAACAGCGGCGGCGGCGGCGCTTCCACCGGCGCCTCGCTCTCCACCAGGGTCGAGACAATGGTGCCGCTGTCGGCCTTCGCGTCATTCGGTCCGGGCACCACGCCGCTTTCGGTCAACCATCAGGGGCCGTTCGTGGCGACCACCTTCTCGTTCAACCTGCCGCCGGGCGTGTCGATGGGCCAGGCGGTGGCCGCCATACAGAACACCATGGCGCGCATCAATGTGCCCCTGACCATCCATGGCGAGGAGGCGGGCACGCTGAAACTCTTCGCCAGCTCCTTCGCCAACCTGCCCTTCCTGGTGCTGGGTTCGATCCTGACCATCTATATCGTGCTGGGCATGCTCTATGAGAGCTTCATCCACCCGGTCACGATCCTTTCCACCCTGCCGTCGGCGGGCGTGGGGGCGGTCCTGGGCCTTTTGATGTTCAACGCCGAATTCGACCTGATCGCCTTCATCGGCGTGATTCTTCTGATCGGCATCGTCAAGAAGAACGCGATCATCATGATCGACTTCGCCATCGACCTGCAGCGGCGCCAGAATCTGAGCTCGCGCGAGGCGATCTATCAGGCGTGCCTGCTGCGCTTCCGTCCCATCATGATGACCACGCTGGGCGCGATCCTGGGGGCGCTGCCGCTGGCGATCGGCATGGGCGAGGGCTCGGAGCTGCGCCAGCCGCTGGGCATCTCGATCGTGGGCGGACTGATGCTCAGCCAGATACTGACGCTCTACACCACGCCCGTCGTGTTCCTCTACATGGACCGCTTCGGCAGCTGGGCCAAGCGGCTGTGGAACAAGTGGTATCACGGGCTGATGAAAGACCGGCCGGAAGACCACACCGGCGGGGCGCCGTCGCCAGCGCCGGCGGAATAGGCGCGCGAGCCCCGCCTTGCGATGCCGGCTTACAAGTCCGGCAGCTGGTCGAGATCCGCGCCGCCGTTGATCTGGGCGTTGCGGTGCTGGCGATACAGGTTGCGGGTGGTCGCATAGAAGTCGATCGATGACCGCTCGATCGATTCCACCGAGTCGATATTGGCGGCACGCTGGTCCAGCACGCCCATGCCGGTGCGCACGATCATGTAGAGCGTGTAGTTGTTCCAGGTCATGTAGGTGGTGGGATCGAAGGCCACGTCCACGCCGGTGCCGACCAGATCGCGCGGGGGCTTGGGGCCGGCGAAGGGCAGCACCAGATAGGAGCCTTCCTGCGCGCCCCACTTGCCCATGGTGATGCCGAAATCGTTCTCGTGATACGGGATGCCGAGCCTGCCGGCCACATCGATCAGGCCGGCGACGCCCACCGTGGAATTGATCACGAAACGGCCAAGCGTGTCGGTGGCCTTGTCGCCATCGCCCTGCAGCACGTCATTGGTGAAGACCACGGGGGAATTCAGGTTGGTCAGCGCGTTATGCACGCCCTGGCGCGCCAACTGGGGTACGGCGCTGCGATAGAATTTCGCGGCAGGACGGGCGACCGCATGATCAACCTGGATATCAAAGTCGAAAACCGCCCGGTTGGTCGGTTCGAAAGGGTCGTTCTGCGCCAGCGACTCCGGATCGCTGGTGGTACAGCCGCCGACTGCCAGGACCGCACAGAGCGTCCCTAAAATTGCGCCACGATACGTCATTCCCCGCACCAAATACCTGTATTTCAATAAAAAAACCCTAACCGCTGATTTCAAGCTAACGCTCAATATCGGGATTAGTGCCGCAGCGCACAAGGGGGCACTGCTTCGATAAGCGGAACCCCCGGCGGCGGGAGGGCCAACTGGGCCGAAACACCGCGTCTGGGCGACGGGCAAATCGATTGATCGGGCACTGGAATGGCCGCCGGATCAGGCCAGGCCAGGCCCGGTCGGCCAGGTGTCTGGGCGGCAAGACAATGGCCGGGCCGTCCCCCGCCAGCCGGGGCGATTGCAACATTGCAACACCATAGCCCAGTGCACAAACATTTTGACCCAGAAAGCAGGCGCGCATTCTTACCCCCACCATCCGCCAAGGAAAACCGGCGAGCCGCCAACTGGCTCCCGGTCTTGCACACTTTCGCGTCAATTTTTTTTGCAGCCGTATGCGGTGACACGATCACATTTGTGATGGCTTCCCTGCTCAGCCCCGGCCGTAAAGCGGCATTTTGGTGGCCATGACCGTCAGGAAGGAGACATTGGCGTCCAGCGGCAGGCCGGCCATGTAAGCCAGCGCATCGGCCACATGGCGCACGTCCATGCGCGGCTCCACCGCCAGGCTGCCATCGGGCTGCAGGACGCCCTGGGTCATGCGTTCGGTCATCTCGGTGGCGGCGTTGCCGATATCGATCTGCCCGGCGGTGATGTCGAAGGGCCGCCCGTCCAGGATGGTGGATTTGGTCAGGCCGGTAATGGCGTGCTTGGTGGCGGTATAGGGTGCCGAATGAGGGCGCGGGCGGTCGGCGCTGATCGAGCCGTTGTTGATGATGCGCCCGCCGCGCGGCTGCTGCGCCTTCATCATCCTGACCGCTTCCTGGGTGCAGAGGAAGGCGCCCGTCAGGTTGACCGACACCACCGCCTGCCACTGTTCGAAGGAAAGCTCCTCGATCGGGACGGCCGGCGTGCCCATGCCGGCATTGTTGAACAGAAGGTCCAGACGGCCGAAACGATCGGCGATCCGGGCGAAGACGGATTTGACCTGGGCGGGATCGCCCACATCGGCGGGCGCCACCAGCGCAGGGCCGGAAAGCTGGGCGGCGGTCTGTTCCAGCGCGTCTGCCTTGCGGCCCACCAGCACCAGGCTCCAGCCTTTTTCGGACAATGCCTTTGCCGCGGCCCGGCCCACGCCGCTGCCCGCCCCGGTAATCATGCCGATCTTTGTCATTGTCGCCTCTTGGAATGGAGCGGGCACTCTAGCGGAGCGGCTGGGGAAGGAAAATTTCCCGATTTGCCGCAAGACGGTCACATCGCCTTTATCGCATTGGGCATTTCCGGTAGGTCTGCCTTCGCTTTTGCAAGGGCTCAGGGCGGCGCAAGACCGCCCCGGCCCATATTGACCTGTCGGGGAAACGATCGATGTCCAAACGCCTTTTCCTGGCGCTGGCCGCCACATCCAGCCTGGCCGTCCCGGGCGAGGCCCTGGCCCAGGCAGCTGCCGCCACCCCCACCTATTCGCTGGGCAGCACCGGGCTGGAATCGGTGGTGGTTACCGCCCGCAAGCGCGCCGAGAACGAGCAAAGCGTTCCCATTTCCATCTCGGCGTACAGCCAGGCCGATCTGGACAGGCTGGACATCCAGACCATCGAGGACCTGCGCTATGTCAGCCCCTCGGTCTATATCGCTCCCACCACCTTCCGCCAGGACACGCTGAACGTCACCATCCGCGGCCAGCGCGATTTCGATTCCAGCTCCGGCCAGTCGGTGATGTCCTTCGATCCGGCGGCGGCGATCTATATGGACGGTGTCTATCTGGCCCGCCCGGTGGGCCTTTCCGGGGCGCTGTTCGACATCGACAGCGTCGAGGTGCTGAAGGGACCGCAGGGCACGCTGGTGGGCCGCAACACCACGGGCGGCGCCATCCTCTACCGCACGCGCGAGCCGGACAGCGAATTCGGCGGCTATGTCAACGCCACGCTGGGCGATTATGGCCGCGCCCAGCTGCGCGGGGCGATCAACATTCCCATCACCGACCAGCTCTTCTTCCGCGCCGCTGCCCAGGTCAGCGACCAGCGCGGCTATATCGCCAACTATTATGTCGATCCGGCCACCGGCTATCGCAACGACCAGCCGGCCATGGGCGCCAACAAGATCGCCGCCAACCTGTCTCTGAAATGGCAGCCGGACGACACGCTGAACATCCTCTTGCGCGCCAACCTGGCGGCGGAGCATGACACCGGCTCGACCTATCACGACCTGGGCTGGTTCGACGGGGTGGGCAACCGCTTCGGCCGCCCCGCCATCTGCAACCTTCCGGGCGCCTGTATCGGCTTTACCGACATGCTGGGCCACCGGATCGAGCCCTATTACGCGTCCTATACGGCGGCGGGTGTCGGCCCGCTCAACACCGATCCGCGTGCCTACAATTCGCTGCAGGCGTCGGTGTTGCGCGAGCAGAAATACGGCTTCTGGAGCACCGAGCAGACCGTCAGCAACGCCGATGTCGGCCATTACCAGACTGTCTCGGCCACCGTGAACAAGAGCATCGGCGATGTCGACGTGAAGTGGCTGTCCGCCTATCGCTGGTGGGACAATCGCGGCACCTCGATCGGCCGCGGCCTTCCCTATGATACCGCCGATTACGAATACATCACGCCGGACTACAAGTCCTACCAGTCCGAGCTGACGGTCAATGGCGATGCCTTCGCCGGCGACCTGAAATGGACGGCAGGGCTGTTCTTCTTCCAGGAAGACAGCCCCCATGACGGCGGCCTGTTCTATCTGTTCATTCCCAACAATGGCGTGGCGGCGCCCGGCAAGGGCATCACCCTTCAGGATGGCAGCGTCAACAGCCAGCGCAACACCTCATACGCCGGTTATGCCCAGGCGACCTGGTCGGTCAGGCCCGACACGCGGCTGACGGCGGGCGTCCGCTATACTTATGACGAGCGCCACGCCCTGATGGGCACGCGGACCGACATCTTCCCGGCCAGCGCGGCCTCGACCGCCGGTGTGCCCAACGGCGTGTTCGATCCTGGCACCTATACCTACAACGGCATCAACTACAGCGGCATCACCCATGCCTGCACGCTGACCGATATCCACGGCGTGCTGAAGCCCTTGTCCCAGTGCAATACCAATGTCGACGCCAGCTTCCACAAGCCGACCTGGACGCTGGCGATCGATCATGACCTGTGGGACGGCACACTGGTCTATTTGACCAGCCGCTCCGGCTATCGCTCGGGCGCGATCAATTCCACCGCGATCAACCCGGCCGTTACCGTGGCCAAGCCCGAGAATGTGCTGGACTATGAGGCGGGCGTGAAATCGGACTGGAGCGTGTGGGACATTCCCGTGCGCACCAACCTGTCGGCCTATTTCACCGACTATCACGACATCCAGGTGCTATCTGCCCTGCCGAACGTGACGCTGGCGACGGGGCCGGGCGGGGTGGCGTGCACCCAGGCGCTGTATGACGCGGGATCCTGCCTCAACACCACCAACGACAATGTCACGCTGAACGCCAAGACCGCGCACATCTATGGCGCCGAATGGGACATCAGCATCATCCCGTTGCCGGGCCTGACCATCAACAGCACCGGCAGCTATCTGGACGCGCATTACACCGACTATTCATTCACCCCGCCGGCCGGCTACCTGCTGCCCACCGGCACCACCAACCTTTCGGGCACGCCCTTCCCGCTGCCCAGCTGGCAGACCAGCCAGACGGTCACTTATGCCACCGGCGTCCACGACATCGCCAGCGTTCCGGTCGACGACGTGTCCTTCACGGCGCACTACTATTGGCAAAGCCGCTACAATGCGGACCTGCGCACCTTCAATCCCAGCCAGCGCACCGGCTCCTATGGCCTGCTGGATATTCGTGCCGACATCACCGGTATCGGCGGCAGCAAGTTCGATTTCGGCGTTTATATGAGCAATGTCGCGAACACGCCCGTCTGCATGCCCGAATATAACGGCGTGCTGAATTCGGCCCCCAACAGCACCTTCGGTGTCGCCAACACAGCGGGTGTGTTGCAATGCGTGCCGCTGGCCCCGCGGATGAGCGGTATCACGCTGGGTTATAAATTCTAGCAGCAGCCCACACCGGGCCCCGCTCCCCCTTTTGGGCGAAGCCCACAAAAGGGGGAAGCTGTCGCAGCGATGGGTCCGCCCTGGCGGACCGAGCTGCGAAAGAGGGGGTTAAAGAGTTAGGGCGCGTATTCGACCTTCACCAGCTTCATGGTGAAGACCAGCGTCTGGTCCGGCGGAATGGTATCGCCCGCCCCGTCCTCGCCATAGCCGAGCGCCGAGGGGATCACGATCTCCCACATGTCGCCCGTCTTCATCTTGTTCAGCGCTTCGACCCAGCCGGGGATAAGGGCGCCCGCGGGGAACTGGCGCGGCTCGCCGGGCTGTGTCTGGTCGAACACCTTCTGGTTGATCAGCGCGCCCCGGTAATAGACCGTGACGACGTCGCTGCCCTTCTGCACGCCGGGCCCGTTGCCCGCCTCGAGCACCCGGTACATCAGCCCGTCGGGCAGCTTGACCACACCGGGCCGCTTGGCGAAATCGGCAAGGAATTTGGCGTTCGATTCAGGGGTCAATGTATAGGTGGCGGTCGGCGCGGCATCCGACTTCTTCTCGCAGGCGGTCAGACCCAGGACCGGTACCAGCACCAGCACCATCAATTTCAGAATTCCACGCATGCATTTCCTCCCAAGAGCGGGAGGATTTATAGCGGTGGACGGCGCGGGATGCCAATTGGAGTCTGCCTTCGCCTTTTTCAGGACAGCAGCAGGATCGTCCCGATGCCCCCCAGAATCATTGCGAACTGGGCAAGGGCAGCGAAGGGCGTGGCCTGCCGGTGCAGGAGCGGCACCAGGTCGGCCATGGCGATATAGATGAAGCTTGCAGCCGAAAAGGCAAGCACATAGGGAACGGCCACCATCGCCTGCGCCAGCCAGAGAGAGGCGAGCAGTGCACCCACAAGCGTCGTGCTGGCGGAAAGCGTATTGAGGAACAGGGCCCTGGCCCGGCCATAGCCGCTGTTCAGCAGGATGGCGAAGTCTCCCACCTCCTGCGAGATTTCATGCGCGATGATGGCAAGTGCTGCCGACACGCCAAGAGGAATGGAGGAAAGGAACGCTGCGGCGATGACGACGCCATCGGCAAAATTGTGGAAGCCGTCCCCGATAAGCACCAGCGGGCCTGCGCTGCCATGGCCCGCGCGGGCGGGCGTGTGGCAGTGGCGCCAGAGCATGAACTTTTCCAGAAGAAAGAACGCAAGAATTCCGGCCAGCAGGATGAAAGACACCTGCGACGGGGTGGTCCGGGCCAACGCTTCCGGGACAAGGGCGAGAAAGGCCGCGCCCAGCAGGGTCCCTGTGGCGTAGGACAATAGCCAGGGAAGGACGGCATCGCGCATTCGCTTGGGAAACAGCAGCAAAAGCCCGGCGCCGAGAACCGAGCCGATACTGCCCAATATGCTGAAACCTGTGATCCACCAGATCATCCGGCCTCGCCGCCATCAGGACGCCCCGGCAGATACTATCAGACGATGGAAGGCAGAATACCGTCCGTTTACGCCTGTCAGTGGACTCCCGACGATGCGGCGACCCGAACAAGATCGCCCTCGGACAGTGAATCGGGCGGATTGTCGACAATGCGCTCCGTGGGAGAGATGCCGGTGGCGTCCACCGCCTGGCCCAGATCGCGCAGGATGTTGAGGCGCTTCAGATGCACATGGCCGCCGGCATCGACGGTGGCCACCATCATGCCTTCATCGCGGAACATCAGCGCGGTGGCCGGCACGCGCACACCGTTTGCGCCGGAGGGCAGAGGCAGGGTGACCTGGGCATAGCCGCCCGGCTGCAACACGTTGCCGGGATTGTCGGTCATGAACTGGACCAGCATGGTGCCGGATGCCGCATCGACCGCGCCCGCGCTGGCGACCAGCGAGGCCTGGAAAGTACGCCCCGGATATTGCGGCACGCTGAAGGTCACTTTCATTCCGGGGCGGATGGCGGCGGCATAGTTCTGCGGCACACGGACATAGATGCGCAGTCGCGTCTGATCCGACACGGTGAAAAGCGGCGTGGCGCTCATCCCGCTGGCGACCAGCGCGCCCACATCGACCGCGCGGCTGGTGACGGTGCCGTCGAACGGCGCCACTAGGCGCTTGAAGCCTTCCTTGGCCTGAAGACTGTAGAGATTGGCGCGGGACGCGGCCACGGCGGCATTCTTGGCGTCCAGGTCGGCATCCTTGATGTCCTTGTCCTGGCGCGAAACGGCGCCCTGCGCGAACAGCGCGTTCCAGCGCTGGGCGGTGGCGGCGGACAGTTTCTGGGCGCTGATGGCGCTGGTCAGGTCCGCGTGGCCCTGCAGCACCTGGCCATCCAGGTCGGGCGTGTCCAGTTCGGCCAGAACCTGGCCTTTCTTCACGGGCGTCCCGATATCGACATGCCAGGCTTTCAGATAGCCGCTCACCTGGGCATAGATCGGGGCATTGATGAAGGCCTGGATGTCGCCGGGCAGGTTCAGGGCGCCGCCCTTGCCGGGCGGGGCCAGCCGGATCACCTGCACCGTCGGAACCGCCTGGTCGTCGGTCCATTCACGGGTTTCCATGCCGCGCCAGACGCGCAGGCCAATGCCGATCAGCGCGATCGCAACCGCGCCGGCAAGGACGATGACGCCCCAGCGCTTCAGGCCGGCCGGCCGGTGATGACGCAGCAACTCCTCGCGCGCCGGGCCGGGCGAATCGTCCGGGTTCTTGTCAGGCATAGGCTTCTCCGGCCTCGGTGGATGGGGCGGCACGGCGCGCCTTGCGTTCATGCAGGATGCTGAACACGACCGGCACGAAGATCAAGGTGGCGCAGGTGGCGAAGACAAGACCGCCGATCACCGCGCGGCCCAGCGGCGCATTCTGTTCGGCACCTTCGCCCAGCCCGATCGCCATCGGCGACATGCCGATGATCATGGCCAGCGCGGTCATCACCACGGGACGGAAGCGCGTGACGCCGGCTTCCACGGCGGCCAGGACCGCATCGCCATGCACCGCCAGCCGCTCGCGGGCGAAGGCGATCACCAGGATCGAATTGGCGGTCGCCACACCCATGCACATGATGGCGCCGGTCAGCGCGGGCACCGACAGGGTGGTGCCGGTGGCGAACAGCATCCACACAATGCCGGCCAGCGCTGCCGGCAACGCGGTGATGATGACAAAGGGATCGGTCCAGGACTGGAAGTTGACGACGATGAGAAGATAGATCAGCAGCACCGCCGCCATCAGGCCATAGGTCAGGCCCGAAAATGCGGTCTTCATGGTGGTGATCTGGCCGCGCAGGGTGACGGTTGCGCCGCGCGGCAGGAATTTCCTGTTGGCGTCGATAATCTTCTGCACATCGGCGGCGACCGCGCCCAGATCGCGGTCCTGGGTGGTGGCGAACAGGTCGATGGTGGGCTGGATATTGTAGTGGGTAACCACCGCCGGTCCCTGTCCGCGCGTCAGGGTAATCAGGCCGCCCAGCACCTGGGGCGTGGTCGCGCCCGCGCCGGTGACCGGCAGGTTCTGCAGCGCCGCCAGCGAGTCGATTTTGTATTCCGGCGTCTGCGCCGTCATGCTGTAGGAGACGCCGTTCCTGGGATTGAGCCAGAAGTTCGGCGCGGACTGCGACGTGCCGGCCAGGCTGGTGGCCAGCGCGTTGGTGACGTCACGCTCGGTCAGGCCGACCTGGGCCATGCGGCTGCGGTCCGCCGCCACGTTCAGCCGCGGCATGTCGCTGGACTGCTGCATGCGCGCATCGGCTATGCCGGGCACCGTGCGCATCTGGCGCAGGATGCGCTGGCCAAAGGCCGCGGTCGCTTCCTGGTTGGTGCCCGAGATCTGCACGTCCAGCGGAGCGGGGGCGCCGAAATTCAGAATCTGGCTTGTGATGTCGGGCGGCGGGAAGGAGAAGGCGACCGCCGGGAACAGGCGCGGCAGCCGTTCGCGCATGGTGCGGACATAGTCGGCGGTGGGACCGTGATTTTCGTTGAGGGTGATGAAGATGTCGCTGTCCTGCAGGCCGACCGTGCCGGAATTGTTGTAGATCAGGTTGATGGGGCTCATGTTAAGGCCGACATTGTCCACGATGGTCGCCAACTCGGCCCTTGGAATGATGCGGCGCACTTCCTGTTCGATGTGCGCCACGATCTGGGTGGTATCCTCGACGCGGGTGCCGGTCGGCGTGCGGGCATGCAGCGTGATCTGCCCGCTGTCGACGGCGGGGAAGAGATCCTCTCCCAGGAAGGGGATCAGCAGCATGGAGGCGGCGACCATGGCCAGAAAGCCGATGACAAAGGGCTTGCGCGCCGTCATCGCCAGGGCCAGCAGGTTACGATAACTTTCGCGCACCGCCATGAACCAGTCCTCGAAGTGGCGCTGCACCCGTCCCAGAAGATTGGGCGGCGCTTCGTGATGGCCAGCTGCGTCCATGCGGTGGGGCTTCAGCAGGTAGAGCGACAGGGTCGGCACCAGGGTGCGCGACAGGACGAAGGAAGCGATCATTGCATAGACGACGCTGAGCGCCATGGGCACGAACAGATAGCCCGCGATGCCGGTCAGCGAGAACATCGGCACGAAGGCGACGCAGATGCACAGGAGTGAGACGAAGGCCGGCTGCACGATCTGGCGTGCGCCGTCCATGATCGCGTCATAGACGCTTTTGCCCTGCTCCAAGTGCCAGTTGATGTTCTCGATGGTCACGGTGGCGTCGTCGACCAGGATGCCCACCGCCAGCGCCAGTCCGCCCAGGGTCATGATGTTCAGCGTCTGGCCGGTGGCCCACAGCCCGATCAGCGCGCACAGCACCGCCAGCGGGATCGAGGTGGCGATGATGACGGTCGAGCGCCAGCTTCCCAGAAACAGAAGGATCATGATGCTGGTAAGCGCCGCAGCGATGGCGCCTTCGCGTGCCACCCCGCTCACGGCCGCTTTCACGAACAGCGACTGGTCGGAGAGGATGTCGATTTTCAGGGCGTCGGGCAGTTGCTGGCGCAGCAGCGGCAGAAGGTTCTTGATGCCCTGCACCACGTCCAGGGTGGAAGCGTTGCCATGCTTGAGGATGGTCGAGAGCACGGCACGGTTGCCGTCGACATGCACGATGTTCTGCTGCACCGAGTTGCCGTCGCGCACATGGGCGACATCGTGCAGGAAGACGGTTCCGCCATTGGCCGTCTTGACCGGCATTTCGTTCATTTGTCCGATCGTGTCGGCGGCGTTGTTGAGCTTCACCACATACTGATAGGAGCCGATCTTCACGTTGCCGGCGGGCACGATCTGGTTCTGCGAGACGAAAGCGTTCTGCACGTCGGTGGCCGACAGGCCGCGGGCCTGCATGGCGGCCGGGTCCAGGTCGATCAGCACCGAGCGGAATTTGCCGCCATAGGAATAGGGGATGGCGGCGCCGCGCACGGTGGCCAGGCGCGGGCGGGCGAAATTCTGCGACAGGTCCAGCACCTGCTGCTCGGACAGCGACTTGCTGGAGAAGGCCAGTTGCAGCACCGGCACCGTGGAAGCGCTGTAGTTGAGAATCAGCGGCGGCTGGGTGCCCGGCGGCATCATGCGCGTGGCGGTCTGGGAAATGGACGTGACCTGCGCGGTGGCCAGGCGGATATCGACATCGGGCTGGAAATAGATCTTGGCGATGCCGATGCCGGGCATCGACTGGCTTTCGACATGCTCGATGTCGTTCACCGTTGTCGACAGAATGCGCTCGTAATTGGCCATCAGGCGCGCGCCCATCTCGTCGGGCGACAGGCCCGAATAGGTGAAGGCCACGCCCAGAACGGGGATGCCGATGTCGGGGAAAATGTCCGTGGGGGTGCGCACCGCCGCCAGCGGCCCGAAGATCAGAATCATCAGGGCCATGACGATGAAGGTATAAGGTCGGTCCAGCGCGATCTTGACGATCCAGGTCATGCTCGCTCCAGAGGGGTCTTGACGGTCGTGCGCACGGAGAGATCCTTGCGAGCGGGCGTGGCCGCAACTCCACCAAAGTATAGCGGCAAACCGGTGTGCGGCGCAGCACCGCGAATGTCGCAACCTGTCGCCGTTTGGCCCATCCCCGCGGGCCGTGGAGCGTGGCGCATGCCAAGTTGGAGGAGGCGGGGATGGAGGGAACGCTTCCCGCAACCATCCGTGTTAAGACGAATTCACGATGATTCGCAGCGAGGGAAAACCATGAGAACATTGCGGCGGATATTCCTTGGGGCGGTTGCCATGTCCGCGCCGGCAGTCCTGGCCATGCCGGCCAAGGCGGCAGGTGCATCCGATCCGCGCGTCACCGTGCTGGAACAGCAATTGCGCGACGTCCAGCGCCAGCTGGCCGAAATCCGCCGCCGGCAGACGGCGCCCGCCACCACGCCGCCCGTCACCGCGACGCAGCTGGCCGATGCGCAGCGCGCCAATGCCCAGCAATATGCCGCACTGAAAAAGCGCATGGACGAGCAGCCTCATCTGGGCTTTGGCAATGGACGTCTCTCGATCGCCTCTCGCGATGGAGCCTTCAATCTGTCACTGCGCAGCCTGGTTCAGTTTGATGCGGGTTATTTTTCGCAAGGGCGTGGACCGGCGGGCGTGGACCTGAACAGCGGCACCAACTTCCGCCGTGCCCAGATCAGCCTGGTGGGCACGGCGTGGAAGGACTGGTCGTACAATTTCACGTACGACTTTGGCGGAAACGGGGTGGAGAAGAACGGTTACATCTATACCGCTTCGCTGCAATACAACTTCGCGCCTTTTGCGGTACGCCTGGGCGCTTTTGCACCGCCGGCGGGACTGGACGATTCCACATCGGCGAGCAACCTGGTCTTCCTGGAATGGTCCTCGCCCGCCGATATCGCCCGCAACATCGGCGGCGCGCCAAGCCGTGAAGGCTTCAATGTCTATGCCCAGGGTGAACGGTATCTCGCGTCGGTGGCCATCACCGGCACCAAGGCCACCGATGCCAGCCATTTCGACGAGCAGATCGCGCTGGTCAGCCGCGCCGCATACCTGGCGGTGGACAGGGACAATATGAAATGGCTGCTGGACGCCGACCTGACCCATGTCTTCAAGATGAGCGATGCGGCGGCCGGCCCCAATTCGCCCAGCATGCTGCGTCTCGCCGATGGCCCCGAAGTGGCGATCGACAGCTACAGGACGGTCGATACCGGCGCCTTCCCCGCCGACACCCTGACCGAGTGGGGACTGGAAACGGCGGTTCAGTCCGGGCGCTTCTATGCCCAGGGGGGCTATTTCCATTTCGCCGTGGGCCGCAATTCCACGCTGCCCGATCCGGAATTTTCCGGCTGGTACGCGCAGACCGCCTTTTCCCTGACCGGCGAGCCGCGCCGCTATGACGCGGCGGTCGCCAGCTTTGCCGGTCCCACGCCCGCCCATCCGCTGGGCCGCGACGGATTCGGCGCATGGGAAATCGCGGCGCGCTACAGCGTGATCGACCTGGCGTTCGATCCCTTTGCGGGCCCCGCAGCGGGCGGCGTCGCGGGCGGCCGGCAAAGCATCATGACGGCGGCGCTTAACTGGTACCCCACTGCGGGCCTGCGGTTCATGCTGGATTACGAAAACATGCAGGTGAACCACGTCGAGGCGCGGTCGAAGGATCTTTCGGCCAACATCGGCATCCTGCGCTCGCAGATTGCACTCTAGGCGCGCCGATCGCGCAAGTCAGGCGCCGGCGATCGAGCTGGCGACGGCTTCAGCGACCTTGATCCCGTCGATTGCCGCCGACAGGATGCCACCCGCGAAGCCTGCGCCTTCGCCCGCCGGATAAAGCCCGCGTGTGTTGAGGCTCTGGAAGTCCTCGCCACGGCGGATGCGGATGGGGCTGGAAGTGCGCGTCTCCACCCCCGTCAGCACGGCGTCGTGGCGATCGAAGCCTTTTATCTGGCGGCCGAAGGCGGGCAGCGCCTCGCGGATCGCGGCGATGGCGTAGTCGGGCAGGCAGGATGAAAGATCGGTGGGTGTCACGCCGGGGCGATAGGATGGCGCCACCTCGCCCAGGCCGGTGGAGGCAATGCCGGCGATGAAGTCACCGACCAGTTGGGCCGGGGCGCGATAGCTTTCGCCGCCCGCGACAAAGGCGGCACTTTCGAGATGCCGCTGCAGGGCGATGCCGGCCAGCGGGCCTTCGCCATATGGCGCATAATCCTCCGGCGTGACGCCCACCACGATGCCGGCATTGGCGTTGCGTTCGTTGCGCGAATACTGGCTCATGCCGTTGGTGACGACGCGGTTCGGTTCGCTGGCCGCCGCCACCACGGTGCCGCCGGGACACATGCAGAAGCTGTAGACGCTGCGCCCGTTCCGGGCGTGGTGGACCAGCCGGTATTCGGCGGCGCCGAGCTGTTTGATGGAGCGGCCGAAGCGGGCGCGGTCGATCAGCCCTTGCGGATGCTCGACGCGGAAACCGACGCTGAAGGGCTTGGCCTCAATGGCGACGCCGCGTGTCTGCAGCATGTGAAAAGTGTCGCGCGCGGAATGGCCGAGGGCCAGCACGACATGGTCGGCCTCGATCTCTTCGCCCGATTCCAGCACCACGCCCCTGAGCGCGCCATCGATGATTTTCAGGTCCGTGACCTTGCTCTGGAAGCGATATTCCCCGCCCAGGTTCTCGATGGTTTCGCGCAGGGATTCGACCATGGTCACCAGGCGGAAGGTGCCGATATGGGGATGAGCCTCGGTCAGGATTTCCTCCGGCGCGCCGGCCCTGACGAATTCGGTCAGGACTTTCCGGCCCAGATGGCGCGGGTCCTTGATCTGACTGTAGAGCTTGCCGTCGGAAAAGGTGCCCGCGCCGCCTTCGCCGAACTGGACGTTGGATTCGGGATTGAGCACCGAACGCCGCCACAGGCCCCAGGTGTCCTTCGTGCGCTCGCGCACCACCTTGCCGCGCTCCAGGATGATGGGGCGGAAACCGGACCGGGCCAGGATCAGTGCTGCGAACAGCCCGCATGGCCCCGCGCCGATCACCAGTGGGCGGCGAAAGGTCCGGGTGGGCGCCTGCGCCGCGAAACGGTATTCCATATCGGGGGCGGGCTGGACGCCACGCGGCTGGTGCTTCAGGATGGCCGCTTCGTCCGCGACTGTCACGTCGACGGTATAGATGGCGGCGATGGCCGACCGGTTGCGGGCATCATGGCCGCGCTTGAAAACCGCGAAATCCTTCAGCGCCGCCGCCGGGATATTCAGCCGCTTGAGGATGGCGCTTTTCAGCGCCTCGGGCGGATGGTCGAGGGGCAGCTTGATGTCGGTCAGGCGCAACATGGCGGGCGGACATATAGAGGCAGCCGGCCGCCCTTGCCAGTCCGTCACAACGCCATGCGAATCCCAAGCTGCACCGAGATGGGCTGGCGCAGCGTGATGGTGCGCGGATCGTCGCCCGGATCAGCCTCGTAATAGCTGCCATAGGTGGCGTCGTGCCGGTTGAACAGGTTGTTGACCAGCCCGAAGACCTCCCAGCCGGGGGCTACGCGATAGCTGCCGCGCAGGTTGACCGTCCAGAAGGCGGGCAGCTTTGCATTCCGGTTGGCCGGATCGCCGTCGAAATACTGGCTGGACGTGAGCGCCAGGTCCGCGCCGATGGTCAGGTCGTCCAGCAATTCGACATCGCCGCCGGCGCGCAACTGGTGGGCAGGATTGAGCGGGATATGCCGTCCCGGCGTGACCAGTACATTGCCGTCGCTGTCGGCATTGGGATTGTTGGGGGATGCCAGAAGGCCGGTGAACTGGTAGGTGGCGTCCAGATAAGAATAGGTGAAGAAGGTCGACCAGCCGGTGGCGGTGTAGCGCGCCGCCACGTCCAGCCCCCGGCGGCGGGTCAGGGGCACATTGGCGAAATAGCCGCGTCCCGCAATGGCGCTGGCAAGCGAGACAATGTCGTTGTCGCTGTCGGTGGTGAAGAGCCCCGCGCTCCAGGAAAGCGCGCCTGTGGCCGCCGCGCTTGTGCCGCGCAGCCCCACTTCACCGGTATGGGCTACCACCTGCTTCAGCGGCGGATCGGCCACCAGCGAGCCTTCCAGCAGGCAGGGCAGGGTAGGGTCGGCACAGTCCAGCTCCAGCGGGGTGGGCGCGCGGTTGGCTTCCGAATAGCCGCCAAAGGCGCTGATCCAGTCCGCGATCTTCCAGGTCAGGCCCGCCACCGGATTGGCGCGGGTATAGCTGTGGCTGCCGTTCAGCTCGGGCGCGGCACCGCTTCTGTCGCGTGTGTCGATGTCGGCGGAATTGAAACGCAGGCCCGCCGTCAGGGTCAGCGTTTCGGTGATGTCCAAGGCATCCACCGCATAAAGGCCCCAGTACCGCGTGGCGGCGGCCAGGTCGACAGGCGCATAGCCCAGATTGCCGTTGGTGTGGATGATGCTGCCCGATCCGGGCAGGCCGGCATCCAGCGTGACTTCAAGGTCGGGCTGGATGACACCCAGCGTGCTGGTGGAGCGAAAGCCGATGGCCGCCGTATCCAGGCTGGCGCCGAGGGTCAAGTAATTGCCATGGCCGAACAGGGGCGCGTCGCTGGTTGTTTGCAGCGAGCCGCCAAGCCCGGTGGCATCGGTGAATGTGCGGTCCAGCGTGCCATATTGGGCATCCGGGTCGAAGGCGATGGGCGCGCCGGTCTGGTCCAGGAAGACGAACTGGTCGCGGAAGGCCCGGGTCTTGGGGTTGGGCGCGGGAAAACCGTCATCCTCCAGGCACAGCTCGCCGCCGAACGAAGACTGGCCGGAGCAGGATTCAAAATTGCCGTCATTGCCGTCCAGGTGGCGCTGGCGCAGGCTGCGCGCATAGAGCGTGCCCGCGACCTGCCAGTGATCGGAAAGGCGGCTCCTGGCCGTAAGCGCCAGGCTGGCGACGCGATTCTGGGTGTTCTGCGGCCAGGTATAGACGGATGCGGAATCGGCGCGCGCCATGTCGATGGGCGTGGGGCCCACCACGCCCAGCGAAGAAACCGACGCCGACGCCACCAGATGCAGTTCGCTTTCGCCGCTGCGCCAGCCGGCATCGCCGTAAAGCCGCGCCAGGTTCGATCCCGAATGCAGGCGCCAGCCGCCATCGGTGATGCCTTCGGCCGCGCCGTAGAAGCTGAAATCGCCGCCGGTGAAACCGTATTCGGTTGACGCCATGCCATGGCCGAAACTGCCGCCCTGAAGCGAGGCATCGCCGCCCTGAAAGCCAAAGCCGTTCTTCATGGTCATGTTGACCGCCCCGCCCAGGGCATTGAGCCCGAACACGGGATTGGCGCTCCATAGATCCATGCGGGCGACGGCAATGTCGGGGATCGCGTCCCAGTTGACCGTGTCGCCAAAGGCTTCGTTCAGGCGCACTCCGTTCTGGTAGACGGCCAGCCCCTGGGGAGTGCCCTGCAGCGGCGATGCCTGGAAGCCGCGGAAGCGCAGGTCCTGGAACATCGCATTGCCCTGAACATCGTTCAGCGACACCCCGGCCACTTCGCTGCCCAGTGCATCCAGGATACTGCCCCCCTGGCGCCGCGCGATGCGGTCGGACCCCAGGCTTTGCAGCATGCCCGGCACCTTGGCGCCGTCCAGCGCGATATCCGAGCCCGGCACGGGCCCATAGACCACAACATGCTCGCTGCCGGGAGCGCCCTGGGCCCGTGCCGCCGATGACGCGGCGCCGGCCACAAGGGCGATGGTGGCCATGAACGCGGCCCGGCTGGTCATGCTCCCCCCTTTTCGTTCTGGCTTAGAGGAGACGCGGGCTTGCGGTCAATTTCCCACTTTCCCGGACCCCACAGGAATAATTCCCGAACCTGCAAGCCTCTCGGCTAAGATGCCGCCATGTCGCTGCGCGGACAATTTTACCTGTCGGTAATGCTGGCGCTTCTGGTGGCCCTGTCGCTGCTGGCGGCGGTGGCGTGCTGGCATGCACGCCGCTCGGTGGAAAATGAAATGGCGATGGCGCTTCAGGCTGCCGACCGCATCGTCGACAATGCACTGATCTCGCTGCCCGAGGCCGGTGCCGATGCCTATCTGGAACGGCTGGTGAGAAGCTTCGATGGCAACCGCCATGTCCGCGTGTCGCTGATCGAGGGTGGCAGGACGATCCTTACCTCGCGCCTGGCACCGACCGATGCGGTACCAGGCTGGTATCGCCGCCTGCTGGAGATTCCCGCCAACAGCCGGCTGGATACCGCGCCTCGGCTTGGCGGCCGCGCGCTGCTGGTGGCGACCGACGCGCATGGCGAGATCGGCGAGGACTGGGTCCAGTTCCGTGACGGCGCGGCACTCCTGGCGTTGTTCAGCTTTCTGATGATGGGGCTGGTGCATCTGGCGATGGGCCGCATCGCCGGCCCCCTGGCGCGGCTGGCGCGCGGCTTCGAGGCGGTGGGCGGCGGCGACTATGACGCGCGCGTGCCGTTGAAGGGCCCGCGCGAGGTGGGCGCGCTGGCGGCCGCGTTCAACCGCATGGCCGGGCGGCTGGGTTCACTGGAATCCGACAATCGCCGGCTGGCGCGCCAGACCATCGCCATCCAGGAAGAAGAGCGCGCCGACATCGCTCGCGACCTGCATGACGAGATGGGGCCCTTCCTGTTTGCCATGCGCGTCGATGCCGACGCCATCACTGCCGCCGCCGAGGCGGGCGGTCATGGCGCCATCGCCACGCGCGCCCGCGCGCTGGGCGAGGCAGCCGGCCATATCCAGCGCCATGTGCGCTCGATCCTCAAGCAGTTGCGCTCGGAGGGGTTGGCGGAGACGGGTCTTGCGCCGGCGCTGGCGAGCCTGGCGGAATTCTGGCAGCGCCGGCATGACGGCGTGCGGCTGCATCTGGATATCGATGCGGCCAGGAAAGGATTCGGCGCCGATGCCGATGCGGCAATCTTTCGGCTGGTGCAGGAAGGCCTGACCAATGCCGTGCGCCATGGCGGGGCGCGCAATGTGTGGCTTTCCATTCGCGCAGACGCGCACATATGCGTGGTGCTGGAAGATGACGGCGCGGGACTTCTGGTGGCAGAGGCGGGGGCGGATGCGGGCGAAGGCATGGGCCTGAAGGGCATGCATGAAAGGCTGGCGCCGCTGGCCGGCTCGCTTATGCTTGCGCCCAGGGCGGGCGGCGGCGCCCGGCTTGAGGCGCAGATCCCGCTGACGCGCGCGGAGGCGGCGGAATGAAACTGCTGGTGGTCGATGATCATGCGATGATCCGCGCGGGCCTGCGCCAATTGTGCGCCGACGATCCGGTGTGGCAGGCCGCCATCATCCTGGAAGCGCAGGAAGGCGCGCTCGCGCTGATGCTGCAGAAAAAGGAGCGGCCGCAGATCACGGTGCTGGATCTCAACCTGCCCGGGATCGGCGGATTGGAACTGCTGCGCCAGATACTGGCGGAAGATCCGGCGGCGCGCGTTCTGGTGTTCAGCATGCACAGCGAGCCGGTCTATGCGGCGCGCGCGCTGGAGATCGGCGCCAGGGGCTATCTCAGCAAACACGCAAGCCCGGTCGAACTGCGCACGGCGCTGGCGCGTATCGCATCGGGCCTCACCTATGTCGAAAGCGAGATCGCCCAGGCGCTGGCCGCGCAGGCGGGCGAGCCGCGCCAGATGCTCAGCGAGCGCGATCTTGAGATATTGCGGATGCTGGGCGAGGGGCGCAGCTTCGCGCAGATCGCCAGCGCCCTGGGCCTTGGCTACAAGACGGTCGCCAACAGCGCCACGGCGATCAAGTCCAAGCTGGGCGTGGCGCGCACCGCCGACCTGATAAGACTTTCGGTTGAAATGGGGATCGGGCGGTCTGCGCCATGATGGTGCATCCCGAACAGTTTCAGGTTCCGCCTGAAGAATTGATGACGGTTCCGTGTTGACCGCCCCGGGATTCAGGAGGATAGTTTTTGAGCTAAGGGCAAGAACGCGCTGATCGCAGTTACTTCCCTCCGCTCGCGCCTTCGCGAAGGACTCGCGGATATTTCCGGTGGACACCGGATTTCAAAAGGCGCCGGGGAACGTCGCGCGGGGTGTGTTCGGATGCTCGCGGCGCGTGAAACTTCGAACTGAGGAGGGTTCCTGAATGGAAGAAACTCCGCCGGATTGCAGGCCTGGCTTCACACGGTGAAGCCACGGCCCGGCTTGAAGACCCGGACCGCCGCCTACAATCCAGATCAGACAATGGGAGAAATCCCATAGAGCGTCCGGCCTGATGCCGGACAGGAAAACAGGCCTCGCCGGAGTAAAGTCCGCCGAGGCCTGCCCATTTCCCGATACGCCAAATCTTGCGACGTGCCATCTTTTGTGAACGCGCCGATTGCAGGATTTTCATGCCGCGCAACAGCTTGCACGGAAATTTGCGCTGGCATTGGCGGCCAAAAAGTTGCAAATCGGGGGCAATCACAAAAATGCCGGTCAAGGGCGCTGGGTAAGCAAAAGAAACAGTCTGGTTCCATGCGATCAATCCTTGCCGTGTTTGCCGCCGCCCTGATGCTTGCCGGCTGTACCACCGCACGTACATCCGAGCCCGTCCGAACCGCCACCGAGCAGCTTCTGATCTCGGCGGCCGCCGACCGCGCGGCGGCGCAGCTGTCGCTGGGCATTCCCAAGGGCACCAAGATCTTCGTCGATACCCGCTATTTCCAGGGTTATGACGACGGATATGCCACCGCCGCCATCCGCACTCAGATGCTGAAGAGCGGGCTGGAACTGGTGGACGACCGCAAGGATGCGGAAGCGGTGGTCCAAGTGGCGGCGGGCGCGCTGTCCACCGACCAGAAATCGCTGCTGATCGGCATCCCCCAGCTCACCGTTCCCTATATCCCGGTGGGCAATTCGGTCACCGTGCCGGAGATCGCGCTGTTCAAGCAGGCCGAGGAAAAGGGCGTCGCCAAGTTCGTTGCCACCGGCTATGACGCCAAGACCGGGCGGCTTCTGGCCACCACCGACCCGCGCTACGGATTCTCGCACAACACCAACCACACGGTGCTGCTGTTCTTCTCCTGGGCGTCGGGCGACATCGTTCCGCCTGGCGTGGATCAGGACTCGCTGTCCTTCCGCACCTTCACCAATCTCTTGCCGGGCAGCACCAACTAGGGGCCCGGCGGGAAATACTGGTAGAGCCAAGTCTCGCTGAGTGTCTTGCCGTTCAGCCGCAGGTAAAGGCGCAGATCCACCGGCGCGGTGCCGGTGAATTGCAGATCGAACAGCGCGCGCCATAGTGGGGTGCCCACCACCTTGATCACATAGGCGCCGTCCACCGTTCCGTGCGAGGCCGTGATCACCGGCTCGACATCGTAGCGCTGGGCCATGGATGCCAGCGGCCCGCCGGTGAAATCGACCACGAATTTGGTCTTGTCGCGCGGCCAGGGAATGGCGCCGGGAATGCCGCCGCGGCCCAGGCGCGTGGCCACCACCCTGGCGATGCCGGCCGGATAGTCCGGTATAGAATCCTGCCAGTAGAGACGATAGGCAAAATGCATGCTGCCATGGGCTTTGGCCGTTTCGGCGGGGCGCCAATAGGCGACGATATTGTCGTGGATTTCGTCGTCGGTGGGGATTTCCACCAGCTGCACCTCGCCCTTGCCCCAGGCGCCCCTGGGTTCGATCCAGATGCCCGGCCGCTTTTCATAGAAGGCGCCGTCGTCCTGGTAATGGTCGAAGTCGCGGTCGCGCTGGATCAGGCCGAAGCCCTTGGGATCGGTGTCGAGAAAGGAATTGGTCTGCACCGCCGGCGGATTGATCAGCGGCCGCCAGATGCGCTCGCCCGCACCGGTCCAAAGCGCCAACCCATCATTGTCGTGAATCTCCGGCCGCCAGTCGGCGGCCTTGTCGCGCTGGTTTTCGCCGTACCAGTACATGCTGGTCAGCGGCGCCAGCCCCAGGCGCGCAATGTCCCTGCGGAAGAACAGCCGGGCTTCGACATCAATGGTAACCGTGTGCTTCTTCACTGCGTCGAAGCGATAGGCGCCGGTGACGGAAGGCCCGTCCAGCAGGGCGAATATGGTGATGCCCCCCGCATGGGGCTCAAGCCAGAACTGGGTGAAGCGGGGGAACTCCTCCGGTTGCGGTCCGCCGGTATCGACGGCGATGCCACGGGCACTGGCGCCGTACTGCCCGTCCTGGCCGCTGGAGCGGAAGTAGCTGGCGCCCTGGAAGGCCAGCCAGTCGGTGGGAGCATCCTGGCCATCCATCACCCGAAAGCCCGAGAAGCCGAGATTGCCAAGCTTGCGGGGGTCCAGTCCGCTGCTGCCATAATCAAAGTAATCGGAACCGTAGAGGATTTGCCGGGCCTTGCCGTCTTCTATGGTGTGAAGCAGGACCGGATCGCCCGAATAGCGGTTGAGATGAAAGAAGGCGATCGGGTCCTGGCCGGCCCGGCCGCGCCACAGCGCATGATCGGGGCGGAACTTGATCTTCTGCACGGCGTCGAAGTCGATGCCGGCAATCAGTTCCGGTGCAGGCGGTACTGGCGCGCGATAAGGCTGGCTGGCGCTTTTTGCGGCACGCCCCGCCAGCATGTCGAAGCTGAAGGGCTGGGGCGGCCCCAGCCGTACCGCTTCGCCCGCCGCCAGCGCCGCCCGGAAAGGCGTGGGAACGAGGCTGGCGGACAGCGCAGCCAGCAGCAGGCGTCTGTCGGTCACGAACATTGGATGGCCCCTTGGCATTGGATGGAACACTAAACGCAGCAAAAGCGAAAAAGATAAGGCCGCGGAGGGCCGCCAAAATGCCGCGAAACAATCCCTGATTTTGCCGCATTGTAACGTTGAATTACAGACTGCCAGTTGGGGCGGTCCCCTGTTTGGAACTGAGGCAGATGAACTTCCACATTCGTAGCTTTGAACCGAGCCGTCTGGCCCAGCCGGAAATTTCCCCGCTGGCGCCCACGGGCGTGCCGCTTTCCTGTCCCCGCCCGATGCGGGCGGCGAGCCTGGCTGTGCCCACCCCCCTGTCCCTGTTCGGCACCATGCTGATGGCGCTTCTGGCGGTGCCGCGCGGTGCTATGATGGCGTCCGCGCTCTTGAGGATGAGACACCATCGCCGTGCCTGACATCGCCCCCCGGCGATGGCTTTACCTCTATCTTGTACTGGCTTCCACGGTCGCCGCGGTCACCGCGATGGCCGGGGTCCTGCGGGGCGGCGGCTTCAGCGGGGGCGAGATTGCGTTGCTGGCGCTTTTCGCCATCCTGTTTGCCTGGATCGCATCCTCATTCTGGCTGACCTGTTTCGGGGCGGTGGCCCGGCTGACCGGCTATCCGCTCCTGCCGCTCAACCCGCCGATCGAGCCATCGGCGGCGCGCACTGCCATCCTGATGCCGGTCTACAATGAGGAAGTGGGCGCAGTCTTCGCCAGGGTCCACGCGATCTGGGAATCGGCGGGGCCGGATTTCGACTTCTATGTCCTGTCGGATTCCACCAACCCGGATTCCTGGGTGGCCGAGGAGCTCGCCTGGCAGAAACTGAAGACCGAGCTTGAGGGGGTGGACAATCTGTTTTACCGCCACCGGCCGCGCAATGTGGGGCGCAAAAGCGGCAACATCCAGGACTTCTGCGAGAATTGGGGCCAGCTCTACGACTATATGGTGATCCTGGATGCGGACAGCCTGATGACGGGCCGCACCCTGCGCGAGCTGGTCGGGCTGATGGACGCCAATCCGCGCGCCGGCCTGATCCAGGCGCCGCCCCAGCTGGTGGGCCGTCATTCCCTGTTCGCGCGCATCCAGCAATTTGCCTCTTCCGTCTATGGTCCGCTGCACACCGCGGGGCTGGCGCTGTTGCAGGGGCCGGACGGAAATTACTGGGGCCACAACGCCATCATCCGCGTGCATGCCTTCATGCAGCATTGCGGGCTGCCGAGCCTGCCGGGCAGGCCCCCCTTCGGCGGCGAGATCATGAGCCATGATTTCATCGAGGCCGCGCTCTTGCGCCGTGCGGGTTGGGATGTGTGGATGGCGCCCGACATAGGCGGCTCCTTCGAAGAGCCGCCGCCGACAATTCCGGATTATCTGCTGCGCGACCGGCGCTGGTGCCAGGGCAACCTGCAGCATCTGCGCATCGTCTTCGCGGAAGGACTGAAGCTGCCCAGCCGGCTGCACCTGGCGATGGGGATCATGAGCTATGCCTCATCGCCCCTGTGGCTGCTGCTGCTGGTGGCTTCGGCAAGTTTCGTCGGCGCTGCCGAACATGGGCCTTATTACCATTCCGCCGTGGTGACGCTGGTGGTGGCCATGCTGGCGCTGCTGTTCGGGCCCAAGGTGCTGGCGCTGGCGGTCCTGGCGCGCGACGAAGACCAGGTGCGCGCCCATGGCGGGCTGGGTGCTTTGATCTGGAGCATCATGCTGGAAAGCCTGTTCTCGGCGCTGATGGCGCCGATCGCGATGCTGCAGCTTTCCTGGTACATTTTCACCATCCTGATGGGCATCGCCACCGGCTGGGGCGCCCAGCAGCGCACGGACCGCGCGCTGCCGCTGGACTATGTGGCGCGCGGCTTTGGCGTGCACACCGCGCTCGGCATTCTGGGCGTGATCCTGCTCTGGGCCTTCGCGCCTGGCAGCCAGGGCTGGTTCCTGCCTCTGCTGGCGGGTCTGATCCTGTCGATTCCGCTGGTGATCGTGACCAGCAGCCCCATGGCCGGCAAGCTGGCTCGACAGGACCGGCTGTTTCTCGTGCCCAGCGAAACGCGCGGCCTGCGCGTGCTGGACCGCGCCCATGCGCTGGCCCATACGCATGCCGCGCCGGCAGCGGATGTCCGCGCCCTTGTGCTTGACGATCCGCAGGTGCGCCGCCTGCATCTGGCGCTTCTGGCCGATACGCCGCCCCCGCCGCCGGCCGATCCGGCACGGCTGGCCGAACTGCGCGCGCAGGTGGCGCGGCGCGAGATCGCCGGCTTCACCCGCGAGGACTGGCGCATGGTCCTTTCGGATGTGGAAGGCCTGGCCGCGCTGTCGTGAAGCGCCATTGCAGATTAAAGTGATTGCGCTACCATCCTGGCACAAACAATTCGGGGTGGAGCATGCTCAAACATATTTTCGGTGCGGCGCTGATATTGGCGCTGCCGGCGTCGTCGGCCATCGCACAAAATGACGGTCCGGCACAGGTTTCGGTCACGGTCGACACGTCGAAGCCGGGGCCGGTGATCGACCGGCATATCTATGGCCAGTTCGCCGAACATCTGGGTACCGGCATCTATGGCGGCATCTGGGTTGGGGAGAACAGCCCCATCCCCAATATTCGTGGCTATCGCACCGATGTGGTGGAGGCGCTGAAGAAAATCCATGTGCCGGTGATCCGCTGGCCCGGCGGCTGCTTCGCCGACCTTTACAACTGGCGCGACGGCATCGGCCCGCGCGACAAGCGGCCTGTGCGGATCAATGTGCATTGGGGCGGCGTGACTGACGACAATGCCTTCGGCACCAACGAGTTCATGAACTTCGCCGAACTGGTCGGCGCCGATCCTTACGTCTCGATCAATGTCGGCTCGCTGCCGCCCTATGACGCGGCCCAGTGGGTCGAGTACATGACCTCGAACGAGAACGCGTCGCTGGCCAACGAGCGCCGCGCCAATGGACGCGACAAGCCGTGGAACCTGAAATATCTGGGCATCGGCAATGAGACCTGGGGCTGCGGCGGCAACATGACGCCGGAATATGCCGCCTCGATCAACGCGCGCTATTCCAGCTTTGTCAACGCGCCGGCCGCGATGGGCATGATCAAGGTGGCCAGCGGGGCCACCGGCAATGTCGGCGGCAGGGGCGATCCGCAAGCCTTCACCGAGGCGATGATGAAGGACGGCGGGCGGCTGCAGGCGCTGAGCTTCCACTATTACGCCATGCCGATGGGGCGCGACCGCGGTCCCGCCACCGGCTTTGGCGAGGACCTGTGGGCCCGCGAACTGGACCTGGCGCGCGAGATGGAGCCCTTGGTTTCCAAGGTCAGCGCGACGATGGACAAGTATGATCCCGAGAAGAAAGTCGCGCTGTACGTCGATGAGTGGGGCTCCTGGTACAACCAGGAGCCGGGGACCCATCCCGGCTTCCTCTATCAGCAGAACTCGCTGCGCGATGCCGAAGTGGCGGCGCTGACGCTGGACATCTTCCACCGTCACACCGACCGGGTGAAGCTGGCGGCCATCGCCCAGATGATCAACGTGCTGCAGGCGATGATCCTGACGGATGGGCCGAAGATGCTGCTGACACCGACCTATCATGTCTTCGACATGTACCAACCGTTCATGGAGGCGACGCCGTATCCCGCCAACGTGTCGGGTCCCAACTACAGCCAGGGTGGCCACACCATGCCGATGGTCGATGTGTCGGCGGCGCGGGGCAAGGACGGCAAGCTGTACCTGGCGCTGGTCAACACCGACCCGCACAGAAGCGCGCATGTGGTGACCAACCTGAACGGCACGGGCAGGGGGACGATCCTGACCGGACCGGCGATGGACACGCACAACACGTTCGACGCGCCGAACACCATCCATCCGGTGGCCTTCAGCGGCAAAAGCGCCGGTGGCAAGGCGGTGTTCGACTTGCCTGCCAAATCGATCGCGGTAGTTGCCATCAAGTAGAGCGAAAACACCGGCTCTCTTCCCCCCGCGAGCGAAGCGACCTGCGGGGGGAAGATGTCGCAGCGAGGTGTTTGCGCGCAAACCCCGAGCTGCGACAGATGGCGGGCAATTATTTCGTGCTGAATTTGTAGACGATCGTGTTGGTGTAGGTCTGGCCCGGATTCAGCCGCGAGGTCGGAAAGTCCGGATGGTTGGGCGAATCGGGAAACACGCCCGGCTCCAGGCAGATGGCGTCGCCCTGGCGATAGGCGCGGCTGTTCTTGCCGACGAAGGTGCCGTCCAGGAAGTTGCCGGTATAGAACTGGATGCCCGGCGCGGTGACGCTGATTTCCATCACCCTGCCCGACACGGGATCTTCCACGACCGCGGCGGGGCGCAGCGTGCCCGCCTTGCCGTCGACGATGAAATTGTGGTCATAGCCGCGGCCATAGCGGATCTGCTGGTCGCGGCCATCGCGGATGCGGTCGCCCACCCGGTGCGGGGTGCGGAAATCGAACGGGGTGCCCGCCACCGCTCGCCGCTCGCCGGTGGGAATCAGGGTGGCACCGACCGGGGTGAAGCGGGCGGCGTGCAGCGTGACCATATCGCCCATCACGTCGCGCGCGTCATTGCCCGACAGGTTGAAATAGCTGTGGTTGGTCAGGTTCAGCACCGTGGGCTTGCTGGTCGTGGCTTTGTACTCCAGCCGCAGCTCGTTGTTTTCGTCCAGTGCGTAGGTCGCGGTGACCTTGAGCTGGCCGGGAAAGCCTTCCTCGCCATCGGCGCTGACGTAGCTCAGCACCACCTTCGCGTCCGGCCCGCTGGTGACGGAGTCGATCTTCCACATCCGCTTGTCGAAGCCCCGAAGGCCCCCATGCAGCGAGTTCGGCCCGTCATTGGTGGCGAGCGTATAGGTCTTGCCGTCCAGGGTGAACTTGCCCTTGGCAATGCGGTTGGCATAGCGTCCCACCGACGCGCCGAAATAGTCGGGATGGCTGAGATATTCCTGGGCACTGTCATAGCCCAGGGTGATGTCGGCCTTGTTACCGGCCTTGTCGGGCACGACCAGCGACTGCAGCGTGGCGCCAAGGGTCATGATCTTCGCCGTCATGCCGTGCCCGTTGGTCAGGGTCACCGCCTCGATCTTCGTGCCGTCGGACAATTGCCCGAACGGTGCGCGCGTGGCGGTGGCGGCATCGGCACCGCCGGCGGCCAGCGCCAGAAACGCCGTTCCCAGCGCCAGTTTTGCGATCATATGCATGTTGGTCCTCCTGTTACTCGTTCGGCAGGGCATAGATCGCGATCACGTCGCTGAACTGCGCCTTGCTGGTGTCCGCAATGAGCCCGTTGCTGCGCGCGCATCCCGCCGCGCCGACCGCCACATACTGTACGCCCCCGGCGCGATAGGTGATGGGCGGCGTGCATACGCCGATGCCCAGATTCTGCTTCCACAGCTTGCGGCCCGTCTCTGCGTCAAAGGCATCGAAATCGCCGTTCATCTCGCCGGCGAACAGAAGGTTGCTGGCAGTGGTCAGCACGCCGCCATACATGGGCAGGCTCGCCTTGTACTGCCAGCTGATCTTGCCTGTCGCGACATTGACGGCGCTGAGCGTGCCGTCGACGGGGAATTCGCTGGTGTCGGAAGGCTTCTGGGTGCCGCCCACCTGCTGGCCCACGGTGGGCTTGCCCGGCACATATTTGGGGAATGGGAAGGCGGTGACGGTGAAGGCCTGGTTCACGCCCATCACATAGAAGTGCTGGGTGAGCGGTGAATAGGACGCCGGCGACCACAGATTGCCGCCATTGATGCCGGGGTAGCGGCTGAACGGCTTGTCGGACGGAATGACGAACATGTTTTCCGCCTGCTTCACGAAGGGCTCGGACTTGTGCAGCAGCTTGCCGGTCAGGCGATTGACGATGAAGACATTGCCCAGCTTGCCAGCTTCGGCGGCGGCGGGAATGAGATTGCCGTTTTCGTCCTTGTAGTCGAACAGGATCACAGGGCTGGGGCAGTCATAGTCCCACACATCGTGTGGCACCTGTTGGTTCCACCATTTCAGCTTGCCGGTTTTTGCGTCGATGGCGACGATGGAGTCGGTATAGGCATTGTCGCCCTTGCGGTTTTCGCCCCAATAGTCGGGATTGGGGTTGCCGGTGGCGAAGACGACCAGCCCGTTCCTGGGGTCGATGGCGGGGGTGTTCCACACTGAACTGCCGCCATATTTCCAGCTGTCCTCGCTCCAGCTGTTGCCGCCGGGCTGGTCCGGCGCGGCAGTGGTATGGAAGCGCCACACCAGCTTGCCGCTATTGGCATCCAGCGCCTCGACAAAGCCGCGGGTGGGATATTCGGCGCCCGAATTGCCCACGATCACCATGCCGTCATAGACCTGGGGCGCCATGGTGAAGGCATAGTAGTGCGTGGGCGCGGGGATGGTGTCGGCGATCACGCTCTTCCACACCACATTGCCGGTCCTGGCATCCAGCGCCACCACATGGCCGTCCAGCTGGGCGACGAACACCTTGCCATAGGCAACCGCAACCCCGCGCGTCTGGGGCCCGCAGCAATTGTCGGTGTAGCCCAGGACCGGATTGTAGGTCCATTTCAGCTCGCCCGTGGCGGCATCATAGGCCTGGACGTGATCGAAGGGCGCGGCGACATACATGATGCCGTCCACCACGATGGGCGTCGCCTCGAAGCTGTTGACGATGCCGGTATGGATCATCGTCACCAGCGAGAGTTTTTTCACATTGTCCTTGTTGATGGCAGTGAGCGGCGAGAAGCGCTGGTTGTCATAGGTGCGGCCATAGAGCAGCCAGTTGTCCATGTCCCTGTCCGCGGCCAGAAGCGCGGCGTCGGTGCTGGCGACATTGGCGGTCACCGCCTGGCTGGTGATAGTGACGGGCGTGGCCGGCTTGATCGGTGCGGCCGCGCGCTCCTGTGCCCAAAGCTGCTGGGTCAGAACCGGCGCCGACAGCAGGGCTGCGGCAAGCAACGCAAAGCGCAATTTCATCCTGTTTTCCCCCGATGCCCCGCGGCGATGACTACCGCTTTGTCTGGGACTATAGGAAGGGCGGTGCCACAAGTCAGCGGGCGGATTTCTTCGCAGCTGCGGCAGGAAAAAGGTTCGGATTCGTCATGCGTGCGCAGGCAGGAATTCTCGTGGTCGGCAGCGCCAACATGGACCTGGTGGCCTTTTGCGACCGCCTTCCGCGGCCCGGCGAGACGCTGGTGGGCGGGCGCTATGCCACATTCCCGGGCGGCAAGGGCGCCAACCAGGCGGTGGCGGCAGCGCGGGCGGGCGGCCGGGCGGCCTTTCTGGGCCGGGTGGGCAGCGATGATTTCGGGGCGCGCCTGAGGGCGGGCCTTGAGGCCGACGGTGTGGACACGCGCTGGCTGGAACGTGTGGAGGGGCCGTCCGGCGTGGCGGTGATCCTGTCGGGCGGCGGCGACAACATGATTGTGCTGACGCCTGGTGCCAACGCCATGCTGGATGCGGCGGCGCCGGTGCCTGAAGCCTTTGCGGATGTGAAACTTGTCCTGTGCCAGTTGGAGATCGCCGTGGACGCGGTGACGGCGGTGGCCCGCTGTGCGCACAAGGCGGGGGCAAAATTCATTCTCGATCCCGCGCCTGCGCGCGAACTGCCTGCCGACCTGCTGGAACAGGTGGACTGGCTGACCCCGAACGAGGGTGAAGCGTGTGCAATGCTGGGCCGCGACAGGTTGGGCGATCCGGTGGCGGCGGCGCGCGCGCTGGCGGCGCTGGGCCCGCGCGGCGTGGTACTCAAGCGCGGCGGCGATGGTGTGGTGCTGCTTGGCGAAGACAATCTGCCGGTCGTGATCCCCGCGCCCCGGGTGGCAGTCGTCGACACGATAGCGGCCGGCGATGCCTTTGCCGGTGCCTTCGCCGTCGCGTTGGGTGAGGGGATGGCACCCGCCGACGCGGCGCGCTTTGCCACCTTAGCGGCCTCGCTGTCGGTCACGCGCGCAGGGGCCCAGTCCGCGATGGCGCGGCGCGATGAAATCGACGCGGCACTGGCCGATGGGAATTGTCCCGCGCCATCAGGGCCGTGATGACTTTCACGGGCCGTTAAGCTTCCGGCAATTACATTAACCGCCATCCATCAAAGGGGGCGCCGTTGCGGGAAGTCTGGAGCCAGTCGCAGGATATGCTGCCACCCGTCGGTCCGGCCGCTGCCCGGCCCACCGCCCAGGCGAGTGCCCAGCCAACACAGCCCATGCCGTCGGCTGCCCTTGCAGGCACATCGGCAAGCGCCCGCGCACCCCAGATCGGCCCCTTCGTGCCCACCGCCCGGCTCCCGCGCCATGTGGCGCGGGTTGCCCAGAAGATCGGCCGCGTCACCGGTGTTGCCGGCCCGGTCACCACGATCGAGCTGGATGCCGCGCCCGCGGGCCAGGCTCCGCCGCGCGCCGAGATCGGGTCGCTGGCCAAGATCCGCACCCGCACCGCCCACGTGGTGGGCATCATCTCCAGCCTGCGCCAGACCGGCCAGGGGCCGGGCCCGGACACGGTCGTCGTGGAAATCATCCTGGTCGGCGAAATGGCCCATGACGGCAAGTCGATGTCCTTCGCGCGCGGCGTGGCGAATTTCCCCTCCATAGGCGATGAAGCCTTCCTCGCCGGGCACGACGATCTTGCCGTCGTTTACTGCAAGGGCAGCGTGGCGGCGCTCGACATCGGCACGCTCTATCAGGACCCGTCTGTTCCGGCCTGCCTGTTGGCCGATGAACTCTTCTCCAAGCATTTTGCCATTGTGGGCACCACGGGCTGCGGCAAGTCCAGCGCGCTGGCCTGCATCCTGCACCGCGCGCTGGAACGCCATCAGTACGCCCATGTCATCGTGCTGGACATGCACGGCGAATATCACCGGGCCTTCGGCGCCAAGGCCGAGGTGTTCCGCCCCGACAACCTGTATCTGCCCTTCTGGCTGCTGAACTTCCAGGAACTGCGTTCGGTGCTGACCAGCCCCGAAGACCATCATGATGCGCAGTCCGAGATTCTGTGCGACGCCATTGTCGTCGCCAAGCGGCGCTATGCCGATGCCGCCGCCGGCCGGCTGCGCAACCGCACGTTCGATTCCGCCACCGGCACGGTGGACAGCCCCACCCCGTTTCGCCTGTCGGACCTGATCGCCTATATCGACGAGCAGCTGGGCAAGCTGGAACGGTCCTATCCCACACTGGCCTATCGCCGCCTCAAGCTGCGCATCGAGGCGCTGGCCAGCGATCCGCGTTTCAGCTTCATGTTCGGCAATCCCAACATGGAAGACACGATGGTGGATCTTCTGGCCCAGATCTTCCGCGTGCCCGGCAACGGCAAGCCGGTCACCGTGATCGAGCTGTCGACCGTGCCGGAGGAGATTCTGGACGTCGTCATCCTGCTGATCTCGCGCCTGACCTTCGACCTGGCGGTGTGGAGCGACGGCGGACTTCCGGTGTTGTTGGTATGCGAGGAAGCCCATCGCTACATTCCGGCGGACGACCGGCGGGGTTTTTTGCCCACGCGCCAGTCGCTGTCGCGCATCGCCAAGGAAGGCCGCAAATACGGCATCTCGCTGGCGCTGCTGACCCAGCGGCCGTCTGAACTGGACACCACGGTGCTTTCCCAGTGCAGCACGCTTCTGGCCATGCGGCTGGCGACCGAAAGCGACCAGAAGGTGATGCGCGCCAATGTGCATGACAGCACCTTCGGCATCCTGGAATATCTGCCGCTGCTGGCGGACCGCGAAGCCATCGTGCTGGGATGCGGCGCGCCCATGCCGATGCGCGTCAAGCTCAACGAACTGGCCGAGGGTTGGCTGCCGGGAAGCGGCCAGGTACGCTTCACGGACCGGTGGGCCAGGCCCAACATGGACCGGCCCAGGCTGGAAGAAACCGTATCGCGCTGGCGCGGCCGCAAGCTCTAGCATGGCCCCTGCTCCTGCCCATTGTAAACCGGGCCAATAGCGCGTATACAGGACGTTACGTGGTTCTTGCGTCCCTGTCAGACGAAGCGCTTCTGTCTTTCTGACCCGCTAAGGCGCGCCGGACGAACCGAAAAACTTCCCTCCAGTTATTCTTGTTTCCACGGCCGTCCCCGCATGTCGCGTGGGCGTAACTCCCATGGTTCAAAGGAAAATCGTATGACCATCGGCACCGTGAAGTTCTTCAACGCCTCCAAGGGCTTCGGATTCATCTCGCCCGAAGGCGGCGGCAAGGACGTGTTCGTCCATATCAGCGCCGTCGAAGCGGCGGGCATGCGCACCCTCAACGAAGGCCAGAAGGTGAATTTCGACATTCAGCCGGATGCGCGCGGCTCCAAGGCCGCCAATCTCTCGGCGATCTAACGGCAGGGGCAGGCGGCGTTAAGCCACGCCGCCTGCATCCTTGGGAAAGGCATATGCATGAAAGATTTCCTTCCCACCGCGCGTGTCGCGGGAAAGCGCGACGCCGCCCACCAGCGTGCCGGCGGCGCTTTCAAGGCATCGGAAAGCCGCGACCAGATGATAAAGAACGAGCTTGCCGCGGCCAGCGCCGCCAATGACGCCAAGACGGCGCGCCTGCGGGCCCTGCGCCTGGAAAAAGAGCGACAGGACGCCGAAGCTGTCGCTTCCGCCGCGCCCACGCCTGCCAAGGCGAAGAAGAAAACCGTTCGCCGCATCACAGACTGATCATGATCAGGCACACCTCTGTCGAGGTTGAGCGGTTTGTCCTGAAATGGGTGGACGAACATCTTCGTGCCCAGCCCGGCCGAACCAATGTGCCGCTGGAAGTGGACCGCCTTGCCGCCCAGCTTACCGGCGACGCCCGCACCCATGGGATCAGCGGTGGCGACATCTGCCGTGCAGTGGGCGATATCGACGTCTTTCTGACTGAAAAATACGAACAGGCGGCCGGCGCATAGGTCGCTCGGCTTCAGCTGGCGTCGGCAATCCCGTCAAACCAGATATTGGAGGCAAGGGATGGCGGTGCCGGATGAAGTGCACCAATTGAGTGAAATCAACGGGTTAAAATGGCTAACCTGAAAAATCGATCCCAATATATTCCGATAGTTTACTTCGGGGTTGGCTAACGAAACAGCGATGCAGCCGAACGTCCGCTTTGTGACCCAAAGCGGACGTTCAATTGCTCTCTAAAACCGCGCCCAATCTGCTGGCAAAATCGTCCCCCATCTATAGGATCGCACCTTCCGGGGGCTGTGCGTAATCGGGGGATTCTCAGATGGCTCGCTTTGTCCTTGTGCACGGCGCTTTTACGGGCGCCTGGATCTGGGGGCCGCTGGCGGAACGGCTCCGCTCCGCCGGCCACGCTGTAGAAGTATTCGACCTTCCCGGGCTCGGCGATGACGCAACGCTTCCGGAGGATGTAACTCTCGATTCATGTGCTGCTCGTCTCGGGGAGGTGCTAACCGCCAGTGCTGAACCCGCCATCCTAGTCGGCAACAGCATGGGCGGCGTCATAGCCACTCAAGCCGCTGCCCGCCACCCCGACAGTGTTGCCGCACTGGTCTATGCCACGGCGTTTGTTCCGCGCGACGGACAGTGTCTGCTCGACCTGACACGCCTTCCAGAGGGTGCAGAAGACCAGGTGCAGGCCAACATCGTTATCGAGCCGCCAGTGGCCACAATGCCGGCAGCCGCGTCGCGGAGTGCGCTGTATGGTTCCTGTTCCGAAATCGATGCAGCCTGGGCGATTTCCAGGCAGCGGCCGCAACCGCTTGGGCCGTTTGCCATGCCAGTGTCGATCTCAAGCGGAGCGCTGGATGGCATCAACCGCTACTTCGTCCTTTGCACGAAAGATCGGGCGATTCCTGCCGCGCTGCAGCGTCGGATGATTGCCGAGAATTCAATCGCCAACGTCATCGAACTAGATACCGACCACACGCCGCACCTTTCCATGACCGCCGAGCTTGCCGATGCCCTGCAGAAATTTGCCGGACATGCAGCAGGCCGATTAACCCTTGTCTGACTGTCTGGATGTCCGCTTCTTGCGCAAAGCGGACATTCCCCTGCTTGCGTGAGTGCAGCCGACGTGCGTGCGAGAACGGTTTGGTGCCGGTTAGCCGAAATCCCTAATAAGCGATTGGCGTATCGAATTGATTTTTAGGGTTTGGCGGTGCCGGAGGGACTGTACCAATTGAATGAAATCAACGACTTAAATTGGCTAGCCGGAAAATTTGGTCCCAATACATTCCAATGGCTTATTTCCTGGTTGGCTAACCAAAAGAGCGTGTCAAGCGAATGGCCGCTTTTGGCCCAAAGCGGAGTTTGAAATGTCGGTTCACCCTTTCGATCTAGTGGCCGATAATAGCCAGTGCGATTGGCTTCCATTCGGGTAGCCGGTAGAGGCTTACGCCCCCGAATTGGCAGGCCAGTATCCACAAGCCTCCGGCGATATAAGCCGGGTGCAGGCGCTTGCGCGTCATCACGTCGTACGCCCCAAGCGCAAGAAGCAGAAGGTCGGTACCAAGATAAAGTCCCACGAACCTGCCAGCGAAGTCGCGGCCCAACACGTGACTAACGCTTGGCCCAAGCCATCGTGAGTAGCCCGCATCCGCGATATAGAAAGTGGCCAGAAGGATGAGCCTCTTATGGGCTGACGCATTGCCACGCAAGATAAGGGCTGCGCCCGCCAGCCCTGCAAAGGCCAGCATGTCAGTGAACTCAATCGCCAGAAAGGGCGGCCGGCTGAGCCGAGTGCCGAAATTATTCCTTTCGACGATAATAGCGGCGGTCACACCCGCGACGACCATAAGCGGTGCCAGCGCCATGCCCACAATGCCCAGCTTTCGGTGGAGGTCGAGCCTGCGGACGCGGATAAGCAGTACTTGACCCGTCAGCAGCAGGAGCCAGCCAACAAACAGCCCGGCATGAAGGTGAACGATGGGCGGGAAAGGCTGACCGACTCGCAAGTGTTTGAGGATGTCGGGCACAAAGCCCATCAGGATGCCCAGCCATATCAGCCCGACCAGGACAAGGAAGGCATTGCGATCCCATCTGTGATAGGCGGCGAAGCGCTTGCCTGGATGCTCGCCTGCACTGAAGGGCGGCGACGCGCCCTGCGCCTCTGCGGTTGTCATGGTAGTGCCCCTCGTCCCCGAGACCCAAGCCTAGGAGGCGCCCGCAGGCGCCGCAAGCGGCGTTACGGCGTCCCCTCGACGGTCGCTAGCGGCCATCACCGGCCACCGCAGCTTGCAGGAGGTTCGTCGCTATACCCAGGCAGCCAGCCAGCTTGTTCTTGCTCGCCGGGCGATAGAGGCCATACCAAGCCCGAATAGCGAACGAAAACTGGCTAACCCGGCGAAGCGGTTAGCCAAAAAGCGCTCTAGGTAATTGAAATTGTTATCCCTGATAGGAAGGGTGGCGGTGCCGGAGGGATTCGAACCCTCGATACGGCTTTTCAACCGTATAACGGTTTAGCAAACCGCCGCCTTCAGCCTCTCGGCCACAGCACCATCCAAAACCTCCAGCCTGAGAGACGCGGCTGAAGGTCATTCCTATGCCCGCTTGCGCGGGCGGGGCAGCCTCTCGGCCACAGCACCATCCAAAACCTCCAGCCTGAGAGACGCGGCTGAAGGTCATTCCTATGCCCGCTTGCGCGGGCGGGGCGGACACGGCCCCATTTTTCCGTATCCGCCGGAGCGGCGCCCTTTTGCCCTAGATTGAACAATGGCTCAAGGCGGCTTATTGGCCGGCAAATCGCCGCCCAGGCCGGGCTATTCCTGGCGGTTTCCAGGGTTTTTCGCGCTGCGGAATCGATTCCCGGCTCCGGCGCCTTGCGGGCTAGCCCTGCCGGGCGCAGCATTACCAGCAAAGGCCGGAAGACCGGCTGCCCCGCCAAGGGGATGGCGGGGCTCCAAATCAGCCTACCGGACCAGGCTGCCGGATCACGTGGCCTGGCCGGGAGGAACTCGGGAGGAGCAGCCATGCAAGTCAGGCATATTCTTCAGGGCAAGGGCCGGGACGTAATCGCGGTCACCACGGGCACCAGCCTCATCGATGCCGCACGCATTCTGTCGGAGCGCAGGATCGGCGCCCTGATTGTCAGGGACGGCGCGGGCGCGCTGGCCGGCATCATCTCGGAGCGCGACCTGGTCCATGCCCTCGCCCGCAAGGGCGCGGCAGCGCTGGACCAGCCGGTGTCGGCGTTCATGACGCCCGGTCCGGCAACCTGCGTGGAATCGGATTCGGTGGAAACCATCATGGAAGTGATGACCCATGGACGCTTCCGTCATGTGCCGGTGCTGGATTGTGACGAGCAGTTGTGCGGCATGATCTCGATCGGCGACGTGGTCAAGACGCGCATTGCCGAGACGGTGAGCGAAGCAGCGGCGCTGCGCGATTATATCAGCGCCACCGCCTGATCCTCCTGTCGCAGCCGGCGACCGGGTCTTTGCGTCCGAAGTCTGCCGGGAACCCTGGTCCTTCGAAGACGTTTTGCAGGACGAGGATCATTCGGAGCCGTGCCATGAAGCGCGTCAAAACGGCCGCCACGAGCGGCCTGGCGATTTCGCTGTTCCTGATGGCGGCACCTGCGATGGCGCAAGCCGGCCATACGGCCGACAGTGGTGATCACGTCGACGCCAGTGGCATGCCGGCCGACCATTCGACGCCCGCCGAACGGGCCCAGACCCGCGTCCTGAACAATCAGATATCGCAGTCCAACGCCGCTGCCGATGCAAAGGCCGCGGAGGACAATGCGCGCTATCAGCGCGAGCGCGCCAACTACGCCGAGCAAAATGCGCGCTATCACGAAGCGATGCAGCGCCACGACATGCAGGTGCGCGAATATCACGAGCGCCGCCAGGCCTATGAAACACTGCGCGCGCGCTACGCTGCCGAACGTGCCGCCTATCGGCGCCACGAATGGCCCGGCCATCACTGGGTGGTGCTGGACCGTGACATTGATCCGGTGGGCGAACGCGTGCAGCTGCTCAGCGGCGCCCGGGTAGGTACGGTGATTGACGTTTCCCGTTCGCCCGGCGGCCGAATAGAGGGGCTTCAGGTGCGCCTGGATGACGGAAAGCGGGTGTGGATCGACAACTCCGACATCCGCTACAACCGGACCGACGGCATCCTGATGACCAATCTGGATCGCCGCGACCTGTGGGCAATGGCCGGCGAGAGCCTTTGAAAAACTTGTATTTCCAATGATTTGACCCGATTTCGGCGTCGCCGGCCGAGCGCGGGGACGGCCCATCTATATATGGGGTTTTGAGGGTGGCCGCGCGCGATAGGTGGGGTCGTCCAACCTGTCCACAGGGGTGAAAAACGCGGGCCGAAAAATCTGAATTTTTTGCCTCTTTAGCGTTTGACTTGCCCGAACCCCGCACCTATAACCCGCGCCCACGCTGCTTCGCGGCTGTTGCTGAGAAGCGGTGTTTGCCGTTGAAATCAGACGTGAAAATCGTCGCAACGACGCTGTTTGACATTGTGATTTAAGGAAGGGGAACGTGGGCGGCGGCTCGAGCAGCCATCCACGTCGGAGGTCAAACTCTGGCGTGTAACTATCGAGCAACGACGCGAATGCTCGCGTTCTCTTTGCAAGACTAAATTGAGTAAATGTTCGGCCGGATCGGACCTGTGACGGGACCGGTTCGGCAAAACCCTAGTCAATACAGTTTTGCGAACACGCATAGCAGCCGGGCTCACGTCCGGCTTCTACAAGAGCGTTCAGCGTCGTCTGCAAAAGGATCAAAACATGAGAGTTTGATCCTGGCTCAGAACGAACGCTGGCGGCAGGCCTCAAACATGCAAGTCTAGGGGGTGTAGCAATACATCACCGGCGGACGGGTGCGTAACACGTGGGAATGTACCTTTTGGTTCGGAACAACCCAGGGAAACTTGGGCTAATACCGAATGTGCCCTAACGGGGAAAGATTTATCGCCAAAGGATCAGCCCGCGTCCGATTAGCTAGTTGGTGGGGTAATGGCCTACCAAGGCAACGATCGGTAGCTGTTCTGAGAGGAAGATCAGCCACACTGGGACTGAGACACGGCCCAGACTCCTACGGGAGGCAGCAGTTGGGAATCTTGGACAATGGGGGAAACCCTGATCCAGCCATGCCGCGTGAGTGATGAAGGCCTTCGGGTTGTAAAACTCTTTCGACGGGGACGATAATGACGGTACCCGTAGAAGAAGCTCCGGCTAACTTCGTGCCAGCAGCCGCGGTAATACGAAGGGGGCTAGCGTTGTTCGGAATTACTGGGCGTAAAGCGCGCGCAGGCGGCTATCCAAGTCAGTGGTGAAAGCCCGGAGCTCAACTCCGGAACTGCCATTGAAACTGTTTAGCTTGAGGACGAGAGAGGTGAGTGGAATTCCCAGTGTAGAGGTGAAATTCGTAGATATTGGGAAGAACACCGGTGGCGAAGGCGGCTCACTGGCTCGTTTCTGACGCTCAGGCGCGATAGCGTGGGGATCAAACAGGATTAGATACCCTGGTAGTCCACGCCGTAAACGATGAATGCTAGCCGTTGGGCAGCTTGCTGTTCAGTGGCGCAGCTAACGCATTAAGCATTCCGCCTGGGGAGTACGGCCGCAAGGTTGAAACTCAAAGGAATTGACGGGGGCCCGCACAAGCGGTGGAGCATGTGGTTTAATTCGACGCAACGCGCAGAACCTTACCAGGGTTTGACATCCTGCGACCGCCTCATAACAGGGGTTTTCCCGCAAGGGACGCAGAGACAGGTGCTGCATGGCTGTCGTCAGCTCGTGTCGTGAGATGTTGGGTTAAGTCCCGCAACGAGCGCAACCCTCGCCTTTAGTTGCCATCATTCAGTTGGGCACTCTAGAGGGACCGCCGGCGACAAGCCGGAGGAAGGTGGGGATGACGTCAAGTCCTCATGGCCCTTACACCCTGGGCTACACACGTGCTACAATGGCGGTGACAGTGGGCAGCCAACTCGCGAGAGTGAGCTAATCCCAAAAAACCGCCCCAGTTCAGATTGTACTCTGCAACTCGAGTACATGAAGGTGGAATCGCTAGTAATCGCAGAACAGCAGGCTGCGGTGAATACGTTCCCGGGCCTTGTACACACCGCCCGTCACGGCATGGGAGTTGGTTCTACCTTAAGACGGTGCGCTAACCCGCAAGGGAGGCAGCCGGCCACGGTAGGATCAGCGACTGGGCCGAAGTCGTAACAAGGTAGCCGTAGGGGAACCTGCGGCTGGATCACCTCCTTTCTAAGGATTGATCTCTTCGGATCGCTCACGCCATCCCAGAGGTCACCTGGACAATCGGCGGCTTGTGCCGCCGCCTACGTTTCCCTTCCTTTCCGTCGGTGCCGCGAACAGGTGTTCGCGTCCCAGAAGCCTCATCGGGCTTGTAGCTCAGTTGGTTAGAGCGCGCGCTTGATAAGCGTGAGGTCGGAAGTTCAAGTCTTCCCAGGCCCACCAGTATTCGACCTTGGGTTAGGCCACGATCTCAACGACACAACGGGGCCATAGCTCAGTTGGGAGAGCGCGTGCTTTGCAAGCATGAGGTCGTCGGTTCGATCCCGTCTGGCTCCACCATCCCTTGCTGCGAACGCAGCCTGGATGGCCGGCCTTGTGGTGAGAGCGATGAGATGCACGGACGGAAATCAAACAGTTTCGTTGCCGGTTGTCGGCAACGGATTTGACATTGTGAAGGCGGATCCGCCGGTTTGCACAACCGGTTGGTCCAGAATACGACACTCAAGACTGATCGCATGAAAATCCATGCGTTCAGAGACGAGGGCATGTATGGGGTCGCCCATACGCTGGCCTTGTTTCTGGGCATGGAACGATTGCTGAGCGATCAAGCGTTAAAGCAAGGGCATCCGGGGGATGCCTTGGCGCACACAGGCGATGAAGGACGTAGCACGCTGCGATAAGCTGCGGTTAGGGGCGAGCACCCTTTGACCCGCAGATCTCCGAATGGGGAAACCCAATCCGCAAGGATTACCTGTCACTGAATACATAGGTGAGAGGAGCGAACGAGGGGAACTGAAACATCTCAGTACCCTTAGGAAAGGACATCAATTGAGACTCCGTTAGTAGTGGCGAGCGAAAGCGGACCAGGCCAGTGGCCTTGGTTTAAGAACCGGAACGTTCTGGAAAGGACGGCCATAGCGGGTGATAGCCCCGTACGGGTAGAAAGAACCAAGGTCCTTGAGTAAGGCGGGACACGTGAAATCCTGTCTGAATATGGGGGGACCATCCTCCAAGCCTAAGTACTCGTGTGTGACCGATAGCGAACTAGTACCGTGAGGGAAAGGTGAAAAGCACCCCGGCAAGGGGAGTGAAAGAGACCTGAAACCGGATGCCTACAAACAGATGGAGCCGGCTCACCAAAGGTGAGCGGACCGTCTCCTTGCTAACGCGAATGAGTGTGTGATCGATCGATCGAACGAACGATCGCATGACATTTGTTGTTATCGAGGAGGTGGAACCGCTCGTTTTGGCGAGACTTAATTGTCTGCTCGCCTTTGGCGAGCCGGTGACATCGTACCTTTTGTATAATGGGTCAGCGAGTTCGTCTGTCTAGCAAGCTTAAGCCGCAAGGCGGAGGCGCAGCGAAAGCGAGTCTGAATAGGGCGACTGAGTTAGACGGATGAGACCCGAAAGCAAGTGATCTAGCCATGACCAGGTTGAAGGTGCGGTAACACGCACTGGAGGACCGAACCCACGCCTGTTGAAAAAGTCGGGGATGAGTTGTGGCTAGGGGTGAAAGGCCAATCAAACTTGCAGATAGCTGGTTCTCTGCGAAAGCTATTTAGGTAGCGCCTCGTGTATCACCTTTGGGGGTAGAGCACTGGATGGGCTAGGGGGCTTCACCGCTTACCAAACCTAACCAAACTCCGAATACCAAAGAGTGCTGAGCACGGGAGACACACGGCGGGTGCTAACGTCCGTCGTGAAGAGGGATAAAAACCCTGACCTACAGCTAAGGCCCCCAATTCGTGGCTAAGTGGGAAAGGATGTGAGGTTCCCAAAACAATCAGGATGTTGGCTTAGAAGCAGCCATCATTTAAAGAAAGCGTAACAGCTCACTGATCTAAATAAGGAACCTTGCGCCGAAAATGTAACGGGGCTCAAGCCACGAGCCGAAGCTTAGGATTTCACCGCAAGGTGGAATGGTAGCAGAGTGTTCCGTATGCCTGCGAAGGGTGAGCGTGAGCGAGCCTGGAGGTATCGGAAGTAAGAATGCTGACATGAGTAGCGATAAAGAGGGTGAGAGACCCTCTCGCCGTAAGTCCAAGGGTTCCTGCGTCAAGTTAATCTGCGCAGGGTTAGCCGGCCCCTAAGGCAAGGCCGAAAGGCGTAGTCG
>Ga0209935_1000412_pt1 | contig 114253 bp, 104 predicted proteins | sample ThiBio_1000_plan_2_FD_183958 | JGI IMG/M metagenome (GOLD analysis project Ga0209935, IMG submission 183958) | Wastewater bioreactor microbial communities from Cape Town, South Africa - Thiocy_cont_1000_plan (SPAdes) | ecosystem: Engineered > Bioreactor > Thiocyanate-remediating >... | reverse complement strand
CCTTCTATCACGCCAAAGCGCAGGCGGTTGGCGCAGCCGATAGCCTGAAAACATTCCTGGAAACGCCGCTGGCACACCCGGAGCGGGGTGACGTGACGCTGAATGCTAAAGACCCCGTGACGATTGAAGCGCAGGACTTTTCTATTCTGTCACCCGAAGGCAAAGTGCTCGCGGGTCCGCTGAACTTTACCTTACCTGCCGGACAACGGGTGGTGCTCGTCGGCACCAGCGGTTCCGGTAAAAGTTCTCTGCTGAATGCGCTATCCGGCTTTATGACCTACACGGGTTCACTGCGGATCAACAAAACCGAACTGCGTAACCTCGATCCAGACGCCTGGCGTAAACAGCTCAGTTGGGTAGGACAAAACCCGCAGCTTCCAGCCTCTACGCTGCGTGAAAACGTCCTGCTGGCGCGCCCGGACGCGCGTGAAGATGAACTGCAGTCGGTGCTCGACCGCGCCTGGGTCAGCGAGTTTCTGCCCCTGCTCCCGCAAGGTGTAGATACCGTGGTCGGCGACCAGTCCGCCGGGCTGTCGGTCGGACAGGCGCAGCGCGTGGCCGTTGCCCGCGCGTTGTTGAATCCTTGTCAGCTGATGCTGCTGGATGAGCCCGCCGCCAGCCTGGATGCCCACAGCGAGCAGCGCGTAATGGAGGCCCTGAACGCCGCCTCCCGGCAGCAAACCACCCTGATGGTTACCCATCAGCTGGAGGGGATTGCCGACTGGGACCAGATCTGGGTCATGGAGAACGGCCGTATTGTTGAGCAAGGCGATTACGCCTCTCTCGTTGCCGCCCAGGGACCGTTTGCCGCCCTGCTGGCGAACCGTCAGGAGGACATCTGATGCGTGCTCTGCTGCCTTATCTTGCGCTCTATAAACGCCACAAATGGATGCTGACGCTGGGGATTGTGCTGGCGATTGTCACGCTGCTCGCCAGCATTGGCCTGCTCACGCTTTCCGGCTGGTTCCTGTCGGCCTCGGCCGTCGCGGGCTTTGCCGGTTTATACAGCTTCAACTATATGCTCCCGGCTGCGGGTGTTCGCGGTACCGCCATCACGCGGACTGCCGGACGCTATTTCGAACGCCTGGTCAGCCACGACGCCACTTTCCGCGTGCTGCAGCACCTGCGCATCTACACCTTCAGCAAACTGCTGCCCCTCTCCCCTGCCGGGCTGGCGCGTTTTCGTCAGGGTGAGTTACTTAACCGTGTCGTTGCGGATGTCGACACGCTGGATCACCTTTACCTGCGCGTGATTTCCCCGATCGTGGGCGCGTTTGTGGTGATTGTGGTGGTCACGCTGGGGCTGTCTGTTCTGGATGTTTCCGTTGCGCTGACGCTGGGCGGGATCATGCTGCTGACGCTCATCATTCTGCCGCCGCTGTTTTACCGCGCCGGGAAATCCACCGGGGAAAACCTGACGCGCCTGCGCGGAGACTACCGCCAGCAGCTCACCTCCTGGCTTCAGGGGCAGGCAGAGCTGACGATTTTTGGCGCCAGCAAGCGCTATCGCGCCCGCATGGAAAGTACGGAGCTTAACTGGCATGAGGCCCAGCGCCGCCAGTCGGAGCTGACGGCCTTTTCTCAGGCGCTGATGATGTTAATCGGCGGCGTGGCGGTGATTGCCATGCTGTGGCTGGCTTCCGGCGATGTCGGGGGGAATTCACAGCCGGGTCCTCTTATTGCCCTTTTCGTCTTCTGCGCGCTGGCGGCGTTTGAGGCGCTGGCCCCGGTAACGGGCGCCTTCCAGCATCTGGGCCAGGTGATCGCCTCTGCCCTGCGCATCACGCAGATTGCCGAGCAGGAGCCTGAAGTCACGTTCAGTGCCGGGCAGACCGCGGTACCAGAGCAGGTTGCGCTGACGCTTGAAGATGTCACCTTCGCCTATAACAAACAGGCGCAGAACGCGCTGGACGGTATCAACCTTTCTGTTAATGCAGGACAGCGGATGGCGATCCTCGGCCGTACCGGCTGCGGTAAATCGACGCTGCTGCAGTTGCTGACCCGCGCCTGGGATCCGCAGCGCGGCCAGATTCGTTTTAATAACACGTTGCTGACTGATTTCAGCGAGCAGGCCCTGCGCAAGACGGTGAGCGTCGTTCCGCAGCGCGTGCATCTGTTTAGCGCCACACTGCGCGATAACCTGCTGCTGGCCGCGCCAGAGGCCTCTGATGATGCGCTTCGCGCCGTGCTGGAGCAGGTCGGACTGCAAAAACTGCTTGAGGACGACGGGCTAAACAGCTGGCTGGGCGAAGGCGGCCGTCAGCTGTCCGGCGGTGAACTGCGCCGTCTGGCAATTGCGCGCGCGCTGCTGCACGATGCGCCGCTGATGCTGCTCGACGAACCCACCGAGGGGCTGGATGCCACCACCGAGAGCCAAATCCTTGATTTGCTGGCGAATGTCATGACCGGCAAAACCGTGCTGATGGTCACACACCGCCTGCGCGGACTGGCGAGTTTTGATCGGATAATTGTGATGGACAACGGACACATTATTGAGCAAGGTAGTCACGCAGAGCTGTTGGCGAAACAGGGTCGCTACTACCAGTTTAAACAGCGTCTGTAGACTATATTTGTAGCGTCCTTACTCGCGTACTGGAGTTTTGCTGTCATGCGCCTGGTCCAGCTTTCTCGTCATAACATCGCGTTCCCTTCTCCGGAAGGGGCGCTGCGTGAGCCCAACGGGCTGCTGGCCCTTGGTGGTGACCTCAGTCCCGCACGGCTTTTAATGGCGTACCAGCGCGGTATATTCCCCTGGTTTTCTCCCGGCGATCCGATTTTATGGTGGTCCCCCGATCCGCGTGCCGTGCTGTGGCCAGCGCAGTTTCACGCGAGCCGCAGCATGAAGCGTTTCCATGCGAAATCACCCTACCGCGTCACCCTCAACCACGCCTTTGGTCAGGTCATTGAAGGCTGCGCTGAAGACCGCTATGAAGGGACATGGATAACCCGCGATATCATTACTGCCTACCACCAGCTCCATGAGCTTGGCTACGCCCACTCCATCGAGGTGTGGGAAGGCGGAGCACTCGTCGGCGGCATGTACGGCGTGGCGCAAGGCACGCTATTTTGCGGCGAGTCGATGTTCTCTCGTGCGGTTAACGCCTCGAAAACCGCACTGCTGGTCTTCTGCGAGGCGTTTGCCCAGCGCGGTGGACGCCTGATCGATTGTCAGGTGCTCAACGAGCACACGGCCTCGCTGGGTGCTGTTGAAATCCCGCGACGCCAGTACATCGAACATCTCGATACCTGCCGTCAGGAGAAGCTCCCGCGCGACTTCTGGATACCGAGAACGCTCTTTATGCCCAATGCCTAAATGTTTTCCGCATATTTTTTGTGAGGGTGTTATAATTATGCCGCAGAGTAGCTTCTGCCTGTTGCCCCGCCGCCGTTTGGGACCCTCGCTTCAGATAACGTCCTGACGTTTATCCTGTTGTCTCCCCTTTACGAATGCGCTTCCTGTTCGGTTGTACCGTGACGCTTGGGCAATGCGCCGAAACTGTTTTGCTGCGTTTTAATCGCGCAATTCTTTACTTAATTGATGAATTTCGGCATTATCTTGCCGGTTCAAAACTTGGTAGTGATACCCCAGAGGATTAGATGGCCAAAGAAGACAATATTGAAATGCAGGGTACCGTACTTGATACGTTGCCTAATACCATGTTTCGCGTAGAGCTGGAAAACGGTCACGTGGTAACTGCGCACATCTCCGGTAAAATGCGCAAAAACTACATCCGCATTTTGACGGGCGACAAAGTGACTGTTGAACTGACCCCGTACGACCTGAGCAAAGGCCGCATTGTCTTCCGTAGTCGCTAATTGTTTTCGCCTGTAATGGCAGATGAATATTAATTAAGGCCGGGATTTTCCCGGCCTTACTTTTTTGTGCTGCAGGCTATTATTTGAACAATTATTTGTCCGTTCGATTCAGCGTCAGGGCTGTCTGTTCGACAGCAATGCCCTTTTAATGGCTGTGTCTTGCTAAGCTATCAGCCGTTTGCCACCTGATAACCTATATTTATCAAAGCATCAAGCTCGTCTTTTGCAAACAACCTTGCCCGGTAGCATTCACCAGGGAACTCTGGATAGCCATCCATCGAGCAAATCAGATCGTAGATTGTGGCAATAATATGGCCTGTTGCATCGCTGATAAAGAAAGAGCGTGCGTGGTTGGTGTAGATGCCATAGTAGTCACCATAATCTATTGCTGCCCCCATAAAATCAGTGACCTGAGGAACACGATCGGAGGGTAACTGGATAATGCTACCTGCCTGGGTTGCTGTATTGGCGACGAGATCAACAGCATAGAACATGACTCTCGCAGGATCGGTTTTGTAAGAATCAGTCGTTGAATCACGTGTAATATCTCGAGTAACCGCATTGCCTTCATTATCAACGCAGGAGCGATTATCAAAGAGCGAAAGAACAAATTTTCCTTCAGTCTCATTGCTTAACCCAGCAAAAGCGCTATTTTTAGTGACGAATACGGTATGAGCGCCATTTTCAAAACTCTCAATACTGGAAGTATCTATCTGCGTAACGCCCTGTCCTGCTGCAAAATTACTGTTAAATCCCCCGGTATTAATACTCCATAATATCTTGCCGTCGGCAGGAGAAATACCAAACGTCAGGCCTGCAGAGCGAGTATGGACAACAATCGCTTCAGCATTTGCCTCGCCTGCGGGGATCCAGGAAAGCGAGTTAAGGTGAGCATCGTTTGTGGGGCTGTTATTCAGGATCTGAGTATTATCAAATGCACGGGTATAATTTTTTGCCCACAGCATCACGCCTGTCTTTTCATCAAATTTTAAAATTGATGCGTCCTGTCTCATCGTGTTGGTCGAACGGTCCGGGTTATCATTACCAATCATGAAAAGATTATCGGCGGAATCCCAAATCAGATCGTGTGTGTTAGCATAGCGGTTACCATCGCGGTCACGTAAATCAAACTCCAGAATCTCGTTGCCCAAAATATCGATTTTGAAAAAGCGTCGCCCATACCAGTGTTCATCTTCATCACTGCCGATATAGAAATAACCATTATGCGTTTTTAGCATCTGATTACGGTAGGGCTGAGCATAATAGCAGCGAAGATCGCCGTTCCGGTCGTAGCCATCACAATTGGTAGTCATTAACCAACTGTTTCCCCATACGGTCGTGAAGTTAGCGGGATCCGTTTGCTCAATATCGATATGGAAAATTGTCCCATCGCGGTAGAGTTGTTCCTGTGTGCTTACCTGGATGGTTTGATTAAAAACTTCCACTCCGCTAAGGTTTTTAAAGATAACCTGCACATGGTTAAGGTAGTTTGCATACAGTCCAATAACCGGAATTTTTATCTCAGGTAAAGAGACAATGTCATTTGATGAATACGTAAAGTCTAAACTTGTCGTGCTAGTCGATCTTCCCAGTACCGTATAGGAATATGTTATCGCCTCATCAATTATAAACTTCAGATAGACCGCAAGCTGGTTGTTAGCAGGGGCGAGTTCCATTCCAAGATAGGTAATTGCCATATTATTCACCTGTTGTTAATTATTACTGTGTAACTTCTTTTACTCGCATCTCATTCACCTGTTGGGGAATGATCTTATTTCCTTTCACCAGATAATCAATAACCGCATTGGAAAGGTTATATCCACCTTTTACCTGTTTGTTCTGACCATCAATGAATGCAGTAAAGCCATCGCCACCAGGAGCAAGGAAACTATTTGTCGCTACGCGATAGGTTTCAGAGTCTACAATTGGCTTGCCATTAAGCGTAAGTAGCACAACGCGTTGCCCGACAGGTTTATGTTGGTCGTAGCGCATCTCCAGTCCTTTCGACATCTGCAAAACACCGTTAGTGAGTGACGCACTATGCTCCATAAGATTTCGTAAGGATTTCCCATTCAAATCCATTACGGTTAGCTCATTTGGAAAAGGGAACGCGCTAATAACATCGCCGAGGGTTATCGGACCGGCATTCAAATCAGCCCGCAGACCACCTGAATTAGTGAGCGCCAGTTGCGCATCAGGCGCAGCGGCAAGCATTGCATCGGTAAATAAATTGCCCAGCGAAGATGATTCCCCGTAGGCGCGCGTAAGCGTAACAGGCGTCTCTCCAACTTTTTGGCGAACCGTTTCGGAGAGCTTTTTATTCCAGCTATCAATAACACTCTGAGTTGCCGGATCGGGTTTCCATTCATCAGCATAAAGGGTCTTAAGTTCGAAGCTTTTTATTTTGTTGTGATGTTTTTTTAGATCCACATCCAGGACCAGTTTACCAATATCAATCCCACCACTGTCAGTCGAAAGCACCAGCGTGTTACCTACTTTAAGCGGCTCCGGCGTTCCAACATGCGCATGTCCGGTAATCAGAATATCCAGTCCTTTCACCTGCTTCGCCGTCTGGATATCCTTATCAAGGGCGCGTTTGACATCAGTATTGCCGATACTGGACTGGCGTGCAGGGAAACCTTCATGCATGAGTGCAACGGTTATATCTACTTTTCCACGTAGTTCATCCAGATAACGCTGGAGATATTTCACCTCGTCACGCGCTTCAATGCCCTGACGCATTGACGATGAAACGGTGTCATCGAAAGCAAACACGCCATGCAACCCAATGACCCCAATTTTAACGCCATCCTTTTCAAGGATTGTATACGGCTTATTCCAGAAAAGGACATTACTATTTTTATAAAACACGTTACCTAACAGTATCGGGAATTTAGCCTGGCTGAGCTGTATCAGCGTATTATCCCAACCATGGTCGAACTCATGATTGCCGACAGACGCAGCATCAAATGACATTGTATTCATAATATCTATGATTGCCCGCCCTTTTGTCAGGCTGCTAATGTATGGACCGGTAAAGTAATCTCCAGCATCGAAATAAAAAGTAGCCTTATTCTTTTGCTTTTCTTGCTTGACGTAAGTCGCAATATTTGCGAAGCCACCGACAGCTCTTTTACCTTCTGCAACATAAGGAAGTTTATAGGGCTCAACATGTGCATGCAGGTCATTGGTATAAATGACGGTAACGTCCTGCGCTGGACTTAGCGAAGCATATCCCGATAGTAATAAAACCGCGATTACTGTTTTTTTCATTTTTTAACTCTCGAATTAAAGAAAGAACTTCATTATCGATTAGCAAAAAACAGATTTTGTGAACCTTCTCACGACATATGGAAAAGGGAGACGCGAAAATTTGCGACTAACAGAATCAGTTGGTGAAGCACATGGAATCCGCTCCAAAAATAGATCTCAATGTTTGTAAAAGCTGGTCATGTCCAAATCTCGGAATACCAGATGCGAGTGATTATGTTTTTCCTGTTTATCGTCTGGGCTACGCTGCACTTGAATGTCAAAAATGTGGCAGTCTTCCTCCACTGTTTAATACCAAAGAATGTGACGAGTGGTTCAGTCAATTCATGCAACGAAAATTAGGAAATACAGGACAAGGTTGTCCCCGCTGTTTTACAGCGCACATCATTCGCTATGGATACACAAAAGCCAGAACACCCCGCTTTCAATGTTGCACCTGCCGTTATGTATTTACTCCACACTATGACAATGCTGTAGGCCTGAATAAAAATATCACCCTTCTTTCCCAGCTCGAACAAGGGGTGCACTCTGGTGAAACGACAAACCAAAGGGTCCTTGCGCAAGCGGTTAACGGTTTCGAACACGATCTGCATGTTTCACTCCCTGCGCTAACAAGGGTGTCAACGACCACAATGGTTATACCGTTTCAGGGTCATTCTGCGAGGCAGAAACTGTATGTTGTGATCAGTGCCGATGCTGACTCCGGCAAAATTATTCAAGTAACAACCAACTATTGCGACTGGAAGGCAGGTAATTCATTGCTCTATCAGGGTTCTAAGTCTTTCCCTTCTTCGATACTACCGTCGAGCGATACCGATCTTATTCGGGAGCAAGAGATGCAATTTCTTAAACGGAGCCAATTTGATGAAATTCAGTACGGTAGTGCCGAGCTTAAGCGAAACGACCGGGGAAGCATGGTCCGTCCTGTCATTACCATACACAGTCATTTCCAGAGATTAAAACGACGCTTCCCGGGTGTAACCGATCATTATCTCGCCCATGAGTGCGTTTTGCGCGGCGGCGCTATAACTGCCTGGTCAACAGAAGTCCGACTTGGGAAAACCGATCTTTGGTTTGTGTCTGAAAATATTGAAAACGCCAACCTCTCTGACAAAGCATTTTGCCTTACTGGTAGCTGGAAAATGGGATGGTGGAAAAATGTGTGGCAGCGTTGGGATAATGGCGAGATATGCAAGATGATTGGCCTGCTGACCGGACAGCAAAGTACAGCGGAGCCCGCGTTGATTTCACTTGCATCCTGCACTGCATTTGCTGTCTGGCTGAAATCCCATCCATGGTCATTACAGTGTCATAACTTTGGGGCGCGGGTAGTGAGCCAGCATTTAGTGGGTCTTGGCTGTATTTATAACCAACAGATAAAGGAAAATTCAGGCCGTTAAGGGCTACATAACGCGAGCTGTACGGCAGCGAACTGAAAGCGAACTGCACTATTTTTTATTGTCATCAAAAGTTATTAACGTCTTCCTGTAACACCTACTTTTCCGAAGATTAATCCATTTGGCGTCAGAGGAACTCCCCCGACGCCTCGGATCGACGTCAGGAAATAATGTGAATTACCGTTTTTGCACTTTGAGGTGCAACGACATCTGCGGCCATCGAATGCGTTATGTCATGCAGCAGTCCCGTCAGGTGCGGCAACATATCGCGGTCAAAATGCGATACCAGCAGTATGTGGTTTAACGCCCGGCAGTAATCACACTGTGCTTCGGTGTCTTCCAGCAACCACTCTTTTTGTCGCGGTTGTTCTGCTTCATCCTCAAATTCCACCACCTGAAAATCACGCATTGATTCTTTGAGGCCGGATTTCATTTCTTCCAGATACGCTCCCAGGCAGCGACAGACGGGCTGCGTTTGTGGGAGTTATGTGCAGTCGAGGAGGATTTCAGTGAGCAATTTGCAGCGCTCTGCAAGGGTTGGGAGATCGGGGTTGAGGGAGAGTTCGCTGTAAAGCAGTGAAAGATTGTTATGTTCCATTTGATTTTGACTCCGTGTGAAATGATGAGATCTCCACCCGAACGCCAACTCAGGTGGCAGACTGAACCGGTTTGGCGTACCGACCCACACGGGAAAATCGGCGCTTCAAAAGAAGCCCCGGTTCAGCCCACCATAATTGAGTCTGCGGATTATATCGCTAGCTTTCAAAAGTGTGCACGAACCTGATGATAGTTGACGTATCAACATCATTTCTCATGTGTAATCAGGACGCCAATCCCGGCACCTGATTTTGCAGGTGCGCCGCCATTTTATTACTGTAGATTTATCCAGCAACTGACTTCGAAAGAAACTGGAAAGCGCCTCGCAAAATTCCTCTGCGGCCTGATGCCCTCACCCCCGCCCTCTCCCACAGGGAGAGGGAGAAAACACTAGAAACGACAATACTGTTGTCGTTTTGTTTTTACCTTGGCAGGCATAAAAAAACCGGGCAAATGCCCGGTTTTTAACATTAACGTTTAACTCAGTGAGCCGCTTCCGGCTTGTGCTTCGCCGCACTCTGGAAATCATACGTCAGTTCGTTCTTCGCCTGGTCCAGCGCCACGGTCACCTGACCGCCGTCCACCAGCGAGCCAAACAGCAGCTCGTTCGCCAGCGGTTTCTTCAGGTTGTCCTGAATCACGCGCGCCATCGGACGGGCACCCATCGCACGGTCGTAGCCTTTCTCGGCCAGCCAGTTGCGGGCCTCCTGGCTCACTTCCAGCGACACGCCTTTCTGATCCAGCTGAACCTGCAGCTCGACGATGAACTTGTCCACAACCTGATGGATCACCTCGGTAGACAGATGATCGAACCAGATAATGTTGTCCAGACGGTTACGGAACTCCGGCGTGAAGATCTTCTTGATCTCCTCCATCGCATCGGTGCTGTTATCCTGGTGGATCAGGCCAATGGATTTACGCTCGGTTTCACGCACGCCGGCGTTGGTGGTCATCACCAGCACCACGTTGCGGAAGTCCGCCTTGCGCCCGTTGTTGTCGGTCAGCGTCCCGTTGTCCATCACCTGCAGCAGGATGTTGAACACGTCCGGGTGCGCTTTCTCGATTTCATCGAGCAGCAGGACCGCGTGCGGATGCTTGATCACCGCGTCGGTGAGCAGGCCGCCCTGGTCAAAGCCCACGTAGCCCGGAGGCGCACCAATCAAACGGCTGACGGTGTGACGCTCCATATACTCGGACATATCAAAGCGCAGCAGCTCAATGCCCAGCGCTTTGGAGAGCTGAACCGTCACCTCGGTTTTCCCTACGCCGGTCGGGCCAGCGAACAGGAAGGAACCGACAGGCTTGTGGTCATGCCCCAGCCCGGCGCGGGCCATCTTGATCGCTTCGGTTAAGGCCTCAATGGCTTTATCCTGACCAAAGACCAGCATTTTCAGGCGATTGCCGAGGGTGCGCAGCGTGTCGCGGTCGCTCTGAGAAACGCTCTTCTCAGGGATACGCGCGATGCGGGCCACCACGGACTCAATATCCGCCACGTTGACGGTTTTCTTACGCTTACTGGCCGGCATCAGGCGCGCACGCGCCCCTGCCTCATCAATCACGTCAATCGCCTTATCCGGCAGATGACGGTCGTTGATATATTTCACCGCCAGCTCCACCGCCGCACGGACCGCTTTCGCGGTGTAACGCACGTCGTGGTGCGCTTCGTACTTCGGCTTCAGGCCGTTGATGATCTGCACCGTTTCCTCGACGGACGGCTCGGTCACGTCGATTTTCTGGAAGCGACGCGCCAGCGCACGGTCTTTCTCAAAGATGTTGCTGAACTCCTGGTAGGTCGTGGAGCCAATCACGCGGATCTTGCCGCTGGAGAGCAGCGGTTTGATCAGGTTCGCGGCATCCACCTGGCCACCGGAGGCCGCACCTGCGCCGATGATGGTGTGGATCTCATCGATAAACAGGATGCTGTTGGTGTCCTGCTCCAGCTGTTTCAACAGCGCCTTGAAGCGTTTTTCAAAATCACCGCGGTATTTGGTGCCCGCCAGCAGCGAGCCGATATCCAGCGAGTAGATGGTGCAGTCGGCAATCACTTCCGGCACGTCGCCCTGCACAATGCGCCAGGCAAGCCCTTCGGCAATCGCGGTTTTACCCACGCCTGACTCACCCACCAGCAGCGGGTTGTTCTTGCGGCGACGGCACAGCACCTGGATCGCGCGCTCCAGCTCTTTATCGCGACCAATCAGCGGGTCGATACCGCCAACGCGAGCAAGCTGGTTAAGGTTGGTGGTGAAGTTTTCCATACGATCCTCCCCGCCTGCTTGCTCTTCATTGTTATTGACCTGATTGCTGGAATCCGATGCCTGGTTAGGCTCGTCTTTGCGCGTTCCGTGAGAAATAAAGTTAACCACGTCGAGGCGGCTGACTTCGTGTTTGCGCAGCAGGTAGGCAGCCTGTGACTCCTGCTCGCTGAAGATGGCGACTAAGACGTTTGCGCCAGTCACTTCGCTACGCCCGGAAGACTGGACGTGGAATACCGCGCGCTGCAGCACGCGCTGGAAGCTGAGCGTCGGCTGCGTGTCGCGCTCTTCTTCACTGGCTGGCAGCACCGGTGTGGTTTGTTCGATGAAGGCTTCGAGTTCCTGACGTAGCGCCACCAGATCCACGGAGCAGGCTTCCAGCGCTTCGCGGGCAGATGGGTTGCTAAGCAGTGCGAGCAGTAAATGCTCGACGGTCATAAACTCATGTCGGTGCTCACGCGCTCTGGCGAAAGCCATGTTTAAACTGAGTTCCAGTTCTTGATTGAGCATAGGCACCTCCCCCAATTTTATGCCTTATCAGGCCTTTTCCAGCGTACACAGCAACGGATGCTCGTTCTCCCTCGCATAGTCGTTCACCATCGCCACTTTGGTTTCCGCCACTTCGGCTGTGAAGATGCCGCAGATAGCTTTGCCACGATAATGAACGGTAAGCATCAGTTGCGTTGCACGTTCTACATCATAAGAAAAGAACTTTTGTAGCACGTCAATAACAAATTCCATCGGCGTGTAATCATCGTTCATTAACATAACTTTATACATAGATGGCGGTTTTAGCGCGTCGCGCACTTTGTCTTCCGCCAGCTGGTCGAAATCCAGCCAATCGTTGGTCTTACCCATTATGCATAACCACTTTGAATCTACCTCAGATGTTAGATAACAATCATCTATTACTGTCATCCGCGATGTCTGTCACAAACTGTTGCAATAGCGTTAACTGCTTCAAACTTTGGTTGATTATTGTCCCATCTCCAGCGCCAAACGCTTGACGACTTCTTTCGTTTCTCTAAATTGTACAAGCGTGAGATGGCGAGGTTTTGAACAGCCCCCACTCCACCACCGGTTCATTCCATCTTAACTTATAAGATTTACGAAGGATGTCGAAGCATGGAAATGGGTACTGTTAAGTGGTTCAACAACGCCAAAGGGTTTGGCTTCATCTGCCCCGAAGGCGGCGGCGAGGATATCTTCGCTCACTATTCCACCATTCAGATGGATGGTTACAGAACGCTCAAAGCCGGGCAGTCCGTCCGGTTCGATGTACATCAGGGACCAAAAGGCAATCATGCCAGCCTAATCGTACCCGTTGAAGCAGAGACGGTTGCATAGCTCTCTGTTTTATTGTGTACATCCCGCAGTCAAAATGCCAGCCCGATCGGCTGGCATTTTTATTTTCGGGTTATTCCCGAGCCAGCGCGTCCACCGGATCCAGCCGCGCCGCGTTGCGGGCGGGCAACCAGCCAAACAAAATGCCGGTGAAGGTCGAGCACAAAAATGCGGTAATAATGGCAACCGGCGAGAAGCCAATCTCCCAGCCGGGTAAAAAGAGCTGAAGCGCAAACGCGATCATCATCGAGAGCGAAATACCCATCGCCCCGCCAACCAGACACACCAGCACCGCTTCAATCAAAAACTGCTGCAGCACGTCGCTGGCCCGGGCCCCGACCGCCATGCGAATGCCGATCTCCCGGGTACGTTCGGTGACCGACACCAGCATGATATTCATCACCCCGATACCGCCGACGACCAGCGAGATCACCGCCACCAGCGTGAGGAACAGCTGAAGAGTACGTGTGGTCTTTTCCGCCGTTTTCAAGAGGCCGTCCATATTCCAGGTGAAGAAATCTTTCTTCCCGTGGCGCAGGGTTAACAGCCGTTCAAGCTGCTGTTCGGCCAGCGCGCTGTCGTAGCCCTCCTTCACGCGTACGGTGATGGAGTTGAGCCATGACTGCCCCATAATCCGCCCTGAGATGGTGGTGTAGGGCAGCCAGACGCGCAGGATCTTACTGCTGCCAAACATCGACTGCTTCTCTTCCGCCACGCCGATGACCGTGGCAGGCATGTTGCCGACCAGAATCACTTCGCCCACCACGTTGGCTTTGTTTGGGAAGAGCTGCCTGCGCGAGTTCGCGTCCAGCACCACCACCTGCGCCCTGCCCGCCAGCTGCTCGGCGTTGAAGGTAGCGCCTTCGCTGAAGGTCATGCCGTAGACGTTGAAGTAGTCTCCGCTCACGCCGTTAGCGCTGGCGGCCACGTCAACGTTGCCCACTCGCAGACGCAGGTTCTGCGAAGCCGCAGGCGTGGCGGAGTTCACCCACGGCTGCTTCTGAATCGCCGCCAGATCGTCGTATTTCAGCGCCTGCTGATACTGCGGCTCGTCGTCGCCAAAGTCTTTGCCGGGATAGACGTCAATGGTATTGGTGCCAATGGCGCGGATATCGGCCAGCACCAGCTGCTTCGCCGCGTCGCCCACCACCACGATCGACACCACCGAGGCGATACCGATAATGATGCCGAGCATCGTCAACAGGGTACGCATTTTATTGGCCGCCATCGCCAGCCAGGCCATGGTCAGCGCTTCGCGAAAGCCGCTGGAGAACTGCCCCCAGCCGGTTGATGCCGGCAGCGCTTCTTTCGGCGCCGCTGCCCTGGACTCACGCGGCGGCGGATTGCTGACCAGCTCGCCGTCGTGGATCTCAATAATGCGTTCCGCCTGCGCCGCCACCTGCGGATCGTGGGTAACAATGATGACAGTGTGGCCCTGATCGCGAAGCTGGTGAAGGATCGCCATCACCTCTTCGCCGGAATGGCTGTCAAGTGCCCCGGTCGGTTCATCCGCGAGGATCACCTGCCCGCCGTTCATCAGCGCACGGGCAATACTCACGCGCTGCTGCTGGCCGCCGGACAGCTGCGAGGGCTGGTACTCCACCCGCTCCGCCAGCCCCAGACGCGTCAGCAGCATCTGCGCGCGCTCAAGTCGCTTTTTCCGCTCGACGCCCGCATACACCGCAGGCACTTCCACATTCTGCGCCGCATTCAGGTGAGAAAGCAAATGGTAACGCTGGAAGATAAAGCCGAAATGTTCCCGACGCAGCTTCGCCAGCGCGTCGCCGTCCAGCGTGGAGACATCCGTCCCGGCCACGCGATAGGTACCGCTGGTCGGTTTATCCAGACAGCCGAGAATGTTCATCAGCGTCGATTTACCGGAACCCGATGCCCCGACAATCGCCACCATCTCGCCCGCTTCCACGCGCAGGGAGATGCCCTTCAGCACCTCCACCGGACCGTCGCCTGACGGATAGCTGCGACGAATGTTATTCAGCTCAAGCAGCGCCGTCATTTAGCGGCTCCGGGCAGGCTTTCGCTGACAACAACCTCCTCGCCCTCTTCCAGCCCTTTCACCACCACCACGTCGGTGTCGTTGCGCGCGCCGATCACGACCTCGCGCTCGCGCGTTTCGCCGTTGCGCAGCACTTTCACTTTATAACGGCTCTCCCCGGCGGACTCGCCGAGCGCAGAGAGCGGAATGGTCAGCACGTTCTTCACGCCGGTCAGCTGGATATGCACTTGTGCGGTCATGTCCAGACGCAGCACGCCCTGCGGGTTTGGCACCTCAAAGCGGGCATAGTAGAAGATAGCGTCGTTAACTTTTTCCGGCGTCGGCAGAATGTCTTTCAGCACGCCTTCGTAGCGCGTCTGCGGGTCGCCAAGCACCGTAAACCAGGCGTTTTGTCCGGGCTTAAGATGGATAACATCCGCCTCTGAGACCTGGGCTTTGACCAGCATGGTGCTCATGTCAGCCAGCGTCAGAATGTTTGGCGCCTGCTGCGCGGCAATCACCGTCTGGCCCTGCAGCGTGGTGATCTGGGTGACTTCGCCCGCCATCGGCGCGACGATTTTGGTGTAGTCGAGGTTGGTTTTTGCCGTATCCAGCGAGGCCTGATTGCGTTTGATTTGCGCGTCAATCGTGCCAATCTGCGCCTGTTTCACCGCCAGTTCTGTGGTGGCAGTATCTAAATCCTGTTTCGAAATAGCCTGGGTTTTGGCCAGCGCCAGCTGACGGGTCAGCGTTACATGAGCCAGGTTACGTTCTGCCAGCGCCTGCGCACGCTGCGCGCGCAACTCCATCAGCGTGGCTTCCACCTCGCGGATCTGGTTCTCAGCCTGCTCAGGATCGATAACGCCGAGCAGCTGGCCTTTTTTCACCTTGTCACCAATCTCAACCGACAGCGTTTTCAGCTGGCCGCTTACCTGAGCGCCGACGTCAACCTTGCGCAGCGCGTCAAGCTTGCCCGTCGCGAGGACGTTTTGCTGCAGTTCGCCCGGGCGAACAATCAGCGTCTGATACTGCGGCACCGGCGCATTCAGCACCTGCCATAGCCAGTACCCACCGGCTAAAATCACGACCGCCAGCAGCAGAAACAGCGTTCTGCGTTTTCCCTTGAGGTTCATAAATATTCCAAATAAATGTTCTGGCAATTATAAATGTTGATTCTATCTAAACGACTCCTCAACGAAACCCCTGTTCTCCGAAATCGCCCTAATTTGTTTACGAGACGTTGACATTTCCCCTGTTGAAATAGCGATATTCCAAAAGGATCAGGATCTACCATGTCTTCTATCGTCGATACATCACTTTCAAACCTGCCGCAGCCAAAAACCGGCTGGCAGCTCTTCAAAAACCTGGCTTTTGGTGAGATCGCACCCGGGCTGGCATGGGAAAAAACCGCCTACCGACGTAAGTTCATGCTGCGTTCACTGGCGACACCGCTCAGCACCGCTCGCCTGCTGTCTGATCTTGCGAAACATCCGCACCTGATGCAAATGCTCCAGGTTCAGCCGGGGCTGCCGTGTCGCCTTCATCGTCCGTGGCTGACGGTCAATATGGATCGACAGCGTGCGCTGGAATCGCTGTCCTGGCACTATCAGATGATGTGCCGCCAGCTGCCGGCAACGCTGACAAAGGGTTACCTTTCAAAACAGGGCGTGACTCTGCTGACCTTAACCGGAAAAGATGAACAGCAATTTACCGTCCGCCTGTGTGCCGACGCGTTTATGGATAAAGAGGGAGAAGCTACCCTCGTTTTCTGTGACAGTCAAAATACGGCGCTGGCGGAGATGACCTTTACGCTATGCCCGTTTGAGGGAAAATCGACGCTGTTCATTGGCGGTTTGCAGGGTGCAAAAGCGCATGTTCCCCACGAGCTGATCCAGGGTGCGACGAAAGCCTGCCACGGTCTGTTCCCGAAACGTCTGCTGGTCGAGGCCGCAATGACGCTCGGCGCCGCGTTCCCGGTAGAGCAGATTGTCGCCGTCAGTAACGCTACCCACATTTATCGCAGCTGGCGCTACCGCAAGAAAAAAGAGGGCAAACTGCTGGCCGATTACGACAGTTTCTGGAGCTCCATCGGCGGTGAAAAGCAGGACAACGGTAACTTTATGCTGCCGCTCGTCATGCCGCGTAAACCGATGGAAGAGATCGCCAGCAAAAAACGCTCCGAATATCGCCGCCGCTACGAGCTGCTGGATAGCCTGATTCAGCAGGTGAAACAGGCGACCCAGCGCTAATCCGCTTTCCCGCGTGCCAGCCACAGCACGCGGGAGAACATCTTCCGCAGCAGGGTCGGTACCGCCTCCACGCCGCGCCTTCCCGCTTCCGTCGCCACTTCAATGGCTAAATCCGGTTTTGACGAACGGTGAATGGCTTTGGCGATCACCCGCCGCATGTTCATTGGGACATCGACCGGCACCATGGCAATTCGGTGGAAGACGTCGTCGAACCCCTGGCGATACATAAAGTGTTCCATGTCCATCGCGGGCAGCATGGTTAAATGGTCGCGCTCTTCCTCGCGCTCGTTATTCAGCAGGCTCCGCACGGTCGAGGCATATTTTTTACCCGCCTCATCACCGTCTACCAGCACGTGCCACTCGATCCCCATCCGGCGGGCAAATTTTATCAGCGGCTTTAATCCCGACTGGGCGAATTCGATCACCTTAATGCCTTCCGCATCAAAATGGTGGCCGCACTGGCGCGCCAGTTCGTTGATGACCCAGGTTTCCGTCTCCCCCTCCACCAGCAGCCAGCAGCGGGCAAAGAGCGACGACGCCCGGTTAAAGCGAATATGAAACGCGATGCGCCGCCCGTCTTCCGCGTTCAAACCGCCCGGCCCAAGCCGGAAAGCGGAGACGCGGGAGGATTCACGCACCAGGCGACAGACGTGTTCTACCGGCGTCAGCGATAATAATTCCCCGGAATTGGTGGTCGTGATGCGCTGGAGCGGCAGCAGGTTCAGCAGATGCCATGCCACGGAGAGCATGATGGGATGCAGGCGCGTTTCCGGGTCTTCCACCAGCAGCAGCGGCCGGGCGTCCCGGTCCAGACGAACGGTGCCTTTGGCCTGCAGAAGCGTTGAAAACAGCCCCAGCAGAATCACCCGATGGGTGCGACCGCCGGGCCGGTCGATCATCCGGTTAATGATGTCGAGGTAACGCCAGCTTCGCTGCTCATCATGAGAGCGGCGGCGCATCAGACGGTGGCGCGATTCCGACGTGCCCTGCTCGGAAAAATAGTGCTCAAGGAGTTGCACCATTGCGGACAACCCCTGACGAATTTGGCCATCGGTCAGATTCTGCGGACGCGACACCAGCTCTCTGGCCAGAAAATCCAGCTCGCGGGCGGTGACTTCCACTTCCGGCATATTGGGTACGGTACCGTTACGAATACGCCGCATAAAGCGCGCATCGCGCAGGCGTAATACCGGCGTCAGGCGGATCAGGTGGCGGGCCAGATCGTCGATATTGTCCAGTGGGATCGGGTTGGCTTTCTCATCGAGAAAATCACGCAGGGTGAGTACCCCTTCGTTCTCCGCCATCTCGCCTTCCAGCCGATAGAAAATCCGGTAGAAACCGTCATCGCACGGCACCCAGCAGGGTGACAGCGGGCGGAAGCGACGCACGCGGTGACGTCCGGGTTCGGATTCGCGGAACGTCAGGATGATATGCAGGTGCTTCTCGCGCCCCGTCACGTCGCCGGGCGGGAACCAGAAATCGTCGCGGACGAAGTGATACAGATCGTCCTCGGGCGAAAGCAGTAGCGTCAACGCATCCAGCAGGCTGGACTTACCCCACGCGTTCTCGCCGATCAGGACGTTGTTTTGCTCCAGCTGCAGCGACAGGCGGTTAATACCGCGAAACCCGACAATTTCCACACGTTCGAGAAGCATAAATCCCCCGCGATATGATCACTTTTTCCTTCAAGTTATCAGCAGTATAGCGGGATGCAGACGGGCTTGACACTGCAATCCGCCTCCATAACCTGGCGGAAGCACGAAAAATTCAGAATTTATCCATCAGGTTTCATTTGAAATAACCCACATCTCGCAAGATACTACCGCCCGCAAATTGGACTATGCTCTATTTACCTCCAGTTTGAACAAGGATTGACATCACATTGCCTTAAATCAAATTAATCGAATTTATTTAAGTGGCGAAGGGGTGTTGTTGGTTTTTAAAATACGGGCTCTTTGAGTCGTCATCCCTTTATGGCGATATATCCCGCACGCGGGAAAGCGTGCGGATAATTATTTGAGGTGGTTATGTTTAGAAAATTGGCAGCAGAATGCTTTGGTACATTCTGGCTGGTATTTGGTGGCTGCGGTAGCGCCGTTCTGGCAGCAGCATTCCCGGAATTAGGTATCGGTTTTGTCGGCGTTGCGCTGGCTTTTGGTTTAACCGTATTAACCATGGCGTTTGCCGTGGGACATATTTCCGGCGGTCATTTTAACCCGGCAGTAACGTTAGGTTTATGGGCGGGCGGCCGTTTCCCGGCGAAAGACGTGATTGGCTATATTGTGGCGCAGGTGGTTGGCGGTATTATCGCGGCGGGCGTTCTGTACGTGATTGCCAGCGGTAAAGCCGGCTTCGACGCGGCGGCCAGCGGCTTTGCCTCTAACGGCTTTGGCGAACACTCTCCGGGCGGCTACTCCATGCTGTCTGCCATCGTGATTGAAATCGTGCTTACCGCCGGCTTCTTGCTGGTGATCCACGGCGCAACGGACAAACACGCCCCGGCCGGTTTTGCCCCGATTGCCATTGGTCTGGCGCTGACGCTTATCCACCTGATTTCTATTCCGGTCACCAACACCTCCGTTAACCCGGCACGCAGTACCGCCGTCGCCATCTTCCAGGGCGGCTGGGCGCTTGAGCAGCTGTGGCTGTTCTGGGTGATGCCAGTTATCGGCGGTATTCTGGGTGGCGTGCTGTATCGCACCCTGCTGGAAAAACGCGATTAATCTTTCCTCTCTCTCCCCGTGGGAGAGGTCCGGGGTGAGGGCTTCAGGCCACACACCCCACGTAGACACAAGCCGGGTAAAGCGTAGCCGCCCGGCTTTCTTTTGCCGCTTTACTGAACAGCCTTTATTGGGTAGTGTCACTGGCGCTTAACCGATACTCAAAAAGGACCGGCTGTTCATGTTTTCAGGACTCCTCATCATTTTGCTGCCCTTGATCGTGGGCTATCTTATTCCGCTGCATCGTGAATCCGCATTAAGGCTCATTAATCGATTCCTGAGCTGGATTGTCTACGTTATTCTTTTCTTTATGGGGATTAGCCTGGCATTTCTGGACAACTTATCGGCGAATTTACTCTCCATCCTCCATTATTCTGTCGTCACCGTAGTGGTTATTTTGCTGTGCAATATTGCCGCGCTGCTGTGGCTGGAACGCACTATTCCATGGAAAAATCACCATCATCAGGAAAAACTCCCTTCACGAATTGCAATGGCGCTTGAATCATTAAAATTATGCGGCGTCGTGGTGCTCGGTTTTCTTCTTGGGCTGACCGGTTGGGCATTTTTACAGCACGCGACTGAGGCCAGTGAATATACGCTGATCTTCCTGCTGTTCCTGATCGGTATTCAGCTGCGAAATAATGGCATGACGCTGAAACAAATTGTCCTCAACCGTCGGGGAATGATGGTTGCGGTTATGGTTGTTGCCAGTTCAATGGTGGCGGGCGTCATCAACGCCTTTATTCTCGATCTGCCGCTGAAAACCGGCCTGGCGATGGCGTCCGGTTTTGGCTGGTATTCGCTCTCCGGTATTCTGCTGACCGAATCATTCGGACCGGTGATCGGCAGCGCCGCCTTCTTTAACGATCTGGCGCGCGAGCTGATTGCCATCATGCTGATCCCGAGCCTGGTTCGCCGCAGTCGTTCTACCGCGCTGGGTCTGTGCGGCGCGACGTCGATGGACTTTACCCTGCCGGTACTACAACGCTCCGGAGGTCTGGAGATGGTTCCCGCGGCTATCGTGCACGGCTTTATTTTAAGCCTGCTGGTTCCGGTCCTGATGGCCTTCTTCTCTGCCTGATACTTCTTTGGCGGTAGGTTTCCTGCCGCCAAAATTGCGCTAAATCAATCTCCCTCTATTTTGTAGCAGAAAGCCCTTTTCTCCGTTCTGGCACAGGCATAACCTTAAACATGTATATCAAATATAACTTTAACAGGTGTGATTATGTTTTGTGTGCAATGTGAACAAACCATCCGTACCCCGGCAGGCAATGGCTGCTCTTACGCACAGGGTATGTGCGGCAAAACCGCAGAAACATCTGACCTGCAGGACCTGCTGATTGCGGCTCTGCAAGGCCTTTCCGCATGGGCGTTCAAAGCCCGCGAATACGGTATTGTCGACCACTACGTCGACAGCTTCGCCCCGCGCGCGTTTTTCTCCACGCTGACCAACGTTAACTTCGACTCTCCGCGCATTGTCGGCTACGCCCGCGAAGCGATTGCCCTGCGTGAGGCGCTGAAAGCCCAGTGCCTGAAGGCGGATGCCTCCGCTCGCGTGGAAAACCCGATGTCAGAACTTCAGCTGGTCAGCGACGATTTGGGCGACCTCCAGCGTCAGGCGGCAGAATTCACCCCGAATAAAGACAAAGCGGCGATTGGCGAGAACATTCTCGGCCTGCGCCTGCTGTGCCTGTACGGCCTGAAAGGCGCTGCGGCCTATATGGAGCACGCGCACGTTCTGGGTCAGTACGACAATGAGATTTATGCCCAGTACCACAAAATCATGGCGTGGCTGGGCACCTGGCCTGCCGATATGAACGCCCTGCTTGAGTGCTCAATGGAAATTGGCCAGATGAACTTCCGCGTGATGAGCATTCTGGATGCCGGTGAAACCAGCACCTACGGCCACCCGACGCCGACGCAGGTCAACGTCAAGGCAACCGAAGGCAAGTGCATTCTGATTTCCGGTCACGACCTGAAAGATCTCTACAACCTGCTGAAGCAAACCGAAGGTACCGGCGTTAACGTTTATACCCACGGCGAAATGCTGCCGGCGCACGGCTACCCGGAGCTGCGTAAATTTAAGCATCTGATCGGTAACTACGGCAGCGGCTGGCAGAACCAGCAGGTGGAGTTCGCCCGCTTCCCTGGCCCTATTGTGATGACCTCTAACTGCATCATCGACCCGACCGTCGGCGCGTACGATGACCGCATCTGGACCCGCAGCATCGTCGGCTGGCCGGGCGTGAGCCATCTTGAAGGTGACGATTTCGGTCCGGTTATCGCCCAGGCGCAGCAGATGGCAGGCTTCCCGTACAGCGAGATCCCGCACCTTATTACCGTCGGCTTCGGTCGTGAAACCCTGCTGGGTGCCGCTGATTCGCTGATCGATCTCGTCAGCCGTGAAAAGCTGCGCCACATCTTCCTGGTCGGCGGCTGCGACGGCGCGCGCGGCGAGCGTAACTACTTCACCGATTTCGCCACCAGCGTGCCGGAAGACTGCCTGATCCTGACCCTGGCGTGCGGCAAATACCGTTTCAACAAGCTGGACTTCGGCGACATCGAAGGTCTGCCGCGCCTGATCGATGCGGGCCAGTGTAACGATGCTTACTCGGCCATCATTCTGGCGGTCACCCTGGCGGAGAAACTGGGCTGCGGCGTGAACGACCTGCCGCTGTCGCTGGTGCTGTCATGGTTCGAGCAGAAAGCGATTGTCATCCTGCTGACCCTGCTCTCGCTCGGCGTCACCAACATCGTGACCGGCCCGACCGCGCCTGGCTTCCTGACGCCGGACCTGCTGGCGGTGCTGAACGAGAAATTCGGCCTGCGTTCCGTGACCAACGTTGAAGATGATATGAAACAGCTGCTGAGCGCGTAAGGAGTAATTCATGACCATGCCAACCTCACAATGTCCGTGGCGGATGCAGGTTCATCACATCCATCAGGAGACGCCGGATGTGTGGACGCTGTCGCTGCTGTGCCATGACTACTATCCGTACCGTGCAGGCCAGTACGCGCTGGTCAGCGTTCGCAATTCGGCGGACACGCTGCGCGCCTACACGATCTCCTCCACGCCGGGCGTGAGCGAGTACATTACGCTCACCGTCCGCCGCATTGACGACGGCGCGGGCTCTCAGTGGCTGACGCGGGACGTCAAGCGCGGGGATTATATCTGGCTGTCTGACGCGCAGGGGGAATTCACCTGTGACGACAAAGCAGACGATAAATTCCTGCTGCTGGCGGCGGGCTGTGGCGTAACGCCAATTATGTCGATGCGCCGCTGGCTGGCAAAAAATCGCCCGCAGGCCGATGTGCAGTCGATCTTCAGCGTCCGTTCCCCGGAAGATGTGATTTTTGCCGGGGAATGGCGTGATTATCCGGTGACGCTGGTGGCGGAGCACAACGCGACCCACGGCTTTGTGCCCGGTCGCCTGAGCCGCGAGCTGCTGCAAAGCGTACCGGATATCGCGAACCGCACCGTGATGACCTGCGGCCCGGCGCCGTACATGGATATCGTGGAGAAAGAGGTGAAAGCGCTTGGCGTGACCCGCTTCTTCAAAGAGCAGTTCTTCACGCCGGTGGCGGAAGCGGCAACAAGCGGCATTACCTTCACCAAACTGCAGCCTGCGCAGACCTTCTTTGGCCGCGTGGGGACCACGCTGCTGGAGGCGCTGGAAAGCAACCAGGTGCCGGTAGTGGCTGCCTGTCGTGCGGGCGTGTGCGGCTGCTGTAAGACGAAGGTGGTTTCCGGGGAGTACACCGTCACCAGCACCATGACGCTGTCCGACGCGGAAATTGCCGAGGGTTACGTGCTGGCATGCTCATGCCATCCACAGGGCGATCTGGTCCTCGCATAAACGGTAAGCGTTCGATCGTAGGCCCGGTAAGCGTCAGCGCCACCGGGCTTTTTGTCGGGTGACGCTGCGTTTACCCGACCTACAACAACCTCACCGCCACGCGGGCGCTTTACCCAGCGCAAACCGCCCCGCCCCTAAAAACGCGACCGCCAGCGAGCCGATAAAGAAGTACACCAGGCTTTCAATCGCCCATGCGCCTACCTTATCGAGGGCAAGCGTTTCACCCATTCCCACCATCAGCCACGCCACAATCATCGTAAAGGCCAGCACCAGCGCGGCCGGACGCGTAAAGAGCCCGACAATAATCAGGATCGGCGCCACCACTTCGCCAACTAACACCCCGTAGGCGATAAATCCCGGCAGCCCTTTTTCCACCAGCATGCCGCTAATAAAGCCCACGCCGCCAAAAAGCTTGTGTAAACCGTGAAAAAGCATTAGCCCGCCGACGGCAAGTCGTAACAAGAGTTTGCCAAGATCGTCGCACGATAGCTTTTCATTAACAGCGATTAACAATGATTTAACCATTTGAAATATTTCCTGTTTTTACTGAGATATCACCAGATTATGCCGAATACTTGCGCGTGAAAAGCACCTTTTAATTGGGGGCATGCGACGGGCAATACGGAGACTTTCTTCTAAGCTTGTAAGCGATATCACAAAAAGGAGACGGACAACCATGAAACAAACCGTTGCTGCATATATAGCGAAAACGCTCGAACAGGCTGGTGTGAAACGTATCTGGGGCGTAACCGGCGATTCCCTGAACGGACTTAGCGACAGCCTCAACAAGATGAAGACCATCGAATGGATGCCCACGCGCCATGAAGAGGTTGCCGCCTTCGCCGCAGGCGCTGAAGCACAGATCATGGGGGAACTGGCCGTCTGCGCCGGCTCGTGCGGTCCCGGCAACCTGCATCTGATCAACGGCCTCTTTGACTGTCACCGTAACCACGTGCCGGTGCTGGCAATTGCCGCCCATATCCCCTCTTCCGAAATCGGCAGCGGCTATTTTCAGGAGACGCATCCGCAGGAGCTGTTCCGTGAATGCAGCCACTATTGCGAGCTGGTTTCATCCCCGGAGCAGATCCCGCAGGTGCTGGCGATCGCCATGCGCAAAGCCGTGCTGAACCGCGGCGTTTCTGTGGTCGTTATCCCGGGCGATGTGGCCCTCAAGGCCGCGCCGGAAGGGGCCAGCACCCACTGGTATCACGCCCCGCAGCCGGTGGTGACGCCTGCGGAAGAGGAGCTGAAAAAGCTGGCTCAGCTGCTGCGTTACTCCAGCAATATCGCCCTGATGTGCGGCAGCGGCTGCGCGGGCGCGCACAAGGAGCTGCTTGAATTCGCCGGTAAGCTTAAGGCCCCCATTGTTCACGCCCTGCGCGGCAAAGAGCACGTCGAGTACGACAACCCCTTTGATGTGGGGATGACCGGTCTGATCGGTTTCTCCAGCGGCTTCCACACCATGATGAACGCCGACACGCTGATCCTGCTCGGCACCCAATTCCCGTATCGCGCGTTCTACCCGACGGATGCGAAAATCATTCAGATTGATATCAATCCGGCCAGCATCGGCGCGCACAGCAAGGTCGATATGGCGCTGGTGGGCGATATCAAATCCACGCTTGCCGCCCTGCTGCCGCTGCTGGAAGAAAAAACGGACCGCAAGTTCCTTGATAAGGCCCTGAGTGACTATCGCGACGCTCGCAAGGGGCTGGACGACCTCGCCAAACCGAGCGACAAAGCCATTCACCCGCAGTATCTGGCGCAGCAGATCAGCCATTTCGCGGACGACGACGCCATATTCACCTGCGACGTGGGCACGCCAACCGTCTGGGCGGCACGCTATCTGAAGATGAACGGCAAGCGTCGACTGCTCGGCTCGTTCAACCACGGCTCGATGGCCAACGCCATGCCGCAGGCGCTGGGCGCAAAAGCGACGGCCCCGGAGCGTCAGGTGGTGGCGATGTGCGGCGACGGCGGGTTCAGCATGCTGATGGGGGATTTCCTGTCGGTGGTGCAGATGAAGCTGCCGCTGAAAATTGTAGTTTTCAACAACAGCGTGCTGGGCTTCGTGGCGATGGAGATGAAGGCCGGAGGCTATCTCACGGACGGCACCGAGCTGCACGACACCAACTTCGCGCGCATCGCCGAGGCCTGCGGCATCACCGGTATTCGCGTGGAGAAAGCCTCAGAGGTGGACGAAGCCCTGCAGCGCGCATTTTCCATCGACGGTCCGGTGCTGGTGGATGTCGTCGTCGCCAAAGAAGAGCTGGCGATCCCGCCGCAGATCAAGCTTGAACAGGCCAAAGGCTTTAGCCTGTATATGCTGCGCGCCATCATCAGCGGGCGCGGCGACGAGGTGATCGAACTGGCAAAAACCAACTGGCTCAGGTAAAACATTTCGCATGACCTCTTAAAATAAAGGGATGTGAAATGATTGATTTACGCAGCGATACCGTAACCCGCCCGAGCCGCGCCATGCTCGAAGAGATGATGGCCGCCCCGGTCGGGGATGACGTCTACGGCGATGACCCAACGGTCAACGAACTGCAGCGTTACGCGGCAGAGCTGAGCGGCAAGGAAGCGGCCCTGTTTCTGCCGACCGGCACGCAGGCTAACCTGGTGGCGCTGCTCAGCCATTGCGAGCGCGGGGAAGAGTATATCGTCGGCCAGGGCGCGCATAACTATCTCTATGAAGCAGGCGGCGCGGCGGTGCTCGGCAGCATTCAGCCGCAGCCGATTGACGCCGCGCCGGACGGCTCCCTGCCGCTCGATAAAGTCGCGGCGAAAATCAAAGCTGACGATATTCACTTCGCCCGCACCAGGCTGCTCAGCCTCGAAAACACCCACAACGGCAAAGTCCTGCCGCGCGAATACCTGAAAGCAGCGTGGGAATTCACCCGCGAGCGCAGGCTCGGCCTGCACGTGGACGGCGCGCGCATCTTTAACGCCGTCGTGGAGTATGGCTGCGAGCTGAAGGAGATTGCGCAATACTGCGACTCGTTCACCATCTGCCTCTCTAAAGGCCTGGGCACGCCGGTGGGCTCTCTGCTTGTGGGCGACGCGGACTACATCAAGCGCGCCAACCGCTGGCGTAAAATGACCGGCGGCGGCATGCGTCAGGCGGGTATTCTGGCGGCTGCCGGGCTGTATGCCCTGAAAAATAACGTGGCGCGCCTGAAGGACGATCACGACAACGCCGCGTGGATGGCGGCGCAGCTGCGCGAGATTGGCGCCGACGTGATGCGCCACGACACCAACATGCTGTTCGTACGCGTGGGCGATGACCGCGCCGCCGCGCTGGGTGAGTTTATGAAATCACGTGGCGTGCTGATCAACGCCTCACCCGTCGTGCGCCTGGTCATGCATCTCGACGTGAGCCGCGAACAGCTGGCGGACGTGGTGAAACACTGGCAGGCGTTTTTACAGCGATAAGGAGCATCACGTGCCGCAACGAATTCTGGTGCTCGGCGCCAGCGGGTACATCGGTCAGCATCTTACCGCGGCGTTAAGCCAGCAGGGACACCAGGTGCTGGCAGCGGCACGCAACACCGAACGCCTGCAAAAGCTCAGTTTGCCTGGCGTTACCTGCCACAGCGTTGACCTCAACTGGCCGAAGGAACTTCCCGCCCTGCTGGAAGGGGTCGACACGCTTTACTACCTGGTGCACAGCATGGGCGAAGGCGGGGATTTCATCGCCCACGAGCGGCAGGTGGCGATGAACGTTCGCGACGCCCTGCTGCAAACCCCGGTGAAGCAGGTCATTTTTTTAAGCTCGCTCCAGGCGCCCGAACACGAGCAGTCCGATCACCTGCGCGCCCGCCAGCTGACGGCTGACACCCTGCGCGGGGCGAATATCCCCGTCACCGAACTGCGCGCCGGGATCATCGTCGGCGCAGGCTCCGCCGCCTTCGAAGTGATGCGCGATATGGTTTACAACCTGCCCGTACTCACGCCGCCGCGCTGGGTACGCTCGCGCACCACGCCGATTGCGCTGGAGAATTTACTGCATTATCTGGTGGCCCTGCTGGATCGCCCGGCGGAGCAACACCGCGTGCTGGAGGCGGCAGGCCCTGAAGTGCTGAGCTATCAGGAGCAGTTCGAACATTTCATGCGCGTCAGTGGCCGCCGCCGCTGGCTGATCCCCATCCCCTTTCCAACCCGCTGGATTTCGGTGTGGTTTTTGAATGTGATCACCTCCGTGCCGCCGACGACCGCCAAAGCGCTGATCCAGGGGCTCAAACATGATTTACTGGCGGACGATCGCGAACTGCGGGCACTCATTCCCCAGGATCTGATCCGCTTTGATGATGCCGTGCGCAATACGCTGAAAGAGGAAGAGCAGCTGGTGAACTCCAGCGACTGGGGCTACGACGCCCAGGCGTTTGCCCGCTGGCGGCCGGAGTACGGCTATTACCCGAAACAGGCGGGCTGCACGGTGAAAACTTCCGCCAGCCTTGCAGATCTGTGGGAAGTCGTGAACCAGATTGGCGGCAAAGACGGTTATTTCTTCGGTAATATCCTGTGGCAAACGCGCGGAGCAATGGATCTGCTGGTGGGGCACAGGCTGGCAAAAGGCCGCCCGGCACGCCCGTATCTTGAGGTGGGCGACGCGGTCGACAGCTGGAAGGTCATCATCGTCGAGCCGGAAAAACAGCTGGCGCTGCTGTTCGGTATGAAAGCCCCGGGGCTGGGCCGACTCTGCTTTACCCTGAAAGACAAAGGCGATTGTCGTGAACTGGACGTCCGCGCCTGGTGGCATCCGCACGGAATGCCGGGTCTGTTCTACTGGCTGTTGATGATCCCCGCCCACCTGTTTATCTTCCGCGGAATGGCAAAGCGGATTGCGCAACGGGCAGAACAAAAGACGGAAAAGATCTAAATAAAACTCTCTTTCTTTCACCTTTCCCATTGCATAGCGCCGTAATTCACGAAAGAATGCGCACGAAATTCTTTTCAACACAGTGGATTGATATGAAGGTACTGGTTACCGGGGCGACCAGCGGCTTAGGCCGAAATGCGGTCGAATTTCTGCGCAACAAGGGCATTAGCGTCAGGGCTACCGGTCGCAACGAAGCGATGGGAAAACTGCTGCAAAAAATGGGCGCGGAGTTCGTCCATGCTGACCTGACGGAGCTGGTCTCCTCTCAGGCGAAAGTGATGCTCGCCGGTATCGACACGCTGTGGCACTGCTCCAGCTTCACCTCCCCGTGGGGTACCCAGGAAGCCTTCGATCTCGCCAACGTGCGGGCAACCCGCCGTCTGGGCGAATGGGCCGTTGCCTGGGGCGTGCGTAACTTTATTCATATCTCGTCACCTTCACTCTATTTCGACTATCACCACCATCGTGACGTGCAGGAAGATTTCCGTCCCGCTCGCTTTGCCTGCGAGTTTGCCCGCAGCAAGGCGGCCAGCGAAGAGGTGATTGACCTGCTGGCACAGTCGAACCCGCACACCCGTTTTACGGTCTTACGTCCGCAGAGCCTGTTCGGGCCGCACGACAAAGTGTTTATTCCGCGCCTGGCGCAGATGATGCACCACTACGGCAGCGTGCTGCTGCCGCGCGGCGGCGATGCGCTGGTGGATATGACCTATTACGAAAACGCCGTTCACGCGATGTGGCTGGCAAGCCAGCCGGACTGCGATAAGCTGATCTCCGGTCGCGCCTACAACATCACGAACGGCGAACCCTGCACGCTGCGCAGCATTGTGCAGCGTTTAATTGACGAGCTGCAGATCGACTGCCGCATCCGTTCAGTCCCTTACCCAATGCTGGATATGATTGCCCGCAGCATGGAGCGTTTTGGCAGTAAATCGGCCAAAGAGCCTGCGCTGACGCATTACGGCGTATCGAAGCTTAACTTTGATTTCACGCTGGATATTTCGCGGGCGGAGAACGAGCTTGGGTACAAACCGATCGTAACGCTGGATGAAGGGATTACGCTTACGGCAGCGTGGCTGCGGGATCACGGGAAGTTGCATCGGTAGATCGGGTCCTGCATTTTTACGATGAGAAAAAAACGGCAACCCGAAGGTTGCCGTTTGTCATTTTGCTGTTTTGCTGATTACAGCGCAGTCCACGCGTCCTGCCATGCAATCCCTTTACCTGGCTCGTAGTAGGATGGCGCGTTATTGCACCAGCCGCTGTACGGATAAGGTTTGCACTGGAACAGCTGGCCGCGGTTGTTAACGATATCGCCTGCTTTCCATTTGGTTTTGGAAGTCCAGGTCGGGTAAGTCCCGGTCTGGCCGCCGTTGGTCTGCTTAGCCTGTACGTTCAGCGTATAGGTGGTAGTGCTGCTCAGCTCGCCGTCACTGACGGTAAGGTTGATCGGATACTGCGTCGCCGCCGCCACTTCCGGTGCATTGAACGTAATAATCGCTTTATCATCGCCGCTTACGGTCTGGCCGTTCGGAGCCGTCCAGGTATAAGTCAGGTGGTTACCGTCTTCGTCGGTCGAGCCAGACGCATTCAGAGAAACAGATTTACCCGCTTCAACCGCCCCCACCGGACCGGCGATTTTTGCTATCGGCGCATGGTTTACCGGCGCTGGCGTATTATCTTCCGGAGCCGGGGTGTTATCGTCCGGCACCGGCGTGGTGTTGCCTTCGTCCGTTGGGTCGACAGGGGTCGGGGTCGGGGTCGGAGCTGGCGTGACGCTACCGCCGTCGGAAGTGCCGTCTTCACCCACCACGTTGACGTTGAAGTAATGCTTCACGCATTTGGTGTAGTCACCCTCTTTAAAGGCGCTGAATGGCGTCTGGTAACCCACCAGCTGGCAAGAGTAGGTCTGGCCTGACGGGGTATCCGCGCTCCATCCCCAGTCCTGTTCCCAGTAGATCTTCAGCGCGCCGGCACCGCCTTCGTCGAACTGCTTCATGTTGGCGCAGCCCAGCACTTCGTTAGACGGAACAGGCACCTTCAGGTAGTTGGCAAACTCTTTGTAGTATTTGATACGGTTTTGAGACTGGGCGATCTCAGTCGGGCCACCGCACTCCACGCCGCCGTTGATGATCTGCGTGGTCACGCCGAAGCCCGGAACCAGACCATTCGCCTTATCGTGATCGTTCGGCTGCCAGGTGCCGTCGATAACCTGCAGCATGCTCGGTTTTGGCGGCTGCGGGTAGGCGAAGAAGAAGATCGCGGAAGCAAGGTTCAGCCAGGTGTCCGCCACCAGCTCAGGTTTGTCCAGCAGTACGCGGACGTCGCCGTACATCGCTTCAGAGAACGGGCCGTAGTTGTAGTTATAGGAGAGCTGTTTCGCACCGCGACCAAAGTAGCTAACGAAATCGCCATCTTTGTCTTTACCGCACGGCCAGGTCTGACCCTGCCAGACATCCGGGTTACATTCGCCGTTATAGCCGCCCTTCTGACCTTCGCTCCAGCCCATCTCACGCACGTAAACCAGCGCCTGACGCCACTCGGCTTCCGGACGCCAGGACTCGTGGCCGCCGGTTTCCTGCGCGAAGTGCGCGAACATGGTCGCCAGAGACTTACGGCAGATGGCATCGCTGTTACGACCATCGGTATAGGTCTGGCACAGTGCCGGGAATTTACCGACCGCTTTCAGGAAGTTGCTGTAGGTATATTCCGGCGCACGCAGTGGGAAGAGATATTCCCAGTCGCTGGCCTTGATAATCCCTTCCACGCGCTTGACGTTTTCCGGGTTTGTCGATTTACCCGGCTCAATTTGTTCCACCAGGCTGTTGTCCAGCGTGCGGATGGTTGACTTCACTGAAGCCATCAGCGGGAAGTTGGTCAACTCCTGCTCTTTCTTCTGCAGATCGCTGGCCTTAACGGTGTAAGGTTCGCTGCTGGCCTGCAGCTGGGTTGCCTGAGCCATAAACGGTGCAACACATGCGCCCGCGATAAGAACACTGAGTAATGTTCTTTTGTTCATGTCAATGGTCCTCTTAATTATATTAAGGGTATATAAAAGTTAATTTGTTTCGCGGTTTATTTATTAATCATTTAATAAATAAACCCGGGAGCAGTTTTCGTTTTATGAAGAACACCAGTCGGTACTCTTCAAAAAACAAAAATCAATAATAATAACGGTTACGGGTGCTACGTTTTAATTTCTGATATTTATTCCAGACCTTACGGGCATAGACCATGCGCTGCGGGTAATTTTCTTTTTTTAGACCCGCGTTATAGGCGCCGACCGCCTCCCAGTTATAGCCATAAACTTTAATCATTCCGGATAATATCGATGCGCCAACCATAATTGAGGTGCAGGGCTCGGTAATTAACCGGTACTCATTAATGCCTTTTCGCTCCAGCTCGGAAAAATGTGAACTGTTAATCTGCATCAGGCCCACATCACGCGTGCCATCATTATTCTGTCCAATCGCATTGGGATTCATTCCCGATTCAACATTAGCAATGGCATACAACAGATAAGGATCCACATGGTAATAACTGGCGGCTTTATCCCAGCAGTTGGCAAAGACGCTATGGCTTATTATCAGCAACAATAAAAATAACGTTTTCATTTTCAGTCCGGCTCTTTTTCATTGTCTCCTTACGCGCTTATCGCGCTGTTTCCTGATTTACGGCCCACGCCCGTCTCGGGACGTGGACCGTGATGGCGGGCAAGTTACTTACCCGCATCGTTATGGCTGTGACTTACTGGCAGTCAGCCGCAGGGCCTTTTTTCACCCATACATCGCTGCTACCGGGTTTATCACCCTTCGTCCACCATTTCGCGGTGTAGGAGTAACCGTTGTAGGTAGTGGTGTCGCCGCCGTTATAGACCACGTCGGAGCGCCAGTTGAATTTCACCTGACTGACCAGCTCCCATGCATCCACACCGAAGCCCGGCTGGTTGCCCTGAGTCCAGTATTTTGCTTTCCAGACCAGGTTGTCGAAGCTGACGGTATTGCCCGCGTTGTAAACCTTGCTTGCACTCCAGGCAGCGTATTTGCTGGCGTTGGCGTCAACAGGCTTATCGCAGCTACTGGTGGCAGAACCTTCGTCAGACGGCGTATTGCCTTCATCGGATGGGGTGTTACCTTCGTCAGACGGCGTGTTGCCTTCATCGGATGGGGTATTACCTTCGTCAGACGGCGTGTTGCCTTCATCGGAAGGGGTATTGCCTTCGTCAGACGGCGTTTCCGCCGCTTTAGGCGTTACCGTCACCTGCACGTTAGTCTGTACGCTGGACTTGCCATCGCTTACCACCACGGTCAGCGTGTACGTTGATTCCGCGTCCACGTCCGGCGCGGTGATGTTCAGGTTCGCGGTGTCTGCGCCTGTCGCCTGCATATTCGCAGGAACGCTCCAGGAGTAGGTCAGCGCGTCGCCATCAGGATCGTTAGCCTGAGCGTGCAGAGAGTAGCTCTGGCCCGCTTCCAGCGTCACGGCTTCCATCTGGTTCACGACCGGCGCCTGGTTTGCTTTCGGCGCTTTGTTCACGACCTGGACGTCAGCGGTGCTGCTCAACCCTTTCGCATCAGTGACCGTCAGGCGGAACGCCAGAGTCTGGTTACTGGTGACAGCGGCAACGTTGAAGGTCGCTTTCGCTTTGGTGCTGTTGGTGAGGGTCACCGACGGGCCAGAGATCTGCGTCCACTTGTAGGTAATGGCATCGCCATCCGGATCGGTAGAAGCCGAGCCATCCAGGGTCACCGTCGCCGGACCGGTTACGCTCTGGTCCGCGGAAGTCGCCACCGGCGCATGGTTGGTCACCACCGGATCAACCGGCGCAGCGCCGCCGCCTGTCAGGCTTTCATTCATCGCGTTCAGAATGTCTCCGGTATCGGAGTCGATAGACCAGGCAAACAGACCGCCCAGGTTTTTCGCCAGCACATACTGACCTTTCGCCGTTGCGGAACGCGCATCTTCATAGGTGATCAGATCGCCGGTGGTTTTGTTAAACAGATACGGCGCTTCAGCGGTAGCATCATAGTTGTATTCCCAGCCCGGTTTGCCTTTGTACTCGTTAACGATCTGACGATAGTCAACCACGCCCGGTTCCCAGGTCCCTTTCACCATGCCCGTTGCCGTGCCGGTGAACGGGTTGTTATTGCTGTAACCGTGAACGCCGGTCCAGCCGCGGCCATACATGGCCGTCCCCACGACAATTTTGCCGGGCTGTACACCCTGCGCCAGCAGCGCATTGACGCCGTTTTCGGTGGTGTAATTGGTATCCGGTTTGTTCGCCGGCGCACGCAGTGCCGCCTGGTGACCCAGATCGGTATTGCTCCAGCCGCCGTAGAAGTCGTAGCTCATCAGGAAGATGTGATCCATGTACTGCTGGGCAGTGGTGTAATCAACGTCTTCAATTTTGTCGCTGCCTGAACCGATTGCTGAGGTCAGTTCAAAGGTACGGCCGGTTTCGGCTGACAGTTCATTCATCATGGCGCGCAGTTCGCGCATCAGTGCGGTATACGTCTCTTTATCCTGCTGCGGGTTGCCCAGCGTTTCGTTCTGACCGCCGCCGCCCGGGAATTCCCAGTCGATGTCCACGCCGTCGAAGAATTTCCAGGTTTTCAGGAAATCTTTCACGGAAGCCACGAAGCGATCGCGGATCGCTTTGTCATGCATTTTGAAGAACGGATCGGAGAGGGTCCAGCCACCGATAGACGGCAGCACTTTCAGCCCTGGATTGGCTTTCTTCATTGCCATCAGCTGGCCGAAGTTACCTTTGTAGGGCTCGTCCCAGCTGTCGAGGCCAGTCCGGGATTGCTGCAGTGCGGCCCACGGGTCGTGAATCGCCACCTGGAAGTCCTGACGGCCCGCACAGGCGCGCTTCAGCGCTTCGAAGCTGTTACCCCCTTCGATGGTTTTCAGGCTGTCGTTGATGCCATCGCCGCCGCAGATTGGAATGAAGCCATACAGAATGTGGTTAAGGTTAGCTGCCGGGATTTTATCCACCGGGAATTTACGGTCATAAACGCCCCACTCAGGGAAATAGGCACCGACCACTTTATCGGTATGCTTAGAGAGGGTTTTATTATTTTCCTGCATGGTGGTGTTAAGCGGCAGCAGATGGCTACCGTCGGTATCCGCGACGATAATCAGTTTGCTGGCGCTGGTGCTGCACCCGCTGGCATTGCAGAGTTCAACCGTTTCCTGATAGCGACCGCCTTTGGTCACTTTAAATGTTGCCGTGCCGGACATGCTGCCTGCACCGGTCCAGACGGTTTTGCCGTCGAGCAACACTTTCGCTGAAGTCGGCGCCGCGCCGCTCCAGACATCCCACTGCACTTTAACATCGGCGCCATCATGGACTTTGACGAGGTTGTTGTAAGCAGTAGCAGACTGATCAACTTCGACAATGGCAAATTTATCATTACCACTGGCGATAGTTGCTTTACCTGGCACGGCTGCGAACACCGGGCTTGCAGCCGCTGCAACGAAGAGTGCCAGATATTTAGGCTTCAGAAATTTCATTATTTGATCCTGATAATACGATTTGTGAAATTAAATACCCATGCTTTTCCATTAAACATGGACAAACGTTATTTACTGATAAATTAATCGTGAACGTTTCTGGTTCGCGAAAGACCTGCTTATTATTGCGTTGTACCTTCCTCCACTAATAAAACCTTCGACAAATGTTTTATTGCGTAGAGAAGAATACAGCGGGGAATTTATTTTCGCCTTTCATTCCCCCGATGAAAAAATTTCAAAAAAAACTTGACTGCATTATTTAAAAGATGAGGTGTGGGATTTGCGCGATAAATACAGCCAGCCCGGAAAATGCAATATATGGACCAAAGGAAATAAGGTTATTTTTATTCTCAAAGGGCTTTAACAGGCAATGCATGATAATGCCCCCCAGCGCCGCGATCAGCACAATAGAGGGCAACGCTTGCCAGCCGCACCAGGCGCCCAGCGCCGCCAGCAGCTTAAAATCACCATAGCCTAATCCTTCCCGGCCGGTCAGCAGGCGGAATGCCCAGTAAACCAGCCAGAGCGACAGATATCCCGCCACCGCGCCATAGATAGCATCGGTCAGCGGTAGCGTACGGAACAGGGCATGGAACATCAGCCCCGTCCACAGCAGCGGCTGGGTCAGGCAGTCCGGCAGCAGCATATGGCGCGCGTCGATCACCACCAGCGGCAGCAGCAGACTCCACATCACCCACAGCGCAATCAGCGCCAAAAACGACGGCGCCAGCGCAGCGCTGGCGGCAAAGAAGAGAGCGCTACATACTTCCACCAGCAGCAGTCGCAGCGGAATCGCGCTATGGCAGTGGCGGCAGCGGCCGCGCAGCGCACACCAGCTAATGATGGGAATATTTTCCCACGCGCTCAGGGCGTGGTTGCATTCCGGGCAGTGAGAGGCGAGATTGCCTGCCCCCTCTTCTTCCATTACCAGCGGCGGAATACGCTCCGCCACTACGCCGAGGAAACTGCCGAGGATCGCGCCCAGCGCTCCGCTCATGACGCACAGACCCGGCAGATTCGCCTGCTGCAACAGCATTAGTGAGTTCATGCGCTTTTCGCCCAGCTCAGCGTAATGTGCGCTTTCACGTCACTCTGACGATCCACCGGCGTTAACGCGAGTTTCTCCAGATGGATACCGGAAGAGACGTTCATTTCACGCAGCCAGTTTTGCAGGGCAGAAACGCTGACGCGCTCGACATCAAAGGTCAGCGACTGCTCTTCCTGACGCACGTTTGTCAACGCGACGTGCACGACTTTGGCACTTTCTTCCACCACGCTGCGCGGGTTCGGGGTATTGACGATTCTGGACTGGAGATGGTTTTTATCAATTTCCTGGCGCATCCAGTTCAGCGTCTGCTTCTGCTTAAATAACACGGCCTCGTTATTTTTGATGAGAGTATCGAGCGGCATCATCGCGCCGTAATAAACCATCGCGCAGCAGAGTGCCCCGCCGCAGAGTTTAAATAAATTACGCTCGCGTGGACTGTAATGTTGCCAGCGGTTTTTTAACTGGGCTATTTGCGTTTTCATTTATAGCTCCCGGTAATAATGGCGGTATAAGGCGCCTCGCCGGAAATCGGCTGCATCGTAAATTCAAAGGTTTCGGCGCTGCGGGCGACAAAATCCTGCAGGGTCTGTTTATCCATGGATTTCACATTCAGCGTCAGCTGATTTTGCGTTTCGTCATATTCCACGTTATTGATCTCCAGCGACGGCAATGACTGCCTGATTTGATTCAGCGCTTCGAGCTGCAGGAATATCCCTTTCTTCGCCTTGCTGATATGTTGCCCGACGTAGTATTTCAGGTTGCTGGTCTGGCGCAGGGTCGGGAAATAGTGCTGCGCTACGGTGGTCATCTCCCGGTGGATCTCGTTTTGCTGATGAGTGAGCATCCACGCCATACCAACGCGGGGGCCGATCAGCAGTCCGACGCAAAGCAGCGCCGCCGCCGCGAGGGCCTTTTTCGCGTGGCGAAAACGCGGACCGCTGGCGCTGCGCCCGGAAAACTCCCCGTGCAGCATGTTGAGACGACAGCTCTGCCACTGGGGCTGGATCAGCACCAGCGGATGCTGCCACGCCAGCCGTTCATCCACCTGTACCTCCTGCGGCGCATCGCCGTAGCAGCACACCTCACCCGCCCGGCATTTACTCAGTAGCAGCGGAAGCAGAACCGTATCGGCTTCGCCAGCGCTGCCGGGGGAAAAGCGCAGCCAGTAGCTCTCCTCGAGGCTCACCAGCGTCGTGCCCCCTTCGCTCACCGGCAGCAGCCAGGCATCCGGCAGCGCCTGGGCCACCGCGAGCCCCGCCTGAGCGAACAGCTCCAGCCAGTGGCGCAGACGTTCAGCGTCGATGGCCACGGCATCCACTTCCGCCCCCTTTTTGTTCAGCACCGTCCAGTGCAGCGTATCTACCTCGCCGAGCAGCGTCTCTTCCGCCATCCACGAGAACTGCGCCGTCTGGGCGGAAAGTCCTTTTTTCGGCAGGGTAAAATGACGAAAGATCGTCTCGCTCGCCGGCAACAGCAGGCATACCTGCTGAGAAAGCGGGTGGCAGGAAAGTTCGCTCAGTGCGCTCCAGCCCGTCAGATATTCCACCCGATCGTTACCGGATTCACACCACCAGATTTTGCCGTCCTCACGGGTGTCGGGACGAATAAAAAGCACTTTTTTCATTATCATCTACTTATCTTATTCAACCATTCGGTAGCGGCGTTGCCAGGTCACGACCTTGCCAGCCTCACTGTCAACGTGAAGCTGGCTGACGACGCGCAGCGTTAAATCATCGGTATTGCCGGTGGTTTCCACCCGAAAATAGCGACTGTTGACCGCAACCCTGTCCTGAATCTGCGCCAGGATATCTTTGGTCTGCGGATAGTTGCTCTCCAGCACTTTGCTGAATGCCTCCAGCGACGCCCACCCCTCCTCCGGGCGTGAATCGATCAGGCGGGCAGCGTCGTCCGTGTTTAGCACGCCGGTAAAAACCGCCGCCAGCAGCGGCGCCTGTTCGCGTGTTAAGGTATTGACATTTATGGTGCCATCCGTATCCGGCAAGGCGCACAGCAGCTTGCCAGCCTTCGGCCACGCAGCCTGCGGAAAGGCGGGCAGCAGTCTGATTTCGTTGATGGTGCGCATCATTTGATTCGCCGGACCGCGGGCGGGCGTCACGCTCGCCCAGGCGTCGGCCTCCTGGCCCTGTTTCGCCGTCACGTCGTCGGCGTCAAGATAATCCACCAGCTGCTGGTAAATCTCTTCTGCCGCCAGCGTACCGACGCCACTTTCAGCCAGCAGTTGTTCGATAATCTGCTCTTTGACCGGTTTTTCCGGCAGCGCAGTTGGGTCGGCCGGGGCCGCAGGCGCCTCGTCACCGGCCAGCAAACTATTGACGTTAAAGCAGGTCCGGGCATCCTCTACCTGACTCAGCACGGTGTAATTCTCCCCGAGGGTTTTCAGCGGCTGTGCCCAGTCACCTTGCGGCGACAGCCCCGCCCCTTCTGAACTGGCCGCTTTCTGCAACACGTTTTCCAGTACCTTCTGTTGACGGGCAATGGCCCAGCGCAGCGTCTGCTGGCTGACCTGATAATGCGTTTTTTGCAGGTGGCGGCAGAACTGCTGACTGATTTTCGCCGCCAGGGCGGACATCATCACCAGCAGGATCAGCACCACCAGCAGCGCTACGCCACGCTCTTTTCGCGCTGTTTTGCCGCTCATGAACTCACTCCTGGATCGGCTGCCGTATCGGGCTGCGGGGTTGTTACGGGCTGGGCCGCATTCTCCGCTGCCGGCTGCGCCGGGTCCGCATTCGTCTCTTTTGGCGCGGTCTGGATCTCAGGCATATCGCCGGGAGTGAGAAAAACCCAGCGCCAGGTTTCGCCGTTTTCCATGGTCAGATTCAGCTCAACGCCATCAGGCTGATGGGCGATGTCGGTCCATTTTTCCTGCCAGCCTTCGTGCCAGAAGCGCCATTTCATCTCTTTCACATCGCTCAGAATCGGCACTTCTTCCGGCTGCGCGCTGGCGGGACCGTCGATAGCAGCCCAGACGTTGCGCCACAGGCGCTTGTCCTTTAACGTCCAGCTAACCCGCTCCAGCTGCACCTGGCCGCTGATGCCGTTCAGGGTTGTCATTTCCACACCATTCTGCTGCTGGACGAACACCTCGCCGCTGTTGCGCGGCGCGCGCGCCTGTTGCTGATAAAAGTCACGCGAGAGGAGGTTGTACGTGCGCTGAAGCGCCGTCACTTTTGTCGCCGCCTCGTCGCTGGCCGTCGAGGTGCGCATCGCGCCGTCGAGCGTTTGCCAGGCGAGAATGCTGATCACCGCGAAGATGGCCAGCGCAATCATAATTTCCAGCAGGGTAAAGCCCTGCTGACGCTGCACCTTACTCACGATCCACCTCCGGTTCGGCGAGCTGAAGCGCCACCACCGGTTGCGCATCGCTTGCTTCGCTGTAAACCCGTACCTCATCGGCAAAGGTATTTTCGGCGGTTTTCACCCGCTGGATATGCCAGGTCCAGGTTTGTCCGCCCATGGTTTCGGTACCCACCTGCTCGGCGTCCGGGAAGTCGGTCTGAGCCAGCTGCGCTTGCGCCAGCTGATTTTCCGCCACCCATCCGGCCTGCAGCGTTTCCGACAGGCTGTGGGTAAAGCGCACGTTCAGGGTGACGGAGTTCATCAGCGCCAGCGCCGCGGTGGAGAAAATCACCAGTGCCACCATCACTTCCAGCAGGGTCATCCCCTGCTCTTTGGTTTTGCGTTTAGTCATCGTTTTCCACCACCACGGGAACTGAGCCCTGTGACGTCACGTGAAAGCGCTGCTTTTTATCCAGGCTTTCGAGGCTGAGCGTGAAGCGGCTAAGCTCGCCGTCCGGCAAAAAAATGATTTGCGGTTCATCGTCCAGCGTGGCCGCCAGCGTTCGCGATGAGAGGGAGACATGCATCTCCTCAGGAAACTCGCCGCGGGTGGCGATCCGCCCCGACTTTAACGGTGCCCAGTGGCGCTCGCCGTTATTTACAACCTGCGTCACCAGTTCAAATTCTGACGAGGTCATCACCAGCCCGACAATATTTCCGTCCATTACCGCACGGTCAGAACCATATTCAACGAGGGATTTTAGCTGCTGACCGAATGTATCTGCGCCGCTGCGTGATGGAATGGTGGTGACCACCATCATGGCGCTCAGGGCGAATATCACCAGCGCCACGATAATTTCCAGCAGGGTAAATCCACGTTGCTTATTCATTACTTAGCTTTTTTATCAAAAGACCAGTTGCTGATATCGTCGGCAGTATTAGCCTCTGCATCCGGACCGGCTGAGAAAATATCAACAGCGCCATGCTCGCCCGGGCTAACCAGAATATAGTCATTGCCCCATGGATCCTGCGGCAGGCGACGAATATAGCCATCGTCACGGTAGCCTTTCGGAATAGGCGCAATTTCAGGTTTGGTCACCAGCGCCTGCAACCCCTGCTCGGTGGTCGGATAGCGATGGTTGTCGAGTTTGTACATATCCAGCGAACCTTCCAGCGCCACAATATCGCTGGTCGCTTTCTGAATATCGGCTTTTTCTTTATTGCCCATTAAATTAGGCACAACCATACTGGCCAGCACGCCGAGAATAACGATAACTACCATTAATTCGAGCAGCGTGAACCCCGCCTGACGCTTCAGGCTATTTTTTTTCAAAGACATGATTAACCCACCATATTATTAAGTTGAAGAAGCGGTTGTAATATTGAAAGAACGATAAATAAAACAACGGTCGCCATAGTTACTACCAGTGCCGGCTCAAATACCGACAGCGTTAACGTAATTCGATGCTGCAATGCAGATTCCTGGTTTTCCGCCGCACGATCCATCAGCGAGCCCAGCTCGCCGCTCTCCTCCCCGGAGGCCACCATGTAGAGCATGGTGGGTGGAAAAATTCTCGCCTGTTCCAGCGCGTTGTAGAGGGATGCCCCCTGGCGCACGGTGTCCGCCGCCTGCTCAAGCACCTGCCGGGCATAGAGGTTTTCAATCCCGTCCATCGCGATGTACATCCCTTCCAGCAGCGGAACGCTGCTGGCCTGCAAAATACTCAGCGTACGGATGTAGCGCGCGCTGTTGATGGCGCAGACCAGTTTTTTCAGCGGTGACTTTAGCAACAGCCACCGATGATAAACAAATCGGTTCTTTTCTACTTTTATCCAAAATTTAAAGCTCGCCGACGCCCCGAACAGGCCGCCGACGATAACGATACCCCAGGCCTGTAGAAAGTCGCTCACCGCAATCAGCGTGCGGGTGGTCACCGGCAGCTCTTGTTTCATGTGGGTGAACTGGTCGATGACCTGCGGCACCACGGCGACCAGCAGAATGGAGATCACCGCGATCGCCACCACCGTCAGGGTAATGGGGTAGACCATCGCCTGGGTGAGCTTGCTTTTCATCTTCTGGCGCTGCTCGTTGTACTCGGCGAGCTTTTCCAGCACGCCACCGAGATGACCGGTCTTTTCACCGGCCATCACCAGGGTGCAGTAGAGCTTGTCGAAGCTGCGCGGAAACTGGCTGAAGGCGTCGAACAGCGTGTGACCTTCCACAATCTTGTCGCGGATCTCGGTCACCATCGCCGCCAGGGTTTTATCTTCCGTCTGCTTCGCAATCGCCTTCAGCGCACTCTCCAGCGGCAGCGCGGCATTGACCAGCGTCGCGAGCTGTCGGGTAAACATCGACAGCACCGGAATCGACAGCTTTGCCCCTTTACGGGCGTTTTTTCCCGCCGCCGGATCGCTGGTCGGCGCAATGTTCACTGGCATCAGCTTCTGTTCGCGCAGCATCTGGCGCACCTGCTTTGGCCCTTCGGCCTGCAGGGTGCCGCGCTGGGTTTTCCCCGCGGCGTCCGTCGCGGACCACGCATACCAGGCCATTACGCATCCCCCCCGCGCTCGGCGGTGACGCGCATCACCTCTTCCAGCGAGGTCACGCCGGAGATCACCTTCAGCAGACCGTTTTCACGCAGGCTGTAGGCCTCTTTGAAAAGCTGCGTTTCGATGGACATCTCATCTTTGTCTTCATGGATCGCACGGCGCATGGCGCTGTCGACCACCAGAAATTCATGGATGCCTGCGCGTCCCTGGTAGCCGCTCTGGCGACACTGTTCACAGCCCACGGCGCGATAAATCGCTTTCGGCGGCGTTTCCATAAAGGTGAACAGCGCTTTCTCATTGTCATCCAGCGGACTGGACGTGCGACAGTGCGGACACAGCCGACGCACCAGACGCTGGGCAATGACGCCAAGCAGCGACGAACCGATTAAAAATGACTCCAGCCCCATATCACGCAGACGGGTAATAGCGCCCGCAGCGCTGTTGGTGTGCAGCGTGGACATCACCAGGTGACCGGTGAGCGAGGCCTGTACCGCGATTTGCGCGGTTTCCCCGTCACGAATTTCCCCGATCATCACCACGTCCGGGTCCTGGCGCAGAATCGCGCGCAATCCGCGCGCAAAGGTCATATCCACGCGCGGGTTGACCTGGGTCTGCCCGACCCCTTCCAGTTCATACTCGATCGGATCTTCCACGGTCAGAATGTTGCGTTCATGGCCGTTAAGCGCCGAGAGCAGCGCGTACAGGGTGGTACTTTTCCCCGAACCGGTCGGGCCGGTCACCAGGATGATGCCGTGCGGACGTTCAATCAGTCCCTTTAACTTCACCAGCTCTTCGTCAATCAGACCGAGCTTGTTGATGTCCGGCTTAAGGTTGCTTTTGTCCAGCAGACGCATCACCACGCGTTCGCCGTACTGAGACGGGATAGTGGAGACACGCACGTCAATGGCCTTACGACCAATGCGCAGCGAGATACGACCGTCCTGGGGAAGACGTTTTTCGGCGATGTCCAGTCTGGACATCACTTTGATACGCGACACCAGCAGCGGCGCGAGCTTGCGCGCCGGCTGCAGCACCGGACGCAGCACGCCGTCAACGCGAAAACGAATGCTCAGGGTGCGCTCGAAGGTCTCGATATGAATATCGGAGGCCCCCTCTTTCACCGCTTCGCCCATAATGGCGTTGATCAGGCGGATCACCGGCGAGTTCTCGTCGTTATCGAGCAGATCTTCGTTGTCAGGGATCTCCTCGGTTAACGCCATCAGGTCAATATCGGCGTCCATGTCGTCCACCAGCTGCTGCGAGACGCCGCTGTTCTGCTGCCAGATGTTGGTCAGCAGTTCGTCAAACGCTTCCGCCGTCAAGATCGTCGGGGCATAGGAGCGCCCCAGCACGCGGCGCATCTCCAGCAGGGCATATGCCTGCGCATCCTCGCGGATATAAACCTCACCGTTATAGAACAGGACCCCGTTCTCTTTCGCCCAGGTGCTGGTACAGAGCGCATTACTCATCTCGGTCATGTCGCTTGCACCTTACTCTTTAAACGGGTTGCGGGACGACACCGGCGCACTGGCGCTCACCGGCGCGGCATGGCTCTGGGACGGATAGGCTGGCAGCATCGGTGAATCCGCATTCTCTACGATGCCCAGCTTGTGCTCTTCCATACGCTGCTGCTGACGCGCCTGGATCTGCTCATATTTTTCTTTCGACGCCGCGCCGTAGTTGTCGTCGTCGCGCAGTACGGTGGTGTGGATAAACACCATCAGGTTACGTTTGGCGCTGTCCTGGGAGGTATAGCGGAACAGCTGACCCACCACAGGAATATCGCCCAACAACGGCACTTTCGAGACCGACTGTTTGGTGACGTTTTCCATCAACCCACCCAGCACCACCGTCTGCCCGCTGTGGACCATCACTTCGTTGTTGATGGTGCGGGTGTTGAACGTTGGGCCCAGGCTGGCATCGGCCGTGGAGGTGTTATCCACGCTGGAAACTTCCTGCTCGATCTTCAGATGGATCATGTCGCCATCGTTGATCTGCGGTACGATTTTCAGCTTCGTACCGACGGTTTTACGTTCCACCGAGTTAAAGACGTTATCGCCGCTGGTGGTCTGCGAACCGGAGAGGACCGGAACATCCTGACCGACGTTGAACGACGCCTCTTTGTTATCCAGCGTCACCACGCTCGGCGTCGACAGAATGTCGTTTTTGCCGTTAGTGGACAGCGCCGTCATCAGCGCGCCAAAGTCGCCGTTAAAGAAACCGGTCGCCAGGCCCGTATAGCTGCCAATGACTTTTGACTTCTTGATCTGGCTGATCGGCAGGCCGGTCGAACCAAACTGAACCCCACCGTGTTTACTGGTCCACTGCACGCCCAGATCCAGACCGTTACCGTCCTGAACTTCGGCGATGATCGCCTCCACCAGCACCTGCGGACGGCGGATATCCAGCTTGTCGATCACTTTTTCCAGCGAATTCATGACGTTTGGCTGAGCGGTGATCACCAGCGAATTGGTAGACTCGTCGGCGGAAATATTCAGATCGCCTGCCATCGGCGCGGCTTTGCTCTTGCCACCGCCCGCTTTATCCTTCAATTGCTCGCCGATCCCCGTCAGCACCGGCACCACTTTGCTGGCGTTGGCGTATTTCAGGTAGAAGACGCGGGTGTTGCCCTCGTTGTTCTGCTCGCGATCGAGCTGGGAGATCAGCGTCCGGGTGCGCTGACGCGCCTCCGGGCTGCCGCTGATCACCAGGCTGTTGGTTTCATCGTCGGCAACCACTTTGGTCGCCAGCTGCGGGGCGTTTTGCCCTTTCTGCTCTTCGTTGTTGAGGTTGTTCAACATGTCAGACAGCTCTTTGGCCGAGGCAAAACGCAGTGGCACGATTTCACGGCGCTGGACGCCGCTTTGATCCACACGCTGCACCAGATCCACCAGGCGGTTAACCACCGAGGCTTTGCCGGTTAACAGCAGCACGTTTGACGGTTCAAAATGGACCACGTTGCCGATGCCGGAGGCGTCGTTCAGCTGACGCAACAGGGGGGCCAGCTCACGTACCGGAACGTTCTCCATCCGCACCACGCGGGTGATGACTTCGTCGCCTTTGCCTGGGTTTTTGCTGTCGGCAATGGGTGCGCCCGACATGCGCGCTACCGAGGAGCGCACGACTTTCACCATCCCGTTATCCATCGGAATCACCGACAGACCATAGAGATCCAGCACGCTCAGGAAGAACTGGTAATATTCATCTTCCGTCAGTACGTTGTAGGTGCGAACCGACACCGTTCCCTGAACGGAAGGATCGACCAGAATGGTTTTATTGAGGTTACGCCCGACGGTATCGATAAATTCGCGGACATCGGTATTTTTAAAACTGGCGCTAAAGTTCGCCGCGAACAGCGAACCTGAATATAACGACAATGCGGTCAGCGCTACGCACGCCCATGGAAATTTCTTCATGTCTGTACACTTATTAATTGTTAAGAACATTGACCCGAATATTTTCAAGGTGAGCGTGACGCCGGATAACGACATCCGCTTCTTTCATTTTTGACCAGCGGGCAACAATCTCTTTTGCCTGCGCCTCTTTAGTCATATCCACATCGTCAACTTTTACCACCACATCACCTTTTTCCAGGCCAGCATGGCTGTAGAAAGGCGACGCATTGCGTGGATTAATGTTGTAGCCTTCCAGCTGGCCTTTTTCGATTAATGGTTTTAACACCAGATAATCATCCAGATGCAGATTATCTAACCCTGCATCTTTCTTCGATTTGGTTACCGGGGCGCTGTCAACGCCGCCTTTGAAATAGTCTGGTTTTTTAAGTGAAATAACCTGCGGCGCGCCTTCATAATTCACCACCACATTATCAGGATGAATTTCGGCAATATAGGCATTGTCAAAACCGGCGAGCATTTCGCCCTCGCGATAGCTCTTTTGTCCTGCGGGAGTTTTTATCACCGCAAAGGACAGCCAGGCTTCATCGCTGCTGAGAATACCTTCGATTTCCGCACTGAGCGGCTTTTTCACCGCCGCTGGCTGTTTCGCTGGCATCACCGCCGGCGTAAAAAGCACAAACTGGGTTTCATCGTGACTTTTTTTTTGCATAGTCTTTTTTGAATCAGACAACCTGTTCGTCACTTTTTTATAATCTTTATAAACCATATACCCTTGCTGGCCGCAGAATATAAGCAGCACAAACATGACGCAGGGCATAATCAATTGAGTAACAAATGACATCCGCATTTTTTAACGAGCCTTTCTGCCAGTCAGTAATTCACAGCACAGGGCTGTATGAGTAAGTGGCGTAAATACTAATGTGTATCCTCACTCCCGACTATTCACACTTCCGCTAACAATAATTTAGAAAAATATTGATCGTTAAATAAACCTATGGTAGAGACGCAGACAGAATATTTTTATCCTGCATTCAAATTGCCCCTTCCGCCTGTATCCTTTACTTTTCCGGCTCCTTGCTATGAATCAAAGAGACGGTAATACGCTATGTATATGCGCCATTTTAATTTCACTACCCAGCCTTTCCGGGCTATCACCCGGATGTCAGGTGATTTTTTTGTTCCGTATCATCAGGATGTGTTCGGTTTGCTGAAAGAGAAGTGCCAGACAACAGGCGTCACTGCGCTCTTTAGCGACGACAGCTATCTCGCCTCGCAGTTTTGCGATGCGCTGAAAAAGCATGACGGCACGCTGCTTGCCATTAACGCCTTCCCAAAACTCAGCGCCAGCGGCCTGCTCTATAAACTCAACGCCACCACTAAAGAGAGCAAAACCCGGATCCAGGCTATTGATGCCGTGCTGCGTCAGTGGCAGGACGAGATGGTGTCCCGCAAAACCACGCGTAAAGTGCTGGTCATTTCGCATATTCAGTCGATGAAAGCGAATTGCCATGAGGCACTGTCCATGTTGTTAACCCGCGCGCAGGAGTTGGATGTGCCTCTGTCGGTTGTGCTGATGGGATCGGCCGACCAGGAAGCCGCCCTCCAGCAGTCCGGGTTACGTGAATCTCTTCATACGCATCACACGCTCCGGCCCCTCACCTGCCGCGAGTCCCTGAGCTATGTTCAGGCCCAGTGTGAAGCGCATGGCAGCGACGCGACGCCGTTCACCCGGGCCCGCATGCGCAGGATGCATGTTCTGACCAAAGGACAGACAGGCAAACTCAACGAGCTGGCGCACCTTGCGATGCTAGCCGCCTGGACCGAGCGTTCAGCGCAGGTATCGCCTCGCCATCTGCGCCTCGCCGCAGGAGAAGTTCTGCCGGCGAAACCAAAAGGCAAACGCCTTGCCGTTATGGGCCTTTTTGCCTCAGTACTGTTTGCCGCCTGCGGCTGGACATTGATGCCCACCATTACCGCCAGACTGCCGGTACAGCTGCCCGTGATGGCCAGCTGGAAACCGCAGACGCCAAAAACCGACGCCCCAGCGGTGCCGGTTATTGATAATGAAGTGGTGAATAAGCCCGATGCGATGCATCAGCTCTATACCATGTGGGGTTATGACGCCACGATGGAAGAGGCGCTCTGCCAGAACGCCGGGCAGGTCAACCTGATGTGTAAGGAGGGCAGCGCTCCGGTCGAGGAGCTGGCAAAAGAGGGTTACCCGTGGATCGGCGAGATCAAAACAGGCGATCACCTGAACTATGTCGTGGTGGCCAGAGTAGATGATAACTCGCTGGATCTGCTGATGAATAATCGCACCTGGCAGGTGAGCCGCAGCTGGTTTAACCAGCATGCGACCGGCAATTACACCCAGTTGCACCGCCTTACGCCGCAGGGGAAAGATGCCGTGAGCGCCGAAAGCAGCGCCAAAGATCTGGGCTGGATGGATCAGCAGCTTAGCCTGGCGCTGAATCTACCTGAAACCCATACAAAGGCGTGGACGGCCGAACTGATGCAACGTACCCGCGAGTTTCAGCAGAAAATGCATCTTCACGTGGACGGGATTGCGGGTGAAGATACATTGATGCAGTTAATGCGTGAAACCCGGACTACGCCAAGCGCACTTATTCAGTCCGCAAATGTATCTGCGACCTCCACCACGCAGGAGAAACATTCATAATGTCGACGATTACTCTGGCTGCCCAGCGCAGCTATACCCTTAACGCACCGGTCTGGTTTTCTTACCGGCGCCCCTCGCTGAAAAAAGCGGTCTGCTCCACCCTGCTCTGGGGGGTGGGAATAGTGATGACGATCGCTGCGGGACTCTACGCTCATCTCTACTGGGATCTGCGCCATCCGACACCTGAGCCAATAAAAGCGAGCGCCGTTAAGCCAGAAACGACGCTATCGGATATGCATTATGTCTATGTCAGTAAGCCGTTCCCGCAGCCTGAACCAAAGCCAGAACCGGTAACAAAAGAGATGCCGCCGCTGCAGGAGATGCCCATTGATAGCGGCGATGCCGACTGGCAGCAGGCGCCCGACAGTGAAATGCCGAATAATCTTTCCCGGGATACATTGCCAGGGACAGAAGTGAGCCATTCTGCTATCCCCGAACGGGATAATACCGGTCAGACAGTTGATGACGGGGCGATCAAGGCATTATTGATGAAGGCGTTAAAAGAGCAGGAAAAAGATTATTCGCAAGGGAAAATGCCCGCGCCTCCTGTAGATGAATCCACGGCAGGAACGCAGGCAAATAATGTAATGAAACATAGCCCTCCTTTCAGTTAAAAAGGAGGTAAATAGCGATTAATATTTCTCTGGCAATACTGATAAATACATAAGGCGGCCTTTCTCAACCTGAATATAATTACCTTTTTTCAGGTCGGCTAGGATTTTAATAATGGTACTGCGGGCCAGGCTGGTATATTCCTGAATATAGTCATAAATATTGATATCGCGCTGATGGTGCACAATCAGTTCGTTAATTTCCAGCAAGAACTCGCGAACAATCGAGTACGCGCTGCGGGCCACCAGCACTTCGTCACGCTTGCTGAGCAGGCAAACGTACCAGGAGAGGACTTTACTCAAGGCTTCCCACAGGTTTTTTTCGCTTATCAGACGGACAAAATCATCTTTTTTAATGGTGCGCACCACGGTATTGGCACGAACCAGGCCGTACATATGCGTTGAGTTGTAATAAATAGAGGAGAGACCAAAAATACATTTATTCTGTAAGGTGAACATACACAGTTCATCCGACTCGCGGCGGAATTCAACTTCACCGCTCACGATAAAATGAATATCTTCGTTGTTATCGGTACTGATACGCTGCCATTTGCGTAAGGTTCTTTCTTCAAAACCTTCAGTTGCCGCGATAAGGGCGTCAAGTTCTGCTTGTGGACGGCTATTTTTACTGTAGATACTTAACATTGTTATACCTATTAATATTAAATTGAAAAAGGTGAACGTGTGCAATCACAGCGCATAAATGCGTAGTCCATTTAACAAATGTAAAGTAAAGCTAAGACCTTAGAACATCCGTATTTCTTATTTGTCGTGCTGATATATTGTCAACCACGTTTGCGAGTAATTTCGACTGAGGAAACTATAAAACATTTACGCCGTGAATGTGATTTAAAAATCAGTCCAAAAGAAGACCCTATAAAGGTGAAGTCGGGTAACCCGAAGGATTACCCCTGCCCGTAGCGCTCCAGCAGCGCCTCCGCGATAGCCAGCGTTTCGCGATCGGCCACGCCGTCCCAGCGCGCCGGGCGAAAATGCATCTGAAACGCGACGATAACGCGCTTCTGCTGCGCATTCGTCATGTTATCGGTCACCTCATAGCCGTAGCGCGCCAGCAGATCGAGCAGCACCTTCGGCTCCACGAGCTCATCGCGCGACTTGCCGTTCAGGTAAAACGCCACCCGCGCCGGGTCGGGCCATGCACCAATCCCCTGCTGCGCCAGCTCACGCCACGGGAACAGCGGGCCGGGATCGTCTTTGCGCTGCGGGGCGATGTCCGAATGGGCCACCACATTTTCAGGTCTGATGTTGTAGCGGGCAATAATGTCTTTGGCGAGCGGAACCAGCGCCGCAATTTGCGCAGGCTCAAACGGCGTAAAATGCTTAACGCCCGACGTTTTTTGCCAGCCGCGGTTCTCCAGCTCAATGCCGACAGACGTATCGTTAATCCGGTTGGTGCCGCGCCAGAAGCTGATGCCCGCATGCCAGGCCAGTTCGCTTTCGGGCACCAGCTGCCAGATACGCGGCTTACCGTCCGGTGCCGGGGGTTTAGCCGGGATCAAATAGTGAGAGCTGACGTTCTTATCCGTCAGCGTGGCCAGCGAGCTGTCAAAGTCATCTGCGGTGTAGTGGATCACCAGCACCTTGATGCGCGGGTAAGCCGCCTGCGCCTGATGACGCGTGTCCAGCTCGTAGGCGCCTTTGTCGATAATCCCTTTTTCCGTGGCACACCCTGCCAGCAGCAGCGCCAGCAGGAGCGTGGCAAACGAACGCGTCATCGGAGGGTTTTCACCGCCGTACCGCTTACGCTCACCATCAGCATGCTGGCATCTTTCCCGACCGTTTCGTAGTCGATATCAATCCCCACAACCGCATCAGCGCCGAGGGCTTCCGCCTGCTCGCCAAGCTCTTTAAAGGCGATTTCGCGCGCTTTACGCAGCTCTTTTTCGTATGCGCCCGAGCGGCCGCCAACGATATCGCGGATACCGGCAAAAAAGTCACGGAAGATATTGGCGCCGAGAATGGCTTCGCCGGTAACCACACCGCAATACTCGGTTATTGTCTGCCCTTCCAGGGTTGGCGTTGTTGAAAACTGCATGGTTTCTCTCCTTCTTTAGCGTTCAATGCCTTAGGCACAGCATTATCGGTTCGTTACGCTATGATTGAAAGGATAGTTAATAAATAAGGAAATCAACATGCGCTATTCTGCTTTAACACTTTTGGTGCCCTGCGCGCTGGTGCTCAGCGCCTGTACCACCACGGTCACGCCAGCCTTTAAGGATATCGGTACCCGCAGCGGCCCTTGCATTGAGGGCGGCCCGGACGCCGTGGCGCAGCAGTTCTATGATTATCGCATTCAGCACCGCAGCAACGATCTCATCGGCCTGCGCCCGTATCTGAGCGACGGTCTGGCAAAACTGCTTAACGACGCTACCCGCGATCCGCAGCATAACGCCCTGCTGAAATCCGATCCGTTCTCCAGCCGCACCACGCTGCCGGACAGCGCCGAAGTAGCCAGCGCGTCAACCATCCCGAACACGGATGCGCGTAATATTCCGCTGCGCGTTAAGCTGACGCAGGGAACCCAAACCTGGCAGGATGAAGTGCTGATGATCCGTGAAGGACAGTGCTGGGCGGTAGACGACGTGCGCTACGTTGGCGGCAGCGTTCATGCCCCGGCAGGCACGCTGCGCCAGTCGATTGAGAATCGCTAAACCCGCCGATACAACCCGGTAACCCCCGTAAAATGTGCGGCATTTCATGCGGAATGCCGACATTTATTCTCGCCGACCTTACCGTTCGCTATTTTGTGCTATGTTTAAGAGGAAACACGGGTTATATTTAACTTTTAACGCATAAATATTGCATAACTATTCTGTCAACGGTACTATCTGCGGCCTCAATTGCTATAGATTGCCTGGATGAGTAAAGACTGCCCCGATGAGTATTAAACTAAACGGCATTAACTGCTTCTACGGCGCACACCAGGCGCTGTTTGACATCACGCTGAACTGCCCGGAAGGCGAAACGCTGGTTTTGCTTGGCCCAAGCGGTGCAGGCAAAAGCTCCCTTCTGCGCGTCCTTAATCTGCTTGAAATGCCCCGTTCAGGTACGCTGGCAATTGCCGGTAACCATTTTGACTTCGCGAAAACGCCGTCTGATAAAGCGATTCGCGAACTGCGTCAAAACGTCGGCATGGTCTTCCAGCAATACAATCTCTGGCCGCATCTGACCGTCCTGCAAAACCTGATTGAAGCGCCGTGCCGCGTGCTGGGGTTAAGCAAGGATCAGGCGATCGCGCGCGCTGAAAAGCTGCTGGATCGTCTGCGCCTTAAGCCCTACAGCGACCGCTATCCGCTGCACCTTTCCGGTGGTCAGCAGCAGCGCGTAGCCATTGCCCGCGCGCTGATGATGGAGCCTGCGGTATTGCTGTTTGATGAGCCAACCGCGGCGCTGGACCCGGAAATTACCGCCCAGATCGTCAGCATCATTCGCGAGCTGGCGGAAACCAATATTACGCAGGTTATCGTCACCCACGAAGTGGAAGTGGCGCGTAAAACCGCCAGCCGTGTGGTCTACATGGAAAACGGGTATATCGTTGAGCAAGGTGATGCGAGCTGCTTCGCGAACCCGCAAACCGATGCCTTCAAAAACTATTTATCTCATTGATTGTGTCAGGGGAAATATAATGAAAAAAGTATTACTTGCCGTGCTGCTTGCTGGCGTTACCCTTTCCGCTACCGCAGCTCAGACCATTCGTTTCGCCACGGAAGCCTCTTACCCTCCGTTTGAGTCCATTGATGCGAACAACAAAATTGTTGGCTTCGACGTGGACCTGGCTAACGCCCTGTGTAAAGAGATCGACGCGACCTGTACCTTCAGCAACCAGGCGTTCGACAGCCTGATTCCAAGCCTGAAGTTCCGCCGTATCGACGCCGTGATGGCCGGTATGGACATCACCCCGGAGCGTGAAAAGCAGGTTCTGTTCTCTACGCCTTACTACGACAACTCCGCCCTGTTCATTGGTCAGAAAGGGAAATTCACCTCTGTCGATCAGCTGAAAGGCAAAAAAGTTGGCGTGCAGAACGGCACCACGCACCAGAAATTCATCATGGATAAACATCCGGAAATCACTACCGTTCCGTATGACAGCTACCAGAACGCGAAGCTGGATCTGCAAAATGGCCGTATCGACGGCGTATTTGGTGATACCGCGGTCGTAACCGAGTGGCTGAAAGCCAACGATAAACTGGCGCCAGTGGGCGACAAAGTGACCGATAAGGATTACTTCGGTACCGGTCTGGGGATTGCCGTTCGTCAGGGCAACACTGAGCTGCAGCAGAAATTCAACGCTGCGCTGGAAAAAGTGAAGAAAGACGGCACCTACGAAACCATCTACAAAAAATGGTTCCAGAAGTAATTCCTGATGAATGAAATTTTTCCTTTAGCAAGCGCCGCCGGGATGACCGTCGGCCTTGCCGTTTGCGCACTGATTATCGGCCTCGTGCTGGCGATGTTCTTTGCGGTGTGGGAATCCGCGAAATGGTTCCCCGTCGCCTGGACAGGCTCCGCGCTGGTCACCGTGCTGCGTGGGCTTCCGGAAATTCTGGTGGTCCTGTTTATCTATTTCGGCTCCTCACAGCTGCTGCTGACGCTGTCGGACGGTTTTACGATCAATCTTGGCTTTGCGCAGATCCCGGTGCAGATGCAGATTGAAAACTTCGACGTCAGCCCGTTCCTGTGCGGCGTGATTGCCCTCTCCCTGCTCTACTCCGCGTACGCGTCGCAAACCCTGCGCGGTGCGCTGAAAGCCGTGCCGCAGGGTCAATGGGAGTCGGGTCAGGCGTTAGGCCTGTCGAAATCAGCGATCTTCTTCCGTCTGGTCATGCCGCAGATGTGGCGCCATGCCCTGCCGGGCCTCGGCAACCAGTGGCTGGTGCTGCTGAAAGATACCGCGCTGGTGAGCCTGATCAGCGTTAACGATTTGATGCTGCAAACCAAAAGCATCGCCACCCGTACGCAGGAGCCTTTTACCTGGTACATTGTGGCGGCGGCTATCTACCTGGTGATCACGTTGCTCAGTCAGTACATCCTCAAGCGTATTGACCTGCGTGCGACGCGCTTTGAACGGAGACCAGGCTGATGCTTGAATATTTCCCCGAGCTGATGAAAGGGCTGCACACCAGCCTGACGCTGACCGTGGCGTCCATTATCGTGGCGCTGATCCTGGCCCTTATCTTCACCATCATCCTGACGCTGAAAACGCCGGTGCTGGTGTGGATTGTGCGCGGCTACATCACCCTGTTTACCGGTACGCCGCTGCTGGTGCAGATCTTCCTGATTTACTACGGCCCGGGCCAGTTCCCGTCGCTGCAGGAGTATCCGGTTATCTGGCATCTGCTTTCTGAACCGTGGCTGTGTGCCCTGATTGCCCTTTCGCTGAACAGTGCGGCCTATACCACCCAGCTGTTCTACGGGGCGATCCGCGCCATTCCGGAAGGACAATGGCAGTCCTGCGGAGCGCTGGGCATGAGCAAGAAGGACACGCTGGCGATCCTGCTGCCGTACGCCTTTAAGCGCGCGCTATCCTCTTACTCCAACGAAGTGGTGCTGGTGTTCAAAAGTACCTCTCTGGCCTACACCATCACCCTGATGGAGGTGATGGGTCACGGACAGCTGCTCTATGGGCGCACCTATGACGTGATGGTGTTCGGCGCGGCAGGCGTGGTTTACCTGGTGGTTAACGGCCTGTTGACGCTGATGATGCGCCTGATCGAGCGTAAAGCGCTGGCGTTTGAGCGCAGATCGTAGGCCGGGTAAGCGCAGCGCCACACGGCAAGAAGTGCATAAATGTGATTAATCAATGCGGGTAACTTTCTGGTTATCCGCTTTTTTTTGCCATAAAAATAATATTTAATCATTTTTATTGCATATAAATTCATTAAATGGCATTGTACATCCATGCCGCAGACACGGCGCATAAATAAGACAGACGGGAGTATTACAATGAAAAAGTTAGTTCTGGCCGCATTGCTCGCCACCTTCGCCGCTGGCGCATCCGCAGCTGATAAAATCAATTTTGGCGTGTCCGCCACCTATCCGCCGTTTGAATCGCTGGATGCCAGCAACCAGATCGTGGGCTTCGACATTGACCTGGCGAAAGCGCTGTGCAAACAAATGCAGGCCGACTGCACCTTTACCAACCATGCCTTCGACAGCCTGATCCCGTCGCTGAAATTCAAAAAATACGACGCGGTGATCTCCGGGATGGACATCACGCCTGAGCGCAGCAAGCAGGTTGCGTTTACCGACCCGTACTACGCCAACTCGGCGGTCGTGATTGCGAAGAAAGGCGCCTATACCTCTTTCGATCAGCTGAAAGGCAAACGCATCGGGATGGAAAACGGCACCACGCACCAGAAATACCTCCAGGACAAACATCCTGAAGTGAAAACCGTGGCTTATGACAGCTACCAGAACGCGATTATCGACCTGAAAAATGGCCGTATCGACGGCGTGTTCGGCGATACCGCCGTGGTGAACGAATGGCTGAAAACCAATCCGCAGCTGGGCACCGCAACCGAGAAAGTGACTGATCCGCAGTACTTCGGCACGGGTCTGGGCATCGCGGTACGTCCGGATAACAAGGCCCTGCTGGAAAAACTGAACGGCGCGCTGAAAGCGATTAAAGCTGACGGTACGTATCAGAAAATCAGCGACCAGTGGTTCCCGCAGTAAGATTTTTTTGCCGGGTGGCCCGGCCTACGGGGGTGGTAGTCTGTAGGCCGGGTAAGACGAAGCCGCCACCCGGCACTCTCTCACAGTGGCACAAAGAACCTGAACCGCGCCCCGCTCACCGACTCCATCAGCCTGATCCCACCGCCGTGCAGCTCCAGCATACGTTTCACGATTAACAGCCCCAGTCCGCCGCGATTCTCCCGCGATGCCTGGGTGTTCAACGCCGATGGCCGCTGGAACAGATCGTCGCGCAGCGAGGCATCCACGCCCGTTCCGCTGTCAGCCACTTCGACCTGAAGCCGTTCATTCTCCTGCCAGACCGCCAGACGAATTTCCCCGCCAGATGGCGTATGGCGCATCGCGTTATCGAGCAGGTTGGTCACCACGCGTTCGATCATCGACACGTCGGCGTTAATCAGCGGCAGCGGTCCCGGCACGTCAATATGCAGATTCACTTCGCGCGTGCGGGCGGTGAGCTCAAACTTCTGCGCCACGTCGGAAATCAACTCCCCCATCGCGAAACGCTCGCGCTGCGGCTTAATGCCGCCGTGCTCAAGGCGCGCCAGCTCGAACAGCTGCTGCGATAGATGACGGACTTTTTGCCCCTGACGCAGCGCGGTGGCGAGATACTGCTGGTGCTCCTGCGGCGTCAGCGTGGCGGATTTTAGCGACAGGGTTTCCAGATAGCCCAGCAGCGAGGTCAGCGGCGTACGGAGATCGTGCGAAATGTTGGCGATAAACTCCCGGCGCTGGCGATCGCTGTCGGCCAGCTGGTCCCACTGGCGGGTGATTTTGCGCGCCAGCTCGATAAAGCTGTTGCGCAGGATCGCCACTTCATCCTTGGCCGCCGCGTCCGACGGCTGCGCCGCCAGCTGTCTGATAGCGCTGATGCTGTCCTGCTCCAGCCCGGCGACCTCCACCGTCAGCAGTTTTACCGGGCGCGTGACCCAGTACCAGACCAGTAAACCTGCCAGCAGGCCAAACAGCGCGACCCACAGCAATGACCACAGCACCGTGCTCCACAGCGCCTTATGCCAGGCCATTTCCGCCAGGGCGTTTGACTCTTCGCCCTGCAAAATAATGTACAGATAGCCCTTAAGCTCGCCGTCCTGCCGCAGCGGCGTGGCGCTAAAAACCTTTTTATTTTGACTGCGAGGATCGTCGCCCAGGACCGGTATGGCGGTACCGCTCAGGAAGGTCTGAACCGGGGCCAGATCGATTTTTTGCCGCTGAATGTGGCCCGGCGGTGCGGCATCGGCCAGGATATCGCCGTCCGGGGAGACAACGTACAGCTCAACACTCGGATTAAAGGTCATCAGCCGATCGAACAGCGGCTTGAGCGCCGTTCGGTCGACCCTGCCCTGCGCGTTAAGAATCGGTTCACGCAGGACTATCTGCTGTGCCAGCCCGCCCGACAGCCGCTGCACCATCGCGTTGCCGTACTGCGTACTGGTGTAGAGCTGTACCGCACAGGCGACGGTGGCGCAGAGCATCATCAGCAGGATAAATAGCAGCGTCAGGCGCTGGCCCAGGCTAAAGCGGCGCATCATGATTTGGCTCCGCAAATTTATAGCCCTTGCCCCAGACGGTGCGAATTATCTCCGGCTCGGCGGCGTCCTTCTCAATCTTGATGCGCAGGCGGTTGATATGGGTGTTAACCGTATGCTCATAGCCTTCGTGCTGATAGCCCCAGACCTGCTCCAGCAGCGCCAGACGCGAAAAGACCTCGCCGGGATGACGGGCAAAGAAGTACAGCAGCTCGAATTCACGCGGGGTGAGATCCACCACCTGGCCGTGAAGCAGCACGCTGCGCGCCAGCGGATCGATGGTCAGACCGTGGGCCTGAATTTGACCGTCGGTTTGCGCCTGCCCCATCGCCTGCTGGCGGCGGAACAGCGCTTTGATGCGCGCAATCAGTTCCTGCACCGAGAACGGCTTAGCCAGATAATCATCGGCGCCGGTTTCCAGCCCGGTAATGCGGTCGGTCTCGCTGCTGCGGGCGCTGATGATGATCACCGGCAGGTAGCGCGTCATCTGACGGATGCGGCGGCAAATCTCCAGACCGTCAACGCTGGGCAGCATCAGGTCGAGGATCACCGCATCCCACGGCTGTTTTTCAAGACGCAGTAAGGCCTTGCCCCCGTCGGGCTCGTGGGTGATGGCGTAGCCTTCGTCTTCTAAATTGAGTCGCAGAAGCGCCGCGATATCGTGGTCGTCTTCCACCAGCAGGATCTGCTTCATGGGTAAGCCTTTATTCATCTCTTATGACGTAAGCTTACCTGATTTCGAGCGGGGGAAGAGTTCACATTTTGTTTAAGATTTCACGAGCAACGTCAGCACTTCGTAATGCGCGGTATGCGGGAACATATCGAAAAGCTGAACGCGTTCAATGCGGTAGCCCGGCAGGCTGGCGATGTCTTTCGCCATGGTCTGGGCTTTACAGCTGGAATAGACGATGTACTCGGGTGCCATCTGGCTCAGGTAGTCGCACAGCGCCTTGCCGATGCCGCGGCGCGGCGGGTTGACCAGCACCAGCTCCGGCACGTTGCCCTGGCCGGTCGCAAACTGCGTGGAATCCAGCGCCTGGAAGTGCAGATTCGTTAACCCCAGCCCGGCGGCGGACTGTTTCGCGCAGGCAATCGCTTCGGCAGAGATCTCAATGCCGGTGAGCTGCATCTCTGGCGTGGCGCAGTGCAGACCAAAGCCGCCCACGCCGCAGAAGAGATCCCACATATGATGGACGTTTAACGCACGAACCCAGTCGCGGGCGGTGGCGTACAGGCTGCTTGCCACGGTCGGGTTGGTCTGGAAGAAGCTTTGCGGGCGGATCCACAGCGGCACGCCGTTGAAGCTTTCGGCCAGCGCGTGCTGGTCGGTGAAGAAAATCTCTTTCTCCCCTTCCATGATCGCCATATGCACCGGCTGAATATTTGCGGTAATGACCTTCAGCTGCGGCAGCTGTTCCTGCAACCACGGCAGCGCCGCGCGCAGCTGCTCCAGCTTGGCTTCCGAGCGCAGCACGAAGCGCAGCATCATGCCGCCGTCGAGTTGGCTTTCCGTCAGCAGAAGGTATTTCAGCTCGCCGCGCCTGCGGGCGACGCTGTAAGGCGTTAATCCTGCACGCGCGATAAACGGTTTCAGCGCGGCAAAGACGGGTTCAAACGAGGCGGGATACAGCGGGCAGCCGGTCAGGTCTTCCGGTGTGCCGTCGCGGTGCAGCATTCCCAGCAGCGGTTTTTCAACGCTGCCGCTGACCACCATTTTGGCCTTATTACGAAAGCCCAGCTCCGGGCCACTGACGGGTGCGCACCACTCGCCCACCGCGTGTGCTGCCAGCAGCTGTTGCAGGTCGGCCATTTTGGCGGTGAGTTGTTGAGAGACCGGCTGTTCTATCCACTGACAGGAGCGGCAGCGTCCGGCGTCATAGAGTGCGCACTGCATATGAAAACCTTAAGAATCACGAGGGCTGCGATTATACACATTATTGCAGGCGGAAGAACCGCCGGCTTGAGGCCGGAACGAAGAGTAGACAGAGCACCAGCATATCCGGAAGTTTTTGCATAAACAGCGCGCGCAGGATCTCGCGTTTGGATTCCCCGGCAATGCTGAACAGCTCCGGGTAACCGTATCCCAGCGAGGCGGCCCACAGATAGCTGGCGGCGGTAATTTGCGTCAGCAGATAGACCCAGCGCGCCCAGTTGCGCCCTTTGACCAGCGAAAACGCGCAGTAGATCTCGATAAACACCAGCACCAGGCTGCTCAAAAAGACCAGCGTCAGATTCCACGTCTGCACGCTGCGGTGAATGAATTCACCGATGCCGCGCACGCCCAGGGTGTTCAGAATCATTAGCACGTCCAGGCAGCGGATCATAATAATGGCGAGCGCCGCCACCTGAACCAGAGCAGGTACGTTAGGACGCGCGTGCGTAGTACGTGATTTTTTTAATAATCCCAATGTTTTACTTCCCTGAAAAACAGTGCCGCGTCATGCGCGGCACTTCACTGGAAATTTTAAATCCTTCAGCCGCGTCTTGCACGCTGGATATCGCGCACGCGCTGTTTTTCCGCGCGCGCCATCAAATACCAGGCGATAAATCCGACAATTCCGACCACGCCGAGGATGATGGAAGCCAGGGCGTTGATCTCCGGGTTGACTCCCATGCGCACGCTGGAGAAGACCAGCATAGGCAGCGTCGTCGCGCCCGGTCCGGAGACAAAGCTGGCGATAACCAGATCGTCCAGCGACAGCGTAAACGCCAGCAGCCAGCCGGAGATCACCGCCGGCATAATCATCGGCAGGGTAATGATGAAAAAGACCTTCAGCGGCGTCGCGCCAAGATCCATCGCCGCCTCTTCAATGGAGCGATCCAGCTCGCGCATGCGCGAGGAGATTACAACCGCCACGTAGGCCGTACAGAAGGTGACGTGCGCCAGCCAGATGGTGAGCATGCCGCGATCCGCCGGCCAGCCGATGGCGTGCGCCAGGGCCACGAACAGCAACAGCAGCGCGAGACCGGTGATCACGTCCGGCATGACCAGCGGCGCGGTGATCATAAAGGCGAACCCGTTTGAGCCACGAAAACGCCCGAATCGCACCATCACCAGCGCGGCGATCGTGCCCAGCACCGACGCCATTGTCGCCGCAAGGGCAGCAATGGTCAGACTCAGCCCCACCGCGCTCATCATCGCATCGTCGTGGAACAGCTCGCTGTACCAGCGCGTCGACCAGCCCGCCCAGACCGTTACCAGCTTAGAGCTGTTGAACGAGTAGATCACCAGCATCAGCATCGGCGCATACAGGAAGGTAAAGCCGATAACGAGGATCGCAATTCGCCACGGGGAGCGCACTACCGGTAAGTTGTTCATCCGTGATCTCCCATCTGTTTCTGCTGATGCTTGTGGAACCACATAATCGGCACGATCAGCAGCAGGAGCATCACGATCGCCACCGCCGAGGCCACCGGCCAGTCGCGGTTATTGAAGAACTCCTGCCACAGCACGCGGCCAATCATGATGCTGTCAGGGCCGCCGAGCAGTTCCGGGATCACAAACTCCCCTACCGCCGGGATAAAGACCAGCATTGACCCGGCGATAATGCCGCCTTTGGTCAGCGGAACAATGACGCTGAAGAAGGTTTTTAACGGACGGGCGCCGAGATCGAGCGACGCTTCCACCAGCGAGTAATCAATGCGCGTAAGCGCCGTATAGATCGGCAGCACCATGAACGGCAGATAGGCGTACACAATGCCGATATAGACCGCGAGGTTGGTGTGCAGGATCGTCAGAGGCTGATCGATAACCCCGAGCCACATGAGAAAGTTATTCAGCACGCCGTTGTTTTTCAGGATCCCCATCCAGGCGTAAACGCGGATCAGGAACGAGGTCCACGACGGCAGGATCACCAGCAGCAGCAGGATGTTGCGCGTCGACGGTTTGCTGTGCGCCACCGCCCACGCCAGCGGGTAGCCCATCACCAGACAGCAGAGCGTCGAGATCGCCGCCACCTGCAGCGACTGCAGATAGGCTTCGAAATAGAGCGGATCGTCGGTGAGCTGCAGGAAGTTGCCGAGATTAAGCGTCAGCGTCAGCTGCCCGTCGGCCCAGTCCAGCAGGTTGGTGTAAGGCGGGATCGCCCGCGCCATTTCCGCCAGGCTTATCTTGAAAACAATCAGGAACGGCAGCAGGAACAGCAGGATCAGCCACACATACGGCATGGCAATCACCAGCTTGCGGCCGTGGTTCATCTGCAAGCGCGTTAGCCACTGGGCAAAACCGCCCGGCTTTTCTGCGCGAGCTGGAGGTTCAAGTGCACTCATTTGCCGCTCCTTATACCGTCAGCACGACGCAACTGTCAGCATCCCAGCACAGGCGCACTTCGTCACCCCATGTTGGCTGCCCCTTGCGGTAGCGATGTTCGTTCTGTAGCTGCGCGCTGAGCATCTGCCCGCTTTTCAGCCGCACGTGGTAGATAGACAGATCGCCCAGGTAGGCAATGTGCACCACTTCGCCCACGGCAAAATTATAGCCATCGGCAGGCGGATCCTCACAGAGCATGATCTTCTCCGGACGCAGCGCGACGTAGACCGGCACGTTATCCACCACGGAGTTATCCGGATCGACCTTAAGCGGATGCTGCAGCCCCGGCGATTCGATGACCAGGCCATCCTCCTGACGATCTTTCAGCAGCCCTTCGAAGACGTTGACCGAGCCGATAAACTCCGCGCTGTAGCGGGTGGTCGGGTGCTCATAAATCTCTTCCGGCTCGCCAATCTGCACGAACTTCCCGCGGTTCATGATCGCGATGCGTCCGGCCATGGTCATCGCTTCTTCCTGGTCGTGGGTCACCATCACGCAGGTCACCCCCACGCGCTCGAGGATATCCACCACTTCGAGCTGCATACGGTCGCGCAGTTTTTTATCCAGAGCGCCCATCGGCTCATCGAGCAACAATAATTTCGGGCGTTTTGCCAGACTGCGGGCCAGGGCCACGCGCTGGCGCTGGCCGCCGGAGAGCTGGTGCGGCTTACGCTTCGCGAACTCCTGCATGTGCACCAGGCTCAGCATCTCGGCCACGCGCGCGGTAATTTCGGCCTTCGGCAGCTTGTCCTGCTTTAGGCCAAAGGCGATGTTCTGCTCCACCGTCATGTGCGGAAAGAGCGCGTAGGACTGGAACATCATGTTAATCGGGCGCTGATACGGTGGCACGCTGGAGAGATCCACACCATCGAGCATGATTTGCCCGGCGGTGGGCTGTTCAAAACCGGCCAGCATACGCAGCAGGGTCGATTTACCGCAGCCAGAAGCCCCCAGAAGGGCAAAAATTTCGCCTTTATAGATAGTCAGGCTGACGTCGTCCACGGCATGCTGGCCATCGAAAGATTTGGTGAGGTTACGAATTTCAAGAAGCGGGGTCAGCGCTTTACGGACTTTCGCCTGCGGGCGGGGGATCGCGTCATTCACGGGGTGTTCTCCGGCATAGATCAGTACTGGTGCAAACGCACCGTCAGGGTGCGCATCGCCGGGCGGCGCTAACGCTTGCCCGGCCTACGGGTTGTACAGGCCCGGTAGGCGACAGCGCCACCGGGCAACAATACCCAACGCCGTTATTTACCGCTTTTCACCTTGGTCCACGCGCGGGTACGCACGCGGTCAATTTTTGGATCCTGAACTTTCAGGGTGAAGAGCTTGGCGAACACATCCGCTGGCGGATAGATAGCCGGGTTGTTACGGATTTCTTCGCTTACCAGCGGCACGGAGGCCTTGTTACCGTTCGCGTAGTAAACGTGGTCGCTGATGTGGGCGATCACCTCAGGACGCATCAGGTAGTTGAGGAACTGATAGGCTTCGTCTTTGTTCTTCGCATCAGCCGGCATCGCGAAGACGTCGAAGAAGGCCAGCGCCCCCTCTTTCGGAATGAAGTAAGAGACGTTCACGCCGTTTTTCGCCTCTTTCGCGCGGTTAGCCGCCTGCCACACGTCCCCTGCCCAGCCGATCGCGACGCAGATATCGCCGTTCGCCAGGTCATTAATGTACTGAGACGAGTGGAAGTAACGAATGTTTGGACGCAGCTTCAGCAGCAGATCGGTCGCCGGGCCGGTGTAATCATCGGCTTTACTGCTGTTCGGGTCTTTGCCCAGGTAGTTCAGCACGGTGGCGAAAATCTCTTCCGGCGCATCGAGGAAGGAGACGCCGCAGCTTTTCAGCTTCTCCAGGTTTTCCGGCTTCAGCACCACGTCCCAGCTGTCCAGCTTGACGTCCGGCCCCAGCACCGCTTTGACTTTATCCACGTTGTAGCCGATACCGGTGGTCGCCCACAGGTAAGGCATGGCGTATTTGTTGTCCGGGTCATGCTTCGCCACCAGCTTCAGCACTTCCGGATCGAGGTTTTTCCAGTTCGGTAACTTGCTCTTGTCCAGCGGCTGGAAGACGCCTGCCGTCAGCTGGCGCTCGAGGAAGCTTGCGGAAGGCACCACGAGATCAAACCCGGTGCTGCCCGCCATCAGTTTTCCTTCCAGCACTTCGTTGGAATCGAACACGTCGTAGACCACTTTAATGCCGGTCTCTTTTTCAAAATTCGCCACCGTGTCCGGCGCGATATAGTCAGACCAGTTGTAAACGTGCAGCGTTTTTTGTTCCGCAGCGAGCGTGCCGGCAGAGACGGCCATCAGAGCACCCGCAACCAGACCCGATAACCATTTTTTATTCAAGGCGATCATATCTTTATTCCTTCTGAAAGCTCGTTAACAAACGAACTAAAACTGTGCAATCTGAAGATATGCAATAATCATGCATAGTTTGTCGCTCTGCCCAAAATAAAAAGAAACCTCTTTACCCGGCAGCTTCCGCTCGCTTTTTTAAGCATCGCAAGAATAACTGTAGCCCGTGTCTCCGGCTATAGCCCAGACGAAAAAACGCCTTTTATCAATTTTTTATGCAGGTTATGTCTACGTGATAAGCCGAAACGGCCTTCAGGGAGGTGAAAAATTCTTTAAAGAAAGGTTAAAAGCAGCAGAAAAAATGGCCTTCTGCAGCCGCTACGGCAGCGACTGCGCAAAAGTCAGACAGGTTCAGTGAAGAAAATTGGGAGATGCATCATTATTCTCTGCATCATCTTCCGCGCTATACAGCAGATGGTGTGCATTGGCTTCCATCATGACCATGGAAATTTGCTCTTCGCTCAAGCGCATAAACCAGGAGAACTGCTTGAACGACAGCCCGGCACCGGAGAATAAAGACTGGCAAACGACCAGTTTTGGCAGATTATCATCCTGTATGTCGAGAAATGCTTTCACCGTCAAAGAACTGGCGTTGATCGCTGACAGGTCGGAGGCCAGCGCCAGCAGCGCGGAGGGCTTCACTTCGGCCAGCGCGGAGAAAAGGATCACGTCGTTAATGAGATCGATTTTGGCATCGAAAATGCCGTCGAAATTCTGCATATGAGGCAGATGCAGCGCCTGGCAGGAATCGCATTCGAAGAACGTAATTCCGGCATCATCAAGCCATTGACGTAACGTATCCAGTGTAGGTACGACCTGTAAATCCATCGCTGTGCAGCCTCTTAATTAAAAACTTCGCATATACCCGTCATACTTCAAGTTGCATGTGCGTTGGCTGCGCTCGTTCACCCCAGTCACTTACTAATGTAAGCTCCAGGGGATTCACTCCCTTGCCGCCTTCCTGCAACTCGAATTATTTAGGGTATAGATTACGCAAAAAGTGCGTTCAATACCATTTAACCGCCCGTTTTCAGACAGTAGCCTGGCGTGGCATGACGCTCGATCCATGCGATCATTTTACCTGCAATATCGACACCTGTGGTTTTTTCTACGCCTTCCAGCCCCGGCGAAGCGTTCACCTCCATGACCAGCGGCCCGCGCGTCGCCCGCAGAAGGTCTACGCCCGCCACGTCCAGCCCCAGGGTTTGCGCCGCTTTGACGGCAATTTCCCGTTCGCGATCGCTAATATCAGCTACCCGCGCCACGCCGCCGCGGTGAAGGTTAGAGCGGAAATCGCCCTCTTTCGCCTGGCGCTCAATGGCCGCCACCACTTCATTGCCGACCACGAAGCAGCGAATATCGCGCCCTTTCGCCTCTTCGATGTACTCCTGCACCAGGATGTGCGCATTGAGACCCCGAAAGGCATCAATCACGCTCTCCGCCGCCTGACGCGTTTCAGCCAGCACCACGCCAATGCCCTGCGTGCCTTCCACCAGCTTGATGACCAAAGGCGCGCCGCCCACCATGTCGATAAGATCGCTGGTGTCGTCCGGTGAATGGGCAATCCCCGTGACGGGGAGATCGATCCCCTGACGGGCGAGGAGCTGCAGCGAGCGCAGCTTGTCGCGGGCGCGCGAAATGGCGACGGATTCGTTGAGCGGATAGCTGCCCAACATCTCGAACTGGCGCAGCGCGGCGGTGCCGTAATAGGTGATCTGGGAGCCGATGCGGGGGATCACCGCATCAAAGTGCGGCAGCTTGCGGCCTTTGTAGTGAATCGACGAGGCGGCCGGGTCAATGTTCATATAGCAGGACATCGGGTCGAGGATCTCAACCTGATGCCCGCGTTTCGCCGCCGCATCTCGCAGGCGCTTACATGAATAGAGCGTTCCATCCCGGGACAATATGGCAATTTTCACCCTGCACCTCTCTGAAGACATGGAAAAAGCCTGCATATCATATACGCAGGCAGGCGCAGGCGGAATGGACTATCGCGTCGCCCAGCCCTGTTTGTGCAGGTAATCAAGAATAAACGGGCGGTTTTCTTTAATGATGGTGCGACGAATATGGTCAGTCCAGGTATCGCGACGGTTATTGCTGCCGCGCGTCAGGTAGTAGTTCGCCAGCTCTTCATCATATTGATTCAGGACGTCCTGATCGACCGGCTGGTAGTGGTTTTCGTGCACCAGCATGGCGGCAGGAATACGCGGCTTCAGATCCGGGTTATCCGCAGGCCAGCCGAGGCACAGGCCGAACAGCGGCAGGACGTGTTTTGGCAGCTTCAGCAGCTCGGTCACGCTTTCAATGTTGTTACGCAGGCCGCCGATGTAGACGCCACCTAATCCCAGCGACTCCGCCGCCGTAAAGGCGTTTTGCGCCATCAGCGCGGTATCCACCACGCCCAGCAGCAGCTGTTCGGCCAGCCCCAGCTCGGCCTCAGGGCAGATCTGCAGGTGGCGGTTAAAGTCGGCGCAGAACACCCAGAACTCCGCGGCCTGGGCCACATGCTTCTGTCCGCCGGTCAGCGCGACCAGCTGTTCACGCATGGCCGGGTCGGTAATGCGGATAATCGAGCTGCACTGCAGAAAGCTGGAGCTGGAGGTCGCCCTGGCGCTGTTAATAATCGCTTCGCGCTGCGCCTCGGTAATCGGCTCGTCGGTGAAGTGGCGAATGGAACGGTGGGATGTGAGCAGGTCTATGGTTGGCGTCATCTTGTCTCTCTTTGTCTTGCTTAAACCTTATGGCAGCCAGTATAGGCAATGATTTGCGCGGTGTAATTGGCGAAACATAGCCTTACTGTATCAAAGCGACAGGCGAAACCTTCTTTAATGGCGGCAGGTTATCGGGCACTATATGTCCTATTCGCCGTCAGGCTTGTTTTTTGAGGAGAGAGAAATGTTTGCAGTAATTTTTGGTCGTCCAGGGTGCCCTTACTGTGTGCGCGCGAAAGAGCTGGCTGAGAAACTGACCGAAGAGCGCGATGACTTCAACTTCCGCTACGTGGACATCCACGCGGAAGGCATCACCAAAGCGGATCTCGAAAAAACCGTCGGTAAGCCGGTTGAAACCGTACCGCAGATCTTCCTCGATCAGAAACACATCGGCGGTTGCACTGACTTTGAAGCTTACGCCAAAGAGCATCTGGGCCTGTTTGCCGCCCAGTAATGCGAAGACGCCCTCACCCGGAGGGCGTTTTTATTTGTGGTGCCGTCGATGCTTAATCAGGCTGCATACAAACAAATAGCACAGCGCGCCGAGGGCGCACCAGAAGACGCCGCTCAGCAACCACGCCATCTCCTGCCAGAAACTTCGCGTTGATACATACAGCATGCGCATCAGCAGCAGACACAGCGGTGCCGCCAGCATTGCGCCAATAAGCGGCTTGACCACCTCCCCTTTACGGGAAAGAAAACTGGCTGCCGCTCCCGGCAGGGTAAAAAAGAGCAGCCCCAGCTCCGGGTGTCCGGCAGCCCTGAATGCCCCCTTCACATTAAAAGCGAGCGACATGCACACGACGGTAAACAGCAAAAAGCAGCTGATCACCCCCGCCCAGTTTCGTTTAATGTTCAAACTATCCTCCTGACTTATCTCTATCAAATACACCTTCGTCGGGTAGACGCCCAGTCAGATAAAGCAATGCGGCAATCCTTGCCAAAGTACGCACAGGGTGATGCGATAATAGGTAGCTGTCAGTAGCTAATACGATTAAACTATCGGCCAGCTAATGTTTTAGGGAATAAATTAGGTAACAGGGAGGGTTGAACACGTTCCCTGGCTCAGAAAACAGTAGCCCAAATAGTCCTTTCATTCAACAACTTACTGGTAAACAAGAAGTTAGCCTCCGTGAATATAAACGTCGCAGACTTGTTAAATGGGAATTACATCCTGTTATTATTTGTGGTACTGGCGCTGGGCCTCTGCCTGGGTAAATTGCGCCTGGGTTCAGTTCAACTTGGTAATTCCATTGGCGTTTTAGTCGTCTCCTTATTATTAGGCCAGCAGCACTTCAGCATTAACACGGACGCGCTCAACTTAGGCTTTATGCTGTTTATTTTTTGTGTTGGCGTGGAAGCGGGACCGAACTTTTTTTCAATTTTCTTCCGCGACGGCAAAAATTATCTGATGCTGGCGCTGGTGATGGTCGGCAGCGCGCTGCTGATCGCGTTAGGACTGGGTAAACTGTTTGGCTGGGATATCGGGTTAACGGCCGGTATGCTGGCAGGCTCCATGACCTCCACCCCCGTGCTCGTGGGTGCCGGTGATACCCTGCGCCATTCCGGCATGGCCGGCGCGCAGCTTTCTACCGCCCTCGACCACCTGAGCCTGGGCTATGCCCTGACCTATCTCATTGGTCTGGTGAGCCTGATCGTCGGCGCGCGCTACCTGCCAAAACTTCAGCACCAGGATCTGCAGACCAGCGCCCAGCAAATCGCGCGCGAGCGCGGTCTCGATACCGATTCCAAACGTAAAGTCTATCTCCCGGTGATCCGCGCCTATCGCGTCGGTCCAGAGCTGGTGGCATGGGCTGACGGCAAAAACCTGCGCGAGCTGGGGATTTACCGCCAGACGGGCTGCTATATCGAACGTATCCGCCGCAACGGCATTCTGGCGAACCCGGACGGCGACGCGGTGCTGCAGATGGGCGACGACATCGCGCTGGTGGGTTATCCGGACGCCCACGCCCGTCTCGACCCGAGCTTCCGTAACGGCAAAGAGGTGTTCGATCGCGATCTGCTCGACATGCGTATCGTCACCGAAGAGATCGTGGTGAAAAACCATAACGCCGTTGGCCGCCGTCTGGCACAGCTGAAGCTGACCGACCACGGCTGCTTCCTCAACCGCGTGATCCGCAGCCAGATTGAGATGCCTATCGACGATAACGTCGTGCTCAACAAAGGCGACGTTCTGCAGGTCAGCGGCGACGCGCGACGCGTGAAAACCGTTGCCGACCGCATCGGCTTTATCTCCATTCACAGCCAGGTCACCGACCTGCTGGCCTTCTGCGCCTTCTTTATCGTTGGCCTGATGATCGGGATGATCACCTTCCAGTTCAGCAACTTTAGCTTCGGCATCGGTAACGCCGCCGGGCTGCTGTTTGCCGGGATCATGCTGGGCTTCCTGCGAGCCAACCACCCGACCTTCGGCTACATTCCGCAGGGCGCGCTGAACATGGTGAAAGAGTTCGGTCTGATGGTCTTTATGGCAGGCGTCGGCTTAAGCGCGGGAAGCGGTATCGGCCACAGCCTGGGCGCCGTTGGCTGGCAGATGCTGGTTTCCGGACTTATCGTTAGCCTGGTGCCGGTGGTGATCTGCTTCCTGTTCGGCGCCTACGTGCTGCGCATGAACCGCGCCCTGCTCTTCGGGGCAATGATGGGCGCGCGTACCTGTGCGCCGGCCATGGAAATCATCAGCGATACCGCGCGCAGCAACATCCCGGCGCTGGGGTATGCGGGCACGTACGCTATCGCTAACGTGCTGCTCACGCTGGCGGGTACGCTGATCATCATCATCTGGCCTGGACTCGGATAACTCCTAAGTTTGCGCGCGGGGAAAATTATTTTCGTTACGCGCAGAACTTTTTTATCAGGGGGCAGTCATAACTAGTGCCACTGCTTTTCTTTGATGTCCCCAATTTGTGGAGCCCATCAACCCCGCCGTTTTGGTTCAAGGTTGATGGGTTTTTTGTTGCCTGAAATTCCCGTACCGCTCATCTCCGCTTCTATCCTGCAATCAAAACATATATGATTAAACATATATAAATCATTCCACCTGCAGGAACGCCCATGCTCCACCCACTCCAGCTCTTCAAAACTCTCTCCGACGAAACGCGGCTCGCCATCGTCATGCTGCTCCGCGAAGCGGGCGAGCTGTGCGTATGCGATCTCTGCTCCGCAACCACCGAGTCGCAGCCTAAAGTCTCCCGCCACATGGCGTTGCTGCGCGAGTCCGGGCTGGTTATCGACCGTCGCGAGGGGAAGTGGGTCTATTACCGTTTGTCTCCCAACATGCCTGCATGGGCGGCAACCGTTATCGACAACAGCTGGAACTGCCTGCGGGACGAGACGCGCATGAAGCTTAAAAACCGACTCTCAGGCTCGTGCTAGGCAAAACACATTCACAAAAACAGATATAACGGAGTAGAAGATGTTTCTGGCAGGGGCTATTTTTCTGTTTACGCTGGTACTGGTCATCTGGCAGCCCAAAGGGCTCAGTATCGGCTGGAGCGCCAGCATTGGCGCCGTGCTGGCGCTGGCCAGCGGCGTGATTCACATTAACGATATACCTGTGGTGTGGAATATCGTCTGGAACGCCACGGCAACGTTCATTGCCGTCATCATCATCAGCCTGCTGCTGGATGAGTCCGGCTTTTTCGAGTGGGCGGCGCTGCACGTTGCCCGCTGGGGGAACGGTCGCGGGCGATTGCTGTTTACGTATATCGTGCTGCTGGGCGCAGCCGTGGCGGCGCTGTTTGCCAATGACGGTGCGGCGCTGATCCTGACCCCTATCGTCATCGCCATGCTTCTGGCGCTGGGGTTCAGCAAGCAGGCCACGCTGGCGTTTGTGATGGCAGCAGGTTTTATCGCCGACACCGCCAGCCTGCCGCTGATTGTGTCAAACCTGGTCAACATCGTGTCGGCAGACTTCTTTAAGCTGGGGTTCAGCGAGTACGCCTCGGTGATGATCCCGGTAGATATCGCCGCGATTGCCGCAACGCTGGTGATGCTGCATCTGTTCTTTCGCAAGGAAATCCCCCCGGAATATGACCTTGCAAAACTCCGCGAGCCCGCGCGGGCCATTCACGACCTCCCGACGTTCAGAACGGGCTGGATCGTCCTGCTGCTGCTTCTCGTCGGTTTCTTTGTGCTTGAACCTCTCGGCATTCCGGTCAGCGCCATCGCGACCGTCGGCGCGCTGATTTTATTCGCTGTCGCAAAACGCGGACATGCGATAAACACCGGAAAAGTGCTGCGCGGCGCGCCGTGGCAGATCGTTATCTTTTCGCTGGGGATGTATCTGGTGGTGTATGGCCTGCGCAATGCCGGGCTGACGGACTCTCTCACAGGCGTACTGGATAGCCTGGCCGGACACGGGCTGTGGGCCACCACGCTGGGAACCGGGTTCATCACCGCGTTTCTGTCATCCATAATGAACAATATGCCCACGGTGCTGATTGGCGCGCTCTCCATCGAGGGCAGTACAGCGACAGGACTAATCAAGGAAGCGATGATTTACGCCAACGTGATTGGCTGCGATCTGGGGCCGAAAATCACGCCTATCGGCAGCCTCGCCACCCTGCTCTGGCTCCACGTGCTGGCGCAGAAAAACATGACGATCACCTGGGGCTACTATTTCCGGACGGGCATCGTTATGACGCTGCCGGTCCTGTTTGTGACGCTCGCCGCGCTGGCGCTACGTCTCTCCTTCACACTGTAATGAGCCACTGATATGAGCCACATCACCATTTATCACAACCCGGCCTGCGGAACCTCGCGCAACACGCTGGAGATGATCCGCAACAGCGGCACGGAGCCAGAGATTATCCTTTATCTGGAAACCCCGCCGTCGCGCGATAAGCTGACCACCCTGATTGCCGAGATGGGCATTTCAGTGCGGGATCTGCTGCGTAAAAACGTGGAGCCCTATGAACAGCTCGGCTTTGCCGACGATAAGTTCACCGACGACCAGCTTATTGATTTTATGCTGCAGCACCCGATCCTGATTAATCGTCCGATCGTGGTGACGCCGCTGGGTACCCGCCTGTGCCGACCGTCTGAAGTCGTCCTCGACATCCTGCCGGATGCGCAGAAAGGGGCGTTTACGAAAGAGGATGGCGAAGCCGTCGTGGACGCCAGCGGCAAAAAAATCTCGCCAAAGTAACCCGTTGATAATGGCTCAGTAAGGCCTTCCAGCCGCATACCCCACCCATCTGCCAGGTTGCATCAGCCGAAACCCGGCACATACTTCTGAGGGTTAATCCTGGTGAGGGTATGCAGCTATGGGCTTTAAGAACAAAACCGCCGTTATCTTTGGCGGAAGCGGCGTCATCGGCAGTTCAGTGGCGCACGCTCTGGCGCGTGAAGGGGCGGATGTGTACTTCGCCGCACGCGACCACGCCAGGCTGGAGCAGGTCGCCAGCAGCATTCGCGCCGCGGGCGGTTCTGCCAGCACGTTTGTTTTCGATGCGCTCGAGGAGTCCTCGCTGCTCCCCGACCTTGCCCGCATTGATATCGTCGTCAACGCCACGGGCTTTATGCACGATCAGGGCAAACGCCTTGAGGCGTTAACGCTTGATGAGTTCAGGCAGGGTTTTGATCCCTTCCTGGCTGCCTACTTTAACATTGCGAAAGCCGTGTCGCCCCGCATGGGCGGCGAGCATGGTGGAGTCATTATTACCGTCGTCGCGCCTGCCGCGAACATGACGATCGCGGGCCACCTCGGGCATATCGTCGGCTGCGCGGGAACGGAAGCCTTGACCCGGGCGCTGGCGGCGGAACTGGGGACAAAAAATATTCGCGTGCTGTGCGTGCGTTCGCACGCGATAGCAGACGCGGTGCAGGCGGGTTCGTATGTGGGAGCCATTTTCGCCGCCAGGGCGCAGACGATGGGGATTACGGTTGAGCAGTTTCTCAGCGGTGCCGCGCAAAGCACCCTGACGCGTCGCCTGCCGACGCTGGCACAGGTGGCAGACACGATTACGTTTCTGGCCTCAGATGCGGCAGGCGCTATGACGGGAACCACCGTCAATATGACCGCGGGCGCAACCTAGCGGCCACCCTCGCCCGCAATTCTCCCCACCATCGCCCGGATCTCTTCGCGCGTTAACGGCGCCCGGTCGGTGACATAGTGCAGCGTCATCCCTTCGATAAACGCGTCCAGGGCGCGGGTGGTAACCGGGTCGAACCACTGCTCCAGCGTGGTCTGGCTCATTTTCATCCAGTCCTGCATCACCGTTTTGAGCGCCGCGCTGCGGTGCATAAAGGCGTAGAGCTGATACATCAGCGCCATGTTGTGCGGCGTGGTCACCTGCGAGCTGTGGATCAGGGTGGTGATGGATTCGCACGCCATTTCCGGCCCGGTGACGCCGGCGAAGAAATCCCGGTACTGCTGCGACATCTGCCGGGTAAACCACGTGAAGGCCTCCTCCAGCAGCGGCTCCATGCCGTCGAAATAGTAGGTCATCGACCCCAGCGGCACGCCCGCGCAGGTGGCGATTTTACGGTGCGTGACGGCGTGAATGCCGTGCTCGGCAATGGTATCGAGCGTTGCCTGCAGGATCTTCTCCCGGCGATGCGGATCGTTCGGTGGTCTGCTCATAAATTCCTCACGTGGTTTGTGTACAAATGTACACAAACTTGCTAGTGTTGTCGCTATTGTTGTACTTCTGGTGCTACCCCAATGACGAAGACCTCTCCCCGTAAAGCCCTGCAGCGACGCCTGTGGGCGCTGTTTATGTTCTTCTTTATTCCCGGCCTGCTGATGGCCTCCTGGGCCACGCGCACCCCCGCCATTCGCGATATTTTGTCCGTTTCTACCGCCGAGATGGGCATCGTGCTGTTCGGCCTGTCGATAGGCTCCATGAGCGGCATCCTCTGCTCCGCGTGGCTGGTAAAGCGCTTTGGTACGCGAGCGGTGATCCGCACCACCATGTGCTTTGCCGTGTTCGGGATGGGCATATTAAGCGTGGCGCTGTGGTTTGCCTCGCCGGTGCTGTTCGCCCTGGGCCTGACGGTATTTGGCGGCAGCTTCGGTTCGGCGGAAGTTGCCATCAACGTGGAAGGGGCGGCGGTCGAACGTGAGATGAATAAAACCGTGCTGCCGATGATGCACGGTTTTTACAGCCTCGGCACGCTGGCCGGTGCGGGCGTGGGGATGGCGCTGACGGCCACCGGCGTAAGCGCGAATCTGCATATCCTGCTGGCGGCGCTGGTGTGCATCATTCCGATCCTGACCGGCATCCGGGCCATCCCGGACGGCACCGGTAAAAACTCCGCTGACGAACAGCACTCGGCTGAAAAAGGGCTGCCCTTCTACCGCGACTTCCAGCTGATGCTGATCGGCGTGGTGGTGCTGGCGATGGCGTTCGCGGAAGGTTCCGCCAACGACTGGCTGCCGCTGCTGATGGTGGACGGTCACGGCTTTAGCCCGACCTCCGGCTCGCTGATTTACGCCGGGTTTACGCTGGGGATGACCGTCGGGCGCTTCACCGGCGGCTGGTTTATCGACCGCTATAGCCGCGTGGCGGTGGTGCGCGCCAGCGCCCTGCTCGGCGGCCTGGGTATCGCGATGATCATCTTTGTGGACGTGGACTGGATTGCGGGCGTTTCCGTGATCCTCTGGGGACTGGGGGCATCACTTGGCTTCCCGCTGACCATTTCCGCCGCCAGCGACACCGGCCCGGATGCCCCGACGCGCGTCAGCGTGGTGGCGACCACGGGCTATCTCGCCTTCCTGGTCGGGCCGCCGCTGCTCGGCTTCCTCGGCGAGCACTACGGGCTGCGCAGCGCCATGCTGGTGGTGTTAGGGTTGGTCATCATCGCCGCGCTGGTGGCGCGCGCGGTGGCAAAGCCGGAAACGAATCAAACGACACTGGAGAAGGGATATGAGCGTTAAACTGATCGCCGTCGACATGGATGGTACTTTTCTGAGCGATGCCAAGACCTATAATCGGCCGCGCTTTCTGGCGCAGTACGCCCGCATGAAGGCGCAAGGAATCCGCTTCGTGGTCGCCAGCGGCAACCAGTATTACCAGCTGATCTCCTTTTTCCCGGAGATTGCGCATGAGATTGCGTTCGTCGCCGAAAACGGCGGCTGGGTCGTGAGCGAAGGTGAAGATGTCTTTAACGGCGAACTGTCGAAAGCCCATTTCGAGACCGTCGCGAACGTGCTAAACGAGGTTCCGGGCATTGAGATCATCGCCTGCGGGAAAAGCAGCGCGTACACGCTGAAATGCTATGACGAGGGCTTTAAGGATATCGCGGCGAAGTATTACCACCGCCTCGAAATGGTCAGCGATTTCGATAACCTGAACGATATTTTCTTCAAGTTCGGGCTTAACGTCTCTGACGATGAAATTCCGCGGATTCAGGCGCTGCTGCATGAAAAGCTGAGCGACATCATGGTGCCCGTCACCACCGGTCACGGCAGTATCGATCTGATTATCCCCGGCGTGCATAAAGCTAACGGCCTGCGGATCCTGCAAAAGCGCTGGGGCATAGACGACAGCGAAGTGGTGGCCTTCGGCGACAGCGGCAACGACGTGGAGATGCTGCGCCAGTCCGGGTTCAGCTTTGCGATGGCGAATGCCAGACCGCACATCAAAGAGGCGGCGCGTTTTGAAGCGCCGCACAATAACGATGAAGGCGTTTTAAACGTGATTGAGAAGGTGTTGAACGGGGAGGCACCGTTTAATTGACCGCGTGCGGTCTGGCGCCCTCGCCCCTCACCCTGGCCCTCTCCCCAAAGGGGAGAGGGAAAAAAGATTATGGTTGCAGGGCGTTCCCGACGCGTTTGTCTTTCAGGAACACCACCATCAGTCCAACCCACAGCACGCCGTTGGCGAGGTTAAACAGGCTGAACAGCCCGTTGCCGCCCATCGCGTAGGCATGCTTGCTCACTTCAATACCGACGGTAAAAATCAGCATCTGCAGCATTCCCATCGCCGCTGACACCGTGCCTTTACTCATCTCGCTGGCAAACAGCGTCAGGCGCACCAGCCCGGCGTTGGCCACGCCAATCCCGAAGGCATAGAGGCTGAGCCCCGCCGTCATCCACAGGTAGGCGTGGGATGACGCGACGGTCGCCACCGCAGCCAGAATCAGCCCTGCCGCAATCGGCCAGCCGCCCATGATAATCAGTGAACGCACGGTGCGGCGTGACGTCAGGCGTGCCAGCACCAGGTTCCCGATAATCAGCGCGCCAAAGATCGGCACCTGCAGCAGGCCATACTCGTAGCTGCTGAGCTTTTCACCGCTGATGATAATGACCGGCGACTGCGCGATCCACGCCAGCAGCGGCAGGCTAACGAACCCGGTCGCCAGCGCGCCCGCCACAAAGCGGCCATTCTTCAGCACTTCTTTGTAATCCCGACCCAGCTCTTTCAGCGAGAGTTTCTCGCCGATGCGGGTGGCAGTTTCCGGCATCGCCCGGTGCAGGCCAAAGAACGCGAAGGCGGCGAGAAGCGCAAAGAGCACAAACATCCCTTCCCACGGCGCAACGTGCACCCACGCGGCCCCCACCAGCGGCCCGAGTAAGGGAGCGATCAGCGCGACGTTCGCCATCAGCGCGGTAATTTTGATACACACCGCCTCTTCAAACGACTCCTGAATGGCGGCATACCCCACGGCGCCGATAAAGCACAGGCTCACCCCCTGCAGGAAGCGCAGCAGGGTAAATTGTTCAATGTTTTGCGCCAGCAGCGTGGCGAGACAGGTGACGATGAACCACACCACGCCCGTCAGCATTACCGGACGACGGCCAATACGATCCGACAGCGGGCCTAACAGCCACTGTAAAAACATGCCGCCGGCCAGATAGGCGGTCATGGAGGTCGGCACCCACTCAATACCCGCGTTGTACTGCGCCACAACGGCCAGCATACCGGGCTGGATCATATCGTTGCCGATATAGGTAGAGAATTCGTAGAGCACCAGACACAGAGGGAAAAGCAACGCCTGACGACCCAGACGTGAACCAGAAGAAGAACGGTTTAACATGCAATCTCTTTATAATGACAAAATCGCGACGAGTTTAATGAAATGCCGCAGCCCGAGATAGTGATTTATTGAGGATAAACAGAAATAAAGCACATATCGTCTTCGTTTAAGGTTTCCTTAAGTTGACACTTTTATGATAGCGCGATTACTCGTCAACGATCCCAAATTATGGCACTCACCTCCAGCCGTTCAGAATTGTCTAACTTACAGACAAATAAGACAAAACGACTTTACCGCTTGCCGACCCGCTTTTATGGTTATCAGCTTTTCGTACTGATTGCCCTTGCCGTGGTCTTTACGTGGCTATCGCGCAGTGAAGCGCTCGACAGATGGATCACCGGCTTTTGGTATGACGCGGCAACGCAGAGCTTTCCGCTGCAGAAGGACCACCTGCTGGATCTGCTGAACCACCGCCTGGCGAAGTACATCGCCATCGGCTTAGGTGCCGTGGCGCTGTTTTACGGCGCCTACAAGCGCAACGCAAGGCTGGTGACGGCGGCGCTGCTGATGGGCGTTGGCGCGCTGGTGGTAGGCGCGCTGAAAAGCGTGAGCCATCACAGCTGCCCGTGGGATCTGGTGGAATATGGCGGTAAGGCTATGTCTTATCCCCTGTTCAGCGCCGTCCCTGCTGACAGCGGTCCGGGGCGCTGTTTTCCCGGCGGTCATGCCTCCAGCGGCTTTATGGTGATGGGGCTGTTTTTTGCCTTCTGGCGCGAGCGTCCGCGTCTCGCCTGGTGCTTCGTCGCGCTGGGCGTGGTGTTAGGTCTGGCGATGGGCTACGGCCAGGTCATGCGCGGGGCGCATTTTTTCTCTCACAACCTGTGGGCCGGGTGGTGGGTCTGGTTTTCCCAGGTGGTGGTCTACGGACTTATTTCCATCCGGTTTGCTAAAGAGTGATAACGCTATGTTAGAGAATCTGAATTATCAGCTGTTTTATCTGATCAACGCCACGCCAGCCTCGCCTGAGTGGTCGATCGATTTTGCCACCTTTCTGGCAAAAGATCTGATCAGCATCGTGCCTGCACTGGCTGCGATTCTCTGGCTGTGGGGTCCCCGCAGCCAGGTGAAGGCGCAGCGCCAGCTGGTGATCAAAGTCGCGATGGCGCTCGGGGTAAGCGTACTGCTGAGCTACATTCTGGGTCACGCCTTCCCGCACGATCGTCCTTTTGTCGATCATGTCGGCTATACCTTCCTGCACCACGCGCCGGATGACTCGTTCCCGAGCGATCACGGAACGGTGATCTTTACCTTCGCGCTGGCTTTCCTGTTCTGGCATCGCCTGTGGTCCGGTGCGGTCCTGATGGTGGCGGCCCTGGCTATCGCCTGGTCTCGCGTTTACCTGGGCGTTCACTGGCCGCTGGATATGGTGGGCGGTTTCCTGGTGGGGCTGATTGGCTGCGTGAGCGCGGCTATCCTGTGGAGCCTCTTTGGCGAAGCGCTTTACCGCACGCTGTCTTCGCTCTACCGCGCCATTTTCGCTATCCCGATCCGCAAAGGCTGGATACGTGACTAACCCCAACCTGACAGGTTACACTTGAGCCCCCGCCCTGCGGGGGTTCACTTTTTTATCCCGAGGAACTATGGAAACACGTCGCGATGACCGCATTGCTCAGCTGCTACAGGCGCTGAAGCGCAGCGATAAGCTGCATCTTAAGGAAGCCGCCAACCTCCTCGGCGTCTCAGAGATGACCATTCGTCGGGATCTGAACAGCGAAAGCGCGCCCGTCGTGCTGCTCGGCGGGTATATTGTGCTTGAGCCGCGTAGCGCCAGCCATTATCTGATCAGCGACCAGAAGACGCGCCTGGTGGAAGAGAAGCGCAAAGCCGCCCGGCTTGCGGCCTCACTGGTACAGCCGCACCAGACGCTGTTTTTTGACTGCGGAACCACCACACCGTGGATTATCGAAGCCATCGACAACAGCATCCCTTTTACCGCCGTGTGCTACTCCCTGAACACCTTTCTGGCGCTTCAGGAGAAACCGGAGTGCCGGGTGATCCTCTGCGGCGGCGAGTTTCACGCCAGCAACGCCATCTTTAAGCCGCTCAACCTGCAGGACACGCTCAGCAATCTCTGCCCGGATATCGCGTTTTATTCCGCCGCAGGCATCAACGTGCGTCAGGGTGCGACCTGCTTTAACCTGGAAGAATTACCGGTGAAGCACTGGGCGTTAAGCGCGGCGCAGTACCATGTGCTGGTGGTCGATCACAGCAAGTTTGGCAAGGTGCGTTCGGCAAGAATGGGCGAGCTGGCGCAGTTCGATGCCATCGTCAGCGACTGCCGCCCGGACGACGAGATCGTGGCCCACGCGAAGGCGCAGCAGGTGAAGTTAATGTATTAAGGGGGTGCGGTCTGATGCCCTCACCCCGGCCCTCTCCCACAGGGAGAGGGAGAAAAAACGTAGGCCGGGTAAGCGCAGCGTCACCCGGCAAAAAACTTAGCTAAACCAGCTGCCAAACCACCCGTGGAATTTCATCATCACGAAATCCCACATCCGGCTGAAGAAGCCGCCCTCTTCCACCGCCTCCATTACAATCAGCGGACGCTGTTCAATCGACTTACCGTTTAGCTGGAAATCAATCGTCCCGACCACCTGGCCTTTTTTCAGCGGAGCCGTAAGCTGCGGGTCGGTCAGGGTATAGCTGGCCTTCAGGTTTTTCAGCTGACCGCGCGGAATGGTCACCGAGCCGCCTTCACCCGCCCCGAGATTAACTTCACTCTTGTCGCCAAACCAGACGCGCTGGCTGACGAACGTGGCATCCGGTTTAATCGGCGTCACGGTTTCATAGAAGCGGAAGCCCCAGGTCAGCAGTTTTTCTGACTCATTAAAGCGAATACGGTCGGTTTTGGTGCCCAGCACCACCGAAATCAGGCGCATGTCGCCCTGGGTCGCGGAGGCCACCAGGTTATAGCCCGCGCCCGCCGTAGTGCCGGTTTTCATTCCGTCCACGTTAACGTTGCTGCTCCACAGCAGGCGGTTGCGGTTCGGCTGGCGGATTTTATTGAAGGTAAACTCTTTCTCTTTATGGATGGCGTATTCATCCGGCACGTCGTGGATCAGCGCTTTCCCCAGCAGCGCCATGTCGCGCGCGGTACTGAACTGTCCCGGCGAATCCAGACCGTGAACCGTTTTGAACGTGGTGTTGGTTAAGCCCAGTTTCTGCGCGTAGCCATTCATCAAGCCAATGAAAGAATCCTGGCTGCCGGCAACGTAATCGGCCAGAGCGATGCACGCATCATTTCCCGACTGAATAATTACCCCTTTGTTCAGATCGGAAACGGAAACCTGATCCCCCGGCTTCAGGAACATCACCGAAGAGCCCCGCAGCGCCGGGTTGCCGGTCGCCCAGGCATCTTTCCCGATGGTGACCATATCGTCCAGCTTGATCTTGCCCGCTTTCAACGCCTGGCCGACCACATAGCTGGTCATGATTTTGGTCAGGCTTGCCGGATCGAGTTTCTCATCCGCGTTGCCTTCCGCCAGCACTTTACCGCTGGAGTAGTCCATCAGGATCCAGGCGCGCGCATCCACAGGCGGCGCTTCGGGCGCAGCCTGTTCAGCTGCGTAGAGCGTTGGTGCAAAAAGGAAAAGGAGCGCAGAGCCTGTCGCAAGGCTGCGCAGAGAAGTCATTTTACGCGTCATAAATGCCACCCGAGTGTCCATTCAAAAATTACGTCACATCACCGTGTCGCAAGAAGCGATGAGTAATAGCGCACTAAAACGGTTAAAGAAACCCAACGAGGGTAAAGTTATTAAAGTTTATGCAATAACATTCAGATACGCTTTGATTCAGACGATTTTTTTGTCTTCTGTTGCGTAATTGTTAGGTTTATCTCACCATGGCGAAAGCTGACCCGGATTCACAACTCATCAGGAGTAAATATGATTACGCTTTGGGGCAGGAACAACTCGACCAACGTTAAGAAAGTGCTCTGGACGCTCGAGGAGCTGGATTTACCGTTCAATCAAATCATGGCCGGCATGTGGTTCGGCGTGAACAAAGAGGCCGACTATCTGGCGATGAACCCGAACGGCCTGGTGCCGCTGCTGCGCGATGATGAAACCGACGCGACGCTTTGGGAATCCAACACCATTGTCCGTTACCTCGCCGCCCAGTACGGTCAGGGCCGCCTGTGGGTTGAAAGCCCGGCCCGTCGCGCCCAGGGTGAAAAGTGGATGGACTGGGCGAACCAGACGCTATCGCCAACCCACCGCGTGATCCTGATGGGGTTAGTCAGAACCCCTGAAGCCGAGCGCGACTACCCTGCCATTCATGCCGCTCAGGATGCGTGTGAAAACCTGTTTGCGATGATGGATGACGAACTGGCGAAGCACGCCTGGTTCTCCGGTGAGGCGTTCGGCGTGGGCGATATTGCCGTGGCGCCGTTCGTCTGGAACCTGACCAACCTCGGCCTGAAGTGGACGCCGCGCCCTCACCTTGAGCGCTGGCTAAAACAGCTAAGCGATCGCCCGGCGTACCGCAACGTGGTAATGATCCCGGTCACCTGATTACGCACCGGACGGGCTGACTTTTAACAGCTGCCCGTCCGTCTCGTCGGTCAGCACATATAAATAGCCGTCCGGCCCCACCCGCACATCACGAATACGTTTATCCCGATCGCCCAGAATTCGCCCGTCCTCCGTCACCTTATTGCCGTCCACGCTCAGCACGATAACGTCCTTTTCCTTCAGCGCGCCGATAAACAGCTTGTTTTTCCACTGCGGGAAGACGTCGCTGTTGTAAAACGCCATACCGCTCACGGCAGGCGACACTTTCCAGACGAACAGCGGTTTTTCGGTTCCCTCAACGTGCTCGCCTTTGGCTTCCGGAATTTTCAGACCGCTGTAGTTAATGCCGTGCGTCGCCAGCGGCCAGCCGTAGTTCTTTCCTTTCTCCGGGATGTTGATCTCATCCCCGCCGCGCGGACCGTGCTCGTTCAGCCACAGCGCGTCGCTCCAGGGATTCATCGCCATCCCCTGCGGGTTGCGAATGCCGTAAGACCAGATTTCGGGTCGCGCGCCGGGGGTATTCACAAACGGGTTATCCGGCGGCACTTTTCCGTCTTCGGTGAGGCGCACCACTTTACCCTGCAATTTATCCAGATCCTGCGCCGTCGGACGCTGGTTATTCTCGCCGAGTCCGATAAAGAGCGAGCCTTTGCCGTCGAATACCAGTCGCCCACCAAAATGGTTACCGGTGGAGAGTTTCGGCATCTGGCGGAACACCACCTGGAAGGCTTCAATGCGCGTCAGATCGTCGCTCAGCCGGCCATAGCCCACCGCCGTTCCGGCCTTGCCGTCACTCCCGGCTTCGGCGAAGCTCAGCCAGATGCGGCGTGATTTTTCAAAATCCGGGTCGAGGACCACGTCCAGCAATCCTCCCTGACCGTTTGCCCAGACCTTCGGCACGCCGACAATCGGATCGGACAGCCCTTTTCCGGCCTGCCAGCGTTTGAGCTGACCGCCCTTCAGGGTTACCAGCAGGCCTTTATTGTCCGGCAGAAACGCCAGAGACCAGGGATGATCGAGTTTGTTTTGCAGCACCTCGACCTTGACTGCCTCTGGGGCCGCAAGAAGCGAAAACGGAATGAACAGCGCAGGCAGGGAAATTAGCGAGGATCGAGGCATAACACGCTCCTTTATCGGCATATGGCATAAAGGTTAGCCACTGCATCCGGGCGCGTTACCACTTTTACAAAAGCTTAATCAGAAGGGGGAGTTGCCTCCCCCTGGGTCAGTGCTGTTCAAGCTTCTCGTGCTCGTTCAGGCACATGATGCATAGAGAGAGCGTGGTCAGGCAGTTTTCAAGCTTCTCCGCGTTAACAGCGATAAAATTCGGGCAGTCGTGGCGTCCGTTCATCAAACATACCCCAGCGATGGAAAGTACCTCAGCGGCGCGGCGCAGGGCGATCAGCTCACTTTCGCCGTATTTCGCCTTCAGGGTCGGTGCTTTTTCACGCATGAAATTGCAAAGTTCAAACAGGTTATCACGCAGATGTTCGCTTTCGCTGACTGACATATACCCTTTTGCCTTCCTCAACTGCAGGTACGCGGCCAGGTCGATTCGGGCGTTGATCAGCTTGTTAAGCAGATCGCGTTTTAGTCTGTCAACGGTCATGCTCTTTCCTCCTCTGTCAGCCATTGTGCATAATCAGGATAAGTACATTTTTTGTACAGTTTAATGCCTGGGATCAATTTTTATTAACTGATTAACATTATTTACAATGTTACAACGTCTGCCCGGCGCATCCGCCTTGCAAAGAGTGTATAAATCCCCCGCGATACGCTGTAAAATCCCGCCCTGATAACTCCATAATTGATGAATTTTTAACCTATGAGCAATGTTACGCACCAGCCTAAAATCGGCTTCGTCTCCCTGGGCTGCCCGAAAGTCTAAAATAATACATTGCTGCTTTTTTTCTAATCCCCAGTATGACTGGCTTAGGCGAAAAAAAGCCGGGATAAAAACCCGGCGCTTGAATCAATATTTAATGCTGTCTCCCGCAAATTCATTCTTCACGAAAGCCGGGTTTACCGTTGGCTTTACGCCATGCTTTAACCTCTTTACCCCCCCCTTCAGGACTATCTTCACGGTCATCTCGGGGGTAGTAGATAAGGTCAGACCCGTCAGGGTGCTCGGTCAGGTGCTTAAACTCCAGTATGTTTTTATATCTTCACTTTCTGAAATGTCCGCAACGTTAAAGAATTTACGGACGAACTCCAGGAACTCGTTTTCTGTGTAGTCACTGAATGACCGCTTCAAGATGTTTCCCCGCCAGCGATTTGCACGATAACGTCTTCCGAATAGAATTTTTCGCCGAGTAAATTTTCTAAATCCAATGCCTGTTTTTGGCTAACATTGAACCCTGCGATGCCTTTGACAAATGCATCTTCGTCATCCGGCCCCCACCCCATGACAGCAGCAACTCCTTTCAGTTTGCTCTTAGGGATCTCAACCTCTAAAACCAACTCTTCGCTTTGTTTATCAAAAACTTCCACAGAATAAATTATCATCACTTTTCTACCTTTCTGGTTGGATCTGCTGGCTTGGTTTGCTCACCTGTTATGTGATTGAACTCGCCTAAATGGTTGCGGCCCGAACGATCATAAACTTCGACTGTGCCATGTTGAGAGTCCCATTCATAAATTTTACCTTTGGCATCTTTCCATCTTGCCCGAAGTTGTCCGCCACCTTGAATAGCTGTCTTACGTGGTGCTCTTTTCGCATCAGGGAATGCTGGTAATGGTGGGGTCCCTTTTGGTGCTGTGTGGTATTTGTGATCCGCATTCAGATAGACGTAAATCGGATCAAAGGTCCCTGCTGGATGCACCAGAATATAATCCCGGAATGAACGTTCTCCCGGTGCTGGGTTAACTGTTGACCACGGGCTGTTGATTTCACTTTCCGGGTAAACCAGTACATTCGGAGGAATATAGACATTGTTCTGGTTGCCAGTGTTGGTCGGGGAAGAATATCCCGGATCGTCAGGAGTCCAAACGATTGTCGGCTTATCTGCGCCATCCTCCCAGAACTCATAGTTCCCGGTGGTGGTGTTCTTCTGAAGCATGCGCACAGGCACTTTGTCCTGTCCACCTCTGGCGCTGACGTGGAAGCCTTTCGGCCTCATGGTGCCGAACTGGTCAGCTTCCCAGCGAAAGCGAACACGGGTCAGAACATCTTCTTTATTCCGTGCGGCCTGCTCAAGGCGCATTTTATCAATGTAGTCCTGTTCGCCACTGTTGAGCTTTGGCGAGTAGAACATGCCAAATAGAAAAACGGTTGGAGGACTCGGGGCTATCCAGCGACCAGCCGTTGAAAGATTTCCTCCGATTTTTTGCACTGCTGCGTATCCGGCCTCAGTTGCTGCATCAGTGGCGATCCCTGCGCTCGCAGCCGCTTTCGGGGCATCCGAGGAACTGTAAAGGCGCTTATACCACGGGCGGTTATCTTCTGGTGGTGGAGTCGGTTCGGCTGGTTTGAGTTTCTTTGCAGCCTGCGCGTGTTGGACGGGTTCCGATTCTGTTTGTTCCGGTTGAGGAAGTGCTCGGTAGTAGCCAACATGACCGAAATTATCAACAGATTCCTGATCAGTTCCTGCGTCAGTGCAGCCTTCACCTCGCAAACATGATTTTGCAAAAACGGGTAGAGCACTAAGGGCAGTAACGGCAACAGCATTGTTTACTGGAGGTTCTGACATACCGAACGGATCGCTGATCTCCACAGTGCCAGGGGCGATCAGGAAGTTCGATCCACTTGGACAGTCACAATGGATGATTGAACCATCAACGGCGACCGCTTCGCCGTTCGTTTGTCGGTGATCTCCACTAACAATGACTCCGATTTTCCCACATTTCGGGCAAGGTGTGGTCTTATCGCCGATATAGAGTTTCCACTTTCCCATGACAGACATACCAGGGCGTGCGGCTATGCATCGTGAGCCTGTAGAGGTTTTATCCCCGTCTAGCCCAACATTTTTACCGTGAACAATACAGCCTCTGTTTACAGATGCCATAGTGACCGCCTTAGTTCAGAAAATTCTCTTTTGTACTGTTGCATAAGTCCCTCTACTTGTTATAAAAATAATCCACTAGGCCATTTTACAAGCAATAACCAGACATAAAATAGGCATTAGTTCTAATCAAAACATCGTTTCTTAATCAGAAGAATCGGTTGGCACCGAAAACCTGCCGCGAGCACAATTCTTCAGTACAAATTTCCCCCCAAACTCTGTAGAATCCCTGCCCTGACCATTCCAAAAATCGAACAATTTTTAACCTATGAGCAATGTTACGCACCAGCCGAAAATCGGCTTCGTCTCCCTGGGCTGCCCGAAAAACCTCGTGGATTCCGAACGCATCCTGACCGAACTGCGCACCGAGGGCTATGACGTGGTGCCAAGCTACGACAACGCCGATATGGTGATCGTGAACACCTGCGGGTTTATCGACAGCGCGGTTCAGGAATCACTGGAAGCCATCGGTGAAGCCCTGACGGAAAACGGCAAAGTGATTGTTACCGGCTGTCTGGGCGCGAAAGAAGACCAGATCCGCGAAGTGCACCCGAAGGTGCTGGAGATCACCGGCCCGCACAGCTACGAGCAGGTGCTGGAACATGTTCATCACTACGTGCCAAAACCAAAGCACAACCCGTTCCTGAGCCTGGTGCCAGAGCAGGGCGTGAAGCTGACGCCGCGCCACTACGCTTACTTAAAAATTTCCGAAGGCTGCAACCATCGCTGCACCTTCTGCATCATCCCGTCCATGCGTGGCGATCTGGTGAGCCGTCCGATTGGCGAAGTGCTGGCGGAAGCTAAACGTCTGGCCGACGCGGGCGTGAAGGAGCTGCTGGTCATCTCCCAGGACACCTCGGCTTACGGCGTGGACGTTAAACACCGCTCCGGTTTCCACAACGGCGAGCCGGTGAAAACCAGCATGGTAGGCCTGTGCGAACAGCTGTCTAAACTCGGTATCTGGACGCGTCTGCACTACGTCTATCCGTATCCGCACGTTGACGACGTGATCCCGCTGATGGCGGAAGGCAAAATTCTGCCGTACCTGGATATCCCGCTGCAGCACGCCAGCCCGCGCATCCTGAAGCTGATGAAGCGTCCTGGATCCGTTGATCGCCAGCTGGCGCGCATCAAGCAGTGGCGCGAGATCTGCCTGGATCTGACCCTGCGATCCACCTTCATCGTCGGCTTCCCGGGTGAAACCGAAGAAGACTTCCAGATGCTGCTCGACTTCCTGAAAGAAGCCCGTCTGGACCGCGTAGGCTGCTTCAAGTACAGCCCGGTTGAAGGCGCTACCGCCAACGAGCTGGCGGACCAGGTGCCGGAAGAGGTGAAAGAAGAGCGCTGGAACCGCTTCATGCAGCTGCAGCAGCAGATCTCTGCCGAGCGTCTGCAGGAAAAAGTGGGCCGCGAGATCATGGTCATCGTTGACGAAGTGGACGAAGAAGGCGCGATTGGCCGCAGCATGGCGGACGCCCCTGAGATCGACGGCGCGGTGTACCTGAACGGCGAAACCAGCGTTAAGCCGGGTGATATTATTCGCGTGAAGGTTGAAAATGCGGACGAGTATGACCTGTGGGGTAGCCGGGTTTAATATTCCCACTCCTCTGTTGTAGGCCGGGTAAGGCGTCGCCGCCACCCGGCACATTTCACTGCCCTATCCCTTAATCCTCGGATCCAGCGCGTCGCGCAGCCCGTCCCCCAGCAGATTAAACGCCAGCACGGTCAGGAAAATCGCCAGACTCGGGAAGATTGCCACATGTGGCGCAATCACCATATCCGCCCTCGCCTCGTTCAGCATCGCGCCCCACTCCGGCGTCGGTGGCTGCGCCCCTAACCCCAGAAACGACAGGCTCGCCGCCGAGATAATCGACACGCCGATACGCATGGTGAAATAGACCACGATGGACGACACCGTACCCGGCAAAATATGGCTGAACAGGATCGTGGCATCGCTGGCCCCCATGCTGCGGGCGGACTCGATAAAGGTCTGCTGTTTCAGCACCAGCGTGTTGCCGCGCACCAGCCGCGCGAACGCCGGAATCGAAAAGACCGCGACCGCAATGATGACGTTCGCCATGCCGCTGCCCATGATCGCCACCACGGCAATCGCCAGCAGAATGCCGGGAAAAGCAAACAGCACGTCGCAGATGCGCATGATGATGCGGTCCCACCAGCCTTCGTAATACCCGGCAACGAGGCCCAGCACGGTACCGATGGCCGCGCCAATCAGCACCGCGAACACCCCGGCGGCAAGCGAGATCTGCGCCCCCACCAGCACGCGGCTAAAGATATCGCGCCCGAGGGAGTCCACGCCGAACCAGTGCAGCATCGACGGTCCGTCGTTCAGACGGTCGTAGTCAAAATAGTTTTCCGCATCAAACGGCGCCACCCACGGCGCAATCACCGCCACCGCAATCAGCAGCAGCACAAACAGCCCCGCGGTCATCGCGACCGGCTGACGGCGGAAACGCCGCCAGAATTCAGACCACGGGGTGCGGACGTGGTCCGGTTTTAGCCCCGGCATCGCGTTTAAAACGGCCTGACGTCGCCAGTTCAACAATCGCATCTTACTTGTACCTGATGGCCGGGTTAATGGCGGCGTAGAGCACGTCCACCACTAAGTTGATAAGAATAAACTCCAGCGAGAAAAGCAGGACTTCCGCCTGAATCACCGGGTAGTCGCGCATCTCGACGGAATCGACCAGCAGGCGTCCCAGCCCCGGCCAGTTGAAGACCTTTTCCACGACGATCGAGCCGCCGAGCAGGAAGCCAAACTGCAGCCCCATCATCGTCACTACCGGGATCATCGCATTGCGGAATCCGTGCTTGAGAATGACCCACTTCTCGCTGACCCCTTTCGCCCGCGCGGTGCGAATATAATCTTCGCTCAGCACGTCAACGAACGAGGCGCGGGTAAAGCGGGCCATCACCGCCGACACGGCAGCGCCCAGCGTCATGGAAGGCAGGATGTAATGCTTCCAGGTATCGGCCCCGACGGTCGGCAGCCAGCCCAGTTCGACGGAGAAGATCTGCATCAGCAGCATCCCCAGCGCGAACGCCGGGAAGGAGATGCCGGTCACCGCCAGCGCCATGCCAAGCTTGTCCGGCCAGCGGTTGCGCCAGACGGCCGCGATAATCCCGGCGCCAAGCCCAAACACGACCGCCCAGCTCATGCTGGCTATCGTTAACCAGAACGTCGGCATAAAGCGGCTGGCAATCTCCTCCGACACCGGACGGCGCGACACCATCGAGATACCAAAATCGCCCTGCAGAACGTTGCAAATGTAATGGATGAACTGCATATACAGCGGCTGGTCGAGGCCAAGCTGCTTACGCACCAGGTCAATAACGGTGGCATCCGCCTCAGGCCCGGCGACCAGACGCGCCGGATCGCCCGGCAGCATATGGACAAACAAAAACACCAGGACCGCCACAATCAGCAGCGTCGGAATAAGCCCCAGCAGGCGTTTACAAACATAATTCAGCATGAGGTTTATTTTAAATCCGCATCGTCAAAGCTAAAGCCCGTGTCCGGCATGATGTAGAACCCGGTCAACGCTTTGTTATGGGCTGACACCAGTTTCTCCACCACCAGCGGCACCCACGGTGACTCTTTCCAGATAATATCCTGCGCGTCTTTATAGAGACGCGCCTTCTCTTCCGGTTTGGTGGTTTTCAGGGCATCGGCCAGGTCTTTGTCCACCTGCGGGTTGCTGTAAAAGGCGGTGTTGAACAGGGTTGGCGGCCAGTTCTGCGAGGCAAACAGCGGCGACAGCGCCCAGTCGGCCTCACCGGTCGACGCCGTCCAGCCGGTGTAGAACATCCGCACGCCGCTCTCTTTCTGCCCTTTCCCCTCCACTTCTGCCGCACGCTGTCCGGCATCCATTGCGGTGACCTGTACCTTGATCCCCACCTGCGCCAGCTGCTGCTGGGTAAACTGCAGCACCTTCTGGGCGGTACTGTGATTATGCGAGGACCACAGCGTGGTGCTGAAACCGTTCGGGAAGCCCGCCTCTTTCAGCAGCTCGCGCGCTTTAGCCGGATCGTACGGCCACGGCTGATAGCTTTGCGCATAGGCGATCGCCGGCGGCAGCACGCCGGTGGCCGGAGTGGCATAGCCGGCAAAGGCGACCTTCACCAGCGCCTGACGGTTAATGGCGTAGTTGATGGCTTCACGCACCTTCGGGTTATCGAACGGCTTTTGCGTGACATTCATGCTGATGTAGCGCTGCATGATTGACGGGCTGGCGACCAGCTCCAGCTTGCTGTTTTTCTGCAAAATGGCGGCCTGCTCATAGGGGATCGGGAAGGCAAACTGCGCCTCGCCGGTTTGTAGCATCGCCGCGCGGGTGTTGTTGTCCACCACCGGGCGCCAGGTGATGGTGTCGAGCTTCGGCAGCCCCTGCTGCCAGTATCCCGCGAATTTCTTCACCTTCACAAAATCGGTCTGGTTCCAGGTGAGCAGTTCGTAAGGGCCGGTGCCAACAGGGTGGAAGCCGATCTCCTTGCCGTATTTTTTCAGCGCGGCAGGGGAAATCATCGCCGTTGCCGGATGCGCCAGGATATTGATAAACGCGGAGAACGGCTCTTTCAGGGTGATTTTGACCGTCGCCGGGTCGACCACCTCGGTGCTGGCGATATTTTTATACAGGTTATAGCGCTTGAGGCTATTTTCCGGATTGCTGGCGCGGTCCAGGTTAACCTTCACCGCCTCCGCATTGAAGTCTGTCCCGTCCTGGAACTTCACGCCGGTCCTGAGCTTGATGGTATACACCAGCCCGTCGTCGGACACGGTGTACCCCTCCGCCAGCACGTTTTTGAGCTTCATCTCTTTATCGAGGCCAAACAGGCCCTGATAGAACGATTTCGCCACCGCCTGAGAGAGCGTGTCGTTGGCGTCATACGGATCGAGCGTGGTGAAATTGGAGCCGACGGCGACCACCACATCTTTGGCAGCGAACGCGGGGGCAGCGGCCAGGGCTGCCGTCACGCTCGCGGCTAACAACCATCTACGCGCTACAAATGTAACCATTGTGTTCTCCTGCCTGTTGTAAGTTATAACCGCGAAAAAGCGTTGTCCTGACGCGGGGGAGCGACGAAATGACCCGGCCCGACCTCGCGCAGCGTCACGCGCTCCACGGCCTCGCCGCGTTTATGAATATTGCTCGGCATTTCATCCTGCAGCAGCACGCGCTGGCCGTGACGATGCGCCGGATCGGCTACCGGGACCGCCGCGATAAGCTTGCGGGTGTACGGGTGCTGCGGGTTTTCAAACACCGCCCTTCGCGGCCCAATCTCCACGATCTGCCCCATAAACATCACCGCCACGCGATGGCTGATGCGCTCGACCACGGCCATATCGTGCGAGATAAACAGGAAGGCGATGCCCATATCCCGCTGTAAATCCAGCAGTAAGTTGATGATTTGCGCCCGGATAGAGACATCCAGCGCCGAGACGGACTCATCGGCAATCACCACTTTCGGGTTCAGCGCCAGCGCGCGGGCGATGCAGATACGCTGCCGCTGTCCGCCGGAAAACTCGTGCGGATAACGCCATGCGTGTTCCGGCTTCAGGCCGACGCGCTCCAGCAGCCAGGCCACGCGACGCTGGGCCGCTTCGCCGTCGAGCAGGTTATGTACCCGCAGCGGCTCCATGATCGAATACCCCACCGTATGGCGCGGATCGAGGGAGGCATACGGGTCCTGGAAAATAAACTGAATATCCCGCCGCACCGCCTGCAGCTTGCTGTCCGGAAGGGTATCAATGCGCTCGCCGTTAAAGGTAATGCTGCCTTCCTGTGATTCCACCAGACGGAGCAACGCGCGCCCGGTGGTGGATTTACCGCAGCCGGACTCCCCCACCAGCGCCAGCGTTTCGCCCGGCCAAAGATCGAAACTGACGTTTTCCACCGCGTGCACTTCGCGCTTAACGCGGTTCAGTACGCCGCTGCGCAGCGGAAAACGGGTGACCAGATCGCGCACTTCCAGAATGGGTTTACCCGGCACCACGGTGTCCTGCTCGCGCTCCTCCTCCTGTAGCTCAGACGCCTCAAGAGAAATCAGCGGGAAGCGGCGCGGCAAATCGCTGCCGTTCATCGCCCCCAGGCGCGGAACCGCCGCCAGCAGCGCTTTGGTGTAAGGATGCGCGGGCGCGTGAAAAATCTGCTCAACCGGGCCGGTTTCCACCGCGCTGCCCTTGTGCATCACCAGCACCCGATCGGCGATATCGGCGACTACGCCCATATCGTGGGTGATGAATATCACCCCCATCTCCATCTCCTGCTGCAGCACTTTGATGAGCTGCAGGATCTGCGCCTGAATCGTCACGTCCAGCGCCGTCGTCGGTTCATCGGCAATCAGCACCGCCGGACGGCAGGAGAGCGCCATGGCAATCATCACCCGCTGGCGCATGCCGCCGGAAAGCTGATGCGGGTAGCGACCCAGAATGGCCTGCGCCTCCGGGATGCGCACCAGCTCCAGCATCCGTCGGGCCTCTTTGAGCGCTTCATCGCCGCTCAGCCCCTGATGCAGGCGGATGGACTCGGCGATTTGTTCCCCGACCGGGAAAACCGGGTTCAGGGAGGTCATCGGCTCCTGGAAGATCATCGCAATATCCGCCCCGCGCACGCCCTGCATCTGCGAACCGCTCAGCTCATTTAAATCAATGACCTGACGGTTACGGCGGCGCAGGAGCATTTTCTCGCTGCTGATTTGCCCGCCCGTCTGTTCCAGCAGGCGCATCAGCGCCAGCGCGGTGACCGATTTACCGGAACCAGATTCGCCAACTATCGCCAGCGTCTCGCCGCGCCTGAGCGTGAACGATAAATTCTCTACTGCGGGGATGAACTGCCGCTCTTCCTGAAACGCAATATTGAGCTGATGGACAGCCAGCACTTCGCGGTTGTCCAGTTCTTCACTGTGCGGCACGCGCTGCCCCCTTATTCACGATAGATGCCCGTGCTCGGTTCATCACCGGCATAGCCCCAGGCGCGGTACATACCTTCGCTGTTGAACGGCAGGGCCACGTTGCCCTCACGATCCACCGCAATGAGCCCGCCGACGCCGCCCAGGGCAGGCAGTTTCTCCATCACCACGCGCTCGCAGGCTTCGCTGAGGCTTAAACCGCCGTAATCCATCAGCGCGGTGATGTCGTAGGCCGCGAGGGCGCGAATAAACACTTCCCCGGTGCCGGTACACGACACCGCCGCCGTCGCGTTATTGGCGTAGCAGCCGGCGCCCGGCAGCGGGCTATCGCCGACGCGTCCGGGCAGCTTGTTGGTCATCCCGCCCGTTGAGGTTGCCGCCGCGAGGTTTCCGGCCTTATCCAGCGCCACCGCGCCGACCGTGCCCATTTTGGTGGTTTCATCAAGCGGCGCTGTATGGTCAAGCTGCGTCATGCCCGCCGAACGGGCTTCCAGCAGCTGCTGATAGCGCTCCTCCGTGGAAAACAGATCCGGCGATACCGGTTCCATTCCGTGCCCGAAGGCAAACGCCTCTGCCCCGGCCCCTGTGAGCAGGACGTGCGGACTCGCCTCCATCACCAGACGCGCCGCCAGCACCGGATTGCGCAGATGACTCACGCCCGCCACGGCGCCCGCTTTCAGGGTGACGCCGTCCATCACGCAGGCATCCAGCTCGTGCGTTTCATCCCGGGTAAAGACCGAACCGATCCCCGCATTAAATAACGGACACTCTTCCAGCAGGCGCACCGCCTCGGTGACCACGTCCAGCGCGCTTTCGCCCGCTTCCAGCATTTTCTGACCCGTTTCCACAATGGCGTACAGCGCGTCGATATAGCGCTTTTCCTGCTCGGGACTGAGCTGTGCTCGGGTGATTGCCCCGGCGCCACCATGAATTGCGATTACCGCATTAACCATTCGCATCACCCGTTAGCCTGATTTGCGGCTTTTTCTATAAATATCATTATCGTCGATGAAACTTCAGATGATTTTTGAATATAGAAAGACGTAACTGTGATGTAAAGCGTACACCCATCGGGTCATACAGTTAGCCGCACTTTTCTGCCATAATGGCCGCTTTCGTTGTTACTCCGCAGGAGCCCACCATGGATTTTACCGCCGGACTGATGCCGCTTGAGACGGCACTCACGCAGATGCTTGACCGAGTTTCCCCGCTGCATGACGTTGAGACGCTGCCCCTCGTGCGCTGTTTTGGCCGTATTGCCGCGCGCGATATCGTCTCTCCGCTTAACGTGCCGGGGTTTGATAATTCCGCGATGGACGGTTACGCGGTACGCCTGGCGGATCTCCAGACGGGTAACGCCCTGCCGGTGGCGGGTAAAGCCTTTGCGGGCCAGCCGTTTAACGGTGAATGGCCTGCGGGCACCTGCGTGCGCATCATGACCGGCGCGCCGGTTCCGGCTGGCTGCGACGCCGTGGTAATGCAGGAAGAGACCGAACAGACCGACGACGGCGTGCGTTTTACCGCGAACGTCAAAGCGGGCCAGAACATCCGCCGCACGGGCGAAGATATCACCCTTGGCGCGACGGTCTTTTCTGCCGGGCAGAAGCTGACGGTAGCGGAGCTGCCGGTGCTGGCGTCGCTCGGCATCGCGGACATTGAGGTGATCCGCAAGGTTCGCGTCGCCGTCTTTTCCACCGGCGACGAGCTGCAGCTTCCGGGCCAGCCGCTGCAGGACGGCCAGATTTACGATACCAACCGCCTGGCGGTACACCTGATGCTGGAGCAGCTGGGCTGCGAGGTCATTAACCTCGGCATTATTCCTGACGATCCGGAAAAACTGCGCGCCGCGTTTATCGAGGCAGATAACGCTGCCGACGTGGTTATCAGCTCCGGCGGCGTCTCCGTGGGCGAAGCGGATTACACCAAAACCATCCTCGAAGAGCTGGGGGAAATCGCCTTCTGGAAGCTGGCCATCAAGCCGGGAAAACCGTTCGCGTTTGGCAAGCTCACGCGCGGCTGGTTCTGCGGCCTGCCGGGTAATCCGGTCTCGGCGGCACTCACCTTCTACCAGCTGGTGATCCCGCTGCTGGCGAAGCTTTCCGGCAACAGCGCCAGCCCGCTGCCGGAACGCCAGCGCGTGCGCGCCGCCACGCGCCTGAAAAAATCGCCGGGCCGCCTCGATTTTCAGCGCGGCATTCTGGCGCGCAACGCGGACGGAGAGCTCGAAGTGAGCACCACCGGGCATCAGGGCTCACACATTTTCAGCTCCTTCAGCCAGGGTAACTGCTTTATCGTCCTGGAGCGCGAGCGCGGCAATGTGGAAGCAGGCGAGTGGGTTGAGATCGAGCGTTTTAACCACCTGTTCGGAGGCTGACATGACGGTGGAGCTGAGCGACCAGGAGATGATGCGCTACAACCGCCAGATTGTGCTGCGCGGGTTTGATTTCGAAGGCCAGGAAGCGCTTAAGGCAGCAAGCGTGCTGGTTGTTGGTCTGGGCGGCCTGGGCTGCGCCGCCGCGCAGTATCTTGCGGCGGCGGGCGTGGGCAGAATGACGCTGCTGGATTTTGATACCGTGTCGGTGTCAAATCTCCAGCGCCAGACGCTGCACAGCGACGCGACGGTTGGCCAGCCGAAGGTGGACTCTGCCCGCACGGCGCTGGTGCGCATCAACCCCAACGTTCAGTTCACCCTGATTGACGCGATGCTGGATGACGAGGCGCTGTCCGCGCAGATGGCGCAGCATGACCTGGTGCTGGACTGCACCGATAACGTCAACGTCCGTAACCAGCTGAACGCGGGCTGTTTCGCCCACAAAATCCCGCTGGTCTCCGGCGCGGCGATCCGCATGGAGGGGCAAATCAGCGTTTTCACGTACGCGGAAGGTGAACCCTGCTACCGCTGCCTGAGCCGCCTGTTCGGCGAGAACGCGCTGACCTGCGTTGAAGCGGGCGTGATGGCGCCGCTGGTCGGCGTGATTGGCTCCCTGCAGGCGATGGAAGCGATCAAAGTGCTGGCGCGCTACGGCACGCCTGCGGCGGGGAAAATCGTAATGTATGACGCGATGACCTGCCAGTTCCGCGAGATGAAGCTGATGCGTAACCCGGAGTGTGAGGTTTGCGGAGGTTAAAGCAAACGGCAACCTTCAGGTTGCCGTTTTAGTGTGTGCTCCCTCTCCCTGTGGGAGAGGGTTGGGGTGAGGGCATCAGGCCGCACCCGTCAGATCGACATCCGTCCAAACGCGCCCTGCCAGTCCTGCTCAAACTTCACAATCGCCGCATCCACGGCCGGAGAGGTAATAAACTGCTGCGCCACGTCCAGCGGCAGCGTGATGGACTCGCAGCCCGCCAGCAGGCAGTCCAGCGCCTGACGCGGCGTTTTGAAGCTCGCGGCCAGCACCTTTGACTGCGGGGCGTGCAATGTCAGCAGCTGTTGCAGTTCAACCACGGTCTGGATCCCGTCCCCGCCCTGCGCGTCCACGCGGTTAACGTAAGGCGCTACATACTCCGCCCCCGCCAGCGCGGAGAGCATCCCCTGCGCAGCACCGTAAACCGCCGTACCCAGCGTCGGGATCCCTTCCGCTTTCAGCATCTTGATTGCCGCCAGTCCTTCTGCGGTCACCGGCACTTTCACCACCAGATCGTTGATGATGGCGCGCAGCTTGCGCGCGTCCTCCACCATCCCTTCAGCGGTGGTCGCCATCACCTGGGCGAAAAGACGGCCTTTGCCGCCCAGCGCGTCGTGCAGCGCTGGCAGCAACACGTCCAGCGGCGTTTTACCTGCCGCCACAATGCTTGGGTTGGTGGTTACGCCCGCCAGCGGGAAAATGCGCGCCAGCTTTTTGACTGCCGCAACGTCAGATGTGTCGAGATAAAGTTCCATGATGTCACCCTCAAATTTAGCCTGCACTTACCCTATCACGACAAAACCTGCTCAGTAGTTGACCTGCATCAAGATAACTTTCATTCGAAAGTAATTTAATCTTCATATGCAATACGAGAGGCGAAATCATGATCTTCAATATTCAGCGTTACTCTACCCACGATGGCCCCGGTATTAGAACCGTGGTGTTCCTGAAAGGCTGCTCGCTGGGCTGTCGCTGGTGCCAGAACCCGGAAAGCCGCTCCCGCAGCCGGGACGTGCTGTTTGATGCGCGCCTGTGCCTGGACGGCTGTGACCTGTGCCAGCAGGCGGCACCGGGCTGCATCGAACGCGCGCTGAATGGCCTGCTTATCCACCGCGAGAAGCTTGATGAAGCGACGCTCAACGCCCTTAGTGACTGCTGCCCGACGCAGGCGCTGACCGTCTGCGGTGAAGAGCAGCAGGTCGAGGAGATCATGGCGACCGTACTGCGCGATAAACCCTTTTACGACCGCAGCGGCGGCGGGATCACCCTCTCCGGCGGCGAGCCGTTTATGAACCCTGAGCTGGCGCACGCCCTGTTTAAAGCCAGCCACGAACAGGGGATCCACACCGCCGTGGAAACCTGCCTTCACGTGCCGTGGCACTACATCGAGCCGTCATTACCGTACGTCGATCTGTTCCTCGCCGACCTGAAGCACGTCGACGGTGAGGTGTTCAAACAGTGGACGGACGGCTCGGCTAAGCGAATCCTGGACAACCTGAAACGCCTTGCCGTCGCCGGAAAAAAAATCACCATCCGCGTGCCGCTAATCCAGGGCTTTAACGCTGACGAAGCGTCCATCACCGCCATTACCAACTTCGCCGCCGACGAGCTCGGCGTCGACGATATTCATTTTCTGCCGTATCACACGCTGGGCATGAACAAATACACCCTGCTCGGCCAACCTTACTCTGCCCCTGACAAACCGCTGGATAACCCTGCCCTGCTGGACTTCGCGCAGCAATACGCCTGCCAGAAAGGGTTAACCGCGACCTTACGAGGATAAACCTATGACAACCCTGAATCTCAACACCCTCAGCGAGCGCATTAAAGCGCACAAAACGGCGCTGGTGCATATCGTTAAGCCGCCGGTCTGTACCGAGCGCGCCCAGCATTACACCGAAATGTACCAGCAGCACATGGACAAGCCGATCCCGGTGCGTCGCGCTCTGGCGCTGGCGCATCACCTGGCCGAGCGTACCATCTGGATCAAACACGACGAGCTGATTATCGGTAACCAGGCAAGCGAAGTGCGCGCCGCGCCGATTTTCCCGGAATACACCGTTTCCTGGATTGAGAAAGAGATTGACGATCTGGCGGACCGCCCGGGCGCGGGCTTTGCGGTGAGCGAAGAGAACAAGCGCGTGCTGCACGACATCTGCCCGTGGTGGCGCGGCCAGACGGTGCAGGACCGCTGCTACGGCATGTTCACCGACGAGCAAAAAGGCCTGCTGGAAACCGGCATTATCAAAGCCGAAGGCAACATGACCTCCGGCGACGCGCACCTGGCGGTCAACTTCCCGCTGGTGCTGGAAAAAGGCCTCGACGGCCTGCGCGCTAAGGTGGCCGAGCGCCGCACGCGCATCAACCTGACGGTGCTGGAAGACCTGCACGGCGACCAGTTCCTGAAGGCGATCGATATCGTGCTGGAAGCCGTAAGCCTGCACATCAAACGCTTTGCCGATCTGGCGCGTGAAATGGCGTCCACCGAACCCCGCGAAAGCCGCCGCGACGAGCTGCTGGCGATGGCGGAAAACTGCGACGTGATTGCCCACGAGCCGCCAAAAACCTTCTGGCAGGCGCTGCAGCTGTGCTACTTCATCCAGCTGATCCTGCAGATTGAGTCCAACGGCCATTCCGTCTCCTTCGCGCGTATGGACCAGTATCTCTATCCGTACTACCGCCGCGACGTCGAGTTGAACCAGAGCCTCGACCGCGAACACGCTATCGAGCTGCTGCACAGCTGCTGGCTGAAGCTGCTGGAAGTGAACAAAATCCGCTCCGGCTCGCACTCCAAGGCTTCCGCCGGTAGCCCGCTGTACCAGAACGTCACCATCGGCGGCCAGAAGCTGGTCAACGGTGAGCCGATGGACGCGGTGAACCCGCTCTCCTACGCGATTCTGGAATCCTGCGGCCGCCTGCGCTCAACCCAGCCGAACCTGAGCGTGCGCTACCACGCGGGCATGAGCAACGACTTCCTCGACGCCTGCGTGCAGGTGATCCGCTGCGGCTTCGGGATGCCCGCGTTCAACAACGATGAAATCGTCATTCCGGAATTCATCAAGCTCGGCGTTGAACGAGACGACGCCTACGACTACGCGGCCATCGGCTGTATCGAAACCGCGGTTGGCGGCAAGTGGGGCTACCGCTGCACCGGCATGAGCTTTATCAACTTCGCCCGCGTGATGCTGGCCGCGCTGGAAGGCGGGCGCGACGCCACCAGCGGCAAGGTGTTCCTGCCACAGGAGAAAGCGCTCTCCGCCGGTAACTTCGACAACTTCGACGAAGTGATGGCGGCGTGGGACAGCCAGATCCGCTACTACACCCGCAAATCCATCGAGATTGAGTACGTGGTGGATACCATGCTGGAAGAGAACGTCCACGACATTCTCTGCTCGGCGCTGGTGGACGACTGCATCGAGCGCGCGAAAAGCATCAAGCAGGGCGGCGCGAAGTATGACTGGGTCTCCGGCCTGCAGGTGGGCATCGCCAACCTCGGCAACAGCCTGGCTGCGGTGAAGAAGCTGGTGTTCGAACAGGGCACTATTGGTCAGCAGCAGCTGGCGGCAGCGCTGGCGGATGACTTCGACGGGCTGACCCACGAGCAGCTGCGTCAGCGCCTGATCAACGGCGCGCCGAAGTACGGCAACGACGACGACAGCGTGGACATGCTGCTGACGCGCGCCTACCAGACCTACATCGAAGAGCTGAAGCAGTACCACAACCCTCGCCACGGCCGCGGCCCGATTGGCGGTAACTACTACGCGGGCACCTCTTCCATCTCCGCAAACGTGCCGTTCGGCGCGGCAACGATGGCCACCCCGGACGGACGTAAGGCGCACACCCCACTGGCGGAAGGAGCAAGCCCGGCCTCCGGTACGGACCACCTCGGCCCGACGGCGGTAATTGGTTCGGTGGGTAAACTGCCGACGGAAGCGATTCTCGGCGGCGTGCTGCTGAACCAGAAGCTGAACCCGTCGACGCTGGAAAACGACAGCGATCGCCAGAAGCTAATGGTGCTGCTGCGCACCTTCTTCGAGGTGCATAAAGGCTGGCATATCCAGTACAACATCGTCTCGCGCGAAACGCTGCTGGAAGCGAAGAAACATCCTGACCAGTATCGTGACCTGGTGGTGCGCGTCGCGGGCTACTCGGCGTTCTTCACCGCCCTGTCGCCGGATGCGCAGGACGATATTATCGCCCGTACTGAGCATACGCTGTAACGGCATATCCCCTCATCCCGACCCTCTCCCACGGGGAGAGGGAGAAAACACTAACAACGGCAACCTCGGTTGCCGTTTTGCTTTTACTTTCGAATGAAATTAAATTTGTGCTCCCCGTCACCTTGTTATTAGAATGTTTCAAAACGCAGTGACCCAGGAGCACAGTATGACCGTTAAAGTTATCGTCACCGATATGGACGGAACTTTCCTTGATGATGCCAAGCAGTACGATCGTGACCGCTTCCAGGCACAGTTTGAACAGCTTAAAGCCCGCGACATTGAATTCGTTGTCGCCAGCGGCAACCAGTATTACCAGCTCATCTCCTTCTTTCCGACGCTGAAAGACCGGATCTCCTTCGTGGCGGAAAACGGCGCGCTGGTGTTCGATCGCGGCGAACAGATTTTCCACGGCGAGCTGACGCGTCATGAATCACAAATCGTGATTGGCGAACTGCTGAAGGACAAAGGACTGAACTTCGTGGCCTGCGGTCTGGAGAGCGCCTGGGTCAGCGACCAGGCTCCTGAAGAATTCGTGGCGCTGATGTCAAAGCACTATCACCGCTTAAAGCGCATCAGCGATTACCGCGAAATTGACGACGTGCTGTTTAAGTTCTCCCTGAACCTGCCGGACAGCGATATCCCTAATCTGGTGGATAAACTGCACGTCTCCCTGGACGGCATCATGAAGCCGGTCACCAGCGGCTTTGGATTCGTGGATTTGATTATCCCCGGCCTGCACAAGGCCAACGGCATTAGCCGTCTGCTGAAACGCTGGAAAATCTCCCCGCAGGAGTGCGTGGCCATTGGCGACAGCGGCAACGATGCCGAGATGCTGAAGCTGGTGAAATATTCCTTTGCGATGGGCAACGCGGCAGAGAGCATCAAAGAAATCAGCCGCTACGGCACCGACGACAACAACCATCAGGGCGCGCTGAACGTCATTCAGGCCGTGCTCGACAACCATTCCCCGTTCGACGTCTGATCCTTTCCTCGCCGGAGCGTCGCTCCGGCCTCTCACTCTTTTTCCGTCCTGTGGCTTGCGTCAAGTTTTTAAACTTGCATTAACTTATTTTTAACTTAAAGTATCACTTGTAGACATTTTTACTTTCGAATGAAAGATGCGAGGCAGTTATGACCTTTACCAGTGAAACTTTGCCAGCGGATCACAAAGCGGCAATCCGTCAGTTAAAACGTGAGATGCGCGCGCAGATCGGCGACGTGCAGGCAGTGTTTAATAAGCTCAGCGACAAAATTGCCACCCGCGTGGCGGAAATCAACGCGCTTAAGAACAAAGGCGAATCCGTCTGGCCGGTGATCCCGTTTGCGGATGTGAAAAACGGCACCATTACCGACGCACAGCGCGAGGCCGTTAAACGCCGCGGCTGCGCGGTGATTAAAGGTCACTTCCCGCGCGAGCAGGCGCTGGCGTGGGATCAGTCGATGCTCGACTACCTCGATCTGAATAAGTTTGACGAGGTCTACAAAGGCCCGGGCGATAACTTCTTCGGCACCCTGACGGCCTCTCGTCCGGAGATTTACCCGATTTACTGGTCTCAGGCGCAGATGCAGGCGCGCCAGAGCGAAGAGATGGCGCAGGTGCAGTCGTTCCTGAACCGTTTATGGACATTCGAGAGCAACGGCAAGCAGTGGTTCAACCCGGACGTGAGCGTGATTTACCCGGACCGTATCCGCCGCCGCCCGCCGGGAACCACCTCGAAAGGACTGGGCGCGCATACCGACTCCGGCGCGCTGGAGCGCTGGCTGCTTCCGGCTTATCAACAGGTGTTCGCCCGCGTGTTTGACGGCAACGTTGAGAAATACGATCCGTGGAACGCCGCGCACCGTACCGAAGTGGAAGAGTACACCGTCGATAACACCACTAAATGCTCGGTGTTCCGCACCTTCCAGGGCTGGACGGCGCTGTCGGATATGATCCCAGGTCAGTGGCTGCTGCACGTGGTGCCAATCCCGGAAGCGATGGCCTACATTCTGCTGCGGCCGCTGCTGGACGACGTGCCGGAAGACGAGCTGTGCGGCGTGGCGCCGGGGCGCGTCCTGCCGGTTTCCGAGAAGTGGCACCCGCTGCTGATCGAGGCGCTGACCAGCATTCCGGCACTCGAGGCGGGCGATTCCGTGTGGTGGCACTGCGATGTGATCCATTCCGTCGCGCCGGTGGAAAATCAGCAGGGCTGGGGCAACGTGATGTACATCCCTGCCGCGCCGATGTGCGAGAAAAACCTCGCCTACGCGAAAAAGGTCAAGGAAGCGCTTGAAACCGGCGCGTCGCCGGGAGACTTCCCGCGCGAGGATTATGAAAAAAGCTGGCAGGACCGCTTTACCGTGAACGATCTCAACATCCACGGCAAGCGCGCGCTGGGCATGGTTTAACTGTCGTACAGCCCTTCCCGCTCTACGGCGGTGCGTCGTTTCCCCTGACGTATCCGCCGTACCGATTCCCGCACGGCCAGCGTGCCGTTTAGCAGCAATGTTCCCACCGGCGCGTCCGGGCGCATCAGCCGCTGCTGGAGCATATATACCGCTTCGGTTCCCAGCTCATCGCGCGGAACGTGCACCGCCGTTAATGGAACATCCTGAATCGCCGCCAGGTTAAAGCCGTCAATGCTCATCACCGACACGTCCTGCGGCACGCGCAGGCCGTGGTTTTGTAATGCGCTAATGGTGCCCGCCGCCATAAAGTCGCCGCCGACCAGGAACGCGGTAGGTAAATCCTTCCCCTGCACTTCACTGAGCCAGCTGCTGACCATCTGTTCCGTTTCGCGCGCGCTGAAGCTGGGCACCACCAGCAGATCGCGTTTATCGTTGAATTTCAGGTTGTGAGACTGCCACGCGTCGCGGATCCCCGCCAGGCGCAGCTCCATGGTGTAGCGGCGCAGGCACAGCACGTTCATCACCTCACGGTGTCCCATTTCGAACAGATATTCCGCCGCCCGTTCGCCAATGGCGCGATGATCCGGCGCGACGGCAGGCAGACGCATGTGCCGGTCGCGGCAGTTAATCAGCATGCAGGGTTTACCCACGTCCACTGCCAGATCGTGGATATGGGGATCGTCGATGCCAAGAAGGATTGCCGCCTGGGTGTCCGCTTCGTTCATGCGCGCCAGAAACAGCTGGGCGTCGCTGTCGTTCTCCTCCAGCGCGCAGTAGCGAAGGCGCACATCGTGGGACGCCAGGCCTTTACTCACGCTCTGGATCACGCGGTAGTAAAAGATGTCGGACCGCTCGTCAAACGCCCGCTGCGGGGCAAAAACCACCAGGCTGTTAAGCAGCAGACGCCCTGCCGCCATGCCGTCCATCACCCCCAGCTCCCGCGCGCACGCCAGCACCTTTGCGCGCGCTTTTTCACTGGTATTCGCTTTTCCCGCCAGCACTCGCGACACGGTGCTGATCGAGAGCTGCGTCCGGGCCGCGATTTCGGTGATTTTTAGCCTTTTGTCCATTTTGTGATCTGGCTCCATTTGCGAAATGGAAAAATTTTCATAGCGTATTGGTCAGGCAATAGCTGACATAAAGGCCATCATGCCAGAGGGTTTACGTCAGTTATGAGAAATTTTGCACAAAATCCACTTTTGCCCACTCATTTTCTTCCTTAAGGTGAACTTGTCACACAACTTCCATACTAGTTGTATACCAACTTAAGCATTTTAAACGGATAGAAATCAAAGGCATAAAAATCCGTGTGACACCTGAACCTCCGTCCCCTTACCGTCCGTCTTGTGGAGAGTAAAATGAGTCAGGACATCAATAACACCGTAGCGACAAGCAAAACCCGTCGCGTCATCAAGAACCTGCGCTGGTACGTGCTGGTGCTGTTCTTACTTGGCGTCACCGTTAACTACATCACCCGTAACTCACTCGGGATCCTCGCCCCGGAACTGAAAGAGAGCCTCGGGATCACCACCGAGCAATACTCCTGGATCGTCGGCGCGTTCCAGATCGCCTATACCATTTTCCAGCCCCTGTGCGGCTGGCTGATTGACGTCATCGGCCTGAAGATTGGCTTTATGGTCTGCGCCGGGATCTGGGCGCTGATGTGTATTTTTCACGCGGGCGCCGGAAGCTGGCTGCACCTCGCTATTCTGCGCTTCTTTATGGGTGCCTCTGAGGCGGCCGCTACCCCGGCGAACGCCAAAACCATCGGCGAATGGTTCCCGAAATCAGAGCGACCCGTTGCCGCCGGCTGGGCGGGCGTAGGCTTCTCCATCGGCGCGATGCTGGCCCCGCCCATCATCTATTTCGCTCACGCGTCGTTCGGCTGGCAGGGCGCATTTATGTTTACCGGCGTGCTGGCGCTGCTGTGGGTGATCCTCTGGTGGGCGTTCTACCACAACCCGGAGCAGCACCCGAACCTGAGCAAGGACGAGCTGGCGTTCATCAAGCAGGATAACGAACCGCCTGCGGTGAGACTGCCCTTCCTGACCGCGCTGAAAACCGTCTCGAAAAACAAACGCTTCTACGGTATCGCCATCCCGGCCTTTATGGCGGAACCGGCCTGGGCGGTGCTGAGCTTCTGGGTGCCGCTGTACCTCGCCAAAGAGCACGGCATGGATCTGAAGCAGATTGCGATGTTTGCCTGGCTGCCGTTCCTCGCCGCCGACCTCGGCAGCGTGGCGAGCGGCTACCTGACGCGTCTGTACACCCGTCTGTTCGGCTGCTCGCGCGTTAACTCGGTCGTTGCCAGCTCCGTGACGGGCGCGTTTCTGATGATCTCGCTGGGCATCGTGGCCATTACCCGCGACCCGTACATCACCATCGTGCTGATCTCCATCGGCGGTTTCGGGCACCAGATTATCTCCTGCATGCTGAGCGCCCTGGTCGTTGAGTCGTTCGACAAAGGCCAGATGGCGACCGTCAACGGCATGCGCGGCTCTGCGGCGTGGATCGCCAGCTTCCTGTTCTCGCTGTTAATCGGCGTGACCGCCGACAAAATCGGCTTTAACCCGCTCTTTATTGCCATGGGCTTCTTTGACCTGATTGGCGCTGTCTTCCTGGTAGCATTTATTGCTGAACGTCGCGCCAAGCGCGCCTGATAGTGGATGTATTGCATATGAAAACCCTGAAAAACTGGACCCTTGATACGCAGTCGGCAAACCATCTGGAACTGCTGGTCGATAACCAGCACCGCCTGTGCCTGTATGTGCTGGAAGAGAACCTGTTCCGCGTGCTGATTAAACGCAAAGGCGAGCTGGCGCTGGACCGCACCTGGAGCATCGCGCCGGAAAAAGACGTGCCGTGGGAAGGCCGCCGTCGTGAGGATATAAGCGGTTTTTCCTGCCCGGCCTGGACCCTGACGCAACAGGATGAGACGCTCACGGTGGCAACCGAACAGCTGCGCGTGACGGTCCACCAGCCGCTGTGGCTGGAGTGGCACTACCGCAATGAGGCGGGCGAGTGGCAGCCGCTGGTCAACGACCGTCCAACCAGCGCCTACCTGCTGAACGCCCACGGCGACGGCGTGGCGCACTACCTCAGCCGCCGCAAGGACGAGCGTTTCTACGGCCTGGGCGAAAAAGCGGGCGATCTGCAGCGCAACGGCAAGCGCTATGAGATGCGCAACCTCGACGCAATGGGGTACAACGCGGCCAGCACCGACCCGCTCTACAAGCATATTCCGTTCACTATCGCCCGCCGCGACGACGTCAGCTACGGCCTGTTCCACGACAACCTGAGCAGCTGCTGGCTGGATCTGGGTAACGAAATCGACAACTACCACACCGCCTACCGTCGCTGGCAGGCGGAAGCGGGCGATATCGATTACTACATTTTTACCGGCAAGCGCGTGCTGGACGTCACCAAAGCCTTTGTGCGCCTGACCGGGAAAACGCTGTTCGGACCGAAATGGAGCCTGGGCTACAGCGGCTCGACCATGCACTACACCGACGCGCCGGACGCGCAAAACCAGCTGATGAACTTCATCCGCCTGTGCGAAGAGCACGCCATTCCGTGCGACTCGTTCCAGCTCTCCTCCGGCTATACCTCTATCAACGGCAAGCGCTACGTCTTCAACTGGAACTATGACAAGGTGCCGCAGCCGAAGGTGATGAGCCAGGCCTTCCACGACGCGGGGCTGAAGCTGGCGGCAAACATCAAGCCGTGCCTGCTGCAAGACCATCCGCGCTATAACGAAGTGGCGGAGAGCGGCCTGTTCATTCGCGATTCAGAAACCGATGCACCGGAACGTTCCAGCTTCTGGGATGACGAAGGCTCGCACCTCGACTTTACCAACCCGCAGACGGTGCAGTGGTGGCAGAACGGCGTGACCACGCAGCTGCTGGAGATGGGCATCGACTCCACCTGGAACGACAACAACGAATATGAAGTGTGGGACGGGGAGGCGCGCTGCTTTGGCTTCGGCAAAGAGATCGCCATCAAGCACATTCGCCCGGTGATGCCGCTGCTGATGATGCGCGCCTCGCTGGAAGCGCAGCAGCGTTTCGCGCCGGAAAAACGTCCGTACCTGATCTCCCGCTCCGGCTGCGCCGGGATGCAGCGCTACGTTCAGACCTGGAGCGGCGACAACCGCACCAGCTGGGACACCCTGCGCTATAACATCCGCATGGGTCTGGGCATGAGCCTGTCCGGTCTGTTCAACGTCGGTCACGACGTCGGCGGTTTCTCCGGCGACAAGCCAGACGCCGAGCTGTTCGTGCGCTGGGTGCAGAACGGCGTGATGCACCCGCGCTTTACCATTCACTCGTGGAACGATGACCACACCGTGAACGAGCCGTGGATGTACCCGGGCGTCACGCCAGCCATTCGCGGCGCGGTTGAGCTGCGCTACCGCCTGCTGCCGTACCTCTATACCCTGCTCTGGCAGGCGCACGCCGACGACGAGCCGATGCTGCGCCCGACCTTCCTCGATCACGAGCATGATGCGCAGACGTTTGAGGAGTGCGATGACTTCCTGCTGGGCCGCGACCTGCTGGTCGCCAGCGTCGTCGAAGCCGGGCAGCGCGAGCGCCGCGTCTGGCTGCCGGATAACGCCACCGGCTGGTATGATTTTTACACCCACGCGTGGTATGCGGGCGGCCAGTCAATCGTCCTCGACGCGCCGCTGGAAAAACTGCCGCTGCTGGTGCGCGCCGGTGCCGCTCTGCCGCTGAGCGAACGCATTACGCATGTGAGTGCCGAAAACGATACGACCCGCGAGCTGAAGCTGTTCCCGGTGAAGGGCGTCGGCACGACCACCGGAATGCTGTTTGAAGACGACGGCGAAAGCTGGGGCTACCAGAACGGCAACGCGCTGTGGGTGGAGTGGGAAATGGTGTGCGACGGCGCAACCATCAACCTGAAGGTCAACGCGCGCGGGGATTATCGTCCGGCGTGGAAATCGCTTAAGGTGTCGCTGCCTGCAGGGGAAAAACGTACGCTGCTGGTGAACGGGGTCGAAGGGGGCGAGTGGGTGGTCTAGTGCGGCCTGATGCCCTCACCCTAACCCTCTCCCACGGGGAGAGGGAACAGAACGTAGGCCGGGTAAGGCGAAGCCGCCACCCGGCTTTTTTTTAGTTCTCGATACCTTTACTGCGCAGGTAATCTTCGTAATTACCGGTGAAGTCCACCACGCGCTCTGGCGTAATTTCGATCACGCGGGTCGCCAGCGAGCTGACGAACTCACGGTCGTGAGAGACGAAGATCAGGGTACCCTGATACATCTCCAGCGCCATGTTCAGGGATTCGATAGATTCCATGTCCAGGTGGTTGGTCGGTTCGTCCATCACCAGGATGTTTGGTTTTTCCATCATCAGCTTGCCGAACAGCATGCGGCCCTTCTCACCACCGGAGAGCACCTTAGCCGGCTTTTTGATGTCGTCCTGGCTGAAAAGCAGACGACCCAGGATGCTGCGCACCGCCTGCTCGTCGTCGCCTTCCTGCTTCCACTGGCTCATCCAGTCGAAGACGGTGAGGTCGTTTTCGAACTCATATTCATGGTCCTGCGCGTAGTAGCCAATCTGCGCGTTTTCAGACCACTTCACGGTGCCGTTATCCGGCTGCAGTTCGCCGACCAGGGTTTTCAGCATGGTGGATTTACCCACGCCGTTGGCACCGAGGATGGCAATCTTCTCGCCCACTTCCAGCAGCAGGTTGAATTTTTTAAACAGCGGACCGTTCTCAAAGCCTTTTTCAAGGGCTTCCACTTCCAGCGCGTTACGGAACAGCTTCTTGTCCTGCTCGAAGCGGATGAACGGGTTCTGACGGCTGGAGGCTTTGACTTCGTCCAGCTTGATTTTGTCGATCTGACGCGCACGCGAGGTCGCCTGACGCGACTTAGAGGCGTTGGCGCTAAAGCGGCTGACGAAGGACTGCAGGTCAGCAATCTGCGCTTTCTTCTTGGCGTTATCCGCCAGCAGACGTTCACGCGCCTGGGTGGCCGCCGTCATGTACTCGTCATAGTTGCCCGGGTAAATGCGCAGCTCGCCGTAGTCCAGATCCGCCATGTGCGTACAGACCATGTTCAGGAAGTGACGGTCGTGCGAAATGATGATCATGGTGCTGTCGCGATCGTTCAGCGTCTGCTCCAGCCAGCGGATGGTGTCGATGTCCAGGTTGTTCGTCGGTTCGTCGAGCAGCAGGATGTCCGGGTTAGAGAACAGCGCCTGTGCCAGCAGCACGCGCAGCTTCCAGCCTGGCGCAACTTCGCTCATCGGGCCGTAATGTTGTTCAACAGGAATACCCACGCCGAGCAGCAGCTCGCCCGCGCGCGCTTCCGCAGAGTAGCCGTCCATCTCGCCGTACTGCGTTTCCAGATCGGCTACTTTATAGCCGTCTTCTTCGCTCATTTCGGCCAGCGCGTAGATGCGATCGCGCTCCTGCTTCACTTCCCACAGTTCCCCATGCCCCATGATCACGGTGTCGAGCACGGTGAACTCTTCGAAGGCGAACTGATCCTGACGCAGCTTACCGATACGCTCGTTAGGGTCGAGCGATACGTTACCGAGCGTCGGCTCCAGGTCACCGCCGAGGATCTTCATAAAGGTGGATTTTCCGCTACCGTTGGCACCAATCAGGCCGTAACGGTTGCCGCCGCCAAATTTGACGGAAATGTTTTCGAACAGCGGCTTACTGCCAAACTGCATAGTAATATTGTTGCAAAGAAGCAAAATTGATACTCTCTTGTAAGTTACTGAGGTACTTATGAAACAAAACGGAAAAGCATACTCTTACATAAGGTTCTCATCAAAGAAGCAAGAACAAGGTGACTCCGTAAGACGTCAAACTGAGCTTGCAGAACAGTACGCACACGTGCATGGCTTGATTCTATCAGATAAGAACTTTCAAGACCTCGGAATCTCAGCATTCAAAGAGGGAAACAGGCCTTCGCTGGGCGACATGCTCGAAGCAATCGAGAAAGGACAGATTGAACCCGGTTCAACCATCATCATCGAGTCGTTAGATCGTCTGAGCCGCAGAGGTATTGACGTGACTCAACAGATAATTAAGTCGATTCTGCAACACAACGTCTTTATCGCTTCACTGGTTGATGGTTTATTACTTAATCGTGAATCCGTCAATGACCTCGTGAGTGTCATCAGGATAGCTCTGGCTGCGGACCTTGCCCATAAAGAATCTGAAAAAAAATCGCAGCGCCTGCGTGAAACGAAAAGTCAGCAGCGACAACGAGCGCTAAGGAAGGTGCGAATAAGCGGGGAAATTCTTCTCGGCTGACTCAGTCATTTCATTTCTTCATGTTTGAGCCGATTTTTTCTCCCGTAAATGCCTTGAATCAGCCTATTTAGACCGTTTCTTCGCCATTTAAGGTGTTATCCCCAGTTTTTAGTGAGATCTCTCCCACTGACGTATCATTTGGTCCGCCCGAAACAGGTTGGCCAGCGTGAATAACATCGCCAGTTGGTTATCGTTTTTCAGCAACCCCTTGTATCTGGCTTTCACGAAGCCGAACTGTCGCTTGATGATGCGAAATGGGTGCTCCACCTTGGCCCGGATGCTGGCTTTCATGTATTCGATGTTGATGGCCGTTTTGTTCTTGCGTGGATGCTGTTTCAAGGTTCTTACCTTGCCGGGGCGCTCGGCGATCAGCCAGTCCACATCCACCTCGGCCAGCTCCTCGCGCTGTGGCGCCCCTTGGTAGCCGGCATCGGCTGAGACAAATTGCTCCTCTCCATGCAGCAGATTACCCAGCTGATTGAGGTCATGCTCGTTGGCCGCGGTGGTGACTAGGCTGTGGGTCAGGCCACTCTTGGCATCGACACCAATGTGGGCCTTCATGCCAAAGTGCCACTGATTGCCTTTCTTGGTCTGATGCATCTCCGGATCGCGTTGCTGCTCTTTGTTCTTGGTCGAGCTGGGTGCCTCAATGATGGTGGCATCGACCAAGGTGCCTTGAGTCATCATGACGCCTGCTTCGGCCAGCCAGCGATTGATGGTCTTGAACAATTGGCGGGCCAGTTGATGCTGCTCCAGCAGGTGGCGGAAATTCATGATGGTGGTGCGGTCCGGCAGGGCGCTATCCAGGGATAACCGGGCAAACAGACGCATGGAGGCGATTTCGTACAGAGCATCTTCCATCGCGCCATCGCTCAGGTTGTACCAATGCTGCATGCAGTGAATGCGTAGCATGGTTTCCAGCGGATAAGGTCGCCGGCCATTACCAGCCTTGGGGTAAAACGGCTCGATGACTTCCACCATGTTTTGCCATGGCAGAATCTGCTCCATGCGGGACAAGAAAATCTCTTTTCTGGTCTGACGGCGCTTACTGCTGAATTCACTGTCGGCGAAGGTAAGTTGATGACTCATGATGAACCCTGTTCCATGGCTCCAGATGACAAACATGATCTCATATCAGGGACTTGTTCGCACCTTCCTTAAGGTAGTAATACCCGCTACACCATCAAAGTATTGTCATATTTTGATCGCACAGATGGTTGTTCAACTTACGCTTCTGGCAAGGGGCGGAATGTCAAATTGCCTCCGGCTCTGCGGCAAAGCTGTGTCAGGCCAAATCTGATCTAATACTTTTTTCTCGATCCCGACCGGACAATAATCATCGAACAAAACATTCTGCGGGCTGTGAATACATTAAACACTCACTACGTTCGTGTACTTGCTTCAAATGCTGAAGTGATGTCCTGAATTACGAGCGAAGCGAGTTTCGTCAAGCGAAGCGAAGACGGATAGCCAAACTGGTTAAAAAGTATACGGATATGTCTACTTTTCTCTATATATAAAATATAAAAATATAATAGTAGACATTAGACACTCACTACGTTCGTGTCCCTCGCTTCGCTCGGAATTTTGAAGAAATGTATGAATCTATAAGCAAAGCAACTATCGTTGAACTATCATGCAATTGACCGAAGCTAAAGTTAATCAGGTTCAAATCATGCCTTAAAACGCTCTGAGCGAAGCTGTAAGCGTTTTTTATGATATGGGTAATGCGATTGCATACCTTGGAAAGAAAAACGCTCTACGGGCTTCCAGTGCGACATTTACGAATTCAGTGCTTTACCACTCAATTTCGATGTTGAATACAAGCGCGTTCCCTTCCCTGTCTGCGACTTCCCGCGTTCTTTTGCCAGGTAAGAAAGCCAGAATACCGGACCTTCGAGTGTCGAAGGATCATCACGATGAATGACGTAGTGATCGGGATAGTCTTTAGTGGCTTTAGACAAGTTCACAAGTGTTGCTTTCCCACCTGTCAGTTTCATCCAGATTTCCGTAATAATACCAGCGATCCCTCTTTCTGGCGTTCCAAACCACCTTACCGAACGATGTGGAAGTGCAATCCAGCAATGGTAATGGGGTTGTGAAGCCTTTTCCTGTTCGCAAACCCAACCGTAAGCAAAATCGATGATAGGTTCTGATAAACCGTTGTTTCCAGACTCCAGGCGGTCACGTAATCGTTTGAACAGGTTGCGTATGTATTTGTTACCTGCTTCAACAGAAGTGAACTCAGGGAGGTGGAGATCAAAACGGGTCAGGAACACTCGACTGTAGAGCTTCAGGATTGCTTTCAGTTCGTTAACTTTCGGCATAAGTATATCATGACGAACACCAGATCCGATTCTTGTGTTAACCCGGTATTCGTGACCATCATAAACAAAGGAGTTGCCATTAATGGTTTTGTAACGTCCGTGTTCATGGTAGATGGTACGAAAACTTGTTGTCGATAAAATCGACGATTGAAACTGCATTTCAGATTGTTGCATCATTGTTAAATTAGCCTTTTTGTATTCAGAAAGAGATCACACCTCCTACATAGTTACTACCTAAAACCACGGTAAAATGAGGGCATTTGCGATAGCGCAAAGCCGCCTTATATCTGACGTTGGGGATGTTTTGGAGGAGAGAAATACTACGGAACAAAGTTTACGAATGTATTTATTCAACCTCCCACCATAACAGAAAGAAAAAAAAATGCAATTTAAAATTTATCCGGGCTGAACAGTGGGTCCGATTTGCTGGTTGACCTTATGATATTCTTGGGTTGAGTGGTTAAAACCACCAGGCCAGTATAAGGATATTGACCCAAATGAAACCAAAATTTTAAACAACGAAGACTGACCAATGTACGCAAGCAGGATGAAAGAAACTTCTCTCCGCATCTCTTAATTTCCCCCTTTGAAACTATATGGTGACGTTGCTGGTAACTAACACGGGGAGATTCCTGCGAAAAGTGTGATAAACACGGCATTATGCCACAATTCCGAATTGAGATCCCGTGTTGCGGCAATCCACTAAACTTTAACAAAATCGAAAAAAATGTGATTTCGTACACATCTGAATTCCCTGTTAGCGGGAATGCACATATAATGCGCTCCCATCACAGATTCAGACTTATCAACTCATCGCCAGAATGGCTTAGATACCTCGCACAACATGAACATGAAATTAACAACGCTTTTAGCGGCGGCGTTAGCCGTAGTAGGTTTTTGTAAGACCGCGTCTGCGGTGACGTATCCCCTGCCAACAGACGGTAGCCGTCTGGTAGGCCAGAACCAGGTTGTGACGGTACCAGAAGGTAACTCTCAGCCACTGGAGTATTTCGCTGCGCAGTACCAGCTGGGCCTGTCTAACATGCTGGAAGCGAACCCGGGCGTTGACCCGTATCTGCCGAAAGCGGGCACCGTGCTGAATATTCCTCAGCAGCTGATCCTACCGGATACCGTTCATGAAGGTATCGTGATTAACAGCGCCGAAATGCGTCTGTATTACTACCCGAAAGGCACCAACACCGTTATCGTGCTGCCAATCGGTATCGGCCAGCTGGGTAAAGACACCCCAATGAACTGGACCACCAAAGTTGAGCGTAAGAAAGCGGGCCCAACCTGGACGCCGACTGCCAAAATGCACGCGGAATACATCGCTGCGGGCGAACCGCTGCCAGCCGTTGTACCGGCAGGCCCGGATAACCCAATGGGTCTGTACGCGCTGTACATTGGCCGCCTGTACGCTATCCACGGTACCAACGCCAACTTCGGTATCGGCCTGCGCGTAAGCCACGGCTGCGTGCGCCTGCGTAACGACGACATCAAATTCCTGTTCGAAAACGTGCCGGTCGGTACGCGCGTGCAGTTCATCAACGAACCGGTGAAGGCGACCTCTGAGCCAGACGGCAGCCGTTACATCGAAGTGCACAACCCGCTGTCCACCAGCGAAGACCAGATCAACAACAACGAAATCGTCCCTGTTACGCTGAACAGCGCGGTGCAGGCGGTGACTTCTCAGCCAGACGTAGAAACGGCGATTGTTGACCAGGCCGTGCAGAACCGCTCCGGTATGCCGGTGCGTTTGAACTGATAGCGAAGCATTAAAAAAGCGGGCCTCGTTGCCCGCTTTTTTTTATCCGTTATTCACGATCACGATCCCGCCGTGGTCGTACCGATAGTGGCAGTGGGCATACTCCAGCGGCGTGCCGTCCTCCAGATAAATCACCTGCTCCACTTCCAGTACGGGATCGGTCTGCTCGCAGACCAGATGCTCCCTGTCCAGCGCGTTGGGCTTAAGCGCCCGCACAACTCGATACGACCCCATAATTTTCAGCCCCAGCGTCTCCTGCACGTACTGGAACACCGAACCTTCAAGATGGTTTTTCGTCAGGCCCGGCACCAGATTCATCGGCATCACCGTGGAATCCAGCGACATCGGTTCGCCGTTCAGCAGACGGAGGCGAACGAAGTCATAGATCGGCGCATCGGCGTTAATCATCAGCGACGCCTGCTCTTTTTCGTTCGGGAAGCGCAGCTCGAAATGCACTACCCGGCTGGTCACCGTGCCCAGATGCGCCCAGGTTTTAGTCGCGCCAAAGTAGTCGCTGCCGGAGAGGTCCCACTGCGAGAGCTGAAAGAAGTTTTTGCGGATGAACGTGCCCTGGCCCTGGCGGGTATAGACCAGACCTTCGACGATGAGCTGGCGCATCGCCTGCTGAATGGTCATCCGGCTGGAGTTGAACTCCGCCGCCAGCGCAAACTGGTCTGGCAGGGGTTCGTTGGCGGCGTACTGCTGGCTGATAATGCGTTTCTTAATTTCCCGCGCTATGGTGATGTACTTCGCCGCCATCGTTCTTCCTTTCAGTTAGTTTTCTATCCCGCTGTTTTTCAACGCCACTCTCTCGGCAATCTTGAGGAAAGGCAGGTAGAAGAATACACCAAATACGATGATTGCCAACTGCACCACCACCGCCCGCCAGTCCCCTGCCGTGGCCAGCCAGGCGCTGAGAATGGGCGGCGTGGTCCACGGGATCATCACCACGCAGCGCGACATTAACCCCAGCGTGGTACAGAGCCAGGCGAAGTAAATGCCGATGGCGGGCAGCAGCACAAACGGGATCATCAGCGGCAGGTTAAACACGATCGGCAGGCCGAAAATCACCGGCTCGTTGATGTTGAACAGACCGGGCGCCAGCGACAGACGCGCCACCTGCTTCGCCGATTTTTGTCGGGAGAAGATAAAGATGGCGATCAGCAGCGAGATCGTGCTGCCCGTGCCGCCCACCATGCCAAACGTCGGCACGAAGATGTTGTTGATGATATGCGGGATGGGCTGGCCGTTGGCGAAGGCCAGCATGTTCTCGTTGGTGTTGATCAGCAGGAACGGCTCCAGCACCACGCTGTTAACGACTGACTGATGAATACCGAGCGTGAACAGGAAGTTACCGAAGCTGTAGATGAAAATCGTCCCCGGCAGGCTGGTGTTAATCAGCCGCAGCGGCTGCTGGATAAAGGTGGTAATAAGATGGATCAGGTCCGTGTGCAGCACGTTTGCCAGTATCGCCGCCAACACCGCGAACAGGGAGAGCGTGAGAATGGTTGTTAACACCAAGCTGTAATGTCCCCTTTGAACCATTCTAAAATGTCCCCAGACAATTCTCTGGGGGATTTTTCATGATCAAAGAGACTGTTACGATGAGTCATAAGGAACTCCACCGACTTCAGAT
>Ga0209935_1000410_pt1 | contig 114594 bp, 93 predicted proteins | sample ThiBio_1000_plan_2_FD_183958 | JGI IMG/M metagenome (GOLD analysis project Ga0209935, IMG submission 183958) | Wastewater bioreactor microbial communities from Cape Town, South Africa - Thiocy_cont_1000_plan (SPAdes) | ecosystem: Engineered > Bioreactor > Thiocyanate-remediating >... | reverse complement strand
TTTTTTTCGAACTTTATAGGTTTTTAATTCTTTTTTGAGAATTAGCATGAATAAAATAATCAAGGGCATTGTTTTAATCAATTAGTCAATAAATAATTGGATGTAATGAGTAGGACGTGAAGAAAATGTTTTGAGTTTTGGCGTGAATGGTGCGTAAGTTTGATAGAAAAAGTGCGAAGAATTTTAGTGGCTTTTGTTTACATTGTGTAATTTTTGGATATGGTGATTTCTTGAAAGTGGTTCGTAAGTGACAGGTTGAATTTACGTTTGATGGGCATGGATATGTGATATACAGTAAAATCTGCCTACGTGGACACCTTCTGGCTCCTTCGAGCAGATTTTGCTGTAAATGAATCTCTCTAAAGTGAAAGTCGTCTAAGTTGGAAACAACTTTGGCATTATGTTGAGGGTAAAAGTGAGCATTTGAACAGATTTAAAAGTTTAAAAGAGACTACTCGATGGTATTTATAGTGTATGTATTGAAATCTATGTTTTCTATGGGATATCGGTCACTGTTCTAAATAACTTTAGCTTTCTTTGTTTCCAAATTTGTGTGTACTTCCACCAAATGAAATAGAATGGTACGTATTGTGTAATTAGTATAGAGTATGAAAAGAAATACAAGAGAAATACCTGTGATAGTTGATATTCGTCGATTAGAATATCGACTAAGACATGCAATTTGCACTCAAAAAAGTTACAATGAGCAACGCAATAAATAATCCGGCAAGATAATTATGTGTAGTCGTAGTATTTCCATTACAACCTGTTACCAGCACTTACTGTCAACGTATTTGACAGTGTTGAATAAACCATATCATCTTTCATCTTCACATGCAACAATCGAACTGATATTTAGTGTTCAATGTCCAGTGAAGAATTCTGAGATATTGTTTTGTTTCACAGGTATATATAATAGTCGTATATTTAAATAATAGAAAAAAATCGAGCAGAGAATGACAAGATAATTTACCATTGTTTCATTGAACTTACTGTTACTGTAAGAGTTTGTCGTCAAGATGAACTTTTGTATGAGATAACATCTATGTTCCACTGCATCAAAGTTCAATAAAATTAAATTACGTCAACTCAATCTATCGTATACTCTTGCGAACAATTACTTGCAATTGTAACTCGTGACATCACGATTTTGTTTTTATTAATAGAAAGAAAATCTATTCAAAAGAAATCGGATGCCACACAGTTTTCCAATTTGCCCAATTTGGACCATATGCATAAGATAAAAATTGTTGTTTAGTAGGATCTATCAAACCGTTTTCATCGGCACTCCATCCATAATTATGTAAATAAGGTTTTAAATTGTTTCGTATTTCAGCAATCTTATTAAAAGTTATTCCATTTGAAGATTCCCATAGTACAATGTAGCTGTCAGCTGTCAATCTTGAAGCTGCATGAATAGCATAGAATTTCTGTAAATCACTACGATATTTAATATCACAATGATCGGCACCATCAATACCTGTCTTATTAACAGCTACACCATAATAAACTAAATGTGCTGGCCAATACTCATCATTGACATTAGCAGTAGCAACATGTGTTTCAATAGTATTAATTCCATTCCATGAATAATAGAAAAATATCGTACCATTTCGTACTATCATGCAAGGTTCACCAGCACCCCATGCATTTGGATCACCGGTAAAAGTAACAATTGGCTGTGGATTACCACCCCAACTGCTACCATTCCATTTGTCCCAAGGTCCTGCTGGTGACATTGATCTGGCGATATAAGCATGATTGAAGATTCCTTTAACATTTTCAGTAGATGTATAACCTATGTAATAATATTCGTTCGCTTTTACAACACCGGGATCACAAACAGAGAATTGATCACGAGTGTATTCGGTTGGTTTTAAGACCATTTGATCTTCTGTCCAAGTTTTACCATTATCAGCAGTTCTTCGATACGCTATTTGATCCCAGTATAAACTACCATTGGTTTTATTAATAAAACTTAAAGCTTGATAACTGCCTGCAACCATTTGCCCATTAAAATAGTTTATAACCCCACTAATTTCACCTTCTTTTTTCCAAACACCTGCTGTGCCCGAAGCATTATACAGAATCCATAAATATTCGCCTGCTGCAAATTTTGATCATCCGCATAATTTCCAAAGATTTTACTTGCTATAGCTGGCGATGCTAAGGTAGTATCGTAATCAGTTTGCCATTTGTAAAGACTCAACGTTAAACTGCTATCAGTCGTAGCCCAACTTGGACAAGCGACGTCAATCAAATAGAATGGAATTGTTATAGTAAACTTTTGTGCAGCTGTACTACCTGTTAATAATCTCATCGGACTTTGTTGTCCAGTTTCATTAAAATAAGAAATCTTTTCACCAAATTCTCTCCCCGGTGCAGCAAACCATGCATCGATCGTTCCATCAGTATTCTCGATAAACGATACACTCCACCTGAATAAATATCCCAACCAGGTTATGCCTTAAAAACAGCATTATACTGTGCTGTTTCTACTATTATAACCAATCAAATATTTACTTAACAATGAATTTATTATAACAACAACAAAAAAAGTTTAATAATTATCTTTGCACATGCATATCAAATTGTGACGAGGATAGTATTCGTTTTCGTTATTAAACGGTAGTCGAACGAGCTCATGACAATGCATATAATTGCAGCTACAACTTGCATTTTGACGTTTGATAATATCATCACTATTTCGAATTTGATACCAATCTCGACAGGCACCACATTTTCGACAAACTTGACCACCACAACTTAATTCTTTCGTCGTTGATGATGCAATTGAAGATGTTTCTGAATCGTCGAATATATAGTTCATTTTGTTAAAAATAGATTGTATTAAAATAATCGATAAAGAATGAAAAAAAAACGACGTACATTTATATAATCATGTCAAAATCAGCCGCTGACGTCAATGCATAAATCGTAACCAACGCATTACTGTTTTCTTTGTCAAACATGCAGTGTAATAATAACAATCATTTCGGTCAAGTACATTGCGTTGGCAATACATGAGTCAAATGTTATGAAGAACAAACAAAAATGGTACAGTTGTGCAATGACAAAAAAAAGTGAAATGTGCAATTTAATTAGTGTGATGAAGTGATTATATTTTTGACACAACTTTCGAGTTCATGATAAAGAAAATAGTATAAAGCTTGAGGATTCGATGTTCACCTAATAGTCAACAAATGTTGTGTGACTTATCACTATCATAAGTTCAGATATGTGATCATTGCCGACTATTCAATTTAAATGTTCTGTTCTTTTTGTAGCGATTGCATCGCTTGAGAATATAAACATTTACATTTTTCGTTCGCTATAGTTATGACTATCGAATTACTTCCCAATGAAGTATGGCTCGAAATATTTTCCTATATTCATATTGGTGATATTACTCGTGCTTTTCTTCGACTCAACAAATGCTCATCATTATGAAATGAACGAATCTTACTTCTATGGTCATCTCACGATTCGTCATACTCATATCAGTGTTCGTGATGGTCGTTCGTTTTCTTTTCACTTCAAATAGAAGCCATCTCGTTTGGCTTTCTTTTGACCGACCATCTCAAACATTTACATTTCAATGGAATTGGTACTATTAACAATGATGTAGCCCAATTTTATTTGACTATCTTCAATTCAAATCGTGCCAATAATATTCCATCAGTTATTTCGTGTTCGTTACCATCGATTTGTTCACTTAATTGGAATTATTTCAATCGTACAAACTCTTTCGATCTCTACCAAATTTAACTCATTTAACAATCAAACGGCAGGCTGCTCAAAACGAATCTTTTATTGATATTAGTCGACAATTTGGTCTTCGTCGTAAACATGTCTTAATACATCCTGACGAAGGTGAAATGAAGAAAATCAAATGTTGGCTCATTCCAAAGATGTTTATCAATTGGTTATCTCATCTTCGTCAATTGAACTTCGAATCAATTGGAAACAAAACTTTTATTTAGTTAAAATCTATCGTGTTATTTTTGTTCGTTAGAATAAATAAAAAATTGCATTTTTGAATGTCATTGTTGTAAAAATAACAGTTAAAGAGTCAAATGCGTTACCTTCATAATCTAACATGTCTTCACGTTTTGTTCGAACGATACCAGCTCGTTCTCTCGACCAGAACGTCGATGTTTGAAAATCTAAAAATTCACGACTTTTTGACCAGTTTCCCTCATAATCTTGTGCATATAGACGAAATGCTTCTATTTTTTGCAAATATTTAGATACAAAATATTCCCATTTTTGACAATCGATAAATGTTGCTACAGATGATGAGATAGAAAGCGTTCGTAAATTGGGTGTACGTTTTAAAATCGATTCAATGCATGTTAATTCAATAGGTACGTCACTATCAACTTTAAGGTTAACTAAAGAATTCAATACTAATCCGTTAATATCCTGAAATTCTATCCGTGTTTGTAAATAGTAAAGTGATACGTTCAATGATTTTATGTGAGGTAGAAACGATGGCGAGAGAATATAATCAAATTCTTCAAAATAAATTTGATGAATATGAAAATGTTTGATATTAGTTGTCATCGATTGTGTAAATATAGATTTCGTATGTATTCTTTCGCGTGAATAAAGATCACAAAGTATCTGTAATTCCAATGTTTTTAATGTCGAACAATGACAAATGATAGTTTCACATGCAAGTCGAAGCTCACGAATGGTTAAATCTGATGTGTACCGAAATAAATTGAATTGAATATTCAAGAATGTTAGAAATGGTAACAACGGTAATTGATTAATGATTAAAGGAAATTCAATATTCGAAGTAATTGGGATTAATGTTAATGAACGCAATTGTTGAAACGATTTTAGTGGATATTGAATGAAAAATTCTCTCATAACATGTTGCTCTTCATGTCTCCATGTATAAAATTTGATTGATTTCACTTTTGATATCTGTTTGTCATTTAAATTGATAGTAATAGTTAGTGGATCTTGATACGACCAATCAGTTATGAAAATATTTTATAACTGTGCTAAATAATCATCAATTCGATGATTTCAATTCGAAAAACTTTCGTATAACTCATGAAAACGAAAATAATCGAAGATTTCATAAAATAATTCTGCTGATAAATCTTGAAAAGTTGATTTACGATTCTTCAATGCCATATAGCACATGTGAATAGCGCTGTGTATATTTTAAGTTGTGCGTCACTTTTTTTAACATTACAATACATCAGTAATTCAATACTATGATGACAATACAAAAGAAAATAAAGAAATCCCTTCTTTGTGTACTCAAAAAGAAGTGTTGAGTACACTATAGAATCGGTCAGTGTGGCCGCCCGGCCGTTTACACGATAATTTCCGAAAGGAGACTCCGATAGACCTGAAATTTTCTGCAGCGTTTAATCTAATAAGTATCTCGGTTGAGTTCGAAGATGGGCCCGATCCGTCAAAGATTTCCTAATTTATAGCTCAAAATATCACTTTCCCCCCTGATTTGATGGAGATTCTGGTAATTGATAGTTTTCTCTAAGCTAATATTTTCTCATAGCTGCGACAAAACTCATACTATTATACACCGTTCGATAGAGAATTTCATGCGCTACAAAATCATACTAAATAGTATAGATAGATCTATAATGACGAAAATTTCTTCCGTACAACACATTTTCAATACTACCAAAAATTCGTAAATTTAGACATAATATCGAAGTAAATTGCACGTTTTTCTCATGGAATCGATACGAGTCTCTCCCACTAGACAGAACTCTTCATGGGCTATCGTATGATATCAAAACATAGTGAAATATGTGCTCCTTTGAAAATTTTCTCCTTGTGGTACTTCTTACTAAGCGAGACAAACTCATAATATTTTGGCACTTTGTCAGCATAGAAAATATACATTTTCTTAGAATAGAAAGATCAATTTGTAAATTAGGGTCTACAACACAGTTGAAGTAGAAACAGAGATTAACATAAAAATATTGGCCCATATCTTTCTCTCACTGTCATCTCTCAAACATTCTTTCTCATATTTCCCCTCCATGATCTCTCCAACACCACCGTCGTGTCCCTCCCCTCTACAGTCTCTGAACCACGTAAGAAAAGTTAGCACCAGATTCGAGTTTTTCGTGGTAGGATTCGCTTGTATGTTTGTGCTGACTCTCTTTTAGGTTGTGCTATATGCAAAATTTGATTCTACATCGAATGGTGCTAGTTTCAGATGGGATCACCGATGGAAAACATAAGGTTTAACTCAAAATACTGACTTTTTCGGTTTTTTTAGAAAAGTTTTTTCTGTCGCGATTCGCCATATTACTTGTGCTGACTCTAAAAGTGGTTGTGCTGAATTCAGAATTAAATTCTACATCGAATGATACTATTTTCAAGGTGGGTTATCGGGCAAAAAAATATGGTCAGGTTTATGGCAGGAGACCATTAAGGATTTCTTGACCCTGATAGAGTGAATTTTTTTGCCCGATAACCCACCCTGAAAATAGTATCATTCGATGTAGAATTTAATTCTGAATTCAGCACAACCACTTTTAGAGTCAGCACAAGTAATATGGCGAATCGCGACGGAAAAAACTTTTCTAAAAAAACCGAAAAAGTCAGTATTTTGAGTTAAACCTTATGTTTTCCATCGGTGATCCCATCTGAAACTAGCACCATTCGATGCAGAATCAAATTTTGCATATGGCACAACCTAAAAGAGAGTCAGCACAAACATACAAGCGAATCCTACCACGAAAAACTCGAATCTGGTGCTAACTTTACTTACGTTTTTACATCACCAAATTCAATTTTAATCGAGATAAGTGACATATTCGAACTCAGCGTAAAAAGTTGAATTGATTTATACCTTTTTTCAATGTAGCAGAGAAGTTTTATTTTTTCCCTAAAAATCCAGTCGTGGTCCCCCACACTGATGAGTCAAAAATGCAAATTCATCAAAATTACATTCTGAACATTGAGTATTACGCAAAAACATCTCAGTAGTTACTAACATGTAATAAAATTATTGATTTCGCAAATAAAATGAGTTTTCAAAGAGTTTTCATTTTTGACCCATCCCTGTGGGGGACCACGGCTAGATTTTAGGGAAAAAATAAAAGTTCTCTGATACACTGAAAAAGGGTACAAATCAATTCAACTTTTTACGCTGAGTTCGAATATGTCACTTATCTCGATTAAAATTGAATTTAGTGATGTAAAATGACCTCAACATTAGGCAAAAAAGTGAGTATTTTGACCAATTTCCGACAGTTTTTGATATTTTTGAATACCGGGACCAACCTAAAATTAAATGAAAAATATACCAGTTTGTAGCACTTTGTTTGCTCTATCAAATGGTATATAAATGAACTGGGATCACGCAAAAAAAGGTACCAAAATACGTTAAAATGTTTGAAATAATATGGAAAAAAATCGTATTCCATCAAAAGATAGGGTCATGAACGGCTATAAAAATTTTCAGAAAATAACAACCTTTATACGAAAAGATGCAGAATTAAATGCTCTTTCTAATGGTTGTTAATTGAACTTTGAATCTTTTTAAAAAAATGTTCATTTCGATCAAAAATTGAACCAGTAGGAATCACTCTGATACCATCAAATATCACCTAAAACCTACATAATCTTCAGAGAGATTTTAACCCCAAACTGACCTTCGGTATGCATAGTTATGCTTGGATTTACTTCATAAACACTTATTTAACATTTCCAGAGAGATTGAACACTAAGTTCGAAATAAAACCTTATGCGCCCATTTCGCATAGCTTATGTCCCCCCGTCCTTTATTTCTATCTTAGATTCAAATTGATCGTGTTGTCATACTTTATCGATTAACTCACTATCGAATTCGTATGTATATATGAGTTTAGCATCATGCTAGCAACATGATTCGCCGTATGGCGACTACGAGTTGCACCAGTGGGCAACAGTTTCATTTTTTTTTATCTTTTTAAACTGATTGTATTATAATTTGGATTGGTTTTTATTAAGATATTTTTTGGTTGATTATATATTCGTTTTGCGTATACATTATGAAGTACCAACGTGTTTTATACACCCGTACCTTAACACCAGAATTAAAATCAAAATTACGGATTATTTCAAATGACAAGCGTCGATCGTTGAAAGGAGGGCCATATGAAAAAAATGCGTTTGTTTGTTTGTGCCAGGGTAAAAAAACATATAAACCTATTTTTATAAGGTTTGACCAAAGGAAATCGACTATGGGGAATCCGAATCTGCTGTCAGAATTGAAAAATGTAGAAATATGATTTCTATGTTTGAACACAGGTTTTTGCTATAGCGTATCCCTTAATCTGTAGTATTGAGCTATTATTTCAATTATTGACTATGTCTCTGTGAAGGAAATATGAAAATTGGTTGAGGTATATTGATTGTATCCGCTTGCGCTTAGGAACTAACTGAGGACGAGGAACGACTTGATATAGAGACAACAGAAATGAATACTATAGAAACAAGGGCTTTCTTTGCAGAAAATTTGAGTTAATTAATGAGATCATCAACAGTTGTCAATTTTGTGGTACTGAGAGCTAAACGATGTTAAGGATTTCATGAAGTTTGTCAACAACCCAGGTCAACCACAAAAAACAACGGTTTTAGAAACTCGTAATGGATCACAAATGATAGTTCGAACTTAGTCGTACTCTAGATAATTGATATCGGAGAGTCTGAGTTGATTAGTAGATATTCAAAATTTTCAATTGAGTATTTTCGACTAAAAACTGGGTATTTTTGAAAATTTGGAACTGCGTATTGACCATTAGAAGGTTCAGATTTTGAAAAAATAGCGATTTTTGTTAAAGTGTGATTATGTCAAATTAGATGTGAAGTTTTCCGACTCTATTGGTGTACTTAGAAAACTATAAAGTGGTCCTTCTGAGATATATATAATCATTTCGACCTAGCTATTCAAAAACTATTTATGCATGAGCCGGAAAAATGTGGCAGCTTGAGTCAGAAGTAGCGGACCGTAAGGACGCCACTTGAAGGTGGAGGTGCTGCTTAGATGATGTATGGTAAAACTTTATAATACATATACGTATAGGCGATCGCTTTTAATTGAAACTTTATATGCGCGCACACTAATACATTCAGTCGAGGGCCAAGTGAATCGACTCTTTGAGGGTGAGGGTGCTGAGTGTATAAAATTGAAAGTTGAATTCAAATTTTAAATCAAACATTACTGGACACAAAAAAAGCAGAAGATTATAAATGATTTGCAAAACATTGAGTTTGAAAAAAGATTAGTCAAAGGTCCAACACGTAATCCATCGTCTTTCCATTCGAAATTCTCATCGAGAAAATAACAACCGGATAGATAAATTCTCAATTCATAATTTGAACAAAAAGTCAAAGATTCAGTCGAATTGAGTTCGCGTAAACCGAAAACAATCGATTGATGACCAGGGTGGCCAAACCTCCTGATTTAGTCAGGAGTCTCCTGGTTTTTCATCTTTTCTACTGATTTCTTCTGATTCTCAAATTTTCGAAAAATTTCAATTTTATCATTAGTTCGAAGCAGGATAGGAGATTTGAGACAATGTCGAATTTAGCTTAATGTGAGAAGAATGCAAAATCTGAAGTAATTCTCTTCTTCTAGAAGACAAGAACGCAAACGAATTGTCATGATGTGTAACGAAATAGAGCGTTTTAATTTTGGCATTATAAAAAGGCTGAACTCGAAAATTCATAAAAATGAAAGTGTAAACAGTTTACTTAACTTTTATTTTTCACGCAAGATTCCCTGAATATAAGCATTGCTTTGGGGAGGGGGGGGATCTGGTCTCTTATTATACGATATTAATTTGACAAATTTGAGTTTCGTCATATTGTCATTAATACTGAAGTATTGTGTCAGCTAATAAACACGATTTATGAAGACCAAAAAGCGCAAATATACGTTTTCGTGTTTCTTACACATGTACCTCTTGGAAAATTCAAAACGAAGTTAGATTTCAAATAAAATTCATGATTTTATTCGAAAAAAATTATTACACACTTTATCAACTGCAAAATGAGACTTACTGAATTTTCTCTTGATTTTGAAGCAACTTCTCCTCGTAAATCCCTGATTTTTTTTAGAAAATTATTGATTTTTGAATTTTAGGAAATTTACTACTGCAAACATAACAATTGATGACAAAGATTTGATTATATCTGATAAGAAATACTTTGAAGGTAAGTCATAGGAAAATTGCCTTCAAAATGTCAAAACAACATTTTTAAAGTTAACTCGATGAGTTCTATTCAACTATGCCGAAAAAATTAATAAGAAAAACTTCGATCATATACCGATGTTGGCACAATTTTCATCACATTTGCAGTACTAAATTTCATATGAAAAAACCTATTTAAGAATGGAATTTATTTTAGTCAAACTATAGATTATGAGATTATGTGAATATTTGTGCGTATTAACATCGTTAACTTACGCTGATAAAAATAGTAGCTGACTTTTGAATAGTATCTTATCTCTTTCAAAACTATAGAAAAAAGACTATTGGCAAACAAGCAAATTGATCAGAATTCCGTTACTCATATACATAAACAAAGTCATTTCATTTCGCTTTTTTTAATTTAGAGTTCGTATTCTTTTCGAGAATCATCCAGCCATTTGCCGCATGGAAATGACCATGTTTGATCAAGTTTTGGTATATAAATATTGACATGACTCAGCAACCATGATAAATCGAGATAACTTGTTGTCTCTAAACCAATTCTGAGTTTAAAACAAAACAGAAATACATTTTAAAAACAAAAGAAGAAAAGACTTTTGCTTTGATTACCGAATATTGATTGGTTTTCCTATATTGAGAGCTTCAATTTCAAACACATCGATTTGGCCATTTTCAAATGGATCTTTCGATGATTTTGATTCGATTAATGATATTTTCTCGGTTTTACTCTGTTCACCAAATATAATAATATAAACATTGTTATTTGTACCAGCTCCCCATTCATTACCAGTAACAATTGTAATTTTATATAAAATCACTAAGAAGAACATAAAAATACGAATTAGACAATTAGATTTATCGATTTTACTGTTGGTTCGTCGGATAATTTGCGTCGGTTTCAATGTACCTATGAATGTACTTTGTGTTTGAGTATGATTGTACCAACGTGAGAGATTGAATCTATAAATTATATCATCCATTGGCATTTCGATTTCTATCCAATCAAGAAGCAATCTGTTACGACTAATCCATGTAAGAGCAGAAGCATCATAAGTTAGATTGAATATTATACTTGTAATCTAGAAGTAGAAATTTCATATTAATTCAACTCAAAACAAACAAAACGAACATTGCCAAGATGAAAATTTTCGAATATAAAATGATCGATTTGTTGAGGGTGTTCAAAGAACATTCGTTGAGAATATATTGATTGAACTTTAAATTGATCCGTATTCATATTGGTGCCAAGCATAGTCAAAGAAAAATGAATAGTATCTTCTGATACAAGACTGTCACCGGTTTTAATTCGAATAAAATATTTGACTTTTTTCAAATGTAAAAAAGGCTTATCATTCGTTGAATTAGTCGTTTCATTTAATAAACTTGTTTCAGTTAGATCAAATGCATTGTTAATCAATTGATTGTATTCAATATGACAATCAAGAAAATATGAATAACGAATTGTTGCATTCGTCCAAATAATATTTTCGAATGTTACATTAATAAAAGTACAATAGACACAAGTGAAATAACTGAAATTGATGTCATCCATAGTTGAATTTGAAAAAGTAATATAAGAAAATTCAGCATGATTGAAATCAATAGAATAAGCTTTAAAATTTTGAAATTCAGATTTTGTGAATATACCTTCAGCAAATGACGAATTATGAAATTTAGTAGAAGCAAATATACAATCACTGAACACAGCGTTGTCAGCTTGAATGTTCGTCCAACTTGATTCAGTAAAGTCGATTGATTCAAATCTCGTCTTATAAGCAGTTATTCGATTCATAGAGATAGATCTGAAATTACTTCGATGTATAGTATGTTCTAGACGCATGAATATAGCGGAACTTAAATCAACTTGATTTAGCTGGGCATATGTAAATTTGCATTCAATAAAAGCACTTCTGCGCATATCAACTGAGACCAATATCGCAGCCGATATTATAGCGTGATACCATGTAACCTGATAGATACTTGTATTAATCAATTGGGTGTAGGCTAAAGTAATCGAACCGTCATCAAGAGTATTGTTCGAACATGTTTTGTCGAATGTTGTTTGAGTAAAAGTTAGTTCGACTGAATACATATGTGTTGAATGGAAATAAGCACAATCAAGAATTCCATGACGAAATGATACATTTGTCAAAATACTAAAGGGTAACGAGAGATAATTCCAAGAAATACGTTGCCCACGAGAATAAGATGCTGGCGAATCACGATGCGAGCCAAGTGTCAAATCTTTTAAATGAATTTGTTGGAGATTTACAGCACCTAGTTCTTTAACTGAATGGTCTTTTATTATAAGATTAGTAATTAATTCTGCATCGTATAACGATCGAATAACAATGTTTCGACGTCTGGCATCTAGTTGTTCTAATGCAGTTAATGTTTTAAATCGTACAACAGCTGCTGCTTTCGGTGCATTTCGAAGAGAATCTTCTGTTTCAAGAATAATTCTTCCAAGAAAATCTTGATATGCAGTAAGAATATTTTCCATTTGTTGATCTTTAGCTAGTTGATGATCTTTTTGTCGATTTCGTTCAGCTATTTGTAAATCTGTTTGTCGATTTTGTTCAGCTATTTGTAAATCTTTTTCTCGATTAACACTTGCAATCAAATAATTACTATGATTATCCAAAATTGTATACACAGTAATTATAAGTGGTATACATATGGCTGAGATCAATTGAATCCATTCGAAATAATAAGATCGCTTTCGTTTTCTTGTCATTGGATGAGAAGAACTTGTAGGACATTTTTCACCACCATCATCATCCCCGTGTTCTGCAGCACGAACCACTGTCTGATCCAATGCGTTCATTATTAATAAATGTTCATGGATGAAATTCAATTGTCATTCTTTATCTAGTTATTACCTATATGTATACATGATAAACTGATAAGTATTGTTGTCTAACTGTCTGTTTTTTTTGACATTTTATTTGCTATTTTGATAAGTAATGACAGCAAAAAGGAAATATTATTCTGTTTTTTGTTGTTTTAAGCGAATGATTATTTTGTGCCAACAATGGACATTCTTTTCTAAAAAGGATGAGAAATGCATTCTTGTGAGAGTCAGGGTCCTTTTTAGTAATATCAGTGCACAGTTATATGATACGATTGTATTAATAGGCGCAATTCGTTTCATGAAAGCAATCAATCTTATGTAATCGTATATCCTGAAATATTCAGTCGAGGGTCAAGTGAATCGATTCTCGATGAACGTTACTTGTATATATCACTAGTAACAAACCGAAATAAAAGTAAAAGATCAATATTTTGTACTCGTAATGCTTTGTTCAAATTCACGAACGAATACTAATTCAACATTATTGGTCTCATATTCTTTTTTACACAATTCAATCAATTGTTGTTTATCATTTTCGATCGATTAATAGAAGAGAATGAACAAAATTACCATTCAATCCAGTATAGTCGATTGATCTGCCTTGTTGATATTTTGTTTAATGATATGAATGAGATCTTTCAATTGAACAATAACATTTTTAATTTTAATAAAATCTTTTGCCCATTGTTCATTTGCTTTCTTATTCATACAATAAACATAAATCGATGAAACTTGTCGATCTTCTAGTGAAAGTGAAAGAATTCGCTGTTGACATTCATCTTGATCATCGAATATTTTCAAATGATTAATAAGTCCTCGAAGTTTTAAGATTGTCATTAGATATTTCTAACGATTTACTGTTGTTACCACCCATAGCTATATAGTATATTCAAAGAATGTAATATACTACAATTTCTGTTCTTTTTTTTAAATATTTTTCATGATTATTAACGAAGAAATAAAGTATGTTTATTTTAAGAGAAAAGAAAAATTTGAATGTATGTCTGAATAAATGTGATTTTGCCTTTAGTCTGCTGCTTGAGGTACTTTTTGAATACGTGCTTCTTCTTTTTTGTACGTTTTTTTTTCTTCCGTTGTTTGTGGCTGAATAGTTTCCTCTGAATCTTTCGCATCTGCATCGATATGATTGGCAATTTTAACTGATTTTTGTTTCTCAACTTCTTCTTTAATTGTCTTTTCTACAGTCTTTTTAAGTTCTTCAATCTGGTGATTAGTAACTTTTTCCGATGTCATTGCATTGATAACTGTTTTTTCAATGTCGTCAAGTGATGTTGATTTCTTTTGTGCTTCAGTTACTGTCGTTTCAATAACTTCTGTTAATGCTTGTTTGAGTTCTTCAACTTTATCTGCTGATAATTTATGTGTTTTCGTTATTTCTTCAGTCAATTTTTGAATAACATCACTCGTCGATGGTTTTTTCTTATTTTCTTCAGCTAGACGTCGATTTTCTTCGATAAGATCCAATAATTCTTGTCTCTGTTGAGCTAAACTCTCGGCTGTTCGTTCAAATGTCTCCTCCATACTTTTTCTTTCTGCCTTCAATTCAGCTAAATACTCGTCTCGTTCTCGTCTCATCTGTTCAGCTAACGCTTCTTGTAATTGAGTCGAATCGAATTGAACATCAGGTTTATCATCTAACATTGACGTTTGACCTGCTTCATCGGCACGCGTATGAACTTTGATTGTTTTCGATGAACGTTGTTTCGGAGCTCGTGTTTGAACTAATTTATCGTCGAGAACATAGTAATCATAATTTCCTTTTCGATCGCCTTTTCGTTTGCCCATAACATGATAAATTGACGTGCCTATTTTCAACGAATAATTGATATCCAACGATTTGTGGTTGCCATTTGCCATCGTTGAAGACTTTGAGTTTTGTGTTTTTTTCTTATGTTTGAACTCAAGTAGTTGTCACGTTTTGCAAAAAGAAAAGAAAAAAAAATTCTTTTTTTCTTCTGTGTTGGAAATCACCAACAAACTGCATCTCGCGCTTTCTTGACAACCGACAACAAAAATAATACTCGTATAAATTTCTATCGAACAGAAAAAAAACCGCAGTTTAACCTTCGATAACGTCATTTGTATATCGCAAATATACTTGAGTCACACGATTCACCTTGTATAAGAATCGATCAAGCATTTAAATACTCGAATATCGCGACACAAAAAAAAAGAATGTCGGATAAATTTGAAAATCTCCTTCCCGAACAAATCTCGAAAAATCGAGAAAATATTCAATTAATCTGGTTAGATGCCAATCTACGTGATACACGAGATGTTCGGTTAACAAAATCGATGCTCGTTGATTTAAACGCATCGGTTCAATTCTATACCGATGTCGAACTTTGCGTTCGTTTTATAAAATCGATTCGAAACGAACAAATCTTTCTTATTGTTTCGGGCGGTCTTGCTCGTCAAATTCTGTCCGTTCTTCACGAACATTCGTTATTAATTGCCGTGTTTATTTTCTGTGCCCATCGTCAATATCATGAAAATCTTCTCGAACAATACGAGAAACTCTTCGGCATATTCACCAAACAAAATGAATTACTAACGGCTATTCGTCGAAAAATCGATCTCGTCGAAAAATATACCATTGCTTTCAATCTGTTCGATCAAAAACAAAAATCTATCAAAGATCTTTCGAAAGATTCGGCGTCATTTCTTTGGCATCAATTATTAATCTATATTCTCAAACAAATTCCGCAGGATCAACAATCCAAACAGCAAATGATCGATCTTTGTTCGGAATACTATCACAATAATAAACAAGAACTAATGAAAATCAATCAATTTCAAAATAAATATCAATCGACAGACGCATTGAAATGGTACACCGACGAATGTTTTCTCTATCGATTGGTAAACAAAGCTCTACGAACTGAAGACGTCGAATTATTATACATATTTCGTTTTTTTCTTATTGATCTTTGTTCGACGATTGATGAACATCGTTTACAGCCAACGAACGAACAAAAACATGTTCAAGTCTATCGAGGTACGCAAATATCCGAGGATGAATTTGAAAAATTTCAATTCAATATTGGACAAGTCATTGCAACGAATGGTTTTCTTTCGACATCGAAAAATCGTCGAATATCGATTGATTTTGCCAAACCAAATCGAGTGAAGAAAGGTTTTCATAGTGTTCTCTTTGAAATCGATGTTGATCTATCGAAAAATACGATTAGTTGCGTTGATTTGAGTCGTACGAGTTTATTTGCTGATGAAGAAGAAATACTTTTCAATCTAAATTCAACATTTCAAATTCACGACGTTCTATTCGATGAACAAGCTCGTGTTTGGCGAATTCAATTGCACAATACCGATCATATCAAAGAACGAATCGATGAATATCTTCAATTAGCCCAAAAAACTCTCGAAAATTCATCGCCTATGATCTATTTCGGTTATCTTCTTTGGAAATATTTAGGTTCAATGTCTCAAGCGAAGAAATACTTTTCCATGCTGCTCAAATCTCTCGCCGAAGATCACCAAGATATTCATGATATTCATCATCATCTTGGAAATATCTTTCGCGAAGAACATGATTATAATCTTGCTTTAAATCACTATGAAAAATCGTTTGAAATTCGTCAACAACAATTTCCTTCCAATGATCCGCATATAGCTGCGTCGTACGCAACCATTGGTCTTACCTATCGAATGAAGAATGACCCGGATCGTGCGATTGATTACTATCGAAAAGCAAGTCAAATCTATAAAATGATTTATCAATCGGATCATGTTAGTTTAGCTACGGTTTTAGATGGGATTGGTTCGGTTTATTTCGATAAGAAACGTTTCGAAAAAGCGCTTAAATATCAAACAAAAGCATTGGAAATGTACAAACGTGTTCTACCGAAAGATCATCTTGATATAGCACGATGTTTAGGAAATATTGGATTGACTTATGAACATCAAGAACAATTTTCGAAAGCTCTAGAAATCTATCATCAAGTTTTGAAAATGCAACAACATTCATTGCCACTTGCACATCCAAATCTATGTTTTACATTCAATCGAATTGTTTCTATGTACGCCGAACTGAAACAATTCGATTGTGGTTTAAAATTTTGTAAAGAACAATTACGTGAACAGATTCAACATCTCGGTGAAAATCATATTTCAATTGCACAAACATTAACTACAATGGGAAATCTTGTCGGTGCAATTGATTATACAAAAGCGTTGACATATTTTCAGCAAGCTCTTGATATATCTACATTGGCAACACCTGTTGATCATATGTCAGCTATTACATGTTTGAAAAGTATGGCGATGACATACGGACAAAATGAATTGTTCGAACAATCGATTGAACAATCTTTGAAAGCATTGGAACTTGCTCGACAGTATCTATCGGCAGAACATATTGAATTAGCTGAAATTCTTCACGGAATTGCTTATGCCTATGAAACATTAGAAAATTTCGATCAAGCAATATCATATTATAATCAATGTTCACTCATCTATCAAGCTAATTATGGATTGCAACACGAAATAGTTCAAGAAATCAAACAGAATGTTGAACGATTAGATCAATTATTAGCAAAAGATCTTACTGTATCTTTTTAGTTTCTTTAATAAATGTAACTTTTTATACGAAACAAAAAAAAAACAACAGGCATAATTCATTTCAGAGTGATCAGAATATTTATTAATCTAAACTATACTTTCTTTTCGTCGTATTTTTATATAAAGCTTCTGTATGCCAATAGTCTGGAAGAAAATAAAATATTCATTGTACATAGAATTCAGTTGAACATGAAAACAAGTAGTCGTGCAAGATCATTAGATTTCCAAGTAATTATTTCATGATTCTTTAAACAGTTACTTAATTGGCATGACTTCTTGTTTTTAGAATAGAAAACATAAAACGAAAAAGAAAAGATCTAGTATTATTATTCATGTTAGTATACGTGCTTCATCGACAACTACTAAGTCGTCATCGGTTTATCATCATCGTAAGAAACACACAACATCGTCTATCTCTATCGATGATCAAAGTAGACAATCTATGAATGTAACAAACAAAATAGATAAATGGGGTATTGTGGAAAATAATCATCGAAAGAGAAAAAAGAAGTTCAGGCATAAAAAATTATATTTGTCGATCTGCTTCGGTTTGATGTTATGCATTCTTATCGCTGCTATTATTTTCACTATTATCTTTCTAAAATCAAAAAAATATCAAGAAAAAGAGGGTATTGATCCAATTCTAAGATGGAATAAAATAGGTATAACTATAGCTGGAGTGACTGGGATGCCAGGAACGGATGCCGATAAACTCAGAGAACCTAATGGATTAGCATTTGATTGGTCATATTCACTGTATATAGCAGACAGTGGAAATAACAGAGTACAACGTTATTTGCGAGGTTCTTCTATTGGTACTACTGTATGTGGTCAGTCGAATGGCATATCTGGATCGGGTCCTTCTTTTTTAAATAAAGCCAGAAAAATTAGAGTGACGTCAAACAAGAGCGTTTGTTTCAGATTGGTATAATCATCGAGTACAATTTTGGTCTGTCGGTTCATCATCTGGTATTACGGTGGCTGGAACAGGTAAAATATAGAAAATCATTATCATGTTTATGCAAATTGTTTTTATTTTCATATCTATAGGTAGTATTGGAAGTGGACTTAATGAATTTCGCTACCCTCAAGGCATTAGTCTCGATGAGAACTCAGATACATTATACATTGCAGATACTGACAATATACGCGTGGTACGTTATTTTCCCAATAGCACATCAGAAATCGTTGCGGGTGGAACGTTTTGTGGATATGCGAAAACTCAACTTTGCAAACCGACTGGTGTTTATTTTGAAGCAGTTACAAATAGTGTCATTATATCCGATTATACTCGTAACAGTGTATTGAGATGGATAATTGGTACAAGTGAATGGATACGTTTGGCTGGTAACGTTTCTATGATAGGAGGTAATACATCAGCGGAATTAAATGGTCCTGAAGGTATAGGTGTTGATGTTATCGGGAATTTATACGTTCCTGATCGCCATAATAATCGTATTCAATTTTTTCCCGTTGGTCAATTAGAGGGTCTCACAATTGCTGGTGTAACAGGACTGTCAGGCAGCAATGGTTTGCTTCTTTCATGGCCAATGGAAGTGATAGTTGATAATCAATTGAATTTATACGTGTCAGATACAAACAATCATCGTGTACAAAAATTTTTGCGATATTGATGAAACCTGTGATTCATACAGTTGCACTGCTTCTTATTTTAAACGAGTTATTGTTCTTTAATGGGCTTTTTTTTCTTTTATTTTTTCCATTTTGGATGGGTTTTTTTTCACTATTGTTATGATGAGGCTTTTTCTTGCCTTTCTGCCTTCATATAGAATTCTGATTGCGAACAAAAAGAAAATCGTAAGAGTTGAAGATTAAATAAACATCGAGCCTATTACTCATATATAAATATGCGTTTCTTTCCAATCGAATAGCATATTCAACACAGTAACATGAGCAAAGCCAGCGGTGTCTTGAAGAATATAATGTCGAAATCATCAAAATCAAGTTCAAGCGATGGTGAAGATCAAATCAATCAACCAGTATCCATCAATCCCAGTAATGATACAGCACTTCGCACAATTATTAATGGTTTGAAACTCTCCAATGATAAAGAAACAAATCAATACAAATCAACTGACACTTTGTACGATGTTATTATTCGTATCAATTGTTTATCTAGTTTGGAAGATCAAGGATGGGAAATTTTAGTTGGCAAACATACTATGGATGTTGTTCCAGTTCAAAGAACAACAAGTGAATCAACAGAAGGTGTTATAGCTACAGTTATCGGAGCATATAATCGAGGTAAATCATATTTACTCCGAAAACTCTGCAAAATCGATATTCCCGATGGAAAGTTGATTCACACCGAAGGAATATCGATAACAGCAGGCCGAGATAACTATAAAAACATAGTTTTTATTGATACGGCTGGTACGGATACGCCAGTTGCACGAGAGAAACTTGATTTTAAACGAGCAACTGATGCACTCTTACGAGAAGTTGTTCTTTATTTATCAACTTATTTCATCATTGTTGTCAATCGTTTACGTGCTTCGGATCAAACTTATATTCAACAAATATTAAAATACTGTCGACAGTATCCGAATATTAAAAAGAATATCATTATTGTTCATAATTTACTTGATATCGAGACAATTAAAGATGCTGATGATCTCATAAGAAAAGAAGTCGTTGGAATATTTGAAGCGACTCCCAAAGAAACACAATTAACGATGAATGGCGTTATTCGTTCGATTAAATTCTTTATTTCAAAAGAAAATGAAAATATCGAATTACGCCATTATGTCTTAGCAAAAAGTTCATCAGAAGCAGGCAAAGTCTGGAACAAACAATCTCTCGATGGTATTATGAATTTACTACAGAATTCAGAAAATAAACGTAGTCTCAATATTATCAAAGATATGATCTCTTATATCAATACTCGACTTCCACAATTATTTCAATCGAATCAACAATTGGATGGTGACAATCAGACACCTACTGTCGAAGTTGTGCAACACGATAGTTTACCGTATGTTGTACTTTCCAATCGGAGACAACTTCATGATTTGCTAAGAGAACCTTGCCGATTGAAATTATCCGATAAGCTTATTTACGATGATTCGGGTTATTTTGTTCGAAATGAAGCAGGTCGATGGCAACCTCGTTACAATTTGTATGAAAATGAAACGCACTACTATTTGATTGCTGAACTAACGGGATTTAAACAAGCTGACTTAAATGCAAGTGTACTTGAAAAGTCTATAGTTATTGAAGGTATTCGAACTGATTTGAATGAATCAATTGGCTTTCCGATTATTCGTCAATCGGATATTTTAATCGGCTCGTTTAAATTAAATCTTGCGTTCGATTGTGAAATTGACACGGAAGAGGTCAAACGAGAGCGTGACGATGGTTTTATTAAGATCATAATACCGAAGAAAAAACAGAAAATAACCACCCTTACTCTATAAACTTTAATTTAGATATTCGTGATTTGTTTTAATTAAAGAGAAAAGAAAAAAAAACAGTTGTTTGTCTTTATCAAATAGAAAAAATGTCTTCCGTGAAAAATAGATTTTTTTCCTCTCTTTTCTATATATCGGTAAACAAATCGCTACATAAATTAAGAACGTGCTTTGCCTGAAGAAAGACATTTGAATAGTTATTTTTTTGTGTATGTTAATCATGAAAACATTCACTTTGACAATGTTAACTTTTGTTGCAATTTTTGAAATTGCCAATGGTTATAACTGCTCATGTTATTGCAGCGGTGTATATTTTGGTACGACTTCTTCTGATACATGCGATGATTCAGCATGTCAAACAGTTTGTCAGAAAGTTTATTGTAAAGTAGGATTGAATACTCGTGGGTGAGTTCATAACATTTGTCTGAATCGTTGTTTTCACAGATTTTTCTATTTCAGTACATGTTCAAATGAGAAATTAAAAAGTACACTTACCGATGCTGCAAATACGGCTTCAGGTATCGGTAAGACTATGCTCATTATAATTATTTGTGCGGCTGTAGGTGGTTTTATTATTTGTATTGGTACTATTGTATTAATATGGTGTTGTTGTTGCAAGAAACGAAATCCAAAAGTTATGGTTGTTCAACAACCGCCACCACCAGCGTTTGTTCAATCATATGGTGGTGCGAAATACGGTCATCCACATTCGCAACCCGCTCGTCATCATCAACGTCCCAATCAGAGACCTCCCGTGCAATTTTAGACAGTATTTGTTCAAATCACTGATTCTCATGTCTTTTTTTGTATTTGCCATCAAATAAATTCTTTCTTCGTAATTTAAAACAAATACTACGTGTCCGACATGTATATTTTTCTCGATCTTCAAATAAACAATTGATTCAATAAAGAAAACAATGTCAAACATATAAAAATCTCACACGCAGATTGTTTGGCAACGCTATTTGGAAATTTTCTTTGTCCATAATGACACAAATCATCGCAATACTCGTACTTGTTTTTGCTTTTTTTAAATTTTCAAGCGGTTATACTTGTTCATGTTACTGTAGCAATTACTATTATGGCACAACTACTACTAGTACATGTAGTAGTTCATCATGTCAATCAGCTTGTTACTATTCTTACTGTTCATCATACTCGTACTCGTCTGCATCCGGGTTAGTAAAAAGACGTCAAACTTATTCCAATATTTAGATCTTCCATTTCAGAACTTGCACATCATCCGGTTGGTGGGACACTAGTACCGATATCTCCGATGGTTTAAGTGCCGGCGTCATTGCTGCTATCGTAATTGGAAGTTTAATCGGTTTGGCTGGCTTTATTGGATTTGTTATTCTTATATATTGCCTTTGCAAGAAAAAACAATCTCAAGTTATGGTTCTTCAGCACCCAGTGCAGCTGCTTGTTCCACCATATGGCAGTGCAGGATATGGTTATCCATATCCGCCACATGCTCAGCAGCATTACAATCCACAACCTTGAGTGCAAGTTTAGACATTTTTTCTGTATTTGTCATCAAATAAAAGCTTTCTTTGTAATGTAAAACAAAAAATACAAAAATAAAACTTGTCTAACATGTATTCTTTTCTCGATCTTCAGACAAGCAATTGATTCAATAAAGAAAGCAATGTCAAACATATAAAAATAAGACATACAGATTGGTTGGCAACGCTATTTGGAAATTTTCTTTTTCCATAATGACACAAATCATTGCAATACTCGTACTTGTTTTTACTTTCTTTACATTTTCAAGCGGCTATACCTGTTTATGTTACTGTAGTAGTTACTATTATGGCACAACTACTACTAGTACATGTAGTAGTTCATCATGTCAATCAGCTTGTTACTATTCTTACTGTTCATCATGGTCGTCTACATCCGGGTTAGTAAAAAAAAGGCGTCAAACTTATTTCAATGATTTGAGTCTTTAATTTCAGAACTTGCACATCACTATCAACATCATCAACATCATCAACATCACCACCGACATTGCCATCGTATGTATGGTATAGTACTGGCGATATCGCCTCAGGTTTAAGTACCGGTATCATCGTTGCTATTATAATTGGAAGTTTAATCGGTTTGGCTGGCTTTGTTGGATTTGTTATTCTTATATTTTGTCTTTGTAAGAAAAAACAATCTCAAGTTATAGTTATTCAGCAACCAATGCAGCCGCCATATATGACTCAATCATGGGCGACAAATGTACCTTACCAAGGATATGCTTACGCTTAACTTTCTTTGTCGTAATTTCAAAACAATCGACTTGCAAAAAAGCAATTACTTTCTTTTCTTGTTGAATAAAAAAAAATGATATTCAGCCTTTTATGTAAATTAAATGAACATTTTACAGAAAAAAAAAGAATATTGTTGTTATGGCTACCATAGAAAAAAAAAGCCAAGTGGTGGAACATACTTGAATGATATTTTCTTTTTCTTGACAAATAGAAACTATTTTTTTGTTGTTGTAAAATGTTCAAAGAAATTATATCGATTGTATCAATTTTGATTATAATCGAACCAAGTGTAATCGTAGCATACACGTACACCTGCTATTGTTATTGTTCAAGTACTAACCAATATCAAGGTACAGCTACGTCGTACAATTGTGATTCAGCATCATGCACTTCAATTTGTCAATCTACGTATTATTATTATTGCTCAACATATACAAATATCTACGGGTTTGATTTCTTCTGAACTAATTACACTTAATTTTCTCCTTTTCTCTAGAACATGTTCATCAAGTAGCATCAGTGATACGTTATATTCAACTTATGGTACAGCATTAAATATAGCTCAAATTATTGGAATCGTTGTTGGATCGCTAGCTGGCGCAATTACACTAACCATTATTATTGTAGTTATTGTATGTGTTTGTAAGAAAAAACGTTATCAAGGTGTTATTATACGACCACAATATCCTGGTCCTGTACAAACAAATATGATGTACAACCAAGCGCAACACCCATGGTCAACACCTGCATATCAACAACCATATATCAATCCAGCTTACAATTCTAATTTACAATATCCACCCACCTATCCATCTGCACCTGCACAACCACCGAGAGTATAAAACATAAAGATAAAAGTGCTTTATTCAAAGACAAAATTTCTATTATCAGTATGAAAAAACAATTCTTTTTCATTTTTCTTCTTCTTCTCAATTCAATAAATAATATTAACGCTTTAAATAATAAATTAACATCGATTTTCGAATCAGTCGAACGTCTAACGATTTTTACTGAATGGACTGGCAAAAAACAAACTGTCGATGTATTTTTTACGAATTGGTGTGAAGGATCATTGCCTACTGTTTTCGATAGTATTCTTGTTCACATGTGGACCAATCAAAGTGTACCATTGATAACATGGCAAATGGAAAATTGTGACGGTAGTGGACCAGCAGGGATCACTAAATTAGTCAATCAAAATGTTTATGATTCCTATATCAATGAATTTAGTGATCGTTTAAAGAAATGGCTGTCGGGTAATGATGGTATTTATGGTACAAATGATGATCGACGAGCGTATCTTCGATTAGCTCATGAAATGAATGGTAATTGGTATCCATGGTCAAAGAATGCAACGCCAAGTGATTATATTCGAGCATGGCAACATGTTTATAAAATATTTTCGAGTAAAAACATCGATTCAACTCGATTACAATGGATATGGTGTGTTAACAATGCCGATGTGGGTGAATACAAAGCTGAAGAATATTGGGTTGGAGAAGAATATGTCGATTGGATCGGTATCGATGGATATAATTTTGGTGCATCACAAACCTGGAGTTCGTGGGTATGGCCACAGCAAGTTTTTGATACGATGATTGCTCGTGTTCGAAAACTATCTTTGAATAAACCGTTATCAATTAATGAATATGGGTGTACGAGTATGATTACACCTGGTATATCCAATGTTGCCATGAAAACAGAATGGTTGAATCGATTCTGTAATTATATCGATGTTAATTCGGTTAAAATGGCGTCGTATTTTAATATTGAAAAAGAAACCGATTGGTCGATTTTCGGTGGTCAACATGGTGATGCAGTTTGGAAGAATTTGAATGTCTATTCAGCCTATAGAAATTGTTTACAAACAAATAGTTGGATCGAATCGAACAGTACAAATCCGAGATTGATTACAGATGAACAATTTGCTGGAAAGATATAATTTTTAAACAAAAACTTTTGTGTTTATATTCATAATCTTTCGTTTATACTTATTCTTATCTGTCATTTTGAAATAAATGTCATCAAAACAACGAGTTTTTAACACGACTGAAAATGCGATACTTAAAATTTCGATGAAATATCTAGGTTTTATGCGAGTAGGTGAAGTTCTTCATCTACGAGGACCATTTATTAGTCTCGATGCATTACGAACAGCTGTTGGTTGTTTACAACGACGTCATCCGTTTCTTCGAAGTCGATTAAAAAATAATCCTGGATCGTCAAACACCTATCTCATGGAAGAAGATTCGACACTTCGATTGAAAATTCGTGAAATACCGAGAAAACGTGATCAACATCTTCAATTCTGGAAACAGGAATGGCGTGAACGAGAAAAGGACATACCGATCGTTGGTGAAGGTCTTGCTGAATTCTGGCTTTTGCAAGATCCTGATGATCGTGAAGATGATCAAGCTCCAAGAGAAATTATAATCATCTGTGAACATTGTATTTGCGATGGACTATCACTAAGTACTGTAGCACATGAGTTGTTATTAGCATTGGGTGAAGAAGATAAAAGTCTATTTAAAGAATCATTAGATTGGCCAGTATCGATGGAAACAGCAATCGAACGAAGTCTTTCGCGATGGAATCGATTTACAATATTTAGTAAATTTCTATTGAATATGTTATACTGGCAGATGACTCTGGGTCGAAAATCAACTCGATTACCTTTTGCTGATGTCGATTTTTCATTAAACGACATGTGTCAACATTGTCACACTGAAATATCTTCTGGAACATTGAACAAAGACGAAACTCAACGATTATATGACAAATGTCATCAACATAATGTGACCATGAATTCAGCCATTAGTAGTGCTATTTTACGTGCACTTTCAATCGAAGTAGTAGATAAAACAGCACCGATAACTTATGCCGTACCAGCGGATGTTCGTCGACGATGTTCACCACCTATTCCCAATCACGATCTTAGCTATCAAGTAGCAGGAACTGCCATTTTTTCAATAGTAGCAAATGATACACCGACAACTGTCGAAGGCATGTGGCAATTAGCGAAAACATTCGGAGAATATATCAATAGTTCGATTAGCAGAGGTGATGTTATGGCATTAGGTATGATGTTGGGGAAAATATATGAAAACGATAATGGACTCGTGAGTGGAACGAGTCCTTTAACCGGCGGTATTACAAATTGGGGTCGTTTACCATTTCAAGAGCGATATGGTCAATGGGATTTATTGGAAATGACATCATTTGGAAATGGTGCTCGATCACCTACGCCTATAGCAGTTGTTTATACTGTCAATGGTGTTTTGACAATTTCATTTTCTACTGCAGCTCCAATTATATCTGCAAATGTCCTACAGAATATCAAAGATAATACAATGACGAATTTGCATTCGATGATGACTTGACAAAACATATGATTTTATCTTTTTCTTTTCTTATATATAAATGTTAAAACTATTTATCTTTTGTCATAGTGCAAAAGATGATGACATCTACTACGAGTAACTCGTCACAACGAATATTTAGTTCTGCTGAAAATGCCCTTGTTAAGACTTCGATACTACATCAAGGTTTTATGAGAGTAGGCGAAGTTCTTCGTCTGCAAGGACCTTGTATTAATCTCGAAGAATTGCAAACAGCAGTCGGTTGTTTACAACGACGTCATCCGTTTCTTCGAAGTCGATTAAGAACTAATCCATCAGCACGAAACACTTATCTTTTAGAAGAAGATCCAACACTTCAATTGAAAATTCGTGAAATACCAAGAAAACGTGATCAACATGTTCAATTCTGGAAACACGAATGGCGTGAACGAGAGAAAGACTCTGCAGTTATTGGTGAAGGCTTAATGGAATTCTGGCTCTTACAAGATCCAGATGATCGTGAAGATGATCAAGCTCCACGAGAAATTATGATCATCTGTGAACATAGCATTTGCGATGGTATATCATTGAGTACAGTCGCTCATGAACTTTTATTAGCTTTGACTGAGGAAGATAAAAGTCTATTCGATCAATCACTTGGCTGGCCAATAGCCATGGAAACAGCCATCGAACAGAATCTATCACGATGGAAACGAATAAAAGCCTTCAGTAAATTTACTTCGAGTGCTCTTTATTGGTACGTCACTGCTGGCCGAAGAATTACTCATATCCCATATGGTAAAATAGATTTTCCTCTGAATGACATGGCGATGCATACTCACACTGAAATGTTTTCTGATTCACTCAGTCGCGAAGAAACAACGAAATTATTTGACAAATGTCATCAACATAAAGTAACCGTGAATTCCGCGATTAGTAGCGCGATTCTACGTGCTGCTTCGGCATTCGTCGATAATAAAAATGCAAATTTAGTTTTCGCAATACCGACTGATGTTCGACGACGATATCAATCACCGATGGCAAATCATGATTTAAGTTATCAAATATCCGGAGTGACTGCATTTGCTGTACCGGCGAATGTAGCTGCTCGAACAAGTTCACAAGATATGTGGAATCTAGCGAAGATATTCGGCGAACATGTCATCAATTCGATTAATGCCGGTCATACATTTGCAATTGGCATGATCATTGGAAAATTTTATGACAAAAATACAGGACCAATCGATACATCGGGAACGCCGACATGTGGACTTTCGAATTGGGGTCTTTTATCGTTTAAATCAGAGTATGGGCAATGGAAACTCAATGGAATGACAGCATTCGGAAATTTGATTCGATTATCTACACCGATGGCATTTGCTTATACGGTCAACGGTGTATTAAGCATCGGACAAGGTGGACCTGTTCCTCTGTTTTCATCGGATATATTAGAAAATTTACAAGCAAATACGATGGAACACCTTCGTCAAATGATAGTCGATTAAAAACCAAAAAAATATTTTGTTTTTCTTGTTTTATGATAATAAAAATAAAAGAAAAGGTACATATAAAACGTGCGTAAATATGTATAATTTGTCAAGGTAATATAAAAATGGCGAATGCGATGATTGCAAAACAACGAGCTTTTAGCTCTGCTGAAAATGCTGTGCTAAACGTTTCGCGTAAATTTTGTGGTTTTTTTCGAGTAGGTGAAATTCTTCATCTACGAGGACCATTTATTAGTCTCGATGCATTACGAACAGCAGTCGGTTGTTTACAACGACGTCATCCGTTTCTTCGAAGTCGATTAAAAAATAATCCTGGATCGTCAAACACCTATTTCATGGAAGAAGATTCAACACTTCGATTGAAAATTTGTGAAATACCGAGAAAACGTGATCAACATCTCCAATTCTGGAAACAGGAATGGCGTGAACGAGAAAAGGACATACCGATCGTTGGTGAAGGTCTTGCTGAATTCTGGCTTTTACAAGATCCTGATGATCGTGAAGATGATCAAGCTCCAAGAGAAATTATAATCATCTGTGAACATTGTATTTGTGATGGTCTATCAATAAGTGCAATTGCACATGAACTTTTGTTAGCATTAAGTGAAGAAAATGGCAGTATGTTTAAGAAATCATTCGATTGGCCAATGTCAATGGAAACAGCAATTGAAAGTACAGTTTCACGATTAAAACGAATCACAATCTTGAGCAAATTTCTCGCTGCTGTCACATATCAACAGATGACTGTTATGAGAAAACTTACTCGAATTCCTTATGAAAACATCAATTTCGAAGTTCGAAATGCACATGAACATTGTCATAGTGAAGCATTCTACGATTCTTTGACTAAAGCAGAAAGTCGAACATTATTCGATAAATGCCATCGACAAGGTGTCACAGTTACATCAGCAATTAGTGCAGCTATTCTGCGTGCAATGTCAACAATAGTCAATGATAAAAATGGTTATTTAGCTCATTTTACAACAGCTGATCTTCGTCGACGATATGTGCCTCCCATGGCCAATAACATCTTAAGCTATCAAATGGGGGTAACTGATACATTCTATTTTCCTGTCAATGAAATTCCCACTAATTCAACAGAAATATGGAATTTAGCACGCATATACGGACAACATATTAAACATAGTATCGATGCTGCTGATGCATTTGCATCTGGAATGATTACTGGGAAAGTCTATGAAAAAGAAGAAGGACCACTCAATCCCACAGGTGTACTCACTTGTGGAATTAGCAATTGGGGTCGTTTAACTTTTCACGAACAATATGGCCGATGGAAACTCGAAGGTATTACACCAGCAGGAAATCTCGTACGGTCATTTACACCATTAGCAATCGTTTTTACTATTAATGATGTATTAACCATCGGACAAGGCGGACCTGTTCCTCTCTTTTCATCGAACATTTTACAACAATTACAAAACGATACAATGCAACATCTCCGTGAAATGATAAATAATTAAAAATATATCATTCTTCGCTTTTTTTTTCTTCGCTTGTTGCGTGATAACATTGATAATGATATCATTCATTTGAAAAAGGTAGCAAATAAACGAAACGTTATACATCGACAAAATGAAACAACGAGTTTTTAGTTCGACTGAAAATGCTCTACTGAATATGTCCATGAAATATCATGGCTTTTTTCGATTCGGTCATATTCTTCGTCTGCAAGGACCGTTTATTAGTTTCGAAGCATTGCAAACAGCAGTCAGCTGTTTACAACGACGTCATCCATTTCTTCGAAGTCGATTACGAACTAATCCAGCAGCATCAAATACTTATCTTTTAGAAGAAGATTCGACACTTCAATTGAAAATTCGTGAAATACCGAGAAAATGTGACGATCATCTTCAATTCTGGAAAAAACAATGGCGAGAACGAGAGAAAGACGCTGCAGTCATCGGCGAAGGTTTAATCGAATTTTGGCTTTTACAAGATCCTGATGATCATAACAACGACGAAGCTCAACAAGAAATTGTAATCATATGTGAACATTGCATTTCTGATGGCATATCTTTCAATATCATCGCTCATGAACTGTTATTGGCATTAGGAGAAGAAGACAAAAGTATATTTAATACTTCTCTCGATTGGTCAATACCAATGGAAACAGCAATCGAACAGAATGTTTCACGATGGAGTCGATTCACGACAGTTAGTAAATTCATCGTTAGTGCAACATATCAATACATGACTCTCGGCAGAAATACAGCTCGAATTCCTTATGCAACTGTTGATTTTCCTTTAAACGAAGTTCATGAACATTGCCACACTGAAACATTTTACGGTTCGTTGAGTAAAGAAGAAACTCAAGCATTATTTGATAAATGTCATCACGAAGGTGTAACAGTGACATCAATTGTAACTGCAGTTATGCTACGTGCAATTTCCCCATTAGTCAATAATAAAGACGGGAATTTAGCTCATATAACAGGTGTCGATCTTCGTAGACGATATCGACCACCGATGTTGAATAGTTCCCTGAGTTATCAAGTTGCAGGAACTGGTGTGTTTTATTTGCCCGTCAATGATGTTCCCAGTACGACTGCAGACATGTGGAACTTAGCACGAAAATTTGGACGATATGTCAATGAAAGTATTGAGGCTGGTGAAATATTCGCCACGGGAATATTATCAGGAAAATTATACGAACGAGAAGAAGGACCATTTAATACGAAAACGAATCCTACGAGTGGAATTACTAGTTGGGGTCGTTTAACTTTTCAAGAACAATATGGCCGATGGAAACTCGTTGGTATGCTACCATTAGGAAATATGGTGCATTCATTTACACCAATTGCATTTGTTTATACAGTCAATGGCGTTCTGAGTATTGCGTCGAGTGCACCTGCTCCGCTCTTTTCATCGGAAGTTTTAGAACAATTGCAAAATAATACAATGAAACATCTTCGTCAAATGATAGTTTAATTACGAAAACACATGCACACGTGCTTTTTTTCTCCCCTTCTTTTTCTATATAATACCGTTGAGAAAATAAATCAGTTATTATTCGTTAAGGTGAAAAGAAAAACAAATGGATAACGTGACTAAAATAAAACAGCGAGTTTTTAGTTTCAATGAAAATGCTATACTGAATGTGTCGATGAAATATTCTGGACTCGGTCGAGTAGGTGTACTTCTTCGTCTACGAGGACCATTTATTAGTCTCGAAGCATTAGAAACAGCAGTCGGTTGTTTACAACGACGTCATCCATTTCTTCGAAGTCGATTAAAAAATAATCCTGCATCGTCAAACACCTATCTCATGGAAGAAGATTCGACACTTCAATTGAAAATTCGTGAAATACCGAGAAAACGTGATCAGCATCTTAATTTTTGGAAGCAAGAATGGCGTGAGCGAGAAAAGGATATGCCGATCGTTGGTGAAGGACTTGCTGAATTCTGGCTTTTACAAGATCCCGATGATCAAGGTCTAAGAGAAATTATAATCGTATGTGAACATTGTATTTGTGATGGTCTATCAATAAGTGCAATTGCACATGAATTGTTATTAGCATTAGGTGAAGAAGATAGAAGTCTATTTAAAGAATCATTAGATTGGCCAGTGCCAATGGAAACAGCGATTGAACAAACTCGTTCATATTGGAGCGGATTTCTAACATTGAGCAAGTTTATCGTAAGAGAGGCTTATCGATTTTTGACTGTTTGTCGACGAATTATTCGAATTCCTTATGAACATGTCAATTTTCCATTGGAAAACGCACATAAACATTGTTACAGTGAAATATTATTTGATTCTTTAAACAAAGCAGAAACACAAAGATTATTTGAAAAGTGTCATCAAGAAGGTGTAACAGTCACATCCGCTATTACTGCAGCTTTTTTACGTGCAGTTTCAACGATTGTAAATAATAAAGATGGTTATGTAGCTCATATGACGGCAGTTGATCTTCGTCGTCGGTATATACCACCAATGCCTAATGAACTTTTAAGTTGTCAGGCAAGTGGAACTTCTTTATTTTACATGGCCGTCAGTGATGCTCCATGTAAATCAACCGAGATGTGGCAGTTTGCTCGTAAATTCGGACAACATGTGAAGGATAGTATTGATGCTGGTGATCTGTTTGCACTTGGAACATTATTAGGCACATTTTGTGAACGAGAACAAGGACCACTTAGTCCTACAAATAGTCCAACTTGTGGAATTACTAATTGGGGTCGTTTATCTTTTCAAGAACAGTATGGTCAATGGAAACTGGAAGGTATGACTCCGTTAGGGAATGTGGTACGATCATTTGCACCGATGTTAATTGTGTTCACAATCAATGACATCTTGTCAATTGGACTTCATGGTATTGTTCCTGTTTTTTCTACAAATAACTTGAAGAAACTACACGATAATACAATACAATATCTTCGTCAAATGTGCTAAATATTTATTTACCAATCATGGGTCACAGTAACAAACTTTTTTTTCTCTTACTTTCATAATAAAACTAAACAAAAGAAAAGAAAATTACCCTATTTGATCATGTACTCGATATATAAAGCGTGTGCGAATATTTATTATTCATTATAAGGTGAAAAAACGAGTTCTTAGTTTCAATGAAAATGCTATACTGAATATGTCGATGAAATACCGTGGAGTTTTACGAGTAGGCATCGTTCTTCGTCTACAAGGACCATTCATTAGTCTCGATGCATTACAGACAGCAGTTTATTGTTTACAGCGACGCCATCCATTTCTTCGAAGTCGATTAAGAGATAATCCAACAGGTCACAATATTTATTTATTAGAAGAAGATCCGTTATTTCGTTTGAAAATTCGTGAAATACCGAGAAAACGTGAACAACATGTTGACTTTTGGAAACAAGAATGGCGTAAACGAGAGAAAGACACGCCAGTTATCGGTGAAGGTTTAGTTGAATTTTGGCTTTTACAAGATCCATATGATTGTGAAGATGATCATACACCAAGAGAAATCGTAATCATTTGTGAACATAGCATTTGCGATGGTATATCACTAAGCACTGTAGCACATGAACTGTTATTAGCACTAGGAGAAGAAGACAAAAGTTTATTTAATACTTCCCTAGATTGGCCAATACCAATGGAAGCGGCTATTAAACAAACTCTCACAGAATGGAATATATTTAAAACAGTAGGTAAATTATTGGCAATATATAGCTACTGGTCTAAAGATTCTTTGAGTACCTACAACTGACGTCAATTTTCGGTTAAAAGACGCACATGAACATTGTTATAGTGAAATATTTTATGGCTCGTTAAGCAAAGAAGAAACCCAAGCATTTTTTGATAAATGTCATCAAGAAAATGCCACGGTTACATCAGCGCTTACTGCTGCTTTTTTACATGCAATTTCAATGGTAATAAATGATAAAAACGGTTATTTAGCACATGCGGCATCAGTTGACCTTCGTCGACGATACATACCACCAATGTCTAATACCTTGTTAAGTCATCAAATATCTGCAACGAGTATATTTTACTTGCCAATGAGTAGCGTGTGTCATACCTCAAAGAGTATGTGGGATTTAGCGCGTAAGTTCAAAGAATTGCTTATGACCAGTCTTGATGATCGTGAAATGTTTGCATCTGCATTGATAAGCGGAAAAGTCTGTGAAACAAGCGAAGGATCATTTAGTACCAAACGAAGTCCTACTTCTTGGATCACTAGTTGGGGCTATTTAAATTTTCAAGAACAATACGGACAATGGAAACTCGAAGGCGTGATCCCGTTCATAAATGTCGTGCGAGTGTTTACGCCTCATTTGATGGCTTCGACAGTCAATGGTGTACCTGTTCCTGTGTTTTCATCGACGATTTTAGAAAAAATACAAAATGATACAATGCAATATCTTCGCCAAATGATCGTCGATGAATAAAAACTCGAGAGACATCTATTTCGAAAATTTATGATTTACATAAAACATCATCCAATGTTAACTTTACCTCATAAATTTGATAAAAAAGAATCCCTCGTTCTTTTTTTAGAAATAAATATATGTCGGTCAGCATGTCCTCTACTACGTCCAAACAGAGAATTTTCGGTTCAGCAGAAAATGCTTTGGTCGATCTTGCTTTGCAACATCGTGGCTACATGAAAGTTGGCACAGTTTTGCATTTGCAAGGACCGCAGATAAATATCAACGAACTACAAACTGCTGTTAATTATTTACAACAACGTCATCCATTCCTTCGAAGTCGATTAAAACATAATCCTGACAATGATAAGAGTTATCTCATGGAAGAAGACTCGAATCTTCGTTTAAACATTCGTGAAATACCAAGAAAACGCGATGAATATCTCGATTTTTGGCGACAAGAATGGCGTGAACATGAAAAAGACGTACCAATCATCGGAGAAGCACTCGCCGAATTTTGTCTATTTCAAGATCCTGATGATGCTGCCGACGACACAGCTCCACGAGAAATTCTCTTTATCTGTGAGCATAGTATATGCGATGGCATATCGATCAGTGTAGTTGCTCATGAACTGCTGATTGCACTTGGTGACAACGATAAAAATCTATTCGAACAAAGTTTAGATTGGCCTGTAACTGTCGAAGAAGCAATTCAACGAACACCAATAACTGCTCAACTTCCACAAAACTCGAATGATGCAAACCATCGTATCATTGGACATATTCCATCGGGTAAAATCGATTTTTCTTTAGATGATATGGCAAACTATTGTCATACAGAAGCATCGTATGGTTTTCTAAGTGAAGAAGAAACGAAAGCATTCTTTGCTAAATGTCATTCGGAAAAGATCACTGTTACATCAGCAATTAGTGCTGCCGTTTTGTGTTCTCTTTCGAAACTAATCGACACTGAAACAACTCAATTAACAGTTGCACTCGGCACTGATACTCGTCGACGATGTCAACCATCGGTTCCAGATCATGATCTTAGCTATCATGTTTCGACTATTCCACCTTTTGCAATTGCTCAACAAGACATATCGAACACAATCGATGGTATGTGGCAATTAGCAAATACTTTCAGTCAATATCTAACTAATTCCATTGAACAACAACAAATTCTGACTATTGGCGCCCTTATCGGCAGTCTCTATCGAATGAGTATGGGCCCGATCAATCTAGCGTTCGCTCCAACTTGCACAATATCCAATTGGGGTCTTTCATCGTTTCGAAAATGTTACGGTCGATGGACATTAATCAATGTACTTCCGATAGTTAATCTAGTTCGAACAGTATGTCCATTGATTATTGTACAAACAGTGAACGATAGTCTATTGATTGGTTATCTCGGCGCGAATCCATTTCTATCGTCAGAAACATTCGAAATTCTACGCGATTCAACAATGGATTATCTTCGAAAAATGATAAAATGATTTTTATTTTTGTTCTTCTTTTTAAAACAAATCAAACACACAAAGAGTATCAATCTTGTCTGCATTGTCATTCCATCGTGCATGTATACAAACATCACCTTGAACGCGTAGTTTTTTCTTTAAAATTCCATTTTTATAATCATCTTGTATGAGACTAATAAAATCTTCACCATTTTTGATTTTGACGACATTTGCAAGTGGAATAATCATGTGTATTAAGATTTCACTGTTTCGATAGATTAATCGTTGAAGAGGCTCAACAAGAATGCATTTATGTTGACTAAATGCGGCATAAAAACGTGGAAATGTCATAGCATCCGCTATGTTCGGAACACGTAAACGCATTTCAATCGCATCTCGATACTGTTTTTCGTTGTTGACATTCGCAAAAATATTGATCTGATAGAGACCAGCAACGGGCGGAGCGAGAAAACAATTGAAAATATCCGATTGATTTTCATCTCGTTGACATAATGTATGCAAACATCCAGGATATTCGGTCTCATTGACTTTTAATTGAAGTAACAGATTGACATTGTTCGGTGTATGAATTGAAATTTGAAATAGATTTTGATTTGTTTCATTGAAACCTTGTTTGGGCGAAATTAAACGTAAGCCCAATTGATAATACGTTGATTTCATAATTGGTAAACTTAAAAATTCTTGTTTACTTATTTCAGGTTCAAGTAATTGACTTCCACTACAATAATGTGTATAGATAAGTTCTTCGGGTGATGTTAGAAAATAGAAATCTTCTTAACATTTTTTATTACTATTGCCTCGACCACCTGCACCCCATGTTGTGTCAACTAAATAACTATATTTATCAAGAATAATACTGTTCCATGCATGAGCTGAATTTTGTAGACTTTCACCAGGTTTAAGAAACGATGATTTAGCATAGCCCGAAATCTCCGTACATTCAATATCGAGTAGTTTACAACATTCATGATAGAGACTGACAAAACCTCGGCAGACACCTTGCCGTCGACGAAAGACATTGTCAGCTGAATTGATATTACAGCCGATTTCATATTGAATATTTCGTGCTATCCAACAGAAGAGAAGCCAAGCATGTTCGAAAGGATTTTTGCCATGTTTTTTTATGAGTAAAGCGAGATCCGACATGGAACTAACATTTGACCATTGTTGAACGAGATCTCGTAACTGTTGATTGTTGACAATAGCATCACGTTTTTGTCGAAAGTCAGCATCGATCCGTGTTTGTTTACGATTGGCAGCGATTTTAACTTCACGATTGACGAGAATTGTTGTCGGTCGTAGATGTGCTGGTGTTGTCGCAATCACTTTATTTTGTTCTTTGATAATATTTAAGACGGTTTCTTTAACCATTTCTTCAGTGAGAACAGGTTGAGGCGGTGGTTGATGTTGTACAAGTGAATCGATAAGAGATTGTTTTAAATCGGCAAAGAGTCGATTTAATAGATCTGCATCGACATTTTTAGTCGATGTATGTTGTCGAATGGTTCTCATTAGTGTATCCTGTATTTGATTCATCGTTTGAGAATCAACTGTCGGTTGTTTTTGGTTAACTGACAGACTTTGTCTTAAAGTTCGTTCCGTTGTAGCAATAAGTGTACGTTCGAGATCGTCTTGTATTTGAGGATGAATCGAAGTCGAAGTGTTGTCTGCTCGAGAACTAGCAGCTGATCGGCCACGTCGTTCTTTTTCTCTTACAGTCAGTCGACTTGATTCAGGTGTAGTTGATCGTCCACGAGGTGTAGGTTGCATAGTTTGTTCAATCTTTGAACAGAGCGAATCGAGTCGACTGTAAACACCTTTGATTTTCGAACAATTTTTCGTCCATTGTTGATGATACGATTTATTCGTGCCAATAACATAGACTGAAGATAATTGTGGACTTTCGTGAATGATCGGTATGAGTTCTTTGCCTATCGAACCACGAATAATTAAAATGATTCGTTCGTCGGCATGATCGAAAAAATAATTCGTAAACAAATGACGATCAGTGAATGTGTCCATTGAATTATCAAGCGTTCGTAAACGTGTGAATATTTCGGATGAATTTTGTTTCATTTCATCGAGATTATCGGCGAGAAAAATAAGATGAAATTTAGGCATGTCAAGTTGTCGGTTGTCTGTAGTCATTTGTAACAAAAAAAATTTCAATTTTGTTTCTTATGAATGAAAGAAAAACGAAATGAAAACGTCTCTTTTTATATTATACTAAAGAAGAAAAGAATTAATCACATACTTCAAAGTATAACCTGCGGCTTCTGTCAACAGAAAAAAGGAAGCTTTTTTTTCTCTTCTTTTCAGACATCATGGATTAGTGAACTCTTGACTTAAAATGTAAAATCTTTCGAATGATTATGTGTTTGCTCTGAATATTCTTTTTGTCAATGAAAATACGTCTGATGAACTCTATGAATTAGTTAAAAATGGTTCAGATTCTCAACTGGATGCTCGATTACATGAACTTGGTATGATCAAGAGCAATTCAATTTACTGATGATTGCAACTTTGAACGGACACGATAATGTTGTTCGTGTACTTTTAAAACATTGTGATCCAACACTTCAGATTGAATTAAAAGGAAAAGTATTCCTCCGTGTGATACACAACTGCCTTATCAAAGTAGAATAGCGCACTCTATTGTGTATGCTATCGAAGACATTTTACCGTGGCGAAAACTCGAATTGAAATTGGTCACCAATTGACTACTGAACATGGAAGAAACTTTGCTTCATCTTTGTGTTGATTCAACTATGAATTTTTTGTCTCAATTTTCGTTCAATAGATACAACTATTCAGATTAAGTAAATGAGAAATATTTTCTGTATAGATTTCCAAATGAATCTGCATTTCGATTTTTATTGGCATATGAAAATCATTGGTTAGATTTAAATGTACAAGAATCTTTGTTTGGTGATACACCACTTCATATCATATGCAAAAGACATACCGATCAAAAGATTATCGAAATACTTCTCAATTCAGGATCTCACATCGATTGTCAAAATAGATTAGTGTCCGATAAATTCAACTTCACTGTATTGAACTGAATTAGAATTCGCACGTTTCGATGCGACTAAAAGTCGATAACTTCGACACCAAACGTTCTTCGAGATATTTTTCTTTACTCCGTAACTGTTCCGTCCAGGATCCGTATCTAAACCTGATGAACCATTGTAGATAAGAATCCAATTTGACCCGAAATTTAGACTTGTCGTTGCTGTTTGATTGCTACATTCGATTGTTATTAACAGTGGGTCACGTTGTGGATAATCTTCACTGGTAACAAAGCGAACCGTTCGAAGTATTGATAAACCACGTATTGGTGTTATGTAAAAGCCGGTTTTTAAACCACAATTAGCAGCTGGCGACAATGAATCCCAACAACTACCGTAGCTGAGATATTTTGTTGTTATGTTTTGATCAAAACATTTGACCGGAGTTTGGTTAAAAGCATAATTGCCTGAATATAAACCCTCAAATGCTGCCGAGCTATTTTTACCAGCTTCAGTATTCCATATACCATACACAGTTTCGGTTGTACTCGTAAGTAAATATGTGATTACTGAAAATAATGACGAGAAATATCAAATCAAAGATACAATCATTCGGAATTCATACTTACATTCACATTGCATTGTACTATTACTACATGTTAAATTCAGATCTTGTCGACATTCGACATTAGTTACGCATGAACTTCCATTGTATTTTTGACTTCGACAAACAGATCCATCGAAATATTCATGAATATGACATTGACATGTACTATTATTCGTACATGTTAAATAACGATCTTTTAGACAAAATGAACATGATAAACCGTAGTTTAAATAATTTTTCGGTTTTAATACTAATGATCCGTAGACAGTTGGAGATACGGATGAAATTATTAAACCTGTTGTTCCACTATCACCTTCATAAAGACGACAGTCTTTTGTTTGACCATTGAAATTCATTGTTCGACAACGTGGTATAGTGGTACATTGATGAGTACAACTAATTAATGAATTTGAACTAATGTCAACAAGTAAACTACGTTCATCAAAAGGAGAATATTGAACACCTTGGCTTGAGAAATCAAATACAGAATTCCACATTTGATAACAGAAAATTGGGTATACGATAGACAAAATTCGAATTAATATCATGTGTGCTTTTAGAATAAAAGAAAAGAAATGAAATGAGAAGATACTCAAGTGGTGTGCCGTAAGAGAAAATGTAGAAAGAGAAGCTATTATGTTTTAAATTCAAGACACCTTCTGATTCGAATATTTTTTGAAAATATCGAATCCACTGATAACTTTATACACATGAATTCTGTTAAGATGATATGTGCACTGTTACCAATTAACAAACGACTTTTCTTTCTATATTTTTCTTTTCTACATGTCAACCACTCAAGTTGCCCACTATACTTCAATACTTTATTTCTTTTTATTCATCTGACATTCGTATCCGATTCAACTCTTTACCCATTGACATACTTATATTGTAAAATCGGAATTCATAGAAAACTGAAGAAGCTATTAAGACAATGAGTTCATAAAAAAGCGTGATAAATAATAAAGAAATGTTAATAGATTTTTTAATTGATTTCGTAGTGAAAAAAAAAGATCAAATGGTTAAATAGAATAGTTGAGGCCATGATCTTGTTTCCAAATAATGAAATAGACGGCAAGCGAATAAGCACCTAAATAAACAAAGCCTGTGAACATAAGTAAAACGGCAAAAGCAAGTTCAGCTTGAGTGACACCAAGTTTTCGATGATATGGACGATATGATATAGGATCTGATGCATACAAATATTCGATCCTCGTCTTATATTTCGAGATAAAATTGCCAGTGACTCCAATCACAACGCATGTAAAAATGATGAGAAATATTTGTGCAATGAAAGCTCGATTTGCCCAAACTACCGTGCGTTTTTTAGCAGCTAAAATTCAAAATATGAACATTTTTAGTAAATCGAACCGAAAGACAAACCGATAAAAGTTAAAATACAAGCAATTATAAATGGAATAGCACACCAAATGCCAGCACCTACTGCATTAGGATCACGTGTCAATGCTAACGAAGCAATTTCAAGAATTATTATAACAACTGTAAACAGCAATTGAGTCAGTGCGAGCATGAATATAAATTTACGAGGAAATTTCGATTGCCAATCGGATGCAGAATCAGAAGCATTCGTACTTTGTTGGTTTGTCATTGAAATGGGAGTAATGCAATTAAAACTTACGATAACTTTATAAGTATTGGCACAATTCTATTTAAACATTCAATCATGCGAATAAATCAGCCCTCCGATTATTGACAAAACTTTATTTTCGAGAAGAAGAGAAAAAAACCGAACACTTATTGAAGCTATGATCCAGTACACTGAATATTAATTATTATTTCAAAAGAACATTGTCTTTTTTTTTTCTTTGATGTCATTAAAAAATATAATTATACACGTAAATTCATTCAAATTATTAATCTAGAAATTTCTTTCTTTTATGATAGTCGACATAAATTACAAATAAGAATAGGCCATTGCACATAAATCATGTCAACTTTTCCGAACATATACACGAATGCGCCTTCATATTGGCCAAAACTTGAATTTTCACTCTTTCTAATTGGTCAAATTCTTTCGATTCCATGTTATATATTCGTTTTCTATCATATTCTATGCGATAGAACTGCTCGACAATCTCTACACAATCATAGTATTTTTATCCTGTTGACCTATAACTTTCTCATTGTTGTTATTGATCTCTCATTGACACAGGATTACACTCGTCTTGGATATATTTCACTATTTCATCCTGCCGTGTGTCTCATTTGGCAGTTTACTGATTTTGGTATTTGGTATGGTGGTATTTCCATGATGCTTTGGATCTCAATTGAACGGCATGTGCTCGTTTTTCATCCGCATTTTCTTCGAACAGTTCGTGGTCGAATCTTTATTCATTACATTCCATTATTTATCTCAGCAGTTTATACACCAGGCCTATATTTCGTCTTAATTTTCATTATTCCGTGCAACCGTGTTTATTCAATGAGAACAATTCGTTGTGGACGAAATTGTTATACGAATGTGATTGCAGATTGGTTTGTTCTGTATGATACAATTACGAATTATATTGTGCCAGTCATTTTGATAGCTGTATTTAGTGGCGCACTTTTTATTCGATTTCTAAGACAAAAACAACGACTAAGCCGATCTGTAACATGGCGTCAATGTCGAAAAATGCTTTTGCAATTGCTGTTTGTTTCATTGACTTATCTCATTTTTGATTTGCCCTATGTTATCATTACGATTGTACGAAGAACAGGTTATCCATCATTTGCAAATCGTATTATAACGCCTTTTATTACACGTTTAACGTTAGTTCCTAGTATTATTTTACCTTATGCAATATTATTAGCATTGCCAGAATTGAAACAAAAATTGAGTGATTTACGTTTTTGGAAAAGAGATCGACGAGTATAAACCATAATGTCAAGTCGAACATAATTATTTCTAGTTTTTTGATGTTGTTTAAAATCGTATGTTTGTTGTATCCGACATAAAATAAAAATTAATTTGAATTTGTCTCGAATATGATTCGCTCTTCTGTCAAAAGCTAAAAATGATCATAACGGCTCAAAGGAAATGTTTGTTTATTGAAATAGAAAAAAAAAAGATGAATGTTCGTTATTGTGCTTTTCTTCTATCGTCTATAGCTGTAACCACGATAGTATCCAGTATTACCATAGTAATTTGGTGCATAACGTGTATACACAAATCGATCGGCTGCATTCTGCCATTTTTGTAGGCCACTTTCAAGGCTTCGTAATACTATGGCTGCAAAATAGATAAAATGAAATTTAAAATATAGAAATCAATAGAGACCTTCGCCACGAGAATGTGTATTCTTGTAAATAAGTTCTTGATTATTCAAAAGAAAACTTGTCGTCGATTCGAGATTGCTCATCACAATAAATCCGTTGAAAATATTTTGTTTTTCATCGGTACTTTATACGTTTGCGCTAATCGAATAGAACCATTGGAGCATGTCCTTTTTTTTTCTTCGTTTACTATTGATTAACGCCCCATATATTCTCTCTCTCTCTCAATGTCCTTTTTTTGTTGGATTAGTGAAGCGAGAATAAACAAAAAATATTCTCATTTTTCTTATCATCAATGAACCTCGATGCACATCCCTGGTAAAAACCTTCGATATAAGAGAATGATTGAAAATCGAAATATATTAATTAAAATCTACGTACATGATTTCGATCTCTATTTTAACATTCATTATATAACTTGATCGACATGTCACTAGTTCGTCGAAGAAATCGACAAGTAATTATACGAAAAAAAAAGTTCTAAACTATGAAATTTAATTGTACTTTTAGACTGTGTGGACATTCATTAACTATTCGATCTTTTTTTGCTTCATAATATTTATAATTTATCGTTTAACTTTAAATAAGACAAAATCACTACCAGATATCGATACAGTTATCAATTCGACAGCAAATCAACAATTTCCAATACTTGCTCGTACGGTCTATTTAATATCATGTGAAAATCAACTAGAATTAAATCGATATGCGAATATTTTACCGAGTCGAACAGCTGATGTCCTATTTCTTTGTCGACAAGAAACTTGTCAATTGACCGAAAGTTTATTTAAATCTCAAACAATTTTTGTCAATCGATGGTCAAAAGATGAACCATTCGTTCAAATGCAATCGATGAATAATTATCGTGAAATTCAATCACAAGCTTGGATTTTAAATGTCGATAGTAAATCTTTGACATGGTCACAATTGAGAAATGTTTTATTAGCAGATATATTAAATAAAGAAATTCAACAACATTGGCAATGGGCTTTTGTGATTTTTCTTGATGGAAACATTCAAGTCGAATGTTCATTAATTGAAAAATTTCTCACCAATCAACCGATCAATAGCGATGAACGAATCTTCGAAGAACAATTTCGTTTTCTAGCCACGAACAATCCACAATGTTTCACACTGTTCGATGTATTTCTTTTGACGATTTCACCAGCAATTAGTACAATTCGTCGTCAATCAATACCGACAATTGTCGACAATATTCTCGGTCAATTAGTTGATAATAATATCGATGGAACAGTTGTTGCTATTCATCGTCAAGCTGTACCATTTGTTCTTCCATATTGTTCGAAATATGATCCAAAGATCATATTTAACTATCGATCATTGTGTCTATTTGGACACGTCGTACAATTCAATTCGATTGTTATTACTAACGAGCATCATCGATTGAATAATTCATGGGAAATCGATGATAGCATCGATTTAATTCCAACATCATTGGTTTCATTGAAGAATTATATTCAACAAACTCCTCTGATCCTTCGACATTATCAAGGCTGGTCGTTGGATGTCACTAGTTCTGAATGTCGACAAAAACATACGACACTTATGCATTCTAATACTTGTCGAACAAGTTAAGAAAAACAAATGTTTTCTTTTATTTAATCTGTTCGAAGAATAATAACGTGTAAATCTAACGATTTCTCTTGAACTACTAAACACGTATTAGCTGCATAGGAAAAAGCACTACCACAATGATTGATATCGCCGATAACGACTGCCCATGTTGTACCTGAATAGGATTTATCGAGCCATAATTTCAGATCCATAGCAATTTCAGATTTTTTTGCTTTGCCATACGTATCAATTAACGATCTCAACGAACTTAAGATCGTAGTTTTTGTCATTTCACCGATGCCATCTTGTCGTTGAACGTCCCAACTCGGAGGATAATACGGAGCAATCGTACCCGAGGGTGTTGTTGTTTTCGGTTCACTATGTTCTTTTTGTGAACAATCAGCACCTTTCCATCCAGGTCGACAAACGCATGTACCAAGTAGAAACGGTGGATTATTCGCAACATCACAAACGCCATGACTTGAATCCGTACAATTATTGATACAGAGCGGTACATGTCGATCTAAATATCGTTGAATAACTCGATCGAGTATTTTCGATTTATTATAAATATGATGATCGGCAGGAAAATGTTTTTGAGTTAAGATTGTCGCCAAATCTTTGACACCATAGTTCATAATAACAGGATTCGACGGAACGGATTTAATCCAATCGTCCATGGTTTGTGCCGATGGATCGCCACCTAATTTTGTCGAATGTTGAGTTTGAACTGATTCCATAAATTCTCTTTGTTTAATATCATTATAAGGAGGAAGTGGTTGAATATTGAAATTCAAATAAAATCCAATACTTGCAGCTTGTACAATATCTTCGCCTTTCATTTCTAATTCATATCGTTGTTTATTACTAATAAACATCGTTTGTTGAGCGATACCACCGAGAATTAATTCTGAAACATAGGTTAAACCAAAATAATCGATAACAAATTCTTTAATATAATCATCGATCTCTTGACTATATTCGTTACAGCATGGCATTTGTTCGATAACATAACGAAATGTATCCGAAAGTTCCATGAATGGTTCGAACATACGTAATTTACCGAATGTCACATCACCTCGAGTGTACATTGCGGTTGAATCTTGTTTTGTCATTGTATCGATCATTGAACGTGTTTCTTTCGAATAGAAATAACTGGCAGCATGTCGTCGATATCGTGTAGCAACGTAGAATTCAATTCGTTTAAATGTCGAATCCGATAGATGTTCGTAGGTTGAAATTGTTTCAGTTGATGTTTGTATGTCAGCACTTGGTATGCATTGTAATTCAACAAAATCTGGAATGAGATCATTGGTACATGAGCCAATTGCTGGTTGAACATAATTCAATTTGAAAACGGCATGTTTGAAACCATCACCTTGACAAACGCCGGTATAACAAACAGGACTGCCGTACAACGGATTGTAACCGAGACCAATGGTGTTACTATTCTTGAGCCAAGATTGAGCACTACGTTTGTGTACGTGCTTGACACTTGTTTCATGTTCAGCTAGATATTTTCGTACATGATCGAATTTACGAGCGTCGATATTCGCAACGAATATCAATGCGAGCGAAATTAAGACGAATTTCATGGTAGGTAAGTAGATTTTTCAAGTCAGATATTCATATTTATATTAAAAAATACACCTGTGTCAATATTTCTATTGAGTATCATCATTTCATTTTTAATCTTTTTCTCATATAAGCTCGAACAGATTGATTGCTTTCTTTTTCTTTATTATGAGTCAAGAGCAAAAAAGAAATGAAGCATGCATGTGCACTTTTCTTTTTCTTAATCCAAGGACGAATACGAGTTATAACCAATGTTTGGAGCAAAACAATGGCCAGAATTAGTCGGACAAACATTTCAACAAGCATCATACGCAATACTAGCGTTTGATAATAGTTTACATCCTTATAATGCAAGACATGGCATGGAAAATCGAATGTTCGATCCTAAACGTGTCGTTTGCGTTACAAATGACTATGATATTGTAACGAAACCACCATCGTATATGTATCGAAACTAATTCGTATTTTTTTTTTCTAAATTTAAATAAAGTTTTATTATTAAATTCAGTTGAAATATCTCCCAAGTGAACTTATGCAAATAAACATTTTTGTCTACGGATGCAACAATCAATTTATATTTATTAAAAAAAAACTGGATAATAAAACAAAACAATGTTTGAATACCTTCACAACGAAAAACCAATACAAGGCTAACTAATCAAACGAAGATAATTAGATTTGTTATATCTACACCACGTCAATGTATAAAGATATAATTGAGTTCATAATGGTGAGTAGCAGGCAGCAGCCTTGACATCAATGTATCCTTGAGAGTAACAAGCAAGTAAAATATCACTTTTGTTATCTGCATTGAGATCAGTTACTGCCATAGAATTTGTAGGACAATAAGCTGAATACATTCTCTGAGTTAAGAATGTACCATCACCTTGATTAATTAGAACGTTAACAGAGTTTACACTACCACTTGCTACTATCACATCGAGATGTCCATCTCCATTAATGTCAGCTGTTGCTACAGATGTTGGTTGCGAAATAACTGAATAATTAACATGGGCTGCGAATATACCATTGCCTGTATTTAAAAAAACGCTGATAGTACTTGCATTACGGTTTGCAGTAATAATATCTATTTGATTATCTCGATTAATATCCGCCGCTGTGACAAACAATGGATTGGAGTCAGTTGAGTACGTCACTTGGTTATCGAATGTACCATTGCCTGTATTGAGAAAAACACCGATATTCGATGAATAATTATTTGCAACAATGATATCCGGTATTGAATCTCCATTGACATCAGTTGCAATGACATGTATCGGTGAAATATCAGATGAATATGTTGTTTGAGTATCGAATGTACCGTTGTCTAGATTGAAGAAAATACCAATGTTATTAGCATTGGTGTTTGCTATGATGAGATCAGTTTGATTGTCACCATTGAGATCAGCCGAACAAACGGATGATGGAAAAGAACCAAGTCCAGTTGAATATATTACGGGAAGAGTAAAGTTCAAGTTCGTAGAATCTATGTTAAACAAAATACCGATTTCATCATCATTACCATTTGTTGTAATTATATCTGTTTTATTATCTCCATTGATATCAGCTGTTGTTATCGAATTCGGAATAAATTCAATGGGAATTAATTGTAGAGGACCAAATGAAGTACTCCCTTGACCATTCAAAATACCAATATATTTTTCATCTTTGCTTATAGTAATAATATCTTGTTTACTATCTCCAATAACGTTAGCAACTGTTAGAGCATAACTACTGAAACCAGCTGGATAGACTGTTTGATTCGTAAATGTACCATTTCCTTCATTATATGCGATGCCAATATTTCGTTCGCTAGAACTAGTGGTAACGATATCTAACGAACTATCGTTATTAACATCAGCCACAGCTGCATAACAGGAATACGATGTAAATGAATAGGTTGTTGCAGTAGAAAACGAGCCATTGCCTTTATTGAAAAGTACGTGAATGTTGACACTTGAATGTGTCACTATAATATCAAGTTGATTATCTCCATTTAGATCTGCTAGTTTCACAGAACATGGCGATGCACTAACTGAATAAGTCGTTTGTGTTGAAAATGTATCATTGCCCGAGTTTAACAACACACCAACATTATGTGAATTATGGTTTGAAACAACAATATCGAGACTACCATCGTTGTTAACATCACCAGCTGCAATAGAATTTGGATAATCGCCAACTGAATAAATCATTTGCGTATCAATAGAAAATGTACTGTTGCCATCATAGAAAAAAACACCAATACTATCATTTGACCAATACGTAATAGCAATATCGGGTTGACTATCTCCATTGAAATCTTCTACTACTAAAGAATTTGCGTAACCGCTAGTTGTAAAAACAGTTGCGTTACTGAATATACCGTTACCAGTATTAAATAGTATGCTAATATAAAGTTGATTACTATGAGTCATAATGATGTCGAGTTTAGTATCTCCATCGATATCAACTACTGCAATATCCGAAACGTAATAACTAGTCGAATAAGTTTTTTGTCTATCAAATACGCCATTTCCATTGTTAAATAAAATCAAAACATAATATGAAGACGTTCCCATGACAATATCGATGCTTCCATCTTCATTTATATCTATCACTGTAACGGCGTATATATTGTAGCTTATTGGATATAAAATTGGAACACCAAATGTACCATTGCCATCATTGAGAAAAATGCTAATACTAGCACTATTATCATTTATAACAATAATATCTTGATGCAGATCTCCATCGATGTCGGCTACTTCGATTAATTTTGGCGTAAAACCAGCTGGACGTATTGAATTCGAAGGGAATGGATTGCATGTAGCTACGATGATAGTAAAGCATTTTGATTATACGATTTGAAAATATCATAATCTTACTTGTAGTTGTTGTTGCCGTTGTTGTTGTTGCCGTTGTTGTTGTTGCTGTTGTAGTTGATGTTGTTCTTGTCGTCGTTGTGCTTGTTGTAGCAGATGAGGTAGTCACTGTTGTTGCTGTCGTCGTGGTCGTAGATGATTTATTTCTCAATGTTAAAAACAGTGAAAGTACCACAGTCAAAACAAGACAACCAGCTAGTGCACCAAAGGCAAAACCTCGAAGTACGATTCGTATTGATGACCAACATCGACCAGTTTTAGGTGGTGCTGGTTGTCTTTAGAAATAAAATATAAAATATACAGATCAAATTGGATTTTCTAGAGACTTACGACGTTGTGCAATTGAGTTTCGTTTGATGCTGATGTTTATCAGAGTGCGAACTCGTTTTACGATTGTTTGCCGATGAATGGTCAGGTTCAGGCACAGACCAATCACTCCATTGCTTTTGTTCTGAATCCCACACGCTCATCTCAATAACTAATTTTCTTTTTTTGTGTGCCACTCTTTATATATATCTACTCTATCATACATAGCAACGAGCATTTCTACGATGATTTTATTCGAATTTTATTAATTAAAACACACTCCAACGAATTTGACACTTCAATTTTTTTTTCTCAATACGAAAGTTAATTAATATTGGCATCTAAGAGCGTTCGAGAAAGGACAATTTTATTTTAAGAAATGTCACACAAGGTGTAAATACAATTAAAAAAATACTCGGTGATTGTCGTTGTTTTTTTTTCGTTCGAAATATATGCAAGTCTGTCAACCAATGAAACTATATATTTCTGCAAACGCTCACTATGTCGTTTGCAATGTTCTTTTTTTCTTTTTATTGACATAAAATGATATAGAAAAAAAAGACAAACGAACTATTTTCTAGCAAGGCAAATCTGAATGAATATAAATACTGCGACATTTTCATCGACTTTCAAATGGCTACATCATTCAGAAGTTTTACTTTTGTTTGCCTTCTTCTTCTATGTAAATATGCAATTTTGATTTTGTTGATTAAATTAATTTTTCTTGTGTTTAGCAATCCAACAGGTAGCACATGCAGTCATCTGCTATTCGTGCGAAGCCTGTGCCAGTGTGAACTCATTAACTACAACGACTTCAAATGACTACTGTTATGTGAGTTGATATTGAACTCTGAATTACTATAATCGAATGAAATATTTTTTGTTTTTTTTTCATTTTAGAAAACTAAAAATATTGCAATTTACACCGGTGTAATAGAGGTATCGCGTGGTGGCTCGGACACTTGCACTGAAAGCAGTACTACAGTCGATGATACTACTATCTCAACGTACTGCTGTTCAACTGATAAATGTAACGGTGGTGTTGCTCTTCCAAGTTCTCTCGGTTTAGCATTTTCTCTCGCTGCTGCTGTTATTGCAGTTAAATGGATGACGGGCAATAATTAAACATTCAAATGTTGACATTTTTTCCCTCTTAGTTTTATTTCACACATAAATTTTCTGTTTATTTAATCGAAAACAAATAAAAAAGGAAAAAAAATCGCATTATTCATGAAAGAGATGGTCTCCATAAAGCTAAATAAGTGACCACAACATAGAAAATTAGATAGACAAATCCGGAGAATAATAAAAGAATTGCAAAAGCTAATTGAGCTTGCATAATTTGATATTTTGTCGTGTATTTTGTATCAGTATAAAACAGAAAATGATCAGAATGATTTGTGCAATGAGAATACGAGTTGCCCAAACTCTCGATCGTTCCCATCGATAAGCTAAATAACAAAAGAAAATTTCGAATAAAAACAAAATTCTCAATCAAAAAAAAAAACAAATAACCTAACAGAAAAGTTGAAATCGCTGTTGGTAAGAAGACAATTGAACACCAAATGCCTGCACCTGTACCCTTATATGTTGACAAACCCAATGCAGCAATTTCGAGAATAATAATTAAATCAGTCAAAATAAATTGTGCACTACCAAGAATTAATGTTGGTAAATGTGGGAATTTCGATCGCCAGCTTTTCTCTTGATCGGTTGAGGGTGTTGAGGGTGTAGCAACTATAGCGAGAGAAATATCCGGCTGTATTTGGTGGCCTTCTAGCAGTTTTTCAGTTGATTTTGAGTTTAGCTGTCGTAGGATGTGAAATCTACGATGATTTCTTTCATTTTCCACGGATGAATGCGTTTGTTGGCTGTGCAGCATTTCCAATGTTTACTTTTGCATGGATATCGTTGGCCGGCGCAAGTATGACCATTGAATTCAGTATTATTCTCTTCGATTGAAACTTCTCAATTTTAGGTTGCTGTTGTCGATCACGTTGTTGTGCATCGGCAGCAATGTTTTTTCTCAGACAATTGTCAATCATATTTGGATTCCTACTATTATAGTGGTTATTATTATAATTATAGTTATGGATCCGATTTTGCTAATTATAACTTATTGGATAACAGTACTTTGTATGGAATCAAAGTTCCTTTAGTTCGAGGTCAATTATCTGTTGGTGCATTAATGTTTGTTTCGTCTGTAGTCTATTTTATTCTATACGGAGTAACAGCATCACGAGCACGTGATACATCAGTATTTCCATATTCAACTGGTTCAGTTATCCAATAACTTCAATTTCGTACAAGAATACTAAAAAAACAACAAATACTCTATTGAAATGTCCTCATTGCCAAACAATATTTCCAATAGCTAATTCAAACCGGTGAAAATCTTAACGTGATTTTGACTTCATCCATTAGTAAAACAAACTGTCGACTTTTCATTAAATTTTCGGCGAAAGAGAGAAGTAGCGAAATTATTCAAAAATAATAAATCCTATACCACTGTCAATATGACAAGTTGTATCAACAATTCTATCTAACAGTAGTCTTTTTTTATTAAAAATCAAATCAACTAAACACATGCCAACTAATTGTACAACACAGGATTGGTTAAAATTAATCACAAATTTAGCGATACCAATTATCATTAGTGCATTTACGATATTTATCAGTATTCATCAACAGAATCTTGCCGAATCAAATCGAAATAAAGATCTTGAACTTGCTATTCGACAACGACAAGAAAATCTTGAACAAGAACGTTTACAACGAGAAGAGGATAAAAAATTCGCTCAAATTCAACGTGATGAAGATAAAAATCTCTCGCAAATACAACGAAATGAAGATAAGGAACTAGCACATTTACAACGTGTCGAAGATGCTAAAACAGCTGAATTACAACGTGAAAATGACAAAGAATTAGCACGTTTACAACGTAATGAAGATCGTGAAATCGCTCGACTTCAACGTCAAGCTGAATATCAAATGTCGATTGATAAACGTTTGCAAGAATCTGAACTTGCTGAAAAACAACGGCAATTATACGAAAGTCAACGGCAACATGAATTCAATATTCTTCAACAGAATTATAATAACGATCGACAATTAAAAGATGAACAACAAAATGAACAAATTCTTATTAATTATCAACGACAATTGACAAAATTAATTTTAGATTATCAAATAATATCGAATCGACAGAATTCAAGTTTACGTTTTGTTCTACAAATGCGAACACGTACGGCTCTACGTCTATTGAATTCACAACGTCGAACAATTCTCATTCAAACATTCTGTCGAGCAACACTTTTCAATGTAACATGGAAAGAGAAAAATTCACTTTTATATCGAACGAATCTTACTGGAGTACAATTTGGTCTTTCATTAGATCGAAATTTTTCGAAATATCTTGTTCAGTATGATTATTTGGATATTCGACATGCTGATGTTCGTTATGCAACATTTTATTTAATTACTTTCGAAAATGTACCGATATTTACGCATTCAAATTTTGATTTTACAGATTGGTCTTTTAGTGAACTTGATAAAATCCTATTTAGTAATGGAATTACGTTGAATTATGCTCGATTCTATCAAGTATACGGAAGCTACTTAAATTTCAGTGACATCTCGATGAATTATGTTTCATTTGAAAACAATAAACTTTGTATGTTATGTTCATTCAATGAAATATCAATGTTAAATGCAAATCTATTTAATTCATCATTTAAATCAACAAAATTTATTTCTGTTCAAATGACACATGCCAATATCAGTCATAGTTACTTTGTTTTAACTACTTTTCAAAATGTCATACTTGATTATGTTGATTTTTCTTACACAACATTTACCGATTCAATATTTAAAAATGTGTCAATGTTGAATTGTTCATTATTGAATATTAAAGTTTCTAATACACGATTTATTAATGTTAATGTCAAGGGTTGTATATATGATGAATATTTAGAAAGATATATCGAGTGACAGATCTTTTGTTTATTGTTCTTCGTATTTGAATGTTCGAAAAAAATTTTAAACACAGATGTTGTTCTGCGAAATATAAAGAAAAACATTACCTTTTTGTATTCTCGCATCAACTTATGTTACTAAGGCCATCTAAAGAGAAACACTTTGAAGAAAGAGAATCAATACAATGAATTGTGTATTGCTTTTTTCACCGAAAAAAATCATTCTCAGTGTTTCATCTAAGCAACGTTGTTGACAAATACCGAAACATACAGAGCTATGGCTGGTGTCAACAGTAAATCGTTAGAAATATCTAATAATAATCTGGAAACATTTTCAATCTTTTGGCTTGATGCACAAGTTAATGCAACTGAAGATAATCGAAATACTCGATTAAAACTTCGAGAAATTATTAATCATTTGAAAACATTTGATGATCAAGATGAATGTTGTCAACGAATTCTTTCGCTTTCACTAGAAGATCGACTGATTCTTATCGTTAGTGGTCGATGTGGTCGACAATTAGTTCCTAAAATACATCATCTTCGACAAGTTTCATCGATTTATGTCTATTGTATGGACAAGAAAGCGAATGAACTATGGGCAAAAGATTTTATTAAGATTAAAAGTGTTATTGCTAAATTAAAAGATCTCATTCATATCATTAAACAAGATCAAAAAAGTCGAGTTAAAATCGAAGAGCCATTATCTATAAATATATTTAATGTTAACAACAAGGCAGATCAATCAACTACTGGATTGAATGGTAATTTCGTTCATTCTCTTCTATTAATTGATGTTCTTATTCGAATGAAATCGATCGAAAATGATAAACAACAATTGATTAAATTATGTAAAAAAGAATATCAAAACAATAATATGGAATTAGAATACGTCCATGAATTTGAAAAGGATTATCGAGCAGATAAAGCCCTTTGGTGGTATACTCGCAACTCATTTCTATATCGAATGTTGAATAAAGCATTACGAGTACAAAATATTGATCTTTTATTTTTATTTCGGTTTGTTATTAGTGATATATATCAACAACTAAAACAATACCAACAAAAATCACCCATTCGTGTCTATCGTGGTCAAGTTATGTCGATTGATGAACTCAATACTCTTCGAGGATCGGTCGATAATTTCATTTCGATAAATTCCTTCTTTTCAACGAGTACCAATCGTCATCAAGCATTAGGTTTCTTAAATAGCACTGAAATTACAGGTGATTTATGTCGTGTACTATTTGTTATTGATGCCGATCCTCAAGTAGTAAAGTCAAAACCGTTTTCTGATATTAGTTCTTTGAGTTATTTCAGCAAGGAATGTGAAGTATTATTCATGATGGGATCTATTTTTCGATTGATTAAAATTGAAGAAACGAAAAACGAAGAAGTTATAATGATTCATATGGAACTATGTGGTGATGATGAACATGATTTGAAGGAATTATTCGATCATATGAAAAAGGAATTTTGTGGTGGGAATGAGCCAGTTAATCTTCGTTCCTTTGGTCTAGTCTTGCAAAAAATGGGTAAATATGATTTGGCAGAGAAGATATATCATCGATCATTGGCAGAGTTACCACCAAATGATCCTTCACGTGGCGATTTATATTGTGATCTTGGCATAGTGACTAGTGATAAAGGTGCCTATGACTCTAGTCTTGAATGGTTTCAAAAATCATTGGTGATTCATAAACAAAGAGGATCATCTAATTATGTACGCATTGGTATTGTATATAATTGCATAGGTGAAAATTATCGTGGCCAGAATGACTTGGAGAAAGCATTAGAGAATTATAAGAAAGCGATAGAATTATTTCGAAATGCAAATGATGAAGATAATCCATATATGGCTGGCCCCTACAATAACATTGCCGTTGTATATCGCGGTCAGAACAAATACACAGAAGCGTTAGATTTTTACAAGAAATCATTAGCTATTATGGAACAACATTTACCTTCGAATCATCAAGATATTGCTACTTCTCACAATAATATTGGTAATCTTTATTATAATTTGAATAAATATGATCTTGCGCTGAAACATCATCAACAATCACTCCAAATGAGGTTAAAGTCACTTCCTGGTGATCATCCTGATATTGCCATGAGTTATGAAAATATTGCCTTTATACATGAAAAAAATCGTGAATGGAAACAAGCATTAGAACTATTAGAAAAGGCACTGAATATTCGTCAACATACATTCTCTTCACAACATCCAAAGGTACTGAGAGTTAAAGCAGACATTCAACGTGTATCTGCCAACTTGAAATAATTTTGTTTCTTTTCTTTCTCAGTAAAAAATACGAAAAGGTCAAAGTCACATTCAATTAATTGACAATCTCTCTAAATACATTAACTAAATCATTTCCATTCTTTATTATTTAATATTTTCTCGTTACATATTTATACTTGATATGTCCAAAAGTATTATTAAATTTCGTTTTATAAACATCTGATGGTAAAAATGAAATCAAATAATCGATTAGATAAAGCCATGGATCACCTCAAGCTGTATGTTTGGCTCGTTTAGCATTAAATTTTGCCTAATGAAAAATAGTATAAACACGTTCAATACTAACCGATGCATTTAACCAATCACCAATACTTAAAATTCATTTGAGAAACAAGAAGATAATATCAACAACCAGCTTCGGGTGTTTTCTTTTTATTAAATGTACTAATCGAAAGTAGATCATTAATTAGACCACATATCAGCATAAATGTTACTATTGCAGTGGTAAAATGAATAGTCATACGTTCGGACACACAAGTTCCATTATTTTCACATAAACATGATGAATGTCTTAGAAAACAACGAGGACCAAATGAAATTGATTTTAATGAACAATGATTAGTATAAGGTATATGACAATATTTACATATTGAGAACATTGATCATGATGTCCACAATTCAACATGGCACAATCTAATGTCATTTTTATTGTTCTATGAAGTTCTATTACTGTAATTTGTCGAGAGATTTTTCGGACGATTAACATAGAGAAGATAGATTCGATGAGCCATGATACCACGATTACAGATTCATTGATTCATAGAATTCTTCAATTCGTTTTGTTTATATTTTATTTGTCATTGTTGTTAATGATTTGTACGATGTATAACTCTCGAGTGTATGCAATATTTAGGTAGATGCTACATTCAGTTTTCATCTGTATAATTATAATCATGTCGATGAATTGTAATCGGAGATAGTTCAGTAAATCCATCACACATTATTGGAAAAGAAAGATATGTTTGTTGAATCATACAATTGTTCAATTGAGAACGAATACAAAATTGAATAAATTCATATGAGAATCTGTCTCGAAACGGAAAAATCAAAAAGACAGATATTATTTAAAATACTGATGAACAAGATGTTTTTATCATTCTTGAATGTTGAACGATTAGATCAATTGTTAGCAAAAGATCTTACTGTATGTTTTTAGGTTCTTTAAAAAATGTGACTTTTTATACGAAACAAAAAAACAACAATCATAATTCATTCCAGATTAATCAGAATATTTATTAATCTAAACCGCATTTTTTTGTCTTCGTTTTTCGTCGTATTTTTACAAGAAACTCGTTGAAAATAAAATATTCACTGTATTCTGCTCTCATAATACATAGAATTCAGTTGAATATGAAGAAAATTATTCATGTCCGATCATTAGATTTTCAAGTAATTATTGCATGATTCGTTTAAATATGTACTAAATTGATGACTTCTTCTTTTTTAGAATAGAAAACATAAAACCAAAAAGAAAAGATGCAGTAGTATTATTCATGTTAGTATACGCGCTTCATCAACAAATACTAACTCATCATCGGTTTATCGCCATCGTAAGAAAGACAAAGCATCATCTATCTCTATCGATGATCAAAGTGGACAATCTATGAACGTAATAAACAAAATAGATAAATGGGATATTGTGGAAAATAATCATCGAAAGAGAAAGAAGAAGTTCAGTCATAAGAAATTATATTTGTCGATCTTCTTTGGTTTGATGTTATGCATTCTTATTGCTGCTATTATTTTCACTATTATCTTTCCAAAATCGAAAAAATATCAAGAAAAAGAGGGTATTGATCCAATTCTCAGATGGAATAAAACAGGTATAACTGTAGCTGGAGTGACTGGAGTACCAGGAACGGATGCCGATAAACTCAGAGAACCTAATGGATTAGCATTTGATTGGTCATATTCACTGTATATTGCAGACAGTGGGAATTACAGAGTACAACGTTATTTACTAGGTGCTTCTAATGGTACTACTGTATGTGGTCAGTCGAATGGCATATCTGGATCGGGTCCTTCTTTTTTAAATAAAGCTAGAAAAATTAGCGTGACGTCAAACAAGAGCATTTACGTTTCAGATTGGCTGAATCATCGAGTACAATTCTGGCCTGTCGGTTCATCATCAGGTATTATGGTGGCTGGAACAGGTAAAATATGCAAAATCGTTGTTATGTTGTATGCGTATTGTTTTTGTTTTCATATCTATAGGTATTAGTGGAAGTGCACTTAATCGACTTTCCTCACCTCAAGGTATTAGTATCGATGAAAACTCAGATACATTATACGTCGCAGATACTGATAATGCACGCGTAGTACGTTATTTTCCCAATAGCACATCAGAAATCGTTGCGGGTGTAACATCTTGTGGATATGCGAAAACTCAACTTTGCAAACCGACTGGTGTTTATTTTGAAGCAGTTACAAATAGTGTCATTATATCCGATTATGCTCGTAACAGTGTAGTGAGATGGATAATTGGTACAAGTGAATGGATACGTTTGGCTGGTAACGTTTCTTCGACAGTAGGTAGTTCATCAGCGGAATTAAATGGTCCTGAAGGTATAGGTGTTGATGTTATCGGAAATTTCTATGTTCCTGATCGTTATAATAACCGTATTCAATTTTTTCCCGTTGGTCAATTAGATGGTCTCACAATTGCTGGTGTAACAGGACTGTCAGGCAGTAACGCTTCGCTTCTCTCAGCACCAATGGAAGTGATAGTTGATAATCAATTGAATTTATACGTGTCAGATACAAACAATCATCGTGTACAAAAATTTTTACGGTATTGAATTTTAATTCCGAACAAAAAGAAATCATAAAAATGGAAGATTAAATAAACAATAATCTTCAATAAAAATTAATTTTTTTATACAACAATGACTTTGATCTAGAACAGTTTGAATAATTCTGATTTTATTCGAAGACACCTTTATACGAAATAAAGAAACAAAACGAGATTCTGTCACATTTGGACTAATAGATGCAGTTTTATTTCAGAACACATGGATTTAAAAAGTTACTTCAACTAGAAAATTTATATATAAAAGAGACAAAGAATTTTCGTTTTTCCTTCTTCAAACCACACCGTTGGTTTTTTTCAAGTATAAACTAAGAAAGGAAGTAAAAATATTTCTCTGCATTTTAAAATTGAATTCAATTCAACTTGCGTTCTCTTTGCAACAGCCAAATGTATTGAAAGTCAAAGCAAATATTCAACGTGTATCCTCTAAGTCGAAATAATTTTTGAATACTAGTATCATTTGTTGTTGTTTTCTGATGCCCATGAAAACGAACCATACTCAGCCGATCGTTGACCATCGATCCATTCGCCAGTAAATCTATTTCCATTGCCAAAATAATACGATCCTTTTCCATGTAATTGTCCACGTTTAAAACCGCCTTCATATCGATCTCCATTGGTCCAAATAAATATACCATTGCCATCTTGTTTATTATCAATCCATTCACCTTGATATGAACTACCATCAGCAAAATAAAATACACCTTTCCCATGCATTTTATCATCGACAAATTCTCCTTCATATCTTCCAACAGCTAGACTCGATGCTCCTAAGCCATGTTTTTTATCTTCAACCCAATCGCCGATATATTTATCACCATTAGCAAAATAATACGAACCTTTACCATGTCGTTTACCATTTAAATATTGTCCTTCATATCGATTTCCAAACGAATCAGCTTGAATTTCTGCAATAATCGTTTGTGATGTTTGATTCATAAATAATTCAATCGTTGACATGGTCTTTCCTGTTAGAATTACGAGTACTATTGCTAGGATTAACATGAATAAATTGCACCATTGAGCCGAAAATCTAGTCAAACCATGATGATGATGATCGATTGGTGGCAATTCTCGTAGAAATAATTGATTGTCAGTATTCTTGATTACTTGTAAACGAGTATTTCTCGCGAGAAGAATTTCTTTTTTATGTGGATTTTGACTGTACATGGATATATCTTTGGCATTGATCGTTTCGATTGAACAAAGTATTGAATCGGATTCAAGTGATTCGTGAATTATTTGCATGGATGTTGAACATAGAATTGGATTCGACCAAATGATTTCATCATCGCGAATATGATTTTTATTTATACTTCGATAGACATTGGTTTTTGTATTTGGTAATTTTTTAATAGCTGATCGGATTAATTGAAAATACGGAAACCATGATTGAGAATCTTGTTGAGTGAGATCATAGAATGATTTAATTGTAAGTAGATAGAGAGCAGCTGATTCATCGAGTGTAAGACAATGTTTCGAAGGGAAATAACATTGACTTCGAGCAAGACGAATCCAATCGTTTAATTGATGGATTCGATTGAGATTTGCTTGTAAAACTTCGTCTAAATGTAATTTTTGACCTTTTGTTTCAGTGTTAGTCGACGGATTCATGTCAGTTTGAATTAAACGACGCATTTGTTTGTTGTCTGATGTAAAGGGAGAGAAAAAACAACGCTTGTATTTTATCGATCAATAGGAGTAGCAAAAGAAATATTTTCTCTTCTGACGAGAAAAATTCCATTTACATTGTTTTCATAGCACACTCACTATACTTGAATCGAAGAATTGATGCATATCAACAAAAACAAACATATTTTTTTGAAAATGCAACGACTTTGATCCATGACCGCAGTAATTTATTTAAAAAGAACAAAATTTTGAAGATCGAAGGAAAGTTAATGCAGATTCAGTTGTTGATTTAATGACGTGCTTCGTAAGACTGAGTTCAATCTGAATTATAAATGTACTTTTTTCGATTATTTTTAAACGAGAATAACTAACCATGCCCAACTGTATGTTAATGATTTTCTTAGTAACGAAGAAATTTCTGTACACGATTACTCCAAGAGTCAGCAACATATAGATTCAGTTGATTATCAAATACTACTGAATACGATGTTCTTAACAACGTAGAATTAGAACCGAGCACACCAGTAATTCCAGCAATGGTTCTTCCTTCTGTTTGTCCACGAGGAAAGAACTGTATTCGATAATTACTACTATCAGCAACGTATAAATTTCCCATTGGATCTACGGTCAATCCAAAGGGACTGGAAAATGAAGATGGTGAATTTCCACTTGATGCATTTAAATTACCAGCAACTAGTGCCCAGGTACTATCGCCTATTCGCCAACGAACAATATTATGTGCTCCTGTGTTAGCAATGAGAAGACTGTTGGATGATGACTCGAAATAGATTCCCATGGGATAGTTCAACTGATTGGTACTGTTTCCTCGACCATTTCCACCAGCAACAATAACACCCACATTACTACCTTCAGTATAGCGCATTACCCGATCATTTCCATTATCAGACACATAGAGTGTGCCACTTTGTGATTCACGAAAGATATTATATGGAGTCTTAAACTGATTATTACCACTTCCATACCCACCTGTTCCTGCTAGGAGTTCTCCTATAATTGCATCTTTCTTCCATGAAACAACACGGTGATTGCCTTCCTCAGAAATGAACAAATTTTCATCATCATCAAGAGCGATAGATGATGGCTTCGATAAACATTGATACGAGGGGCATGTCGTTGCATTGGCTTGCCCGGCCACTATCGTACCATTTAAACTGCCTCGAAGGTATTTTTGAACTCTGTTGTTATATCGATCAACTACGTAAATTGTATTTTCATAAGTTAATGCCAAACCCCATGGATTATTAAATTGATTGCTTTGATTACTGGGTGCACCAGCTCTACCTGCAACGGTGATACCGGTTATATTCCATCGGAGCGCAGGCACAAGATCTAATAAATCAGTAATAAGAAATGGTATAATATATGTACTCACTTGAAGCTGTTGTTTTTGATGTAGATGAACCTTATACATAACGAGACAGTTGTACTCATGACTTCTTTAAACTTACTGAGATATAACGTCAAAATTGTTGCGAGTGCTATCGCTCCTGTTAAAATACCAATAAGCAACCACAACAAGAAATTACTGCAATTTCGTTTCGAGAATTGGTTGTTATCGTTTTTCCGTTCTCTTTTATTTTTGCTTGTTTGCGTGAAATTCGAATTTGATACTCGATTCATGTATTTTTTATTATAACCAATCGATCGATGGCTGTACAGTAGATAAAATACGAAAAAAATAATCAGAATCGTTATTGGTTGCTTCGTTGTGATTTATTTCTTCCATTTTCAATAAAATTTAATTAGTTTTCGACCAATTGATGTGCAGATTGCTTACAGGTGAAACTCGAAATTTGAATTTAAATTAAATTTTCGGGTTCCACACTACTGTGAGTTTCATGAAATTAAATCAAAAAAAAATGTTGCCTACGATGATTATATTGGTTATGAAGAATCAAGAAATCAAACGGAATTTTAAATAAATCTGAGGGTGAGGCTGAGGGCGACATATTCAATAAAATGATATTTCGGATGAGCAGATATGTTCAAAATGCAAGACACAAAATATCTAAAAATTGATGGCACTATTAATTCTTGTTCTTTAGTCTATATGTCGTGAAATCGACTAATTTTTTTTATTGAACAGATAAAATATTATATTGCGATAACAGTATCAGTTGAATTCATTAAATCGGAATACAAGAAAAAGAAAACAATTATTCAATGCGCTTATCTTATACTGATTCTCTTAGTAACGAAGAAATTTCTGTACACGATTACCAAGACTGTCAGCAACATATAGATTTAGTTGATTATCAAATGTTATACCACAAGATCCATTTAACAAAGTAGAATTAGAACCCGGTACATTAGTAATTCCAGCAATGGTTCTTCCTTCTGCTTGTCCAAGAGAAAAGAACTGTATTCGATGATTACTAGTATCAGCGACGTACATATTTCCCATCGGATCTACGCCCAGTGCAAAGGGATTGTAAAGTGAAGATGGTGAATTTCCTCTTGTTGCATTCAGATTACCAGTGACTAGTGTCCAGTTACTGTCACCTATTCGCCAACGAACTATATTATTTGAAAACGTGTTAGCAATAATCAGACTGTTGGATGATGACTCGAAATAGATTCCCATGGGATAGTTCAACTGATTGATATTGTTTCCTCGACCGTTTCCACCAGCAACAAGAACGCCTGTATTATTACCCTCAGTATAGCGCATTACCCGATCATTTCCATTATCAGACACATACAGTGTACCACTTTGTTTATCACGAGCGATATTATATGGATACATAAACTGATTATTGCCAGTTCCATACCCTTATCGAATACATATAGATGTTGAATGAATCTACACATAAAAAAAACAAGAAAGTTGTACCTGTTCCTGCTACGAGTTCTCCTATAGCTGCATCTTTCTTCCATAAAACAACCCAATGATCCCTTTCCTCGGAAATAAATATATTTTCATTATCATCAAGAACGATAGATGATGGCCTCCATAAACATTGATAAGAGGAACATGTGGTTGCATTAGCTTGCCCGGCCACCGTCGTACCATTTAAACTTCCTCGAAGATATTTTTGAACTCGGTGATTATATCGATCAGCCACGTAAAGTGTGTTTTCATAAGTTAATGCTAAACCCCATGGAAAATAAAGTTGGTTACTTGCATTACCAACTACTCCAGATGTACCAGCAACCGTTATACCTGTCGTATTCCAACGAAGAGTGATATTCTCATCTACAAAGAAAGAATTCACTCGCATTTCCTAAGAATGATATTCCTAAGGATACTTTTGTTATTCGACCGATATTTCGATGTTGATGTAAGTAATAAACAAAGTAATACTGTAAGTAATGCGATAACTACAGTAAGTACACAAATGAATACTGCAACTTTCCATTTTTGTTTTATCCTAATGGAAAATTATATCAGATATCGTATACAGAATATGTTCTACTTTTTATGTTTTCTTTGGTTCGGATGGTTCTCATGTTTTATTCGATAATCTTTTGAATTAGCCCACAAAGCAGATGCAGGATTGACAGTTGTTGGTTGAGTAGATTGTGTTCGATTTACAGACGAGGGTGAAATAGTTTGTTTTTTTGAGGCAACTTTATGTGTTGAACGACTTTGACAATCGTTTGGCAAATCTCGCACTTTAACATGAATAATAACTGATGATGCTTTTCTACGACGATGATGATGATGTTCATGCTAAAAGAAACATTAATCTGAACAGATAAAGTTCGAGATATTAAAGAAGAAAAAGTACTTGTTTTCGTGAAATAGAATGTTTGCTGCTTGTATGGACCATCGTCATGAATTATCTGAGAAGCAAAGATCTTGCGAACATCTGAAGATAGTCAAGATGAAGAAAGTAGTTTAATTGTTCTATTGTCTTTACAAAATCTTGAATAATCAAAAGCAGTATCATTATATTAACTCAAGAAAAAATGAACAATTTCAAAACAGGACAAATCGAATTCTATTCACTATTTTCTATCGGTCCTCATAATGAAGATAGAACCATGCATTCATATAGATTTATTTCAACTTATTTTCAAGCTGTTTTCAAGGTCAATCACTTTTTAAACTGAGAATCTATTTAATAATTCTTTGTATATTCCTTGTACAACATTTCATATTTAATCTCTTAAAAGTAAAATCAAAATTCGATCACTTACTCAAGCCAAAATATAGACAAAATGAAAAGTGTCGCAAAAATTTCGTCACATCAGGTAACATACATAACAGCAACTCGAAGATCAAACAAAAAAATAATACTTTTTCGCTGTGTATGCCAGATCTTATGTTCATGATTTTCTTAGTAACGAAGAAATTTCTGTACGCGATTATTCCCAGTGTCAGCAACATATAAATTCAGTTGATTATCCAAAGTTATTCCATAAGGTGAGCGTAACAAAGTAGAATTAGAACCCGGCACACTAGTAATTCCAGCAATCGTTCTTCCTTCTACTTGTCCAAGAGAAAAAAGCTGTATTCGATGATTATTCCTATCAGCGACGTATAAATTTCCCCTCGGATCTACGCTGAATGCGAAGGGATCGTAAAGTGAAGATGGTGAATTTCCACTTGATGCATTTAAATTACCAGCGATTAATGTCCAGTTGCTCTCATCTATTCGCCAACGAACTATATTATTTGCGTGCGTGTTAGCAATAATCAGACTGTTCGATAATGACTCGAAATAGATTCCCATGGGATAGTTCAGCTGATTGGTATTGTTTCCTCGACCGTTTCCACCAGCAACAAGAACACCTGTATTATTACCTTTCGTATAGCGCATTACCCGATCATTTCCATTATCACACACATACAGTGTACCGCTCTGTTTATCACGAAAGATGTTATATGGAAGCAAAAACTGATTACTGCCATTTCCACCACCTAACCGATTATGCGTGGAAGGAATTTACACATAAGAAACAAAAGTTGTACCTGCTCCTGCTATGAGTTCTCCTATAGCTGCATCTTTCTTCCATAAAACAACACGATGATCCCTTTCCTCGGAAATAAATATATTTTCATTATCATCAACAGCGATAGATGATGGTCTCCATAAACATTGATAAGAGGAGCATGTCGTTGCGTTAGCTTGCCCGGCCACCGTCGTACCATTTAAACTTCCTCGAAGATATCTTTGAACTCGGTGATTATATCGATCAGCCACATAAAGTGTATTTTCAGAAGTTAATGCAAGACCCCATGGATTATAAAGTTGATTACTTCCATTACCAACTACTCCAGATGTACCAGCAACCGTCATACCTATCGTATTCCATCGGAGCACAGGCACAAGATCTAATAAATCATTAATAAGAAACGGTATAATATATGTACTCACTTGAAGGTGTTGTTTTTGATGTAGGTGAACCTTATACATAACGAGAAAGTTTTACATGCGAATTCTTTAAACTTACTGAGATGTAATGTCAAAATTGTTGCGAATGGTATCGCTCCTGTTAAAGTACCAATAACCAAACACAGCAACAAATTACAGCAATTTCGTTTCGATAATTGGTTGTTATCATTTGACTGTCTTTTATTCTCGCTCACTTCTGTAAAATTCCAGACCCGATTCATCTATTCTCTATTAAAAAATGTGTCGATCAATGGCAGAATGTACAGCAGGCAAGGAAGAAAAATAATTATGATAGAAAATTTTATTGGTTGTTTCGTTCTAATTTATTTCTTCTATTTTTCAACCAATTCATATGCAAATTGATTATATGTGAAAGTCGAAATTTGAATTTAATTAAATCTTGGACGTCCACACTACTGTGAGTCTCATGAAAATGCATCGAAAAAAAAATGTTACACATGCAATGATTATATTTGTTATGAAGAATCAAGAAATAAAATTCTTTTTTTTTACTTTTTCGGTGTCCATCAAAGTGTTTTCACTAGGCATGTATAGATTTAAAAGTATAGTTCTCATGGTATAATTGTACGTGTTCTTAATGATGAACAGATATACATGAGGAATAGAGTCCGTTGGGGGAATTCTGATCAGAAATTAAAATTTTCGTTTTGTTTCACTTCGCTTTTTCTTATTTGAAGTGATGAAGAAGTGATTCCTACATCATAAACAGAACAATGTGTCCTCTATCTAATGACAATTGTCATTAGATAGAGGACACATTGCTCTGTTTATGATGTAGGAATCACTTCTCCATCACTTCAAATAAGAAAGAGCGAAGTGAAACAAAACAAAAATTTTAATTTCTGATCAGAATTTCCCCAACGGACTCTACGATGAAATACAAAGTGTAACTTTAATAATGTTTAATGGTCAATAAGAGAAAGAGAAAAAAGAATCATTTCTCTTGTTTAATCGACGGAAAATCAAGCAGAAAACAATGGTGACCTGACCTTATTTATTATGTCTCGTTACTTTATTTGCCTCACCAACAGGCGATAATCTATCAACTAGTCAGATAGTTGATAAATTTCAAATATAAAAAATAGTGCTATCAACATTCTTCTTGAAAGTAAGAAATTTTTTTATGATTAGTCTTCAAATTCTAGTAGAGTGTTAAACGTAAACTCAAAACCGATAGTGAACACTTTTAGCAAGTCCAAATGGTGTCCACTATAGAGAGGTTTCACTGTATTCAATGTTTATTGTCTACTGATAACCTTAGTAGCGCAAAAATTTCTGTACACGATTACCAAGACTGTCAGCAACATATAGATTTAGCTGATTATCTAATGTTATTCCATACGGTCCTTTTAACAAAGTAGAATTAGAACCCGCAATACTAGTAATTCCAGCAATGGTTCTTCCTTCCACTTGTCCAAGAGAAAAGAACTGTATTCGATTATTACTAGTATCAGCGACGTACATATTTCCCATCGGATCTACGCTGAATGCGAAGGGTTCGCAAAGTGAAGATGGTGAATTTCCACTTGATGCATTTAAATTACCAGTGATTCATGTCCAGCTGCTCTCACCTATTCGCCAACGAACTATATTATGTGCTCTCGTGTTAGCAATAATCAGACTGTTGGATGATGACTCGAAATAGATTCCCATGGGATAGTTCAACTGATTGATATTGTTTCCTCGACCGTTTCCACCAGCAACAAGAACGCCTGTATTATTACCCTCAGTATAGCGCATTACCCGATCATTTCCATTATCTGACACATAGAGATTACCACTCTGTTTATCACGAACGATATTATATGGATAACGAAACTGACTACTGCCATTTCCATAACCTAACCGAATATATGTGGAATGAATTTACAGATAAAAAACAAAGAAGTTGTACCTGTTCCTACAATAAGTTCTCCTATAGTCGCATCTTTCTTCCATAAAACAACACGATTATTGCCTTCCTCAGCAATGATCAAGTTGTCGTTATCATCAAGAGCGATAGATGTTGGGTAGTTTAAACATTGATAAGAGGCGCATGTCGTTGCACTGGCTTGTCCAGCAACCGTCGTACCATTTAAACTTCCTCGAATGAATTTTTGAACTCGGTGATTAAAGCGATCAGCCACATAAAGTGTATTTTCATAAGTTAATGCCAATCCCCATGGGCGATAAAGTTGATTACTTCCACTACCAACGACATTAGTTGTACCAGCAACCGTGATACCTGTCGTATTCCATCGTAGATTGACATCCTGATCTAGAAAGAAAAAATTCACCTCGTATTTCGTAAGATTGATATTTCGAAAAATACTTTTGTTAATCCGGCGAGATATAAGTAGCAGACAAAGTAGTATTGTAATTAATGATATAACTACAATAAGTGCACCGATGAATACCACAACTTTGTATTTTTGTTTTACCCTAATGGAAAATTATATCAGATATCGCATGCAGAATATGTTCTACTTTTTGTGTTTTCTTCGGTTAGGATTGTTTTCATATTTTATTTGATAATCTTTTGAATTGGCCGATAAAGCTGATGCAGGATTGGAAGTCGTTTGATGAATAGATTGTGTGTGATTTAGAGAGAATGATGAAATCGTTTGTTTTTTTGAGGCAACTGTATGTGTTGAGCAGCGTCCACAATCGTTAGGTAAATCTCGCACTTTCACGTGAATAATAACAGACGATGCTTTTCGACGAGGATGTCTATGCTAGAAGCAAAAACTAGTCTGACAAGATAGAATTTAAGTCGTAAAAAAAGTTACGCGTTTTCGAAAAGACGAATGATTGTTTTTTGTTTTATCCATTGCATTGAGAAATGAATAAGAATGTGTTCTCTTTTGTATTGTGAATTACTTTTAAGAGTTCTATCATCATTATTCAATGAAGACCTATATTTGTATTAGTGTCTAGGGTGTAATAAAACCGAACCAAGTTTACAATGGTTCTGATTCCGACAGAGAAAATCAGAACTATTCATTTTTACTAAGCGCAGTTATTAAATCTTATTTCAGTTTGTAAAGAATTTTTTTTTAATTTTCTATCCTCTTGTCATTTCTAGCTGCTGTAACAAACGTCTGTTTTGATCTCTGGCAAAGTACTATTTAGATTAATGTTCAATTTGTATTCCGATCTCCATAACAACCAAGACAAAACATAGTTCATTCGACTAGTTGATTCGCAGTGTAAATTGCTTTAAGTTTTGATTAAAACGATCAGTACAATTCAACGAATGATCATAAGACTTTCAAGAAAAATTAAGATATGTAACAATATGCATAAATCGTGATTGTTACTCTCAAAATAGAAAGAATCTGTATTATTATCAGATTCTCCTTCTTGTGTGAAACAAGTGACTAGAAACTAATTACATCTTCTTTTATAAGTATTTGTTACACCGTCTCCAACATTGCTGTGATCGAATGAGAAGATAACCACGCAGTTTTCAATAACAGATAATAAAAATCAATCCGAGGAGTACCTCATCTATGGGCGCATGCTCAAATGTTTTTCGAGATTCACTCCCACCCCTGTAAATTACTGGAAGGAACAGCCGAAATATTTATTTTAGTAACGAAGAAATTTCTGTACACGGTTACCATAACTGTCAGCAACATATAGATTTAGCTGATTATCAAATGCTATTTCATAAGGTTGATTTAACAGCGTAGAATTCGAGCCAAACACACCAGTAATTCCAGCAATGGTTCTTCCTTCTATTTGGCCAGCTAGGAAAAATTGAACTCGTGTATTACTCCTATCGGCGACGTACAGATTCCCCATTGAATCTACGGCCAATCCATAGGGATTAGAAAATGAAGATGGTGAGTTTCCGCTTGATGCATTTAGATTACCAGCGACTAATGTCCAATTACTGTCACCTATTCGCCAACGAACAATATTATGTGCGTACCTGTTAGCAATGATAAAACTGTTGGATAATGACTCGAAATAGATCGCCATTGGATAGTTCAACTGATTGGTGTTGTTTCCTGGACCGTTTCCACCAGCAACAAGAACACCTGTATTGTTACCTTCAGTAAAGCGCATTACCCGATCATTTCCATTATCAGACACATAGAGTGTACCACTCTGTTTATCACGAAAGATGTTATATGGATAGCGAAATTGATTAGTACCATTTCCCCAACCTAACAGAATACCCACGGAATGAATTTACACATAAACAACAAAATCTGTACCTGTTCCTGCAACGAGTTCGCCAAAGATCGCATCTTTCTTCCATAAAACAACACGATGACCCCTTTCCTCGGAAATGAACAAATTTTCATTATCATCAAGAGCGAGAGATGATGGGTACAATAAACATTGATAAGAGACGCATGTCGTTGCGTTAGCTTGCCCGGCCACCGTCGTACCATTTAAACTTCCTCGAAGATATTTTTGAACTCTGTTGTTATATCGATCAGCCACGTAAAGTGTATTTTCAGAAGTTAATGCCAATCCCCATGGATTATAAAGTTGATTACTTGCATTGCCAAATGCATTAGGTGTACCAGCAACCGTTATACCTGTCGTATTCCAACGAAGAGTGACATTTTCATCTACAAAGAAAGAATTCACTCGCATTTCCTAAGAATGATATTCTGAAGGATACTTTTGTTATTCGACCGATATTTCGATGTTGATGTAAGTAAAAGACAAAATAATATTGTAACCAACGATATAGCTACAATAAGTACACCGATGAATACTGCAACTTTCCATTTTTGTTTTATCCTAATGGAAAATTATATCAGATATCGCATACAGAATATGTTCTACTTTTTATGTTTTATTCGATAATCTCTTGAATTAGCCCACAGAGTTGAAGCAGGATTGGATGTCGTTTGATGAATAGATTGTGTATAATTTAGAGACGACGGTGAAATAGTTTGTTTGTTCGATGCAACTGTATGTGTCGAATGACGTCGACAATCTTTTGGTAAATCTCGCACTTTAACATGAATAATAATTGATGATGCTTTTCTACGACGATGATGATGATGTGCATGCTAAAAGAAACATTAATCTGAACAGATAAAGTTCGAGATGTTAAAGGAGAAATGGTACTTGTTTTCGTGAAATAGAGTGATTGCTAGCTGTATGGACCATCGTAATGAAAAATGAATAAGAATGTGTTCTTTTTATATTGTAGACTGCTTTTAAGATTTCTATAATCATTATTCATTGAAGACCTATTTTTTTTTATTAGTGTCTATGATTATATGAATGACTGTAGTCGAAATGGAGAATATAGGTGAGGTACATCAATTTTTTCATTGAGAAAGAAAATTCATGGAAAAATGAAGATGAAAGTATCTAAGCATAAATGATATATAGGAAGAACAAAATGTTTTACATCTGTAAATCTAATATCTTCATTTAAAACTGGCAGCACGTTTGTAAACCGGTTTTATTTTCTCGAACTACGAATATTTTAATTCAATCAAGTCGAAATTTATAACGATTTCACCAAAAATTAAATCTTACACTTGATCCACTTGCTATTTCTTTGAATTAATACATGTTCTGTGTGTATGCAAACATAAACAAAGAATGAACTAGAAGAAAGGTTTTATCCATTTCTCATTGAAACTGGAACACTTTATTATACTCAAAATTTTTCTTGATTTAATAATATATGGCCACTGTTCGTTTATAACTACGGATTATTGTAATTTACCGAAAATTCGTATTTTTTTAATAAAATTTCCTCAACAAAATCTGTCATTTTGTGAATGACAATTTCACTTCAATCCATTAAATTAGATAGCAAGAAAAAAGAAACAATTATTCAATACTTATTTTATACTGATTCTCCTAGTAACGAAGAAATTTCTGTACACGATGACCCCAACCGTCAGCAACATATAGATTCAGCTGATTATCAACAATTGTTCCATAAGGTCCTGTTAACAACGTCGAATTTAAACCCCCAACACCAGTAACACCAGCAATGGTTCTTCCTTCTGTTTGGCCAGCTAGGAAGAATTGAACTCGTGTATTACTCCTATCGACGACGTACCGATTTCCCATTGGATCTACGGTCAATCCAAAGGGATCAGAAAATGAAGATGATGAGTTTCCGCTTGATGCATTTAAATTACCAGCGATTAATGTCTAGTTACTCTCACCTATTCGCCAACGAACAATATTATGGGATCCTGCGTTAGCAATGATAAGACTGTTCGATACTGAGTCAAAGTAAATCCCCATCGGACTATTCAACTGATTAATATTGTTTCCTCGACCGTTTCCACCAGCAACAAGAACACCTGTATTGTTACCTTTTGTATAGCACATTATCCGATCATTTCCCGTATCACACACATAGAGTGTACCACTTTGTTGGTCACGAGCGATGCTATATGGATAGCGAAATTCATTAGTACCATTTCCAAAACCTAACAGAATATCCACGGAATGAATTTACACATAAACAACAAAATATGTACCTGTTCCTGCAGCGAGTTCGCCAAAGATCGCATCTTTCTTCCATAAAACAACACGATGATTGTGTTCCTCGGAAATGAACAAAGTTTCATTACTATCAAGAGCGATAGATACTGGGTAGTATAAACATTGATAGGAGGAGCATGTCGTTGCATTGGCTTGTCCAGCAACCGTCGTACCATTTAAACTTCCTCGAAGATATTTTTGAACTCTGTTGTTATATCGATCAGCCACGTAAAGTGTATTCTCATATGTTAATGCCAAACCCCATGGACTATAAAGTTGATTACTGCCAGTACCCACTGCTCCAGATGTACCAGCAACCGTGATACCTGTCGTATTCCAACGAAGAGTGACGTTCTCATCTAGAAAGAAAAAAATTCACCCCGTATTTCTTACGAATTATTTTCCGAAGAATACTTTTATTAATCCGGCGAGATGTAAGTAATAGAGAAAGTAATATTGTAAGTAATGTGATAACTGCAATAAGTACACCAATGAATACTGCAACTTTCCATTTTTGTTTTACCCTAATGGAAAATTATATTGGATGTTGAATACAGAATATGTTCTACTTTTTATGTTTCCTTTGGTTCGGATGGTTCTCATGTTTTATTCGATAATCTTTTGAATTGGCCCATGAAACTGATGCAGGATTCGAAGTCGTTTGATGAATAGAGTCTGTCTGATTTAGAGGCGACGATGAAATAGTTCGTTTCTTTGAGGTAACTGTATGTGTTGAGCGACTTTCACAATCGTTTGGTAAATCTCGCACTTTGACATGAATAATAACAGATGATGCTTTTCTATGACGACGATAATGTTGATGCTAAAAGAAAAATTATTTTCAATAGATAAAGTTCGAGATATTAAAGAAAAAAACTACTTGTTTTGGCGAAACAGAATGTTTGGTGCTTGTGTGAGACATTATAATGAAAAATGAATAAGAATGTTTTCTTTTTGCATTGAAAACTCAACTTTTAAGACTTCTGTGACCGTAATTCATTGAAGACCTATATTTTTATTATTATTTATCACTATATGAAGAACTGCGGCCGGATGAGAAGATTGATTAAAAAGACAATGATACGCATTTTCCCGCATAGAACACAAATTGAGTGTGTTCATACATTTCCGACTGAAGATTTTATAATTGCAATGTAAACTAGGGGGAATAATATAGTCATGAGATCCACCCCCACATCTGCGAGGTACTTGTAGCAACGAAAAAAATATTCGTTTTAGTATCGCATAAATTTTTGCACACGATGACTCGCATCGTCAGCAACATATATATTCAGTTGATTATCAAGTGCTACTGACATAGGACTCTGTAACAAAGTAGCAGTAGAACCAAAAACACCAGTAACTCCTGCAACGGTTCTTCCTTGTGTTTGCTGAGTGGAGAAAAATTGAACTCGTCTATTACCAGTGTCAGCAACGTACAGATTCCCCATTGGATCTACGGTCAATCCATAGGGAAATGAAAACGAAGATGGTGAGTTTCCGCTTAATGCATTTAAATTACCAGCGATTAATGTCCAGTTGCTCTCACCTATTCGCCAACGAACTATATTATGTGCTCCTGTGTTAGCAATGATAAGACTGTTTGACAACAAATCAAAGTAGATCGCTATGGGATTAGTCAATTGGTTGGTACCGTTTCCTTGACCATTTCCACCAGCAACAAGAACACCTGCATTGACACTTTCCGCATAGCGCATAACTCGATGATTTAGATCATCAGACACATAGAGTGTACCACTTGGCTGGTCGCGAATCATACCGTATGGATAGCGAAATTGATTAGTACCATTTCCCAAACCTAAAAGAATATCCACGGAATGAATTTACACATAAACAACAAAATCTGTACCTGTTCCTGCCGCGAGTTCGCCAATAATCGCATTTTTCTTCCATAAAACAACACGATGGTTGCTTTCCTCGGAAATGAACAAATTTTCATTATCATCAAGAGCAATAGATATTGGGTGGGATAAACATTGATAGGAGGAGCATGTCGTTGAATTAGCTTGCCCGGCCACCGTCGTACCATTTAAACTTCCTCGAAGATATTTTTGAACTCGGTGATTAAAGCGATCAGCTACATAAAGTGTATTTTCATAAGATAATGCCAATCCCCATGGATTATAAAGTTGATTACTTCCATTACCAACTACTCCAGATATACCAGCAACCGTTATACCTGTCGTATTCCAACGAAGAGTGACATTCTCATCTACAAAGAAAGAATCCACTCGCATTTCCTAAGAATGATATTCCTAAGGATACTTTTGTTATTCGACCGATATTTCGATGTTGATGTAAGTAATAAACAAAGTAATACTGTAAGTAATGCGATAACTACAGTAAGTACACAAATGAATACTGCAACTTTCCATTTTTGTTTTATCCTAATGGAAAATTATATCAGATATCGTATACAGAATATGTTCTACTTTTTATGTTTTATTCGATAATCTTTTGAATTAGCCCACAGAGTTGAAGCAGGATTGGATGTCGTTTGATGAATAGATTGTGTATAATTTAGAGACGACGGTGAAATAGTTTGTTTGTTCGATGCAACTGTATGTGTCGAATGACGTCGACAATCTTTTGGTAAATCTCGCACTTTAACATGAATAATAATTGATGATGCTTTTCTACGACGATGATGATGATGTGCATGCTAAAAGAAACATTAATCTGAACAGATAAAGTTCGAGATGTTAAAGGAGAAATGGTACTTGTTTTCGTGAAATAGAATGATTGCTAGTTGTATGGACCATCGTAATGAAAAATGAATAAGAATGTGTTCTTTTTATATTGTAGACCACTTGTAAGAGTTCTATGATCATTATTCAATGAAGACCTATATTTTTATTAGTATCTATCACTATATGAATGACTGCACAATATTATCAAATATCAGATGGAGGTGCATCGGCTACAATCGGTGTTCAGAGTACGTTCAATGATTTTAGTTCTTATTTCTGCAAGTATCACATTTATTATTGAACATTAAAATGCGCTACTCGATTCTTTCTTATTAAAAGTTTGTTAATAATGCGTTTTACTTGTGGTGATAGATAACTTAATGTTATACTTAAAACGCTCAATGAAATAGATATTGTTATCGTAGATATACGATAGAATAGTGGTTCACCTATTTTAGTAAATAATAACATTATCATGGATATAACTGTTGGTAGTCCAAGAATAAATAATATCATTGAAATAATAATAATACGACGAATGATGAGAATATGTCGTTTCGAATTAACTGAAAGTAATCTTGGCGTTTTACGAAGATAAAGTGTGATTTTGATGTGAACAGTATTAATAATAATAATTTGTAGACCATAAATACCTACTGTACCCCAAGCTAAACCACGAGCACTTTTCGTTGTAAGTAAACAAACATTTTCTTCAGATATTAATTGAATATCATGCCATAAATATATAGGAAGCATCAGAATAAACGAACAAATCCAAAGAAATATAATTAAAATAAGATAGGTGAACTTTTTTCGTAGCCAAAATTTTGCTCGATACAAAACACAACAAAAACGGTATAAAGCCTATAGCAATGAATTTTGATTTTTAAATTTCTATTAGAAAATACGAATTAACCTGTAAAGCAAATGCATTCATAACGCCAGACATGAAAACATAAATAATATATCCTCGTAAACGGCAGATCAGCGTTTCATTTTCTTCTCTACTGATTTGATAATCGCCTTGTAAAACATAAATACAATTAATTAATAAAATAAATGAACAACTAGTTATTCCTATGTAACAATTCGTTAGTAAAAGTAAACCAATATCATGATCATAAAGCAAACATTTGATGAAGAAACTTAGAAGAATGATTGATACAAATATTGTAAAACCATTACTAATCAATGATATAAAATTGAAGAATATAGACGCGAAAAATAGTTGCGACATTTGACATTTATTTTTCAAATAGAATAATGAGAATTTTAAAAAAAAGGAAAACTTTATGACGTCAATTGCTTTTCTAAGTAATTATAATTTCTATTTTCATTATTAGACATGCACATTAGTGACAGGAAGTTTGTTTTGAAAAAGATTTTAATCTAAATGTGTGCCTTGTTTTCTCTTCATTTGTTATTTACATATAAACAAGATTAATAGCCCATCATTTCAATTTCACCGTAGATAACACAACAACTGGAAGCACGTTTCGATGTGATGATGATTCGATAGCTCGTATACCAATTCGAATTGGAAATATACTGCGTGACACCATATGTCGATCGTCCAGGATTTGTATCGAGACCAGTTGTACCATTATAAATTATTGTCCAACTTGATCCAATTAGCAATTCTGAAAGTCCGGCATTACTACCTTCGACGACGACTGTTAATGGATCGCTTGCAGCTGCACTAGTACCAGTCGAAAATCGTAAACTTCGAAGTAGCGTTGTACCACGATCTGGTACCATATAAATACCACTTCCTGTACCACATGATATATCATTATTACCAGTTAAGTAACAACTACCGGAATTTGAATATTGAGTAGCAGTATTTTGATCAAAAGCATTCGATGGTGATTCACTTGACGAATAGTGACCTGGAGTGAGAAATATAATTGGGATTGCCGGATATGCCAGACCACCAGGAACGGTACCAAAGATACCGTATACACCTTCAGTTGTGCTTGTTAAAAGAGTCAGTGCTATATAAATTAAATAAAATTCATTCATTCATTGAAAAATAAATGTATTTTAAAAGAAAATTGCTTTACCGCCTGTTGATATTGGCAAGTTTGTAGTAGCAGTAGTAGTAGTCGTATCGGTACTGCTAATATCATCTAAAAACGGAAAATCATTATTTCATAAGAATCTTGATGTACTTACACGAAAAGGTCGTTGATGATATCGATTGTTCACTTGAATTTATAGTGAAAGTCGATAGTTCTTGTGAACTACTCAGATTTTCAGTGCTCATACCGACAGTAGTAGTATGTGTTTCAAACGTAGTTTGTTCACTAGTACTACTTTCAGCTGTTGTCTCTTCATATGTCAGCGAACTGCTGCTGGTGTCTTCGGTCGGAGTTTCCGACGTTGTTTGTTCATCTGTATTTTCAGTACTCATAGTGATTTCAGTAGTGGCTTGCAATTCTACGGTCGTTTCTTCGTCTGTAACTAATTGTGAACTTCTGCTTGAATCAAAATCGTGAGTAGTCATTCCGGAAGTTGTTTGTTCGTGTGTAAGACTTTCGCTTGCATCAGTAGTTGCTTTCAATTCTAAGGTCGTTTGTTCATACGTAAGACTTTCAGTTGTCATCGTCTGTGAACTATTGTTTGCATTTGTATTTTCAGTAGTGACTTGCATTTCTAAGGTCGTTTGTTCATTCGTAATTATTTGTGAAATACGGCTTGTATCTACATTGTGAGTACTCAATTCAAAAGTAGTTTGTTCACTTGTAAAGCTTTCTGTTGTTGCAGATTGTTTTGATAGATTTTCTGTATCTTCAGGAGTTAATTGTTGAAATGTAGTGTCAAATAATGTGCTCTTTATATCGTTGGTACTAGTCTCAAGTGTAAAAGCTGTTTGTTCACTTATGATATTTTCATTGGTAGTTACGAGTGTTGTATCATCTATAGTAGAATTTGTCGGCACAGATTGCGTTTCTTCATTGATTGAATAAGAGAGAGAATTAGTTGTTTCGTGAGTTGACCATTCCTGTGTGACATCAGTTGCAATTGGGATTGTACTGCTTTCATTTATCGTTTGACTAGTTGTTGTTAAAGAACTGTTTGTTATTTGGATTTGAGATGTTTCATCAGTACTGATCGTATTTGTGACATAATCTGACGTAGAATCTTCTTCGGTCACTGTTGTTTGTTCAATTGATATTGAAGATGCTATTTCATGTTGTGATGTGCTCAACATTTGATGAATTGAATGATCTTTTTGTGTAATTGTTTCTTGAGTTGTTTCTTCATTGGTCTGGCTTGATGTCGTTAGACTTGTGCTTGCCATTAAATCAGACGTAGTGAATATTAATGTTGATGTTATGGTACTTGTAGTAGTCGTAGCCGTTGTTGTGGATCGTATTGAAACTGAAATTGTTCTTCGCACAGTCGTAGTTGTATTAATAACAGTTGTTGACAGAGTGGTAGACAATATTAGTGACGTTGTCAATTCTGAAGTAGTAGCCAACGTTGTTGTTGTTGTTGAGAATATTGACGCATCTATAGTGGACGTAGTTGTAACCATCGTAGGTATTGTTGATGAAAGAGTAGGAGTTGTTAAAGTATTAATAGTTGAAGATATCAGCGTAATTTCTGTAGATACAGTAGATGTTGATGTTGTTACTGGCATCAGTGTTTCAGTCATTATAGTTGTTGTTGCAGTTGGTATTGACACAGTTACTTCAGTCGTTTCATCAATTGTTGGTGATGTTGATATCGATACAACTGTTTCTGTCATTATAGTTGTTGTTGTCATAGAGGATGTTAACGTAGTTGTTTCAGTCGTTGTACTAGTTATTACTAATGTTGATGCTGTCAATGTCGTTGTAAGCGTTGTAATAGTTGTTGTTGTTGACGTAGTTACTTCAGTTGTTTGATCAATTGTTGCTGGTGTCGATATTGACACGGCTGTTGTTGTTATTGTTGTTATAGTTGGTATTGATGTAGTTGTTTCAGTCATTGTACTAGTTATTACCAATGTTGACGCTGTCAATGTCGTTGTAAGCGTTGTTGTTGTTGACGTAGTTACTTCAGCTGTTTGATCAATTGTTACTGATGTCGATATTGACACGGCTGTTGTTGTTGTTGTTATAGTCGGTATTGATGTAGTTGTTTCAGTCATTGTACTAGTTATTATCAGCGTTGACGCTGTCAATGTCGTTGTAAGCGTTGTTGTTGTTGACGTAGTTACTTCAGCTGTTTGATCAATTGTTACTGATGTCGATATTGACACGGCTGTTGTTGTTGTTGTTATAGTCGGTATTGATGTAGTTGTTTCAGTCATTGTACTAGTTATTATCAGCGTTGACGCTGTCAATGTCGTTGTAAGCATTGTAATAGTTGTTGTCGTGATAGTGGTAGTTGTTGTTATAGTTGGTATAAACGTAGTTGCTTCAGTGGTTGAACTAGTTATTACTAATGTTAATACTGTTAAAGTCGTTGTTGTGGTTGTTGTGGTTGTTGTTGTAGTTGTGGTTGTTGTTGTTGTTGTTGTAGTTGCTGTAGTTGTTGTTGTAGTTGTTGTCGTGGTTGTTGTTGTTGTAATTGTTGCTGTAGTTGTTGTTGTTGTAATTGTTGCTGTAGTTGTTGTTGTTGTAGTTGTTGTTGTAGTTGTTATTGTTGTAGTTGTTGTAGTTGTTGTTGTAGTTGTTGTTGTAGTTGTTGTTGTAGTTGTTGTTGTGGTGGTTGTTGTTGTTGTTGGTATAGTTGGTATTGAGATTGTTGTTTCCGTAGTTGTACTAGTTAGTACTAATGTTGTCGTTGTTGTCGGTATTGTTATTGTCGTTGTTGTCGTTGTCGTTCTCGTTGTTGTTGTTGCTGTCGTTCTCGTTGCTGTTGTTGTTGTTGTTGTTGTTGTTGTTGACACTGTTGCTAATGTCAAGACTGGCAAGGTTGTTTGAAGCGTTATACTAGCAGTAGCTGTCAACGTAGATGAAACTGTCATTATATTGGTTGTTGTAGTTGTTGTTGTTGAATCTAAAATTAAATACAATATAACTTCACTTAACTCCTTTTTGGAAAAGAATCGACTGAATGCGTACTTACCCATGTACTCAAGCAGAGATAAAAGAATAACTTCAATTTCTAAAATTTGCTCGTCTTCTAGAGGTACTTCAAGCCAGAACCAGGATTTGCCCACGTTTTTGAATTTATCCAATAATGATTGCCGAAATTGTCTATTACATGAAACAACACTCTGACATTCAATTGGATAAACTCCTCGAAGAAATACATTAAGTAATGCACCATTCACAGTTTGTCTTTTTCGAATATTTCTTGACGAAATAAAAAAAGCTTCAGATATAATGATTGTATTATTACCAAGAGAAACCGTTTTACTCATCTATAATATAAAATTCGATATTTATTAGAATTCAATATCTCTTTTACAGCGGTCGCAAGTCCTGTTCTTGAAATTGCTGCCAATGCTCGAGTATTTCCCAAAGAATAGTTTGTCATGTATTGCAATAACCATAAATCAGTCGCTGAAGAAGAAGAAGAAGAATAAACATTTATTTATTTAACAAAAAAACAAAATCAAACAAATACTCTTTTGATCGGATCGAGCTGGATCATTTTTTAATAAATACAATGGCAACAATGCTAATATCAAAGCACAAGCTCCACCAAATACTACACCGATAATTATTAACGATAATTTTCTCCCACGAATGTGTCTTTTTCTGTAGATTACGACTCCATCAGTATCAGTTTCAATTATTTCATTAAATTCGTCCATGAAATCGATTACACAGTAATAGAAACAAGAAAAAAAACAAAATATAATGATAAACAGATATTATCGATATAAATATATGTCCCCATCATGCAAGGTATAATGATGGACAAATGTTATCAATTATATTTGTACATATATGTCCCCATCGTACAGGTAAAAATGTAGTTTATAAGTAGGTTTAATGATATATCATGTATTATTATGTATTTTTATGTCACTGTCAAAAAAATTGATCAAATGGTTTGATTGATTTTTCGTCTGTTTTTTATCAGAGATGAAAAAATTATATTTTAAAAAAAAAGTTGTTTGATGTCCTAAAAAACGAACAAACAAAAAGAATAAATATATAAATTTTGTTACTTTATGTCATTCATTCTTTTATAGAATGACTTCGATTAGTCAGGTGAATATATGGGTTATTTTGATGTTAATTAATCTGACAGTGATAATTGAGTCTTTCAATCAACCGAACTTTTGTCCCAATGCATCATGGGATTTAAATGGTAGTACCTTTGCAGATTCTAGTGTCATTGGTTCAGATCCTTGGGATATTTTCATCACATCAAATAATACTGTTTATGTTCCAAATAAAAATACTAGTTATATGATTGTATGGTCTAGCTTGAATTCAATACCAATAAGAAATATCTCATTGAATCCTTCTGATTCAGTATCTGTCTTTACAACTGAAGATGATTATATGTATTATACGTTGGTAACAAATACAATAAATAGAATATTGAGATTCTCAGTAGTCATTATGGAAACACCTTCAAGATGTTTTGATATATTCATCGATATTCTTGATAATATTTATTGTTCATTGGATAATAATCATGTAATTGTTAAAAAAACTTTAACTAATCTATCAAATCCAGTTAAAATCATTGCTGGAACAGGCATTATTGGTTCAACATCGTACACGCTTAATTATCCAAACGGAATATTTGTTGATACAAATCTTGATTTATATGTAGCCGATTGTCTGAATCATAGAATTCAACTGTTTCCTTTGGACATAACGGACGGAATAACAGTGGCAGGAGCTACTTCATCAATACCAACAATTACATTGAATTACCCAATGACAGTTATTTTGGATATTAATAAATATCTTTTCATTGTGGATACTTACAATAGTCGTATAGTTGGAAGTAATCAATATGGATTTCAATGTATAATCGGATGTAATGGATCAGGTTCAACAGCTGATCAATTGAATGAACCACGATCAATGAACTTTGATTCATTTGGCAACATATTTGTTTCTGATGCCAAGAATAATCGAATACAAAAATTTCAATTGATAACAAATTCATGTAGTAAGTTCAATCGTATATAAATAATTATATTTAAAAATCATGAATTAGCAATTCTAAATTTATTTAGATGCAACAATAAAAAACAACGGTAATCAACTATTTGTCTTGTTGTTTTGTTTTTTCGAACAAATTTTCTTTCAGTAACAATGTATTCATCGCCGAAAGATTCAAATATTATTTCAGTTAATACTACGAATAGTATTTCTTACAATCAACCAAACTTTGATCCATATACTGTTTGGAATCCAAATGCAATTACAATTGCTGATAGCAGTATAATTGGGAGCTTTCCTCATGGTATTTTCATCGACAAAAATAATACAATTTATGTACCTGGCCGATACAAGCTTGGTATTTTCATTTGGAGGAATGATAGTTTCACTCCCACAAAAACAATTTCTACGAATTCAATGTATCTAGATGATATATTTGTCAGCAGTAACGGTGATATTTATACGAGTAACTACAATTCACCGTTCTCAATCAATAAGTGGACATCAAATGGAAGTAATAGTACGAGTACTATTGCATATAGTGACGGTGAAGCTTATGGTATGTTTATTGATAATAACAATACTTTATACTTCTCGTGCCGCGATAAACATAAAGTTGTATCGAAACCATTAAGTAGTTCTTCGAATGTTCTAACAATTGTTGCTGGAACAGGTCAAAATGGGAATGCGCCGAATATGCTTAATCGTCCTCATGGAATATTTGTTGATACGAATCTTGATTTATATGTTGCAGATGCAGATAATCATCGTATTCAACTTTTTCCATTTGGACAATTAAATGCAACTACCATAGCAGGAAGTGGATCAATCAACGTTACAATTTCATTAAACACACCAATAGAAATTGTTCTCGATGCTGATAAATATTTATTTATCGTGAACTTTTATAATCATCGTATTATTGGATCAGGACCAAATGGTTTTCGATGTATAATTGGATGTACTGGTGTATCAGGTTCATTATCTAATACATTAAACAATCCATCGAGTATGGCTTTTGACACTTTTGGAAATATTTTTGTTGTTGATCAATGGAATTCTCGTATTCAAAAATTCATTCGATTGAATAATACTCTTGGTAAATATTTCTCAACTGAATATTTGAATCTGAAAATTTAATTTTTCGATTTCAGTTCCATCGTATAATCAACCAACAATTCAGCCAAATGCAACATGGATCTCCAATGGAACGACATTTGCAAATAGTAGTTTAATTGGATCGAGTCCTTTCTCTTTGTATGTTGATACTAACAATACAATCTATATGGCCAATCGAGACACAGGACAAATACTGACTTGTCCGAATAATAACATTGATCCAAATATAGTTTTATATAGTAATTTATTGGGAATAAGATCTATATTTGTGACAAGCAATGGTAATATTTATGCAGATAATGGAAATTCAGTTAATGTCTTTGTTAAATCCGTATCCTATTCAAATATTAGCATATCCGTTATGAATATTTCTTCATCGTGTATGGGCTTATTCGTTGATATTACTAATAGTCTCTATTGTTCAATCGATGTTCGACATCAAGTTTTTAAAAAATGGTTAAATGATAATACATCTCTCGGTACAGGAATTGCTGGAACTGGTTCTCAGGGTTCTGCTTCGAATTTATTAAATAATCCAAATGGAATCTTTGTTGATACGAACTTTGATTTATATGTAGCAGATTATTGGAATCATCGAATTCAATTATTTCGGTTAGGACAATCAAATGGAATTACGGTGGCAGGAAATACATCATTAACTATAACAATTTCACTTTATGGTCCATCAAATGTGATTTTAGATAGAAATAAATATCTTTTCATATCTGATAGCCTTAACAATCGAATAATTGGCTCAGATGAAAATGGTTTTCGTTGTATTATTGGATGTTCTGGAGGATCTTATACGCGAAGTATAGCTTTTGATAGTTTTGGCAATTTATATGTTGTTGACCAAGGTAACAATCGTATTCAAAAATTTACTTTGTTATCAAATCCAATTGAAACAACAGTACAAACTCCAATAACCAGTGTATCTCCAATAAATATTAGTAGTACGAAATTCTAAATAAATCTACAAATTAAATTAAAATATTCTATTCTATTTATTTCAGCATGTCATCCTCCTCGGCTAATCTTAATTCCCGGCGGTTCAACATTATCAAATCCATTACAATTTCGTCGAAGTCAAGATTTCTATATCGTTTCTTTAATTGAAATCAATTGTAATGATTCATTATCAACAACAAAACAATGGATAACTAACAATTGTACAATGAATTGTTCGTCTCAAATTCTATTAGATTCAACTATTGAAACCACATTCAGTGAATTGTATATTCCTGCACGAAAATTGGAATTTGGAATCTATGAACTTCAATTAACTGTAACTATGAGTAAATATCCAACATTAAAAACAAGTTCATCTGTCTATGTTCGAATTACACCATCGGGTATAACAGCAAATCTTGTTCAATTAGGAACATCAATGATTACAAGTGGATATGAACAAAATTTGAAATTAGATCCGGGAATATATTCAAATAATCCCGATGAAAATACGTTTGATAGTACTGTAAGTTTGAGTTTTCAATCGCGTTTATTTTAATTTTCTCTATATTTTAGCAATGGACTTACAAATACTATTGTCGAATTTATCCGACGTATATGTTTCCGAATTTAAATGGTTTATTATTAACTATTGATGATCCAGCCAACGATTCATCGAATCCATCTTGTTTATCAAATCGAACAGCATTGAAATTTGGCAATTCCAATCACTCATCTTTAATCATTCTTTCGAAATCACTTCAATCAAATCGAACCTATCAATTTATGGTTCAAATGCAACATCGTCGAAATCTTTCTCAACAAGCAACCGGTTATGTTCTTGTTAAAATTGAAAATACTCGACCGTTGATCATTGCTATCGGCTGTGTGATCACAACACTTTGTGCTGCAAATCTCGAATATCAATTTGTGAATCCAACCACTCAAGTAGCTTTATTTTCAGTTCCAATTGGAAATTATTCACGAATTGATAATATAACTTGGAATATTTATTCAGGCGAAATGAATTCATCGGCGAATTATTCTCAATGGAATTTATTCGATCAAAATCGATTCGAAAATATTTGGTTTTTCGGACGACGAACAAGTAATTTTACATCAACAAATCAATTGTTTCTCAATAATTCACAAATTAAACTCTGGAAATTCGAAGTTGTTTATTCATTTCCAACTGAAACAAGTGTCAGTGCACTCAATTTTCTCATCAATCAGCCGCCTTCAAATGGTTCTTGTTCGATTTCACCATTGAATGGTACAACCATGACTTTATTTACAATTTCCTGTTTGAATTGGTTCGATGAAGACGGAATTAAAGATTATACAGTTTATTCGTATACAAATGATATTTCAAGCAAACTAATGATTACATTTTCTAGTTTATCTTCAATCGAATTTCGATTATCATCAGAAATGAATCAACATTTAATCGTTTATATTCGTGATCAATTAAATTGTTTGACTGAATATATTCTTTCATCGACTATTTCCGTTCAAGTTGATTTAGAAATCCTTCAAAGTCTACAAAGTTCAATGACTAATAATCCAGTTGTTGAATTACTTTCAAGTGGAAATCAGAATGTTGTTGGACAAGTTTTAACTTCGATTTCACAAGAATTCAATAAAATGAATACAGAAAGTATTAATCGAGCTGCAGCAAGTGGCATACCAGCTGCAGCGATTTCAATTTCATCATTAACAAGTCAAAGTATACCGTCAACAGACGAATTCAATCAGTCAGCATTCATCGAATATAACAAAGAATTAAATTCACAAGCTAATCTTCGAGAATATCTGATTTCTTTTACTCAAAATCTTCAAATAACAACATCGAATAGTATCAAATTACAATCATCATCGTTGGCACAACTAACAAAATCAACAAATCAATTAACTCGACGAACTCTATCGATTGCAGCTCAACGATGTTATAAATTAGCAACAGTTTTGCAATCCATGTCAATGAAAATCGCCCAAGAAGATGCAGAAATTGCTGTACAACAACTGATTCAATGTGCTTCGAATGTTCTCAGTGCAGTTAACGGGCCATTACAAGGTCGTACGAATGTTTTAGATTCCGATGCTCAACAAGCATCGACATTTCCCGATGATTATGATACAGATTTAGAATCTCAATGGTCGAAAATCAATTTATTAGATGATAAAAATTTCTATTATCAAAATCAATTAGCCAATCAACTCAAAATTCAAATGAATGAAATTCTTTCGAAATTAACTTCAGTTTTAAATGTTCAATTAAATGTTGGACAAAAATCAATAATGAACACGTCAGAAGTATTCATGTCGTTAGAAATACATTCGAATGTTTCAATTCAAACGCTCATCGAACCATTAGCACCATTTGGTAATTCAAAATCAACAGCAAATACGAATGTATCACGAGCTATTTCATATTCAACTACAAAAACTCAAATACCATTTGAAATAACAATTCCTCGTGATCCTAATTTAATCATTTCGCCAATGATTTTACAGAATGTTACAAATAATTCAACAGTTCATCAACAATTATTTTATACACATTATGTTAATCTTAGCAGTAGTCTATCGATGTCAGTTCATATTGAAATTGAACCATTGATTGCCAATCTTTCCTATTTATTAATTTATAAATTCGATGGAATTCCACAAGTGAATCAGATGGATGGCTGGACAATTCTTCGTCCTTGGAATTCGACTTATTTTCTCGATAATCAACAAACTCGAAATCATCAGTCATTAGTCTTTGGCGTACGAGAATTGAATTCATCGGATTCATCGTTTCCAATGATTAATCAAACATACAATTTCACGTCGAATTATAAACTAAGAGTTTATTCATCGGGTTGTTATTATCTCGACGAGAATAATCAATGGAAAGACGACGGATTACTTGTCGGACCTTTGACAAATCATAAACAAACTCAATGCTTTTTAACAAACGCTTTATTTTAATCAGTTTTCTATATATATAAACTTTCGAGTCCACTTCTCCAATTGTAGAAATTTGTACGTGTTGTCCATTGTAAATGAAAATTAATTTTCTCTAATCTCCTATTTGAAACTAAAACATGTGCCCACCAATCGGCTTCGAGAAAATTCTTCCAAATATCATGACAATGAACTTTGATTCGAAGTTTCTGAATATTTGGACAGTAGGGCAAGAAATCTGTATCACCTCGAAATCCTAATTCTTTTAAGGCGGAAAGATATGTGTGAAACGGTGTGATCGTATCTGTTGTTCTATCACAATAGATTCGAGCTGAAAACGAACGTAATTGACGATATTCATCGAAAATTTGAAGAGCAAAATTAATATGAAGTTTACCAATATGTAAATAGACTAATAATGGAAAATTTGATTTAAATTCCGGATAGGAAATGTGTATGTCATGATCGAAAACATTGCCATTTAAAAACAATCGTCGGAGATAGATAAACATTTGAAAATCAGGACTACCTCCATGCCAACCACTATTAGCTGCGAGACATAATGAAACAAGATTTGAAAATAAAGTGAAGTGTTTTGTTAGATTCAATGATTCATCGAAATCATTGTCATAGATCAATTGAAGATATTTAATACGTTGAAAATCTTTAATAGGAAATTCCTATAAGAGAACAAAAATAAAAGCGTTAGGCAAATTCTCAATGCACAACTTTGACACGTGTTTTTACCTACTAGAAAAAGAAAGCAGCGACATCATTTGAAAAAAAGAAGAAGAAGAAATGTCAGGAGCAACCAATATTTGTTTTTAACAACATAATTATACATGTCTTTAGCATTGCAAACTCTTCCGATCGAAATCGTTTTTCGTATATTTGATCATGTAAACGACAACGATCTATTTCTAGCAGTAAATAATACATGTCAGCGATTGAATGCTATTCTTAATTGCTACCGAAGATTTCAAGTAGATTTACTATTGAGATATCTCTCTGTGTATCGTTTATTTTTTTTCATATAGACAATCACACGACTTAATTTCAATAATAAGAGAATTGGACCTCAAGGCGTTCGAAATCTCAGCCGAGAATTACGAAATAATAAAGTAATCAAACATATTTTACAACTAGATTTACTATTTGTTGTTGTTTATAGACACTTGCAGAACTTGTGCTCAATCATAATAAAATTCTAGCTGAAGGTACTCAATACATCAGCGAAGCATTACAGCATAATAAAGTAAAACATCTCGGAAATGAGATGCATTTTTTTAAAAATTTTATTTTCCATATAGACACTCACAGTACTTCATCTTGGTGGTAATGATATCAAAATTGAAGGTGTAAAACATCTTATCAAAGCATTAGAACATAACAAAGTAATATTTCCGGACGAAGATGAATTTTTTAATGTTATTTTCTATATATAGACACTCATACACCTAAATCTGGATGGCAACTACGTTGGTATCGACGGTGCACAATATATCAGTCAACTATTAGAACATAATACAGTAATATCACCTGTCCATTCGTTCTTTTCTTTGTCTCTATCAAGATTTCTATTAGACACTTGCAGAGCTTGAACTGAATCATAATGAAATTCAAGCTGAAGGCACTCAATATATCTGTCAAGGATTAGAACATAACAGAGTATAAAATATCACAGAATTGAAATATGCTTTTACTCTATACTTTCTATATAGACACTCACAGAACTTAGTCTTGCTGGCAACGGTATTGGACTGGAAGGTGCCCAACATCTCAGCAAAGCATTACAATACAATAATGTAGAAAAATTCGCTATTGATTTATTCTTTCGTAATAAGACCCGCTCTTTAGACACTTAGGAAACTTGAACTTATTTACAATAATATTACAGATGAAGGTGTACGATATATCAGCGACGCATTGAAACTGAATACAGTAATATTTTATCGTTGTTGTTGTTGTTGTTATTCTTTCCTTCTTTCTCATATAGGCGCTGACATACCTTGGCCTCGGAAATAACGAAATGAAAGATAAAAGTGCTGAATATCTCAGTGACGCATTGCGACACAATAAAGTATCCTCTTTCGTGTGAATATTTCTTGTGTTTTGCACATTTTTCTATAAGACACTTAAGGAACTCAATCTCAGATATAATCGAATTCAAGCTGAAGGTGCTCGATATCTTAGCGAAGCATTACAACACAACGAAGTATAATATTCTATTGGTTGTTTCTGCCATTCGTTTTGCTTCTTTAAAAGACACTTACACAGCTGAGCTTTGAAAATAATGCGATTGGAAGTGAAGGTGCTCGATATCTCAGTGAAGCATTAAAATACAATAAAGCAAAACATTCTTATTAATTCTTTCTCAAGAAATTCACTTTTGTCTATTTCTAATAGACACTTACAGAAGTATGTCTTTGGGGTAACTCTATTCAGGATGAGGGTGGACAATATATTATTCAAGCATTAGAACATAATACAGTATCGATTTGTTTCTTTTCTATCGAAATCTAATTGTTTTCATATAGACACTTAAAAAGCTCAATCTTGGACATAATCAAATTGAATTTTATCAGATGGAATTTCTTCGTAGTTTCAAAGAAAAACGACCAGATTTTGACATTTATTTTTGATAAAAGAACTAACATGTTTGTAAGAGAATATTTAAACTATCAGTATCATTATTAATCACAGCTATATCTAATTTTTTATCACTATTAAAATCACCAACAGCAGCAAAGATTGGATTTGATTGATAACCTAATTGAAATGAAATCATTGTAGTAGAAAATGTGCCATTACCATAGCCAAGAAAGACACCAATGGTGCTGCTATCAAAATTCGTCACGAGAATATCGAGTTTTGTATCGTTATTCATATCTTTTATAGATAGAGACCGATGAGATGAAGAACTAAAACCTGTTGAATAATTCATAACAGTTTTAAAAGAACCATCGCCATTTCCGAGAAGAACACCAATATAATCTGAATTGCAACTAGCAAAGACGATATCTACTCGAGTATCATTATCAAAATCGCCCGCAGCGATCGAACATGGTGATCGAGAAAAAACTGTCGCACTTGTAAAAGACAGATTTCCATGACCGAGAAAAACACCGATACTATTTGTACCTGAATTAGCTGTGATAATATCCATGATTTTATCATTATTCAAATCTGCACAAGCTAACGATCTCGGTCTTGATTCATTTCCAATCGAAAGTTGTGTTACAATATTCGAAAAAACTAGTTCTTTGTAACCAATGAACACACTCACATCGTTGCTATAAAAATTCGCCGTAACAAAATCTAATCGTTTGTCATTGTTGAAATCACCAACGGCAACATACGATGGATACGAGCCAGCAGCATAGCTTAACCGTTGCATGAACAATCCATGACCATCACCGAGAAAAATATCTACATCATTGCTACCATAATTAGCAACAACGATATCTAATCGATTGTCAGCATTGAAATCACCGACACCGATCGATTGTGGAGAATCACCAACTGTGTATACTGTTTGTCGTTTAAACGAACCTTCATTATCGCCAAGAAGAATACTCACAACGTCACTATAGTAATGAGCAACAACGATATCCAGTTGAGTATCATTATTAAAATCACCAACAGCAACGAATCTCGGAGAATATCCAACCGAATACATAATTTGTTCTGCAAAAGAACCGTTGCCTTTGCCAAGTAAAATGCTCACAGAATCGTTACCTTGATTCGTAACAACAAGATCGAGTCGATTATCATTATTGAAATCCCCAACAGCAACAGACGTTGGATTGTAGCCAACTGGATAAACAATTTGTTGTGCAAAAGACCCACCGCCAATGCCCAAAAGAACACTCACATCGCCGCTATTGTAATTGACGACAACGATATCAAGTTGAGTATCATTATTAAAATCCTCAACAGCAATCGATTTCGGTGAATCGCCAACTGAATACACAATTTGTTCTGCGAAATAGCCGTTGCCTTCGCCGAGAAAAATACTAACCGTATCGTTATCTCGAACGGCAACAACGATATCCGATCGATTATCATTATTAAAATCACCGACAGTAGCTGATTCTGCGTAATTACCAACTGAATATCGAACTTTCTCGATAAATGAACCATTTCCATCGCCAAGTAGAATGCTGATATCATAACCCCAAAGATTAACGACAACGAGATCCAATCGTTTGTCATTGTTAAAATCAGCAGTAGCAACGCAATACGGAGAATTGCCGACTAAATATCTGCTTGATTCAGCGAAAAAACCAGGATCAATGACGACAAATATATCTACACTATCGATTTCATCATAAACAATCGCAATTTCTGATCGATTATCGTTATTAAAATCGCCAGAAACCATTGCTAAAGGATGTAAATTGAGACTGTTTTTTATACCTACTTGTTCTTCAAACATTCCATTGCCCTTTCCAAACATTAATGATAGTTCCCGTGCACCCTCATTAGCTATTACAATGTCAACAATATTATCATTATTAAAATCACCGATAGTTGTTAAGCTTGGACCAGACTTTGGCATTGTACTGATGATTGTTTGTTTTTCAAAAGAACCATTTCCATATCCGAACACAATACCCAAATTATCAGTATCGTAATTAGCCAAAAGAATGTCTAAATATGTGTCATTATTGAAATCATAAACCGATATAAAACGTAAACTCGATCCATCACCAGCTGCGTATGCAATCTCATTTTTCATCATTCCTCGATTGGATTGTAATAGTACACTGACCGAATTGTTACCGGCTGAAGCAGCAGCAAAATCTAATCGATTATCATTATTAAAATCACCGATAGCAACCGAACTTGGTGAATCACCGACGGAATACATTATTTGTTCCATAAAAAAACCATTACCATCACCAAGACAAACGGATACAGTTCCGGTCCATTCGTTCGAAACAACAATATCCAATTGAGTGTCATTATTAAAATCACCAACAGCAATCGAAGTTGGAGTTTCGGAAACTAAATATTTTCGTTGTTGTGAAAACGAACCATGATCATTGGCAAGTAGAATGCTCACATCATCACTACCGTGATTAGCAGTAACGATATCGAGTCGATTGTCATTATTAAAATCGCCAAGAGCAACAGACCATGGTGAACCACCAACTGAATACGTTATCTGTTGTTCAAAAGTTCCATGAATTTGACCGAAAAGAACACTTATATTATTGTCATTTGAATTGACAACGACGATATCGAGTTGTGTATCGTTATTTAAATCACCGATAGCGATTGAATATGGATAATCGCCTACTGAATATCTTATGTCTGATTCAAACGAACCATTACCATGACCAAAAAGAACAGCGACTTTTCTCTCCCAAAGAAGTGTAACAACGATATCCAATCGATCGTCATTGTTAAAATCAGCAACAGCAACATATTGTGGTTGAATACCAAATCCAAATGAATAATTTGTCTGCAGAATAAACGAACCATTACCATTGCCAAGAAGAATACTGATACTATACGAGCCTTTATTACTGACAACGATATCTATTCGACTGTCATTATTGAAATCACCAAAGGCAACTGACGTTGGAATATAACCAACTAAATAATTGATCTGTTGGTCAAAAGAACCGAGAAGAATAGTCAGATCATAACCAGCACCATTAAGAACAACCATATCTAATCGATTGTCATTGTTCAAATCTTGAACAGCAATGAAATTGGGAGAATAATCGAGCGAATAGATGATCTGATTTGAAAAACCTTCATATGTACCAAGAAAAATATCAATATTTCGAGTGTCTTCATTCACAACGACCATATCTAATCGTTGGTCGGCATTGAACTGACCGATTTCGAGTGCAATCGAAGATGAAGATCGAGTTTTTAATAAAACTGAATTTTGAAAACTACCATTTCCTGTTCCAATAAACATTGCAATGTTTGATGTACCTTTACTAGTAACAACAATGTCAGATAAATTATCTTGATTGAAATCTCCAGTAGCCAGAGCGTAAGGTGAAGACAAATCAGTTGAGTACGAAGCATGATGAACGAAAGTTTCATTTCTATTATTAAGAAATATGCTGATCTCGCGTGTTCGACAATTAGCAATTGCCAGATCGAGAAAATCATCGGCATTAAAATAACCAACAGCAATAGAACGTGGTTGAGAATTAAATCCAGTTGAAATACGAATTTGTTTATCAAAAGTTCCATTATTCGTACCGAAACGTACATGAACATCATCGGTTCCGTAATTAACAATAGCTATATCGATATATTTATCATGATTAAAATCTCCAGCTGCTAATGCTATGGGAAAAGAATCATAATCTGTTGAATACGTAACGAATGAGTTGAAACGTGCATGATTATAATAAATACTAACACTATGAGTACCACAATTAGCAGTTGCAATATCAAGTAGTGAATCATTATCGAAATGAGCAATGATTATTGCTATTGGACGAGAAGAATTCGTTGAAAATTCAAAAGGTTCTATGAAAGATCCATTTCCATGTCCGTAGAATATAGAAATTCTGTTATTACCAAAATTTGCTACGACAATATCCAATTGATAGTCGTTGTTCAAATCAGCAACTTTAACCATGCAAGGACTTGAATAGAGACCGGTTGAATAGTCAGTTCGATTAGTAAAAGTCCCATCACCAACTCCGAAAAATAATGTTATTTTATTTGCTTTTGCTTCAGCAAGAACTAGATCTGAAATAGTGTCATTATTAAAATCACCAACTGCAACAGATCGTGGATTATATTGATATTCAACTGGCTTTTCAGACATTAATTCAAAGTTGAAATTACATTTTTTATCTAAACATTTCAGTGATCTACTCTGCCAAGAAAAAAACACGAGAACTTACTTACCTATAGGTTTTGGTGAAGTCAGAAGAACTGTTACAATGCCAATACTCATCGTTAGAGCAGTGAGGAAAGCAGAGAGGCCGATAATCTTTTGAGTTCGATGTCTCAACCAAAATTTTTCTCGTCTAGAAAAGATTTACGTAGATAGATTATTCGAAATATGAATATATACAAATATGTTGGAGTCACTGCTGGTGTACGACTGCTTTGTTCATTGATAAAAATATTATAAATTGCTTGATTTGTTGGATCGTGTTGTAGTTCTTTAAATTCATCAGTATCAATATGAATCAGTTGTTCCTTGAAGGAATTTCTTGATTTATTCATCATTAGAAAAAATATATCGTATTTTCATCTATAAATACAGCTATTTACGTTAATCAATGAGTCATATGAAGTCAATATTAAAAATACGCAGTTATCTCCACTCAATGACGTATTATTTTGTTTACCTTTCGTTTTAATTCAGACCTATCGGTTCAAGTGTAATACAATATATTTTGAAAAAAGAGAAAAAGAAAATGTTTGCTCTATTAGTTAACTGTAAAAAGATAAGATATGTAAAACGTACCTCGTTGTTAGTTCTTTTTACTTTGCATAAATTTTGATAATAAAAATGTTGCTCTTTGCTTTAACTATACTGTTGATTCGTTGTCCATTCGTTATTGGATATGATATAGTTATTTATGCAGCAACACCGAGTGGAATTGCTGCTGCAATTAGTGCAGCTCGTGCATCATTATCGGTTGCTCTCATCGAACCAACGGCATATATCGGCGGAATGGCAACTGCTGGTGGAATTGGTTTGAGTGATACGCATTTAGCCGCTGTTCGTACGTTTTTATTTTTCTTCTTCTTCTCATTTTTGTTAAAATTATAAATTCTAGTTAATAATTCTGTTGCACATAAATGGGCATTGAATAATGCGAAATATTATGAGAATATCACTCATCCAGTCTATGTAGCTGATATGCCTATTGGAACTCGAAGTTTTCATGATCTCCTTTCGAATTATTCAAATATTGAATTAATTACACGAACTGGACCCATCATCGGTCAAAGTTTAGAAATGAACGGCACACGTATCGTTCAATTTGCAACTGCGAACGATCATCGAACATGGCGAGCGTCTGTATTCATCGATGCTAGTTACGAAGGCGATCTTACTCGATATTCTCGTGCCTCGTACACTTGGGGTCGAGAATCGAACGAACAGTACAACGAACCAGCTGCAGGTGTTCATTCTTACGATACTTTCAATAATTTTCTTCCAAATCACCCCGTCAACGGAACATTCAACAATGGATCTTTGGTCCCATTTATCTCGCCTGAGAAATTAAATCCAACAGGATCGTCTGATTTCAATCTTCAATCGTACAACTATCGTCTATGTGCAACAACAACAAAAGAAAAACAAGTACCTTTCCCGAAACCAGACAATTACAATGCGAATAATTTCATTCTCCTACAACGATATATCGATTCACTCGTTGCTTCAGGAAAATATCCATCGGGTGTACCTATACTAGCACTGCTACAGATCAATCATTATAGTCGAGGAGGTTGTCCACGAACGGATGTTTACGATATGAATGGTAGTTTTCAGAGTGCGTTTACATTCGATGCTGTTGGTTTGAGTAATGGATATGTCAATGGAACTGACGAAGATCGTCGTCGAATAGCTCGAGAAATCTTGGATTATTTACTCGGTTATGTTTGGTATATTCTCACATCGCCTGATGTTCCAGAATTTACAAGAAATGATCTACGAAACTACGGTCTATGCAATGATCAATGGCCTGAGAATAATCATATACCTCCGCAATTGTACGTTCGTGAAGCGATTCGTTTAGTAAACGAAAATGTTTTCACGCAGAATCATGTCGTTAGTGGACTTTGCCGTAATGATACAATTGCTCTGGGAAGTTATTCACATGATATACATATGATAACTCGAACATTGAATCAATCACATGCGAATAATGAAGGAAGTGTCGATTTTAATATTGCGAAATTAAATGGATCGAAAAGTGATTCAGCTTTTGAAATTCCTGCGTCGATTCTTCTACCAAAACAAAGCGAAGTTACCAATCTTCTCGTTCCTGTTTGTCATGCTGCATCGCATATAGCTTACGGTGCAACACGTATGGAACCAACGTTTATGTTACTCGGTGAAGTAGCCGGTCATTTCGCTAGTTTTTCGATTCGTCATGGTCATATTGATGTTCAAAATGTCGATGTTAAGAGTATTCAACGAGCATTAGAACAAGATGGAATACTTCTACATTATCCACCTGGACATTGTGATTCATCAGCGAATGAATAATAAAAAGAGTTTCTTTTCTCTTAGTTTCAGTTGTTTTTTTTTCTAACAAAGCGTATGATACGATGAATCGTTTCGGTGATATCGACTCTTCATTCAAACAGCTTTCAGTTGTTGAGGGTTTTCATAGTGTAGAACTTGTTCCACTCGAAAAAGAACTATCTCATTATATTAAAATAGCCTATGACCATTGTCATTATCCAAATGAACATGAACTATTAAAAGATCGAGCAATACTCAAGATTTTGTTTCCCTATTTGAAATTATTCGATACAGCTTTAGAACTTTTACCAGTTGTTAAAGAATCAGTTTGGCGAGGTGTTCTGATTGATATCGGAAAGAAAGTATCGGGTTATACAGCATTCGAAAATGAAGATGAAATTATCTTGCGAATTAGAACACAATTTCGTGTCAAAGCAGATGGTTCATATATCGTTCATTTAATTGAAATAACTAATGATAATGATCAAGTTTCATCATCAACTCAACAAACTGCTCTTTCTTCTCAATTGAAATGAAAAAAAAACTGCAACGACCATTGCTAGAGGAAATGGCGAAGGAGATCTATTTGTTTCCGATTGTACGCATAAGCAATCAAGTGAAGAAATGGAACAATCGTTGCAAGTGGAAATCTTAGTGAGCCAGGCTATATCTTCGTCGATCGACAAGATGCAATTTATGTGTGAGAAGAAGGAAATCATCGAGTGAGAAAATGGGTGAAAAATGCAAAAGAAGGAATTGTCGTTGCTGGTGGACAAGGTAGAGGAAATAAATTAAATCAATTAGATACACCACAAGGAGTAATTGTAAATGAAATGGGTGATGTTTATGTAGCTGATCAACTAAGGTCGTGTTGTTGTCGGCGGTGGTGGATCAGATCAATTGGGAGGTCCAAAAGGTTTATCATTTGATCATGAGCATAATCTTTATGTTGCCGATTGGACAAACAATCGAATTCAACGATTTGAAGTTAAAAAAGAATCTTCGAAAACAAAATTCACATTGAAATCAGTGGTTAAGATTGTGATGATATTTGGGAAGAAAAGCTAAATTTTCTTTAATAAAAATTTCTATTTTAATTTTGTCACTCGACGTTCTATGTCTGCGCTCATCAATGGCTAATATTTTCTCGTAACATTTCAATTCACTTTCCTGATCAGAAATTCTTTCATAACTTTCTCCAGCTAAACGAAGACATTGCATAATTGCTACAAAATTTCTGTAAATATTTTTCATAGATCGCAATTTGCCGTGTAGATTGTTTGGAAAATAAACCATCAAAAGATGATAAATTATCTTGAATATCAGGATGAGATTCCAATTTAGTTTTATGTATTTCAATTGCTTTTCTCGACCAATATTTATCCTCAGTAAAACAATCATAAAACATTAAATTGAGTTCCAATCTGTACCGAGTCGTCGACTAAGAAAAAGATAGAAAAGAAGTTATAAAAGAGATAATTTAATTGATTGAATTTCATATCGACGATGATTAACATTTTATAATGTTTGAAGCGTTGCGCGACATCTGTGTAGTCGAACTATGATTTGATGTTCGAAATCGACGGAACGATATCGAAATTTAATGCGATAGACAAAAAGAATGTCGAATTTAACCGACGGTTTAACTTTAATCGGTTGGCGATTAAAACGAGACGCTGAAATTCGAGGTAAACAAACATCTTTTTTCTCTCTCTCTCACTCTCATTTCGATTTCTATTCTTTAGCTCGAAAAAACGACGTTAACTTCGAATGTGAAGTCGAACCATCATCGACATCCTACGCTTGCTCACGTTCACCCGACGACCTCTGTCTCGAAGTCGAATCCATCGACTTAACCGATCACGAAGTTCATCGATACAATTTCGCCGATGACGATACACCCGTCAAATATCCACTTGCCATCGGTTCACGAAAAGTTCCACGTCGAACCAACGATCAAGACAACGACGTGGCTCCCATCGTCGAAGACATCGCCGACGAATATCTCCCGTCGAAAAAACGTCTGAAAACCTCGTCAAATCTCGACGAACAGTTAATTTCCAAATTCGAATTCGAAAATAAACTCCAACTCGGCGAGCTACGCGTTTATGCGCCTAAACTTCGCCTTCGTCTGTCGACAGTCAATGTCAATTGGCTTCGACTTCCTCCAATTCCTCGATTTGCCAATAAAATTCACCGATTTTCTTCGTAATTTCTTTTTTTCAGATGAGTTCCGACGAATTTACCACCGAAGACGAAGACGACGACGATTCGTTCGAGCCCATTCACTTCCGTGAATGTCTTCGTCTGCTCGATCAATCGCTCGTCTCGCTTCCTCACGCCTGGTTTGCTCATCAAACCTTCGATCAATTCATCGATCCTCAATTAACTCTTCATAAGCCTTGCAAAACCCGTCGAATTTACCCGATCAAAACCGATTTTCTCGACAATATTCGAGTCCGGCCAACGGCCTCTCAAATTTCCCCTTCGGATTTCTCGATTTCGAACCCAAATTTCTCAAAACAAATCCAAACTTTCGTCGAACAACTTCAAATTCGTCCTACGGACGTTGATTTTCGATTAGCCAATCTCATTCAACTAAAACCATTCGCTTATCCTCGAACTTTTCCCTTCGAAAAATCCAATAAATCCATGGGTAAACTCTTCATTTTTTTACCGTCGAAATGCTCGTCAACAAAACAAATTCTTCGTTATGAAAACGAAATTCATACGCTCGATTTACCGTCCTCGTTTTCCTACACTTTAATCCCGAATACCGACGAATGTTCGCTGACAATCGAAGGTTTCTCTCGTCGACATCGATCGATCTTAATCTACGATTTGTTCCCATTAAAACCGAGCGTCTACTTCAATCTTCGTCTCCCCGAATCGACTCTCCATCGAGTGAGAAACTCGCTCGATCTGTGTCTCGAGAATTCCTTTCAAAAGCTCGTCGTTCCATTCACTCGTCGAACGTTTCGGTCCGTCGGCAGTTTGCTTTTTCAAGCGTCGAACGACGATTTTCTCCTCTATCAAGCGGTGATTCAACCGAATCGATCGAGTAACTCGACGAGACACGTCTGCCGATTAATTAGTCAAATGACTTTCCTCAACGAAAGTCCGCCGATCGAACCGTTCGAACAAATCGAATTTTGTCTCGCCAATTGCAACGAAATTTACTCGGGAAGTGAATCCATCGAGCCCGTTTTCTGCTTAATTCCAAAACGAAATCAATTCGACTTATTCACCGACAATTTACCTCTGATTTTCGATTATCTACAAACCAATCCGGATTGCGAATTAATCAATTGGCTGATCTCACATTCAATTCGACCGCCGAAACGACTTCTTCACCTCTCAATTCTCAATCACGAACTCCTGCAATTCTTCTCGCCGATTGGCTACGAAGATCTCATGAGATTGTATCCGATCTCCCCGTCAGATTTCTTTCAAAAAGTCTTCCAATCGACCGACACGATTCACGATATGATTCAGTTCCTCGGCGTTCTCTCGTCACAACACAAAATCGAATCAAACCGAATCATTGTTCTTATCCACGAGTGTCTCAAAGAAATCTTTCGACGGCAACCTGCACTCATCGATCTCACGAATTTATTAACGCTTCTATCATCGATCGATGCTTATCATCCATCGTGTCAAACGCTCGTCGAGGAAATTATTCGACGAACGACGACAGTCGATGATTATCTCCGAGCGATTCTCATACCGAATCTCATTCAAATTCAAAAAAAACGAAAGTCCTATCCGACATGGTTGAATTCTTTGCACAAACATTGCCTAGCACTTCTCGAAAATCACAAATATCAACCGGTGATACCATCGATTCAGTTATTAAATGAAAATTGTTGTCAATTGTGTCGAGAATTGAATCGATTCTTTCGAGATGATGTCTCCTATGAGAAATTAGTTTTCATACGAAGAGAGAAAATTGAACATTTGGAAATGATTTTAAAGGATCATTCGAATTTAATTCTGCAGCCGGATTCAATGACAGTCGATCGACGATTTTATCGAATTCATTTAACGAAAATATCGATTTATGATCAAGAAATTTCGAGAGAAATCAACATTTTGAAAACGATTTTAGAACAATTTCATTTTCATCAACAGTCAGATAGACAAACTCACAAACGATTTAAAACATTTTTTGTACAATGATTCATATGAATATATTTTTTTTGTTATTATTGTTGCTTATTTAAAATAAAACCAATCGAAACAAGGTCATATATATACGCCCTTTTATGTTTCGTATATAAACGCGAGTTTAATGAGAAAGGAACACATAAAAATGAAAGTGCAGGTAATATTAACATGTTGGACAGCGATACAAATGACTAATGCGAATCGAATACCGTTGATTCGTGTGAGTACAAAGAAGCAATCGTTAGGTTTGGAGACGTTAACAAATGATAATGATGTAAGTTACGAAGAGAGGAATTTGAAAAAACAAACAGGAAATGTTAAATAGACATATTTTATGGGGAAAATTTCTATTGGTACACCAGGACAAATGTTTTTGATGGATTTTGATACTGGTTCATCGGATCTTTGGGTGCCATCGAGTCGATGTAAATCGAGTTGTGGTAAATCATCCATTGAGATATTCTATTCAATTTCATTTCGAAGATATTTAGATGAATTTAATAAATATTCGTCATCGAATTCGAGTAGTTACATATCCAATGGGAAACATTTTTCAATCACCTATGGTGACGAAACATCAGCTTCGGGTTTTTTCAGTATCGATACAGTGAATGTCAGTGGTATCGTTGTTCGAAATCAAACGTTTGCTGAATGCACGAGTTTGATTGGCATGTCAAGCGATGCATTCGATGGAACACTCGGTCTTGCCTATCCGCAAATAGCAACAGGTGGAGAGAAACCATTGTTTTATAACATGTGGTCACAAGGTTTAATTGCTCAGCCGATTTTTACATTCTATCTAAATCCGTTTGTTGAATTATTGTTGTTGTTGAATCGAGATTTATTTTTTGCTTTTCAGCGATCCAAATGGTGAGTTGGGCGGTGAATTAATTTTCGGTGGTTTAGATTCAACGAAATACACGGGTTCGATTACATATATTCCCGTTGTTCTCGAAGGCTTTTGGGAATTTCAAATAAAAACGTAAAAACCAAAGCAAATAATAAATTGTTTTTTTATTTTATTTTATTTTAGTATTTCCGTGGGATCGAAAGTGATCGGTTCATCGGCGTATGCTATCGCTGATACCGGCACAACACTTATCACCGGACCAACAGCAGAAATCAAATCATTGAATACTGAGCTCGGTGGTGTTCTTGATTCAAAATCAGGATTTGTATGTCGCAATTTCGTTTGCTTTTTTTAAAGTCTCCTATTCTTTTTTTCATTTTCAGTACTTAGTCACTTGTCAAGGTCGTAAACTTTCTTCATTTCCAAATGTAGTTTTGAATATCAATGGTGAAGAATTTATCTTAACGCCAATTCAATATTTAATGATCGTTCAAACAAAATCAAACGAATTCGTTTGTTTGAGTGTCTTCTATCCGGATGATCAAACAGATGCAAAGGGAAATTCTCTTTGGATTTTAGGAGATTATTTTCTCTATCGTTATTATTCGATTTTCGATATTTCAAATAATCGAATTGGTTTTGCTAAATCGATTTCTTACGATTGGGCATCGCCATTGGCTTCATCTGTTTTTCCTGATATCACATCTGCAAACGCAGCAAATCTGATTCATTTTTCGTTTTCTTATTTTATTTTCTGTCTCATGATTTTCGAATTTAAGAATTAACATAAGTAAATCGTTGAATCACTGGTCGATGTTTTCTTTTTCGTGCTTTTTCACGACGAATTCGTTCTAATTCATCTTTGGTTGGATCGATTCCGAAACCATATTTAAGCACATCCATAAAGACAAAAAAACCGACAATAACCGATAGAAATAGAATTGCAATATAACCAAATGATTTCGAAACAAATCGAAGAGTTGCTAATTTTGTTGACACAATTTCACAATGTCGACCTGAATAATTCTCAGTAAGACATTCACAAGTGTAATTCATAAATAACGATCGACATGGAGCATTGTTTTCGCATGTCACTGTTTCACAATAGTCTATCATTCGTTCACAATATTCACCTGTCCATCCTGATTGACATGAACATTGAAATGTTGCGTCGGATGTTTCATTGCATGTACCATTGTTCCAACATGTTGTTGGTTTACATAGTCGATGATCATGTTGACATTGAAGTCCAACAAAATCTTTCGAACAATTGCAAATATAACCGAGATCGGTTGATGTCGAATTCTGGCAAATGCCGTCGTTTTTACAGGGATCTAGTAGATCACAGGGATTTGATGAGATGTTACAATTTGTACCGATTGTATTTTTATCAGGACAATTTGAAATAAGGAATATTGATGGTGATGATGTTGAAGTTAATATTGTATTTGAATGAAAATCAGTTACAGTTAGTTGATTTTGTTGTGTAGTTTCTTGAAATTGATTGCATGATTGTGATAGGAATATAAATTTTTGAATTCGATTATTGTCTCTATCGACAACATATAAATTGCCGAAACTATCGAAAGCTATACCCCGTGGAGAATTCAATTGATTGGAATTCGAACAACCAACAATGCATCGAAAACCATTTTCATCTGATCCGATGATTCGATTATTTCCACTGTCTGTAATGAAAACAAATCTATTTCCATCTAGAATAACATTTGTTGGACCATTCAATGGAATTGTTATATTTATTGTTTCTCCATTTAATTGTCCTAATCGAAATAATTGAATTCGATTATTATAACAATCAGCAACATATAAATCAAAATTCGTATCAACAAAGATTCCCTTTGGATTATTTAATAAATTCGAAGTCGAATCATTAGAACCATTTCCAGCAACTGTTGTCATTGTTGATGAATTGTCATTCAACCATTTTTTAAAAACCTTATGTTCAGGCTCGATTGAACAATATAAACTGTTGCTAATATCAACAAAAAGACCATAGCATGAAGCAGAAATATTTGCAATAGATATTGTTTTATTTGTATATGAAACTACTCGATTAATTGAACTTGAATTATCAACATAAATATCACCATTTATTGTTACAAATATTGATCTTGGTGAGGATAAATTTGTATATAAAATTAGATTTGGAGTCAAAGAATTATTCATCCAAATGAGAATTTGTCCTGTATCACGATTAACTGAATATATTGAATTGTTATTATCAATAAATAAGCCGATAGGAATTGAACCAATTGTTTGATGATTAGCAAATGTAATTCCACTTGAATTCCATGTTGAATTTGAACAAAATTTCGGTTGATTATACAACTGAACAAGATCATTTTTTAATCGAACAAATTTTTGAATCGTATTTTTGTATTGATCGACAACATAAATATGTCCATTGCTATCAAAAGCCATCGTTACTGGATAAAGAAATTGATCATTATTCGAACTTGATGTACCAGAACATCCTAATATACATCGAAAAGTATGATTTGATCCTGATACAACAATACGATCATTCCCAGCATCAACAATAAATAAATTCTTGTCAAAATCAAGAATAATATGAGTTGGAAATGCTAATAATCCATTTCCCACAACTGTCGTTGCCTGTTTTTGTCCAAATTGAAAACGTTGAATACGATTATTACTCGAATCTGCAACATATAAATCGAAATTCGTATCGACAAATATTCCATGAGGTGTTCGAAGAGCATCTGCAGTATTTCCCGGGCAACTTGTACCAGCAACTAATGTCAAAATATTCGAAGAACTTTGCAAGGATTTCGATAGAACTTTATGTTTATCACGTATGGAAAAATATAAAGTACTATTGATATCAACAAATACACCAAACGAGATATTTTGAGTGTATAACACAGTGGTTTGATTATTAGATGAATTTAACAGCCATTTATTAACTGCGTATGGGTTGGATCTTGGACTAGTATATATTTCATCATTGATGGTCACAAAAATCGCAGATTGATACAATGAATTCATAGAAATGTTTGTTGTTGGATGAAGACTATCATTCAGCCAAATATAAATAAGATATTTATTTGGAGCAACGACATAAATTGTATCATTTTTATTGATAAATATACCAAATGGAAGCGTGCCAAGAGTTTCATTATCAGCAAGTACAATTCCATTTGGATTCCAAACAGTAAATTGTTCAAATTTCGGTCGATGGTATGAGATATTATTTGAAGTATTCACTGAAACAATATTCGATAGATATGTTACTAAAAATAAACGAATAATCAAAAAGGTAAACAAAAAAAAAACGATTCGATTTACTATTATTTGGAGTTGTTGTATCTAGTTGCACAAAATGAACGCATAAAATTTGATTTTCAAAATCATTTTACAACTTACTACAAGAATTTGTTGTTAGGAGAAATTTTTGTACTTGATGATTTCCTCTATCGACAAGAAATATATTCCCGAATTTATCGAAAGCGATCGATTGCCAAATAAATGAAGAATTGCTTTGATTACATCCGATTAAACATCGAAAACCATCGAGTCCACTTCCAATAATACGTTGATTTCCATTGTCCACAATAAAAAGATATCTATCAGCATCTAGAACAACTCCTGTTGGACGAGATAATGCGATTGTTGGATTGGATGATCCATTTCCAGCGACGGTTATGCCATCTGTTTGATCTATTGAAAATAATTGAATCCTATCGTTGAAACAATCAGCAACATAAAGATCAAAATTTGTATCAACAAAAATTCCCGTTGGATTGTCGAGCATATTCGCTTTCGAATCACTCAGACCTGTACCAGCAATGATTCGAACTTCTGAAGATTTCTTAATCACCATATGAGCAAGATTCATTGAACAGTAAATATTATTCGTTATATCAACGAAAATATCGTAACATCGATCACATGTTATCATAATAGATTGAAAATTTGATGTTAATCTACTTATTCCATTAGTTGAATTCTGTGTATAATCAAAATATATGCTATTATCATTATCATCTTTTACAAAGACACTTCTCGTGTAAGATGAATTCACTGAAATATTTCTTTGCATTGCTGGATTCGTGTCAAACCATACTAATATATGATTTCTATCTGGAACAGGCACATAAATTGTATTATTTCTTGTGATAAATATATCAAAAATATCCGATTGAATTGTTTGATTATCAGCAAATGTAATACCGCTTGAATTCCATGTGGCATTGGGACAAAATGTCGGTTGATTATACGATAAACCTATATCGATTCAAATAGTATATTCTTATCTTTTCAAATGTATGATAATTTACTTTTAATTTGTCCGACGAGTAGAAAACTTAAACAATTAATCAACATCATTGTGTGACAAAAAGCAAATGAAACTGTGACGAGAATTATTTCCAAGAAAAATGAACGCAAATATTTATTTCGAGAATAATGAATAAAAAATCAAAAGAGTTTGTTCTGTCTAATGATTCATTTTTAAGACGATAGCAGCCAGTGCGAATGCCAATCCAAGAGAACTTGAAAGTGCAAGACCAGTGTTACACTTGTCAGTTGAACAACAGTGCGTTTTAACTGTTATTCCTGATGTCTCAACAGAACCTTCAGTACATGTATTAATGGCATCACGATTGACTTTTGTTTCACCATTTCCAGTGCTAACTATTTTCTAAAATTATAAAAAATTCCAAATTAAAGAGAATACGAAATTATTTCGACTCACAATGCAATGCGTCCCTGTCGCAGTCTTAGTAGATGAATCCACTGAATCACATCCTTCACAGGAGTAGCAAGTTACTGCCCAAGCAACTTGTTGAATTGCTATTAAACAGAATAATTTAACTTAATCAAAACGAAAAAAAAAATCTTCGACTTACATAAAAGAAGAATACATGTAAAAGCAAGATTTCGAATCGACATGGTTATATTATAAAACGAATGCTTTCTTTCGTTGAATTTAATCGCATATTTATACCTCATCTAGAATGTTTTGTTATTATCGATGCTATAAACAGTATCGATGATATACTATTGAAATTAATCTTGATCAAATCAAAATGCAAACAGGATGTTATTTCATATCTTAGTAGATTGCAAATAAACAAAACTCAAACACAATTTTGTATCAAAGACGTATTAGTCAAATATAATCTACAAAAAAAGATTGTGAAGTTACTGCCCACGCAACTTTTTTTGTGTTGACTTTTTATTTAAATTAAAGGAAAAAAAGATGAAAATTTAATGGAAAACTACAAGAAATGTTTGTCCTTTATTTGAATTGAATTATATGCTTCGAAATAGAGCAAATATAGCCATGGAACCGGCCAAGAAAATGCTCATTCCATTCATCTGAGCTCCATTGCAAAGATCGGTTGTGCAACATTCATAATCAGATGGTGCTGATGAACATGTTACACCAGCTGCGCCAGATTTCGTTACGATACTCATAACAGTATATTTCTGAAATAAAAATCGTTAATACATCTAAGATTCTATCTTTAAATTGATACTGACATAGCAAACATCGAAGCCAGCTGTTGAAGTGTATGTACCAGCAGTTCCAACGTAACAATTGATGCTAGCAAGAATTGGTGTTGAAACTAAAAATCTCTCCTAGTCATTAATGCAAAATAACTGAAATTTACTTATGAAGAAGAACAAGTGTTGCTAAGACAGGTCCGTTCATGTTTTAAAAAACGTCGAAATATAACGATTTAATGTTGCGGCATGTGATTTTATAGTACGCCGTTTCCAGAGAGAAATAAATGATATATTTATTTTCCATAGAACAATGTTAGCTTTTCAAGGTTAAATCTTTGTTTATAGAAGAAATATCATGGATGAATGACTTGAAAAATGATTTATTTTACATTACAAGCATATTTACTTTGTTAAAATTTGTTAGTTTTCAAAAGTAAATACAGTAAAATCTTCATTAATGAACGCCTCCGCTTTGAACGATTTTTCGGTCCGAACTAGAAGACAGCGAATATAGTCATTAGGTAGAAATCAAATTCATTCAAATAAATCAGTTTCAGTAGGTAACCTTTCAAGAACTTCATAGGCTAATTAAAATGTGAATTGAATTTCAATTGTTTCAGAAGCTCTTAACTTTGATGAATATATAGTCAAATAAAGTTTTTCTTTTGTTCGATTATTGGAAAGAAAGAAAAAATCTTACTTGCATTCACTATGATTAAACAGCGAAATCATCGTTCAAAATCAAAAAGACGAAGATCTCAATCAGCACGCGTTGTACATGTTTCTATCCGATCAAAATCAAGTATCTCATGCTCACGTTCAGTAGGTTTATCTAATATTTTGTTTGACTATCTTTTAAATAAACAATATTTAAGGTACAATCACTGCCGAATTCTCGAAATCTTCGCAAAATCAAATCTTCGACAGTAGACGTAGTACCTGATGAGAAGACGCAAACTATACGGGGAAATGTAACAGACTATACGAAAAAAAAGAAAAAGAAACGGTATGTCTATTGTTTTTTGTTGTTTTTAATTTCAACATATGATTGTATATAGATATCCTAATCGTCGATGTTTCACCAAAGTCTTGATTGCATTATTTATTTTAATTATTATAATTACAATAATTTTGGCAGTTTTATTGACGAAAGTCAGAATGAAAAAATCGAATAAAGAAGCTATTCTTCGATGGAATTCGACCGGTATAACGGTGGCAGGTGTGACAGGACAACCGGGAAATACTTCGGATAAATTATCTAATCCTCGTGGAATAGGTATAGATTGGGCGAATGCATTGTACATTGCGGATGACGGCAATGGTCGAGTTCAGAAATATTCGAGAAATGCATCAGTTAGTGAAACAGTAGCGGGGGTTGGAGGTGGTTCTCTCTCGCGCCCTTTTGATGTTGTTGTTGATTTAAATCAAAATGTCTTTGTAGCAGATATATTTAATCATAGAATTCAACTATGGACTCGAGGATCGTCAGTAGTGACGACAATTGCAGGCATAACAGGTGTTGTGGGTAATTCATCGGATAAATTGAACTATCCTTATGGAATTACATACGATTCGATTACTCATGGAATTTATATTTCTGATTCTTCTAATTATCGAATTATGTATTATGCACCTGGGGTTTTTAATGGTACTGTTGTAGCTGGAGGGAATGGACAAGGTCTTAATATTAATCAGCTTAGTTATCAATATAGTTTATATCATGATGTAGTAACAAATAGTCTTTTTATTCCTCAATGTACTACGAATAATATTATTCAATGGCCGTTAGGTGCTTCGAGCTGGACGCTCATCGCCGATTATCGTAACGGAACAGCTAGTAACAGTTCAAATGGGTTTTCATGTCCAAGAGATATTACTTTAGATCCCATGGGTAACATATATGTAGTTGATCGTGATAATAGACGAGTCCAATTTTTTTCTATCGGACAAAGTAATGGCATGACAATTGCTGGTATTACTGGTATTCTTGGTGTTAATGCTTCACTATTAAATAATCCTGTTTCAGTAGTATTGGACACTCAATTAAATCTTTATGTATCAGATACAGCAAATCATCGAGTACAGAAATTTATGCGCTATTGAATAAATAGCAACCTTTTGTTTTTTTGATAAACGAATGCAACAAGATATTGTGTTGAGTTTCATTTCTCGATGAAAATACTATCGATTCTATTAATAGACTAGATGGTATTTCTACAATTGTTATTTGTCATTGTAATTGTGGATTGAAGTCATTCGTTTGGTAGTGCAGTACCTATCTACGTATATCAGAATTCCAAAAAATAAATGAGAAGCAGTGATATGAATAAAAAAAATAACGACGATCTATAAGAAGTTTCGATAAATTGGCATTGACTAGCAAATATTTATTTTTCTCAGTTATCAATATATGTCAGCGATTGATGGATATAATTCTAAATTCTTATCAAATCATTGTTTCCTTAACGGACAAATATACTATTTAAAAAGATAAACATTGAATCTCGAGACCAAATAGATCACTACTTTTAATGAAAGTAACATAACGTAGAGTTTCGATTCTTACTCAATGGTGTCTTTTATTAAGAGCATCATTATCTGTTTGGTGATAAATGCGTCAAAGTAATGAAGATAAGGAATATTTCATGATTTTACATGTTTGTTAGATTTGAGTCCTCTATTGACGGTTACTTTGAGAAGATCTATATTCAAAATTAAAATTAAATCATGTCTGATACTATTATTGAATTATTAGAACGTCACGCATCGTCCACAGATTCAGACTATATAATCATTGGAGATAATGACGAAATTATTTCTCAAGCAGAAGCCGAACAACAAAATGAAATTGTTGCACTTAACCAAATCGATAGTCAGTGGACATTAGATTTAGGCAGTGGTTTTCAAAGACAATGGGAAGAAGTTATAAATACATTAATGAATGATACTAGTGAAGATCATGACCAAACTATGTTAGATAGTTTACATAATTTAGTAAATGACAAGATTTTTGTTGTCAGTCTCTTGGGTAATACATCAACTGGTAAGAGTTTTCTCGCCAAACATTTACTAAATGAATTTCCAGACGATCCTATGACGAATGGTCCTGTATGTATCGATGAACGACAGAAGAAAGGTGCTACGACGGCTAATATTAATTGTTACGTGAATAGATCCAACATAAATCAAAAGACATTGATTTTGGACTGTGAAGGTGAGAAAGGTTCTGCCTTTCCATTACTTTATTATGCTCGACGAAGTCTTCAACATTTATCACGAACGAAAGAAAAAGCTCAACAACGTCGACGAGCAGTATCTGATTATTTCCCTAAACTAGCGTACATTATGAGCAATGTTGTCATACTAATAGGTTATGATGATTTTGCATCAACCGATTATTTAACTCGTTGCCGTGAATTTGCATTGAAAGCCAATGATGGAGTTAGTCAAATGGTTAATCGTCCCCTATTGATTCTAGTACAGAACACAGCCTCATTAGTTCAATCGGTTGACTACAATATTACAACTGAAAGATTTTTTGAGATACATGGCAAAGAAGCAAATGATTTACGACTCTATTTTTCGGACATTAAATGTTTTTGTTTAACTCATAAAGAACAATTACAACGCACTAAGACTGGAATATTGGATGGACAAGAACTTTTCAATAAACAAGTGATCGATTTGAAAGATATTTTTACAACTATGAGAAATCGTTATGTTGATCGAGCGCTTACACATATTCAATGGTTATATATACTTCGACGTGTGTTACCAATCGTTCAAAGTGGTAAATCAGTTTCATTACACACACTTGTGAATGAAATTATTGTTTGTAATGATAATCAGATCATCGAATTAAGTCGATGTTGTTTTCTCTACCGATACAATTTACAATCGATTCATTCACCAGCATGGTTTAATGATTGTTCTCGTTTTGCTATACGTGTTTTAGCTCATTGTCTCGCTGTTCAAGTTTATGGTCAGCGTGAACTCGTCTCGGAACGTGTTATTTATGAAATTTGTGAAAAAACATTAGAAAAACTATCGGATAAACTCGAAGAATTTCAACCATGTGAAGCATTGTATACTGGAAAAGGACGTTCATCGAAGAATAATGATAATGAATATTCTATTTACTGTTATCAACACAAAGGTATACATGAGGAGAGTCATAGAACATGCATCTCGGTTTATGGTTTGGTTTCATGGAAACATTATTTTGGTTGGTCTTCAACAGATGTATGGCGTGGTGAATTTCTATCATCGACAGAAGGAAAATTAGAAGGCACTATTTTCTCCGAAGACATTAGCAATGATTTGTCTTGTCTTGTCAAAGAACTGATAGACGCTTTTACGCAAGATCCTCAAGAAGCAAAATATTATATGTTTATTCATCTTTTGTTAAATAATCAATTTTCCGAAGAGCCATTGACAATTTTCAATCGTATTTGCTTTTGTCGATCAAATGATCTTTTGGGTGAGATCGAACATAGAAAAGAACGATCTCGGTCGAATACCATAAATTTGATGCGAAATTTGTTCTTAACTCCGTTTTCTTCTCGGTCCAATACGAAAAATTTGGCTGTTTGTGAAAATTGCTATCAAAAACTTAGCGCTGTCTGGAATCGATTTTCATTGGAACCAACTATACTAACTGAGCAAAAACAATCAACACCAGTCTGTGCTATTTGTTTAGACAATCAACGTGATTTTCTATTTACTCCTTGTGGTCATCGATGTGTCTGTGAAAATTGTGCTGATCAAATTCTCGAGAAGCAATTGCATTGTCCAATCTGTCGAGCATCAATCACAGCAAAGCAGCGTGTTTATGATGTTTAAACCTATATGACGCTCGATGGGACATATAATTAAGTCCTACAGCTTAAAAGTTTAAAAACTACAAAATGCAAATTTCTTTCCTTCATTTCATTTATTGATTAAAAAAATTTAACACAAATAACAGCACATTAAAAGTTAGAACATTTATGAAATGATAATTAACACAGAATTATATCAGTTTCAATAAGTAGTCATACAAGAACTTCGTGACATAATTAAAATTCAATTTTTACTGCGAAAATCAAATGCAAATTGCATTTCAATTTTTTGAGAAGCCCATAACTTTAAAGAATATATAGTCGTAAAAAGTTTTTTTTCGTTTGATTATCGAAAAGAAAAAAAATTGCTTCCATTCACTATGATCGAACAGTCACTTCATCGAAATCATAGTTCAAAATCAAAACGACGAAGAAATCAATCAGCACACACGATACATGTTTCTATTCAGTCAAATTCAAATTCAAATTACGATTATCTAATTTGAAGTTTTCATATGAAAAAGTATCATTTACCTAGGCAGTACGCCCTCATCCTAAGTCATAATATGAGCTTGAATTTGAATTTGAATTCAAGTTCCAAGTTTGACATGTATGACAATTCTCATCGTCTAATCATAAATGATATCTGAAACAGAATCGAAAAGCATTGGATTATTACCGACAAACATTGAATATCTATGAAACAAATCACTATTCAAAAGAACATCGATTTGGAGTTTTAATTGAAAAGAAAATTCTTGATGTGTCATGTAAATTAGCGATTCAACAATTCGAATCAATCCAATAGACATGACAATTACTTTTTTCGAAAAGAATTCTCTGTCAAACCTCTGTAATGCGAACACTATCGAGAGATGAAGAACTATTTGCTGTGACATACCGAAAGTCATTGATAAAATCTGTTTCTGTGTTAGTTGTTTTATATTCACTTTTCCAACCATCGATTTGACACTTTGATTGATTTTCTCGAGTCTTTTTCTTGTAAAATAAAACCAGCAAATTGTTGAACATTCGTTTCAAAATATTCGATGTTAGACTCAAAGAAATACGATATATTTCGTGTTGTCATTTCTTACTTTATACGTATTGCACTCAAATCAATGAAAAAACGCTATTAATATCATCGAATAACGAAAAAAAAACAGATGAAAAAGAGAACGGGAGTTTGACCTTAATCTGCGCATGGGAGAAAAAAAAGAATAGCGTTCTCTCTCTACACTTTGTATACGATGAACATTTTCTCTTTTTTTTTTCATTCTTTTTCAATAGCAAAAAGAGCGAAGACGCATTTTTATGATCTTTTCTTTTTCTCTTTTCAGTATTGAAAGCAAATATGCCTTCATCAATCTCCGATTGGAAGTCCGATACTTTATCGGGATCGTTCGATTCATTCGAGTTTTGGGGCGAACTCAATGACGATCACTTGGTTCCACACGGTCTCCTCGCCGATCAAGCCGCAATGGATGATATTCCCGTTGGAATTTACGTCATTGAAAAAGACGGTCTTCTTATAAAATGTAATCAAGCAGCTATAGCTGCATGGGGTCGAACACCATCGTTAAACACAACCGAAAAATATTGCGGTGCGCATGTCCTTCGATATCCATCTGGTTCCGTTATGCCACATCAACATGCACCTCCGTCTGTTGTTATCAACAATGGTGCTACGGTTCGAAATGCAGATGTGATTTGTGAACAACCAAATGGCAATCGTCTTCTTGCACTCGTCAATGTCTTTCCAATTCGTGACAAGAATAGTCAACATGGCGAAGTCATCGGCGCAGTGAATATCTTCAGCCATAATACTAAAAAGACTGTTCCTGGTCTCTTCAATTAAACTGAATTTCGTTCCTTTTTCTTTTTCTATTCTTGTTTAAAAGGACTTTCGTTTTGTTGACATATTGAAACCGCTATTTAATCGAAATGAATTCTATTAATGTTATGGACAGGGTTGCCAAATCCAAAGTTGAAAAATCAGGAAGTTTTCTTCTTGGGATTTACGAAGTATATGAGCGTCTTTCGAATGAAATCAATAATTTTATTCTGCAATTCTACATCTCGAAAACACGGATATGCATATCATCTTTTTTGTCAAAGACGTACTCAGAAGATCAAATTAAGTTGTTTCAATACACGAACTTGTAATCTTTCTAGTTTTGTGAACTGCTCGAAAACAAAACGATATTTAGCAAATCTATTTTTGATTCCAATTAGAGATCACTATATTCTCTTCAGAAAAAAACAAACAAATGGAAATCTACTCATGGGTATACATTGATAGGTAGGTACATATTCAATCTTTTCTCAAGAACAATTAAGTTATTTAAAAGGAAATACTTTGTGTTTGTACAACATTCATTTTATCGAACTGAAAACGTTTCCATTTATGATAAATACGTAATAATGTTAAACTGACTAAACTATTTTTATGTAGAGTAAAAATTAGATGTTTTCTTAAATAATTTCACTTTTGTAGATTTTCAAAGTTTAACTCTTTATATAATCACGAAATTGAAAAGATCCATTTAAATCAATCTGTTTTCAGTCAATGTTCGTTTTGTTCTACTGAGCGAAAATACTCTTGTATTAGAAATTCAATATTGCTCATGATCATTCTGTTCTTTTTATTCATAGAACTCATTTGAGTTATTGTCTTCTATACTTAGAAGATAAAGAAGAGAATTATTTCAGACTTTGTAATCTTCTGTCACTATGCTCAATTTAGTATCATCTAAAATCTCCTTCACTACTTGAAAATATAGCCAGAAAATGAAAATTCTTCGAAATTTCGAAAATCAGGAGGTTTGGCAAGCCTGGTTCAGATATTTTACATCGATTTTCAATAAAACCTTTTAGATAAATACATTTAAAATCTACTTTTGATATCAAAAGAATTAATATTTGAAATACATGAACCACGCATTTTCACACTTTTAATTATTTAACTAAATACGTAAATGAAGATCACAATAATCAACTAAATTCATTATTCCATCAAGTGTAAAATTTATTAATTGTCAATCCCGTCTGAGTACATCAAACTTCTGGATATTGGAAATTTTATCTGCATTATGCAACATAGCTCCACCGCCTATGATTAAATCTCACGTTCAAAACTCAACTAAATTCTCATGTTATCTGTGACATATATTTTAGTCGTGCCTGAAAGTACTTTCAACGTGCCAAAGAACGCATCGCGCACGTACCAGTCGTATTTTTTTCTTTCTCTCTTTTGATTGAATGACAACACGAGCAAACAGTGATGTTGCATTTTTTTTTCTTACGTTACGCACATTGCAGAAAAGAAAGTATTTAAATAGGTGAAACTACCATTTTATATAGACAAAAAAAACTTATTCAATGGCGTCGGCACCTGGTGATATAAAATTAGATGTTTGTTGTCTTACTGAATATCGTCCATTGCCTGGAACACCAAATGGACAAATAATTAAAATTTCTGGAATTAATAGTTATTATATTGAAGGAAAAGATGTCGCATCAAAAGGCAAGATTATAGTTCTTCTTACTGATATATTTGGTAAGGATTTATATAATAAAATTTCTAATAAAAATTTTTTTATCGAACTTTTAAAAAGGTCTAACAAAAAATCCATGTATGACTGCTGATGAAATTTCCGAAAAAAGTGGTTTTGATGTATATGTACCAGATATACTCAATGGTGATCCAGTTCCTTCTTCATTTCTGAAGACCTTACCTGAAGTAGAGCTAGGTGCCCTAATTCGATCACGTCTTTGACTAGTTGTCAGAGATTGGCTAGTAGCTCTACTCACCGATGTTCTTTGAACTTTATTCAAAGTTTCCGGGATAGAGTGATCAACGGGCTACATTTTGGTCGATTTTTTTTCCAAAAAATCTTCTGCCTTCATGTAGTAGTAACCGTTACAAAAAAACGAAAGTTGAATTTTTTCCGTTTTC